>Ga0056128_1000301_pt1 | contig 40058 bp, 16 predicted proteins | sample WorMetLIZISLAND2_FD_71113 | JGI IMG/M metagenome (GOLD analysis project Ga0056128, IMG submission 71113) | Marine gutless worms symbiont microbial communities from Max Planck institute for Marine Microbiology, Germany - Olavius geniculatus... ... | reverse complement strand
TGTACACGTTGAGGCTGATTGGTCTAACGGAGGCCGACTCGGGGCAGTACACGGTCAAAGCGATCAACGACGCCGGACAGACTTCTTGTACTGCGACGCTGCTCGTACACGGTCTATTACAGCTTTTTTATAAACACCTTTTATACCCCGTTTACACGATCAAGCTGGCTCGACGAGCTGGCTATATGTTAGCTGGACGAGCCAGCTCGCTGTATGCTCGATCGTGTAAACAGGGTATTAAAGCAACCTTAAAGCAAACTTGAAGCAAAGTCAGAGCACACGTTGTGCACATGTATATTGAATACGTTTGCTTTATGTTTGCTTCATGTATGCTTCTTCGTGTAAACAGAGTACTAGTGGTCTGCTTTCCTGAGTTAGGCTTATAGTTGGAAGTCTGGCTCAGTTAGTAGCGCCGTTGGTCGCATCAACGAAGTTAATCAACACCAGGCCCGGTTAATACTTAAGTTGAAGACCGTAGGCAGGCGGGTAAACCATTTTTGTATGCGACCAGCCACCCAGGTGAACTCAGCCTGGCCATCCCTCCGTGGGTAAGCGCAATGAGTACCAGGGAAAGCTGGGACGTAAACAGGCACACCGCGCGATGCACTAGCCACGTATCCGTGGTTTTGCAATGTAAACCGGTGTCTGTAAACGGAGATCAACGCCGCCCTATGGGTCTTACGGCTCGGGCAGGACTATACGTTTACGTTTTCTGAGTTATTCTAACTGGGGTTGGTTTAGGTCAGGCTGACACCAATCAGGCAATCAGTCTTAATTATTTACCAGCAGTCACGGGCAAACTCTTGCTAATTATTGCGGCAGTGGCTTGATGTCATCGATCGAGTACGATTTAGTATCGATGTCTCCATAAAACTGCTCCGCCGTATTTGATGGACACTTGTACACTCACAGCAGACGTCATTGGTCGTCAGCATCTGCGGTCTGCCCCTCAGCGGAAGTTAGCCGTACCGCGCTATCTACTGAACAGTTTCTGTCGTCGACGCTTTTCTGTGGCGGGCCCGTCGACTTGGAATTCGCTGCCCGACAGCTTCGTGACCCAGAACTGAGTCTCGACACTTTCAAGCGTCAGCTGAAGATATTCTTGTTTGCGAAATATTTTACGACAAAATGTATTAAGCGCAGTAGAGATTGTTTTGAGTATGTGATATGTACATTTGTATTTTACTCAGTCACTTACTTACTTACTTACAGTACTTTCACAGGCTTGGTATCGTGACCGTCTAGCTAACAACGTCAAAGCCCTGGTATGCAGTATGCAGAGATGCCATTTCCTCAGTCAGCCGTATGATGTGAGTAGTGTTATTAGCCATTGGAAACAATTTTCAACAGTGTGGTTTCTATACATGAGTGATGTTGTTTGTATTCACTAGATGCTGCAGAAGGAGAGATCACAGTCGTGACGTCAGAATCACAAGGTATGGTCAGCTCACATTCCGTTGTGTCTTACTTACAAAATATATTCTCGTATAGAGACATAAGCAAACTAAACTTGTACAGCATCAGGACGGAATAAATATGAGCGACATCCGTAGAAAATAAATTCGGCAGCGTAAGAACTGGCAAAAATCATGCAGTTGCGAGTTTTATTTATCAAAAAATATTGATAGCTCAATTCGAGCATTACAATTACCAAGCAGGTATGCTGTATGCAATCGGCAAAGCTAATAAATTTATGTTATTTAAGCTTGATGTACTTGAATTTTGATACTTAGCTTATGCGGAAAAAATTACCCATAAGCTTAATATCCCTATAAGTTTACATCACAAGAGCTGGGACTGGATTAATTGCAAATTTTAATCAGTTAAGAAACAGATAATTGCGCATTTACGTCACACAGTTATCGTAGATCTGTGCAGTGTGCAGTCTAACTAAAAAGTCTGACAGTGCATAGCACAAAAAATTATCTGACACCTGACTATTTATAATTATGTAGGTGACGACGTCGGAGAACAAGTTGTGAGAAAAACGACGAAAATTGTCGAGACTTCAGCTTCTTCGTCAGGTTACTTTGCCTGTCTACTTTTGTTTGTCTTTTGTTTTTGTTTTGATAATTTGATAGTTAGCGATGCATAACTTGAAAATTCATTAGAAATATATCAGAACTAATATAGCTGGTCGATTTCAGAACACCCATAAATTTGTTAACGATAACATACTTTGCAGTGATCTTTGCTAGATACGCAGTACGCAGTGTATTTTATGATGCTTCGCTACTTACCTGCAGCAGTGATATGGGTTAAAACATCTAGTTTACGATCAGTGGTTTAAAATAATAGTTTCGCGCTGTAGAGTTGCCAGCAGACGAAGAATCGACCGTGTCAAAAGTTGTGAAGAAAACTAAAACTGTCGTCAGCTCATCGGAAGGTCAGACACATCTTGCTGTTGCTGTTGCTGTTGTTGTCGTTGTTGTTCATAGCGGCCGTCCCAGTTAGCCGCATTACTGTTCTTGCCCGTCCGTCCACCTGTCTGTCCGTCCCGTGCGGGCTTCTAGATAGACCTAACTCTAAAACAAAATATCATTAAAAAACCAATAATGGCATAAACGTTTTGCATGTTTACTTCCGAGTCAAAGGTCAGAGATCAAGTTCAAATACTTTCACAACTGACATTTTTTAAAACTAGTTAGTGATGGATGTTAGCTGAGCCTGTGAGGAGGGCAAGTCTGTGTCTGGTGATCGCAAGGAATGGAGATCGCTTGTCGCCCAGTGTTCCAGCTAGAACAGGGCCTACATTTTATATATATATTATAAGTAATTCACTACTGCCTGCTACGACTCATGACAACTCGGCGGACGAATATCGACGGTTTGTTTTTAGGACTATTTACTAAGATTGCTAGGCCTACGCATCTACAGTGCTCTCCAATTTCTAGTCTCGTGTAAACTACTTTTGTCAGCGCACACAACCAGAGTCTATGTATGTGATATTTTGTGCAGATAAATAAACAAACTACGGTATATAGACGTGTAAACATTGTGTAGATTTGGCGTCGTCGGGGGCGGCGCTGGCGGCTGGTCAGCTAGGTTTCAGCAAGTATCTAGAAAGCGTCGTCTCAACTCCCGGTGAATCGGCTCAGTTCGTCTGTCAGATTCGCTCCGAACCTTCGTCCTCACCGCCGCAGGTCACCTGGTAGGTCTAACATCATGCAGTACTGAGCACTGTATTATATAGTACTTCCATAGATAGACCTCTTAAAATAAGGACTGACGGCGGCCGTTTTCGGGTCCGCGAACTTGGGTCCATCGGTATTTTTAGTTTTTTACTGTAACTTTGTCAAACGTGGTCCGTTTGCTACAAAATTTTGTACACATAGTGTCACATACAACGTGAACAAATGCTGCAAATTTGGTTACCGTATGATTTCTACTTTCTCGTGTGCGCATATATTGTGACCCAAGTTCGCGGACCCGAGCGTGGCCGCCGTCAGTCTTCATTTTAAGAGTACTACCGAATCATTTATAAATCTTTTAATCAATGTTTATTTAGGCCTATTATCCACAATAACAATACAGGACTGCACAGCCAACCGTAAATATACCTGCGAAAAACAGAACAAGCGGAATGTGTGTTGAAATGAACAAAAAACGCCAGTAAGTTGGCCTACATCTCTCCCGATCTGTGGTCCCAACAGTCCTGGCCTTAGTCTGCTTGATTACAGTGTTTACAGTGAACAAAAATGCTAAATGCTTTAAATAAAAATGTAATATTTTGCTTTTTGTTTTCCCAGATAGTGCAGAAACATACGTTTGTTGAGGTGGAAACTCGAATGGTCGTTTGATGGCCAGTTGTGTTAGTTGTGTTTATACTAAAAACTATTAAAATCGCTTAATCTCTCTTCAAGTCACAATCCGTAATGTCCAGGATCTTTCTTTGAGACAAGAGCATATTCAAAGAAATTTTCTGAATTTCACAAAACGGTAAAAAACGGAGTTTTCTAACTGGGTGCCGGGCGGAATCATGGTAAGGGATCCGGTCAGGTCAGATAAGGCCGCTGGAATCTGATAGCATTGCTGCAGATTAACAACAATTTTAAAGGATTTTTTTCACAACAAATGTGAACTTATCTAACTGAGTAATTGATTACAAAAGCGACCATATTCAAAATTTTAAGTATATTTAACCAATCTTGCGAGCTTAGGGATTCAACATTTCTAAAATTTGGGATTTGCGTCTTTTGTTTGGGCAGCACATTTTGGTTGGATTCCACGCCTAAAATATACCCTGTTTGAGACAGAGTGTAATATGCGTCCGGTGCAGGTACAAGGATGGCGTTGAGTTGACATCCAGCGACCGGTTGACTCTGTCATCAGACGCTGACAAGTACACGTTGACAATCAGCAAGACGGAACTGACAGACAAGGGCGAGTACAAGATCACAGCCGTCAATGAAACTTCACGACTGTCCTGTTCCGCCAGCCTTCTCGTTGTCGGTACGAAATATCATATTCGACACGTATATCGTGTTCCAAAAAAACCAAAGCTCCTGCATTGTTCATCATAATCTTTGCAAAACAGTTACTGTAGATAACCGATTTTCAAAATTCTTTCACGAACAGACTCGAGAAAAAATTTGCCACAAAACCGTCGTTGTTACAGTTTCTACCACATTTGAAACGTGTCGCTACATTACCTTGTAAAATACTGTTTTGAAAAATGGCACAGATATAACAAACAATACAAGAGCTTAGGCTTAGTTTTTTGGATCACGGCCCTACAAACTCTGTTTACTTCGATTTGATGTGGCTTATGCAACGGGCTATATGCCTGGTGTACAACAAATCCATAACAAATGAAAAGCCCACGTCAAGCCAGTAAGAAGTTGCAAAAGTCTATAAAAATCAAGTACTCGTACAGTGGAGTTCGGGTAATTTATTTCACAATTTTCTTAGTAATAGATGACAATTGTTGGTTTAAACACAATAAACGGGGTCATGACCCCGACATATGTTCACACAATCAGTAGATTTTGTGGACACTATTGCATTTATTACTGTGTGCTTGAAGTAGAGGCGTAGACATGCCTAAAATTGTAAATAATTTTACTGCCAATAATGTGTACGTTTCTGTGTTAATTGATTAATAAGTAACAAAGTCGGTGTTTCAAACTTTGAGTTTTTTTCACAAAATAATAGTACTGTCAAAGTAAACACAGACGAAATATACAAAATAAAAAGTCAGTGTTAGTCTACATATAAATATTAATGAAGTTAGACAAGTTAAGGTGAAAACCGTTTTTTGCTACACATACACACAGTAATGCAAACCCTATTTTGTAAACCAACAACGTCATCTACTTTTAGTTTCTACTATTTCTCACTTTATTTCGGGACTTACATCAAGCTAATATATAGCCAGCTCGTCGAGCCAGCTTGATCGTGTAAACGGGGTATTAACGTCGTATCGCACTAGGTCTAAGGTTTATTTTCGATTAGATTGAGAGTGACACGATGACACGATAGGGTAAGAATGTCAGTCTATAACTGTATGACTATTGACTACCATGTGTCTGCTGTTTTGTAGAAGCCGGTCAAGCTGAAATGATGGTCATTACGTCGAAATCAGAAGGTATGCCAAAATATTTTTACCACGTTTAACCCGTCTGAGCAAAATAGTTTATATCAATAGCGCTGTTCATCACGGCGTTAGGGATTACCGTAGGTAACTGTAGCGCAACGAACTAGAACTGACGTAAACATATAATTTTGCCGAATTTCGGCGATAATTCGGACGGCAGTACATTATGTCGGCAGTCATCGCCGTCAACATATCTTCTTGCAGAGAACTGACAGATATCTCGGGTAAGCTTAGACCCATATAACAAATTGGTTTGACTGAGGATTGGTCTGTTTTGTTGTGAAGGGCGGTCCGCCGGTGACGAATCTTCGTCGACCTTTGTGACTCCCAAACTCACCACCAGTCAACAGGCTACAGGTCTCACTGACTGTCTGTCGTTCTGCAGTGATGTTTGTACAGGCTAACAGATAAAACACTCGGACTCTGAGATTTTTATTGCACAATCACACTATTGGTGCAGATTTTGTTTGTTTTCAAACTTTTGGTGAAAACACTGTTTTCATTTAGCGTTTTTGTCTAAAATGTACAAAAGAATCAGGATTGCCAGCAAATTTTAATAACTTTTTACTTCGCTTTTGCTCATCACATTTAAAAACGACGTTTAATAAGTCCCACCTTTGAAGTACGAATTGCACATAAAAATGACGAGGCTATCCAGCACAAATGAACAACATAAACAGAGTCTGAAGATGACTTCAAAGTCACTGTCTATTACACTGAACACAACTAGGCCTACACGATATAAAATTGCGTCAACATTTGCTTAGGCCTATAGTTTTATGAGTCATATTACACACAGATGCACAGGCCTCCTCGTAACAAATAATGATATGTTTAACAATAATAAATGTTAATGCGATGCATGCTGTAATGCACTGATAGGCGACAGCGGTGAAGACCAGGTGGTTATAAAGACGACCAAGGTCATCGAGAAGGCGTCCACAACAGGTTTGTTCTGCCAGGGGCGTCCATCCTCTCTCAGCACCAAAGAAAACCTCCCCCCAACTCGGATACTTTTCCTATTTCCTTCTTTTTCCCCTCCCCTTTTTCCCTTTCCGTCCTCTCTTATTTTCCCTCCCTTTCTCTCCCCTTTCTTTTTCCTCCCTTCCTTTTTGTCTCTTTACTTCCTTTTTTTCCTCTTACTTCTCCCTCTCTTTAGAAGTAGGACCTCTTGAATTCAGCATTGGAGCTGTTATACGCCGAATTGTCGCATTCTGTCCCATGCGATTTTAGGCAATTTGCCATCGAAAAATATTCCTTTAGTATTGGATTTTTTGCTTTCCCCTAACTTTTTCCAAGAGGCATTTGCCTTCGCCTGTCAATGGATTGGACGCCCCTGTGTTCTGCTTCCGTTCCGTGTAATAGAAACAAGGCTACGAGTATGACTGCAGTACACAGGTTGATCAATAAGTAATGAAAATTAATGTATTAAACTTAAATATTTTTTACAATCTATATATCGGTAAAAAATACATTTTTTACAAACACATATGGGTTTGTTGTGGATGTGACGTCGTTGTAATTTATGGCGTCACAACGAATTAAACAGAAACGATTTGGAGTGTTAATGTGAACAGCGTAGAATTAGGCTCGTTGTTGCACGACAATTCTTTAGTCTGCGATCAAATTTTGCAACGTGGTGTTCTGAATCATCTGCTTTTCTGAAAGCGCTTACAAATACGTTTATGAATTTCGTATTTGCAACTCTGAATATAGGATAGCTTAGATCTGCGCTGGCCGTACATAAAGCGCTTGAGTTAATAATGGCGTCATGTCAAGATTATCAAAAAGTTAACAGTTTATGACGTCTGTTGTGTTGACGAAGGGATTAGCAACATTCTTGATTTGTTACACGAAGGCCCTCAATGTGTGGAGGCTCGAGAGCGAGCCCCACGCACTCTGCCGTAAATCCAATACTGCAGTACGGACCACAAGTCAATGATTGCCGAACAAAATGTTGGCGACTCTGGCTTCATACAATAAGGTCACCATGCATACAGTAACGACCAAACCTCTAGTAAATATCGTCAGTTTCTATATCTGAAATTTTATTTTTGTGTTGTCCGCTATGCATGATTCAATGTTGTTTTCACTGACGCTGTGAATCGTTTCTATTTAACGGTCTATGACGTCAAAAATTACAATGACGTCACATCCGCAACAAACTCATATGTGTTGATGGAACATGTTCTTTCTGCTGATATATAAGTCGCAAAAAAATTTAAGTGTAATACATTGATTCTCATTACTTATTGATCAACCCTCGTATATATTAGCACTGTCACTGTCACCGTCACTACTACACGGTGTTTCGTAAAAAGGGACCCCTTTTTGTTTTTTTTCATAATTTAGTCAAATGATGATCATTTGCTCGAACACGTGAAAGTCCAATTATCCATACAAACACGAAAAGGCAATCGCTTTGCATGTTTTTGTGGCTGCAACTGTAAAAGTTCAAAAATTCGTCAGCAGCGAACCAAATTTTTCACCATCGGAGCACAGTAGCAACTGACAGCACCAGTTGAGACTATCAAGCTTGTACCCGTGACACATTATGATGTCAGCGTTACATCACAATTAGCAAAGAATATTTAGTCAACTATCATATTTTGTTGCAATATTTTGAATTAGCATTTCTTCAGCTACAACTGGTACAAATTCTGTGTAAATTGATCATCATTTGAGTGAATTATGAAAAAACAAAAAGGGGTCCCTTTTTATGAAACACCGTGTAAAATTTCTAAAATACAAAATTTCTAAAGCAGAAGGCAACTTTTAAAGGCGCACAAAGCGGTGTAACTGAACTACACTCAACTGACATGGATTACTTTTATGTCAAAGATACAAAATGCGTTCAAAACTTCAGACTGAAAAAGTACGTTAAATTAAGAAAAGTTATAAATGTATTTACAGCATGGTTTGAGCAAGAAAGTTAATAAGTTGGTAGGCGAGCTGGGGCCTCATTTACGAAACATCGTAAGACAAATTTACGACAATGTTACGACATCGTAACTTGTTAACTTAGGACAAAGATATGAAAAAGATGCAAAGATTTTACGAGAATCTTTCGAACGTTTTACGACGTTTTGTAAATTAGGTCCCTGGCTCGCGAGCGGCAATGCGAAACCGCAGCTGCTAACGATAAGCAACAGACGGCAGACGGCAGACACAGCTACAGACACGGTGCCTGACAATAAGGGTCGCTATAGGCTTAGCTTCACTCGTATAAACATCTTTGCTGCAAACATGATGTGGTTATGGAGCAGATAAATGAACTATTGATTGATTGATGCTCATAATGATTGATGTTGACAACAGAGACTGCAGTCGGCGGACTGGGTTTTACCAAATATCTGGAAAGCAGCGTTTCAAAGATCGGTCAGGCTGCCATGTTGCAGTGTTGCATTCATTCGGACGCCGACCCACCTCAGATTTCCTGGTCAGTTCTTTGCACTTATAGTCAGCACTATATACTAGCCAGAAATCAGGCTTAGGCTACTTTCCTTCTTCTATACTTTTAATGCCGGTACTACTGCAGTAGCCTACTACTTTTTGCTCGTCTACTGACTTCATGGCTATTTGGACTCGTTGTTTTTTTTCAGTTTTAGTTTTTATTATTTTTCTGCTTTTTAGTTTTTTTGTGGTTTAAGTCTGTTTCCAGATCTTTTAAGTTTTACGTTATAGGCTAACTACATACTTCTATTTTAGTAACTCATATATTTCATTATTTTTCTTTAAAACGTTTTCGTTATTTTTAGTTTAAGTGCCAAGATAAAGTGTCAGTTTTTTGTCGGTTCTCAAGTACAAGTCTGCATTGTATTGTACTGTAATTTTTTAACGTGAAAAAAAACGATTTTTTTGTAATAGACTTCATCTTTTTCTCGATGTGCCAGGGCCTCCAAAATCATAACCCGGCACTGTTCATATGGAAGTCGTATCAAATCAGGTATCCACTATCACTGTTCAATAGAAAGTAAATTAGCTTATTAAATCGGGACAGGTTCAAAGACGGAGTGCAACTTTCGGGTTGTGAGAGGATTTCGATACAAAGCGACGGCGACAACTATTCACTGACGATCAGTGACGCTCAGAGTTCCGACAGCGGCGAATACAAGATCACCGCGTCCAGTACAGGAGGACGTCTTTCATGCACCGCCTCTCTGCTCGTCACGGGTACAGATAACTGCTCAATATGCGGCCGTCCCGTCCTAATAAACCGCACTAAAGATCTTGCTCGTCCGTCCTCCCGTTTGTTTGTCCCGTACCGGTGTTCGTAATACCCCGTTTACACGATCAAGCAATCATCAAGCAAACATCGAGCAAATGTGAAGCATGCATAAAGCATAGCCTACACGAAGCAAACATCGAGCAAGCATCGAGCAAACGTCGAGCCAACATCGAGTAAACATCGAGCAATTAGAGCACACGTCGTGCACGTATAGTTTGAATGTATTTGCTGGATGTTTGCTCGATGATTGCTCGATATTTGCTTAATCGTGTAAATCAGGTATAACTGGCGAAATTTTTGGCGCAAACCAAAATGGGCAGTTGGATTGACCGATGTGCCAATTTTCAGCTCAGCATGTTACAGCTTGGGTTAGGGTTGCGCAGTATAGTGGGCTCATAGAGTGCTCATAGCTTGGCAAACGGTCGCATATCATGACGGCTCTGGGCTGACATCTTCGACTCTTTATACAAATCATTCGTTTTTACCGTCCGTCTGTAACGTTGCTTCATCGTGCATCGTTGTTATAGGCTGGATTGCTAGGAAAGTAGGCAATGGTAATTATTCGAAACGTCAACAACAACAATGTATATAAAGGTTGTAATTTGATGAATTTATCAACTTATTAAGTTACGTTTCAACCTATGAGTCTATTTGAAGATATTCGAATGGCTAATAATTTAACTCAAGGTCTTTGCTCGTTTTAGGATAGACGAACGGAAACGCTGTTACAGCAATCCCTAAAAGACACTGGCTCGGCCAGAATCAGAAGTAGGTTTTAACTTCGGCAGAAAAAATGAACTCATTGACAAAAGCTTAATTACTCTTGTTCGTCGCGATTTCATTTCAGCATTTTATTTGCCGTTACTTGCTGTGCTTGTCTTGGCTTTTTTGCGCTGGTCAGCTAGTTTGTCGCTGTTTATTTCTGAGAAAATGATTAAAAACTGATTCCGTTCGTTTATCGACAGCGTTGTACGATGGTGATCTGTCGTCTTCGTAATAACTCTAGTTGTGAGGGCCTACGTGATGTTGTTCGGTTGTTCCTTGTTGGTAATTAAACCGAGTGTTGTTTGCATTGCAATTACTGCAGACGAGGAGGTGGTGATCGTCAGACAAGACGCACAGGAAGAGGAAGTGTCGGCGTCTGAGAGCGAGAGCGAAGAATCGAGCGAAGAAGAAAGCGAAGAAGAATCCACCAGCGAGGAGGAAGAGGAGGAAGAAGAGGATTAAAACTCCCTCCCTTCCGCGATCCAACTTCCAGGGGCGTTAACGTCCATTGAGAACTGCGCTCAAAGCGTATTAGACCTACATTTCTAAAGCAGAAGGCAACTTTTAAAGGCGCGCACAAAGCGGTGTAACTGAACTAAACTCAACTAACATGGATTACTTTTTGACGAACTGACCAATGGGAAAGCAGTAATGCATTACAATAGGCACCGTTCAACGGCGTCGATGACTACGTGACTACGCTTACGTACGCGTCAACCAATGACCAGTGGGCTCGCCCTGCTTGGCCATTGGTCAGGTCGTCAAGAACTACACCGTTCAGTTCAGTTCAGTTACGTCGCTTTGTATGCGCGTTAAAAAACTTTAGGCTGGCAGTTATCGTTCCACCAAAAGTGCTTTTTGAGGCTAAAAATGCGCCAAATTTATTTCGGCCTGCTGGAAAAGCTTACGATCTACGTTCGCTCAGACCTCCTAATCACCTAAGGAGGGAGATGCCCCCTGCCCATTTTCTCTCGCTCCATTCGCCCCGCCTATCCTGGAAAATTTTCATTCAAGGGAGACTTGACTAAATTTGACGTGGGAGTGGTTCGACGTCTAGGAGGAGTTAGACATTGTAAGGGGCTTGCGTAGTGTGTCATTCAAGGGGGATCTAGACGCCCCTGGCGCGATCGACCGCAGCTTACGTTGTGTTATGTTGAGACTTTCAATGCCATCAGTATGTTGTCACGATCAGTTGTTGTTATTGACTCCGTTAATTGCTTCTTTGCGTTGCGTCGTTATCTCTTCTTACTATCAGTCAATTCATTTATCACTGACCGACTGTCCGTAATTATGCGGCCCTCCAATGAATCACATGCGTTATGCAGCATGTTGGCATGTCGCTTTCAGTCCGTCCGTCTGTCTGTCTCGTCTTGAATGTAGTGCAAAGACTGGCTTGGTCATGCGTATGTGAAGTTATGTCGCAGTTTAGAGTAGGCCTAAAAATAGTTATTGCGCTTCTTTCCGTTGGTACTCCCTGTTCCTACAGTCATGTCTGAAGTGGCAGTAGGGGTTGATAACTCCATGAAGCAGCCACACAAACGACAGTATAGACGTAGGCTACACTACCGGCTATCGGCGACCTTGGAATAAGCGTAGAACTTCAGTGTTTTACATGTAGGAAATCACTAGATCATGATATCACCCTATAATGTAGGGTGGCCAAAATGGCAATTTTATACACTTTAAATTCGTCAAATTTTAACCGATTTTCAAAATTCTTTCGTCGTCAGAATCAGGAGAAAATTTGTAATAAAAAGTCACTAGTGATCCCACCATATCTCAAGTGTGTCGCTACACTTGTGACTGTCTTATAGAAACACCACAGCACAGCGTTCTGCATTTAAGGCCAAGATCTGCTTTTTAAAATATTTGGTTTACTTGTACATTTTCCGCCCGTTGGGCAGTGCTTTTGAAAAGTTTTGTTTATAAAGAATTTTGTGACCACGAGAGTGGGGCGCTAAATTTCTTCGTTTTCAGTTGCTGCTGTTAAGTCACTGACATTCCACAAGGTAGTGCAGCGACACACCTGAAGTGTGATGGAATCTTTAGTGATAGTGTTGTAACAACTTTTCTCCTGGTTCTGACTGTGAAAGAATTGTGAAAATCGGTTAAAATCTGATGAAGCTAAGGCGAATAAAAGTGTGGCAGTGTGCATTGCATGTCTCAGCTAAGAGGGCCGCATTAAGCTGTCTGATCGGTCTTTCAGACGGTCCGATGTGTTTCTAGTTTCAGCCGTTGCCGCTGTTTCTGCCTTGCCGTAGTCCGTGTTGCTGTGTAATTACGTTCTGTGATGTAATGACCATGATGTAGGCGTGGCCTGTACTCAGCTAGGCTACTCAAGTCGACCATAACGTCACTGGATTTCAACTGTAAAAATTCCAGACAACGCTCATCCTGGAAGCATATTACGCGTGCCGATAACCTTTCGCTGATTTTCTCGTAAAGTCGCAAATTTCCCAAGAATTTTGAATTTTATTCTGTCCGTCAGATAGTCAAATATTGCAGCATTTCGCAGCGTATTTTCTCCGCGAAATGCGTGCAAAAACCGTCAAATAACCGGAAGCGTGTAGCTCTGCTGATTTAGTAAAATCTAGCATCCAGCCCTGTGACGCAAACAAGTTAATGTTCCCTGTAGTCCAGTCCTAGATCACATATTCACTGTAAATAGTGTTCCGCTGTGTCCACGTTTCGATAGGTCTCATTTCTGCGCTTCTTGTTGCTTGCTGACGTTCTAGTAATTTATACTTTTTATTAGGAAGCTTGATAATTATCGGTTTCAAGTGTTATTTGTGACAAGTTTCTTGCGATGTAACTCGCTCGCTGCGGCTAAAATGCAATTAACAAAAACAACTTGGCAAGTGGACACTTTTGCTTTGTTGTAATATTCTGCAGCAAACTTACAGAGTATGTTACGTATGTAACGTTGCGCATTGATTGTTGAATAGTTACTATAGAGAAAAAGATGATAGTCGGTGTTCAAAGTGTGCATCTTTGCGACCGTTAATTCTGAAGCTGAACATCATCATGGAAACTGCATAACACTAAAATCCGTAGGCACAGACAGCAGAATAGCTTTTGCACACTATCACAAAGTTGTACCAAACGTCGCTGCAAAGCACACAGGGTGGCCATAAAGTACGAGAGAAAAAATTTCCGAGTTTTTCAGGGTTTTCCGGAGCCATAAGCTTACCTTACTGTAGTTTATCGCAACAAAAAGTAATTTCAATAATGGTAATCTGGGTGAGCACTGTATACTCCCAAGACTTAAGAGCACTTTTGCTCCTCAAAAACTGCATATCTTTCTTTCATGGTGAAACTATTTCGTTTGTTATGATTTTTCCTCATAATTCCCGTAGCTTTCCAGGTTCGAAGAATTCTACGAGTGTTATAGGTTTTTCCAGGTTTGTGGCCACCCTGCACAAAAATACCAAGTAAAATTTTATTTCTCTCGAAGCCAAGCACATAGAACACAGTCCCTACAACTAACACAAACCAAACTCATAAGCACTCGCAAATGCAAGGACATTGTGGGTTAAACAATAAGCAGGGCAGGAAGTTGGAATTTCCTGACAGACACTGCAAATTTCCAGCAGAATTCCAACCGACAGCTGCACACTTCCAACAGAAGTGATCATGGGGTTCAACATTTTAATTTTTACCTCCGCCAAAAAGGTTATGTTTTTGCCAGTTTTTGTTTGTCTGTCTGTTTGTCCGTTAGCAAGATAACTCAAAAAGTTATGGACGGATCTTTCTGACATTTTGAGGGTATGTCGGGCATGGCATAAACTGCCAGTGATTCAATTTTGGGCGTGATCCGGCAGAAATCCTGGATTCTGGATCATTTTAAAATTTTCGTTACCATTGCGTTAAAGGGGGCATAAGGGAACCGCCGGCAAAGCGAAGATGGTGACGCCACCTGGCGAATAGCTTTGCCTTGGCGGAGGTACCTGCGGGCTACGACTGCTTTTCTAGTTACCCATAAATTTCCCCAAAATGGAGGTTTTCAGCTGAAATTTCACATTTATAAACGAAAATTTTCGGGCAAAAAAGATTTTCCAAAAAGTTTCCGACAGCAAAAAAAAATTAGGGTGGGCAGCTACCCATGATCACCCCCCTCTGCCAAGATGCCACTGCATAAATATAATGTGCATAATCTTTTAAACAAAACCTAAAAAGAAAATGTTCAATTATTCGACACAGTAAGCAAACACACACAATCAGACATATCTCTGGCAAGCTTTGGGCATATCCTGTAACCCACTGGTTATTTTTCTAAGTGGGTGCCAGCATCACTGAATGAGTCTACCAATCCAAACTATAAAAAATCAGATAGAGTGAAAGAATTTTCAGCTGACATCTGAATTATGGACAATATTGCAGAATATTCACGAAGATGAAGCCGACTAAAATCCGACTGCTGGCCGTTTTCATAATCATAATTGTGTAATCACAGCTGCGAACAGCCGGCACAGAACGACTGACAGTAAGTCTGTTAAAAAAGCACGCAGCAAAACTGCTCAGACCAGGTCACAAATGTTTGAACATTTAACAGATGTGATTTTCTCTTAATAAAAATACGAATGGTGGTAATTTTCATGGGATTTCCGGTGGACAAAACTGGGCAGTGATTTGGCTAGCCATTTCGGTAGATTTTTGGTGAACAAAAACTCTGATTATGTCTCTACAGTGAAAACTAAACAGGTAACCATTAATGGAGCAGTTATCTGCAAAATGTTACCATCAGTTAGTGGACACAAATAGGCAGTGACTGATTAAGAGATCAGCAGCTAAGTGTTGCTTGCTAACTAATGACAATAACAGAAAATAACAATATTAAAAACCAGACAGTTAGAACTAATTTACAGAATACAGCATTCAAACACTGGGTCCTAGGTCAGGCCGTTGTGACCTTTGACCTTCGACCTTCTGACCCGACAACCTAACCAGTTCACCAGCCCTGCAAAACGTTTGGCGATCAAAAATAAATTGGTGCAGTACAAAATCAAGAGATGTACGGACTGGCGACTGTTTCACAGTCATCAGTGTACACCGCACAAACTGTACACTTTGTACACAACATGTACACTCTTTACATACACCATTACTACACGGTGGTGCAGAAAAAATGGAGCACGCATATATAACACTGATACTGGCTTTCAGAAATGACTTAGGCCTGCTAATATTAGCCTCATCGCTGCAGTGAAAAATGGCAATGTTAAACGACAGCCTTGAGCCAAATTTAGGGGAAGGGATTAACGGGTTCCAACACCCCCAAAATGTTGAGAATTTTTTTCTTTGCTTGACAAATCAATAAAACACAGCCATCTGCACTGCACATAAACATCAAAAATGTTGCCACGAGATGTGTTTTGAAAGCAGAAAATGTTTAAAAATGTGTTTGCGGCACTGAAAAACTTAGCAGACCTGCAGATCCCATAGCTAAATTTGGGGGTAGGAGAAGAGGGAAAAAGAAAAAAAAAGAAAAGATGGGATGGTCAACCCCCGTCTTCACCGAGCTAAACCTGAGGCTTCTTGACTAGCTGTATGAATAATATTGATATTCAACAGGTTGCATTATATTTCCACATGTGTACAATGTACATGGTGGGTGTGTTCCGCTTTGTTTTGTCCCACCCAGTACACAACGGTTATCCGCACCAACAAGTCAACTGGTTGACAGGACCTTCTAAGTCACGATTGTTTGCTGGCAGTTAGCTTCTTGTTGGTGAAGAAGTTGATTAAATCATCTACGTGCTCTCTGTCACACACAGACACAGAGAGATGCATAAAATGCATGACTGACTGCTTCACTGCAACATTACCATGCAGACGCCTGTACAGTGAGTGGGTACCACCGATAAACCTCAGCTGGTACTCAGTTCGTAATATTTTTAAAAAAAATAACAAGTGCAATTAGGTCCCGATATACGACGATAACTTGTACCAAAATTTGAACCTGGAATGTTGTGAGCTATTGGATTAGGTGTCCGTTTTTTGACACACATGCCCGGTTCTTGAAACGAATAGTAAACCTCAGATTAGTTGCCCCGAGATTGGAGGGTTACCTCGGAATTAAATCCTGGCATAACTTTTTGCGTTTTTGCAACAAGGGGTAACCCGGGGTTAGTTAATCCAGGTTTAAACCCAGGGTAACTCGGCAATCTTTGTAAACCGGCGTCTGATTGATCAATAACGACCACGTGACTTCAGGAAATGCCAAGTTGATGTATCACAGATTTATCGTTTGGTCGTTTTTTAGTGCTGCCATCTAGCGAATGACTCCGATACAAAAGCTATCTAACATTACAAGCAGCAACAATTCACTAACAATAAAATGTTTTGCAAAAGTTACAGCAACCTCAATTATGATGTTAAACAAAAACGCTGCTAAACGAAATATGCGTAAAGATACCTTTATGCATATTTCGTTTAACATCATTTTTGTTTAACATCTATTAAACATCTTCCTAAAGATGATTATGCCAAACAAAATATTTATGTTTCACTATCAACTTCATCAGAATACCTGCTGCAACTTAAAATTTGCTATTAATATGAATAGGCAGCCAAACAGATTAACGAATTGTCATCGACATAGTCGAAGTGAGCCATTTTGCTTGTCTTGAGTTTACCCCTGGTTTAACCCTCCGATGATGCGGGAGTAACTATCGGAGAGTTACTCCAGGTTTAAACAGGGTTAACGGTTGCTAAAAGCAGTTTTTGCTTAACCCAGGGGTAACCCACGAATCAAGAGTTACCCCTGGTTTACCCCTTGTTTCAAAAACCAGGCAACAGTGTCAATGGCTTTTAGTCAAAATAATACTATATCCTCAGGTTTTTCTTTCTGCTTCTTACATTAGAACCCTATCGTAGATGGTATCGTTGAAAATTTGGCATTTTTCCCCCCATGAAATACACTGCATTGGATAATTGGGTATTCAGCCAACAGCGGCAGGAAAACTGTCTGAAGATATGCAACATCTGCAGCGGAATAACCCTACCAGTTTGGAAATATTTGGGAGATAAATTGAAATTCTGAGCACCCATCAGGGTTCCTACAGGTTTTCTGTAGCATAATTCCCCGACTTTTCCAATCATGGAATGGCAATTTCCCTGACATTATCCAAACAATAACCCTATCGCACAAATGTCATAAATGGTACTAAGTAATGAAACTGTATTAATAGAGCAATATGCAAACAACAAAGGCCTTGGTCAGGGGTCAGTGGGGCAAAAACCCCCTGAAGCTAAAACACGTCTAGCTTTTGGACGATCAATGGAAGCCGCAAATTTGCTTGCTTTTTAATATTTGGAGATGCAAAATAATCACCATTATCTGCAGTCTGCATGATCTAAAATCATTTTCCCTGACTTTTCAAAAATCATATTTTTCCCCGACTTTCCCTGACAGCATAAATTCCCATGACATTTTCCAGTTTTCCCTGACCTGTAGAAACCCTGATATTTTCCATAAAAAATTTGCAGCTGCCTGGCGAACAACTGCAACATCCTTCCTGGCCTACTTTTTTAAATGACGCCGCCTTGTGGAATTCCCCAGGGTTAATCAAACAATGTGAAGATGGAGTCATGCTACAGAGTGATGGATGGCATGTAGTACTTGGCTTGGTAAAAGAAAATGTAGCCGGTGTCAGATCTCAGTTTACGAACTCGATCTTCAGATGTCACCGCGACACTCTTATCATCACACGTCAACCAACGACCTGACGCTACGTCATTCACGTCCGCTATGTAGTGACCTACATACCACACGCAACTAGGTCACACCGACCTACATAGCACATAACTAGGTCACTGTGTCATCACAGGTCAATCAGAGATCAGACGTTACGCCATTTTCGCATGTGCCTACGATTCGAGCTTCTGTTTTGACACATGGCGTGCTACAAATGCAGACTACTTACTCACTTACCTGCAACAGGGTCAAGGTGTCATCACAGGTCAAACAACAACAAAACTAGTGCAAGTTAAGCAAAATAAAATATTTTAGCAATTATAAAAAACTAAATTATAATTACTATTATATCACCAGTCGTGTAGTCTAAAATTATCCAGGTAGTTTATTACTTGAGTGTGGAAGGCTTATGTGAGAGGAGAGGAGAAACAGGTAAAATTGGCAGAATTTACCTATGTCTGAAGAACGTCCGAGATGGCTGACGACACTGACCAGCTGATATGAATATGGAAGCTCACCCGTCTGTAAAGTCACATACATAGCAATACGATTGAACACAAAATGTTCACTGTAAGCGCCTATTTACAAAACTTCCCAGAAATTTTCATAGTATCTTGCTAGATTTTTCTAAGACAGAGTAGAAGCCGTGTGAGGTTTTTTTTGCATAAATTACTTTAAATGACTAACATCGAACTGTTTGTGACAAATGATAACTGGTGGAACCTCGGCGTTCTTCCGCAGAGCTTCGTCAATCTGTGGCGTGTTGAGCTGCCGTGGCTGAAAATAGTCGTCTAAGTCATCCAAAGACCTGAGTGTCTTGTCCGCAGTGTCATCGATACCATTTACACAGCCGCCGTTGCTCGCCTCGTACTCTGCACACCAGAACAACAGAACGACCGTTAACTACAACTGCCACCGTGAAATCACAAGCGATTCAATACGTTACTGTAACACACATTCCGAACAACTACCTATGCTAACTTAGTGATGGTGGCCTCGTGTAGTGGTAATGTGTTTCTTTCGATCAACAAAGTTACTATACACCGGTTCGGGTTAGTACACGATGGGTGACTGCCAGCGGGCAGGTAAACCATCTCGGTATGTAACCAGCTGCCTAGGTCAACTCAGCCTTTCATCCCTCCCGGGGTAAGTAAATCAAGTATTGACTTATCTGGCTGGGGTTAAGACAGAGCGCGTTCACCTGTGTCGGGTGGCATATGTGATCCCATATGGCAGGTGATGCTCCGTAGCTCTGTGAGGGGTTTAACCTTCTAAGAGCTATATTCCAACCTTTACCTTTTTAACTACAACGGCAACCACAACTGACTGAATGCTGTAAACACACGTTCTGAACTAACAACACAGAATGCACAGAAAAGATCAACTATAGGACAAAAAACCTGGTTAAGGTAAAAATCGGGCAAAATAAACTGACCTAACAGAGACGTACACAGAGGAAGACAAACGGATATACAAATCTATAGAGTGACACGATAGATCGTCAATGATTTCGATTTTTAAATACAAGCCAGTTACCAAGAGTAGCCAGTGATAATTTTAGTCTCCTCATAGATAAATTCAATGAAACTCTCCCTATGAAATTTCAGAGCTGTTGCTATTACACAACATTTAGAATACTTACTTGTATAACACCATCAGCTTCAACATAGTTAATCTGCCACTTAAAATCATTCATGATCTATCGTGTCACTCTGTACAAAGACAGGCAGAATTATGAACACAGTCAGACAGCAGATGCAATGCAGCAAAGCAGGGAAGGCAGTAAGATTAACCGACCTAACAGACTGAGTCGGCAAGCCTTTCTAAACTCGCTGTCTTCCCCGTCACTTAGATCATCTTCATAGACACACTGAAGCAGATATATGAAAAAACATATGAACAGGTTACCCCTCGTTGCAAAAACACACAAAATTACACCAAGATTTAACCCTGAGGTAGGGTTGTTAAACGAAGTTCAAATTTGTAAACTTCGAATTTCACGTTCGAATTCGTATTCGTTTTACAGCCCTTCGATATTCGAATCCAAGCATCACTAATTAGACGCAGATGGTTTTGCCTTGAAAGTGGAGCGCTGTTACTTCAGCAGTGCACTGTGTGACAATTTCTTTGTTCTCTGCCGGCCGTCAATTCAAGCAACGCCCGCTGTGTGTTTGCTTACGCCTTATGTAAGGTGCACTCATTTTCCACCTCGCCTAATTTATGTCAATGCACTAACATGTGAAACATAGATACTCCAAATTGTTGCATAATGCTGAGTTTTTGTCTCAAGTAAATGCTGTAACGAGTTAATTAGGCACAAAATACACTAAAATGTGAATTATTTAACAGAATTATAACTCTGTATAACAACTTGCTTGCAAATTAGAATTTATGCCAAAGTGCGTTCTGCATACAAAGACGCAATGGCTTAGATGCAACGCCAATGGCTGATAGCAGAATCAACGGTCGACTGATGAAATGCATTCACTAATCGATTAGACGTGTTTTAAGCTCATCAGACAGTTATTCTGTTGTCTGCTGTTTTCAGCATAAAATATTTAATACCTCAAAATTATTAAACCACATCGCACCTTCTGTTGAATTGATGATGCAAAGGCGAAACATCTGATACAAATAATCGCAGCGTAATGTAACAATTTGGTGTTTCACATGGTAGTGTCTTCACATATATTAGGTGAGGCGGTAAATGAGTGCACCATACATAATATCATCTTGGCCATCTTTGTGCCAAAAATTATCAAAGTTGATGGAAATTTGACAAAGTTATGCCAAAAACAATTTTGACTGTTTTAGAGACACGGTGTAGTACAGCCATATGATGGAATTGCAAGTTTGGTTTCATAATGGAAATCGATCAATTCCGACCGTTCTGTCGAATATTAAACTTTATCGTTGTTGCCGTTCTTGTTCTCATAGTCATTGGTCGCACTCTCATTTTTTTGGTCTCGTTCTCATTCTTATTCAAAAGTTCTCATCATTGCATCATTAACACAAATGTGTGATTTATGACCTATTACGTTACAGAGCAATCAGAGGTCTACCAGTCGGTTCAGTTGAGTGGCCGAGCTGGCAGTGGCAGTCGTAGCTGTTTGAGTTGCATCAGTCAACACAGGAAGCACATTCTCCTTGTCATCACAACCTAATGTCCATCAGCATTATATGTCAATTCACTGCGACCGAAACTATCACTATTATATGCTTTTCTTAATTGTATCGCATATACTGTAGACACTAAAATAAACCGTCTATTCTATTACCACCTGCAAAAATGCATTTAAGTAAAAACCACATCCACAAGAAGAAACCACATTAAAAGCGCGTTGCACCAACGTCGTTCAACTTTGAACTTGGGTCAAATTTGAATTTGATCCTAGTTCAGCCGTAATTTGCGTTGCAACAAAGTGGTTCAACTGTTGATCTCCGTTCAATTCTGAACTGCCATCCGACCACCGATCAAATTTTGATCTCGGTTCAAGTGATGAATGCCGGGATTGTTTGATTCGAATCTTATCCCATCAAAAAAATCTTCTTCGTATCGAATTATAAGACTTTTAATGCAATTATACTAATGATCTGGATACGTTAGATTTCTACTATATTCATTTTATGTTCTCTTTGTGCTCGATAAATTAACAAATGGATGAATGCATTTTTTGGCGGCGATGTCTCGTTGCTACAGTAAACATATGATCGAACCCTAACCACAACAACAAAAACTCACTTGTATCGATTTATAAGGTGCTAAATTCAATTATAGTTGTGATATAGATATGTAACATTTGTGCTATTATCTGTTTTATGTGGTCTTTTTGCTGGATAAATTAATTAATGGATAAACAAACAGCATTCTAGAGTGCCGATGTGCTGTTGCTAAGCCATACCAACAGTAAACATATATCTTGACAACGGACGTAGAATAATTAACGAATATAAAATGCGTATCTTTGGGACGTTATCAATGCAACTGTTGATGTGAAAATTGCGTAGTAACTTCAGGGAAACTTAAAATTCGAACAAATTACGGCCAATCTGTACTGCACTGTTTTGTAAGCATTGCGTGTGACTGTGACGTCATTGTAGTTGGCCCGTAGGGAGATCGTGGTTGACCAATCAGAGTCGTCCACGGTATAACCACAGCCGTTCAGCTGAACGGGATCAGCTGATCCGAGTTCAACTTGGTGCAGCGTAATTCAGCATGAACTTGGTTCAACTTTTGATCTAGGTTCAGCTGAACCGAGATCATGAACGACGTTGGTGCAACGCGCCCTCAGTGAAAGCTGACAGAGCTCAGTGGTATGACGATAGGGTGTCAGACTTACAATCATGAGGTTGTGAGTTCAACTTCTTGACAGGTTGCTACTAAGTGCTTACTACTTGGATGGGTGTCTGTCTGTGGACAGGTAAACCATGTATATATATAACCAACACCAAAATCAACTCAGCCTTCAATCCCTCCAGGGTAAACAAATCAAGTTCCAATATGTCCGGCTGGGGTTAAGGCGAGGCACATTCACCCGTGTTGATAACACTATGTGATCCCATATGGCATGTAATGCTCTGCAGCGCTGAGATGGGTCTCACATGAACTGCTATACACAATTTGTAACCTTTTATATGCTGCAATACTGTCTGAAAATGTGTCAATACAGCTTTCCACATCTCCAGGGCAGGTTAAACGAGTACCAGCCTACTGGCTGCGATCAAGGTAGGGCGCATGCATCTGTCATGTGCTGGGTAACATCCCATATGGCAGGTGACACTCTGTTCCCACAAACAGCTACAGCTACATGCAGTTTTATAAAAGCTCAAACAAAAAGTTCAAGTTTTCAACAGATGACACAAGAAAAAAGACTTACTTTTACTCTGACGGTTAGCAAAAGTCATACTACATTGTCTCACCAATTGAAAAAGTTCTGAAATTTTAGATTTCATAACAGTGTGTGTAGCAGTTTATGGAAACAGATGTTGGAGATATAGAACATCATCTGCCATATGAAATAAGACTATCACCAACCGTCGGACGTTGGCAGAGGGAGAAGGCCATTGGCTGAAGATTTGACACTTTCTTTCATGGCCCACTGCAGCTGTTCATCTTCAGTCATCTCACACAGATTCAGAACGTTGCCAGCATCAGCATCTGAACAGCACATCAGCTTCACTCAAGACAATTGGCCACATTCTCAACAGTTCTCTTAAATGATTTCATGTCCTAGGAAATGATGCGCAGTTTCAAAGCATCGTAGAATATATCTTTGAAAAATGTTCCTGGAAAGACATTAGAAAAAAATGCACATTCTGAAAAAAATTCTTTAAAAAATCAGTTTCAAAAATTAGTAAATATATATGAAAGCCCTAAACGTGTCTTGTGAAAAAAGTAGTGTATGCCTAATAACAAAAGTTTACAAAAGCATGAATTGTTGACAGTTAGTGACACCATATATATATGCTGCTAAGTTGGAAATGAATAAGTAAATAAAGCAAATTTGCAGTTGGCCAGCATAAACAACAAAAAAGTGTTTTCAACTGACTTGCCAATAGGAAAAGTTTTCCCAAGATTTTTTTCTAAGAATATTTATAATTTACGGTACGTATGCCTTATTGGTTGACCTAGTTTACAACGTAAAAAATGAACTGAGGAAATGTGACAGATGTTTATGAAAAATTTAACCAAATTTTGCGTGCAACTGATTTTCTGTAAAATAGATGAAAAATGCTGATGCTAACCCTTTGAGAAAAAATAGAGACTAACACAAACCTTTTGGATCTTTCGACACAATCAGTCTGCAATCGCCTGTCTCAAGACTTGCTGATGTGGCCGGTGCAGATGTGGCCGATGCAGACAGGGATGACTGCTGTCCAATGCACAAATATTTATATAAGGCTTAAGAAAATTAACCACTTAATTAATCAATAAACTCATTAAAAACTTAATGGATTATTTTTCAAGCAGTTAAAATTCAAAAAAATCTGGACTTCTCAATAGCCAAAAATGATTTATGATGAACGTTTGCAATCTAATTTTAATTCGCAAGGGACATGTCATCAAGATCTAGCAAGTTGCCTTACAGCAATAAGTCATTTGTGATACCAAACTGACAAAATTAAACGGCCAGTAGCAACATATGACAGATTCTGAGTTTAGAACAGCACACAACATAAGCGTTTAGCTTAACTGCAACAAACTAGTACTGGAATAGTACAAGATATAGACCTAGGTCTAATACCATAGACCTCTTAAAATAAGGACTGGCGGCGGCCATGCTCGGGTACTCGAACTTGGGTAGATCGGTATTTTTTTTGTTTTTCACTCTAACTTTGTCAAACGCAGTTCGTTTGCTGCAAAATTTTGTACACACAGTGTCACAAACAACGTGAACAAATGCTGCAAATTTGGTTACCGTATGATTTCTACTTTTTCGTGTGTGCATGTATTGTGGCTAAACCATACGTACCAACATACTGTTTAGCCACAATATATGTAACATGAGAAAGTAGAAATCATACAGTCAAAAAATTTGTAGCATACATTGTCTGTGGCACTATGTGTACAAAATGTTGTAGCAAACGGACCACGTTTGACGAAGTTAGAGTAAAAAACAAAAAAAAATATTGATGTACCCAAGTTCGCGGACTCAAGCATGGCCGCAGTCAGTCCTTATTTTAAGAGGTCTATGGTACAGACTTATGCCAAGACCAGAAGAAGATGATTTTGCACAGGCACTAGGCAGCAAACTGAACTAGGCCCGTTGTGTCGGAGCTGATGCACTTGGCGGCACTTCGAGCTGGTGAGGGTGAAACACAATTAAGTTAGCATGTAGCCTAAGTCGACCGGATGGTCGGTTCTATTTTTAACAGCCAGCGCCTTTAACCGATTGAGTTGGTACGCCAGCAGTCCTGGCCACAGGGCCTACTGTTACGCAGGACTCGACGTTTCTTCCCTACCAATGGCCGTAACCACCGCCAGTACTCATTTTACCATCCCACAGAGGGTAAAGGGCTGAGTCAAAGTAGTTGGCTTAGCTTCGTACCGTGGACAGTCACCCATCCAAGTACTAACCTGGCCCAGCGTAGAGTAACTTCGTTGATCTGACTCAACGTGTTACCGCTACGCCATGCCGCCAAACTCGCCAATACTAGACTAGCGGCAATTTTTCCTACCCTCTCCACAAAATTTCACCGAAATCTAAATTGATTTCAATTTTCTGAACAACCTGGAAGAAAAATCAGGCAAAACATCAAAAAAACAGACAAACATGACGGAGAGGAAAACAGCCTTTTGGCACATGTAACAACAGGTTTAACTAACAGTTTAATAGATTTATGTGAAACTTAGCAGACTCACCGAAGCTTGCTGATTCAATGCCCTGAAGTTAAACTTGCTGTTTTGAGCCTTCTTGTATCTCCTAAACAATTGCACAATGCTTCAAATAGAAAAGCTGTAAGATCAGTATGAGACTGTTACTGTCATTACATCACAATACCTAAAAATTTAGCGTAAAGAATGAATATTTCCAGAGCACATGAAATTCACTGACTTCCAGTAGAGCAAATAAAGATTCATCGATGAACCAGAGAGATTTAGGAGATAAAACACCTAGCCAGAACATGCAAAATTTTGCTTTTGACCAAGGTCAGCGCCAGCCATTTAAAAGTGTAGGTAAAGGTAAAGGTAGTCCCGTGGTCCACGGAGCTCTCTCTCACAACTCTGTGGTCCACAGGGTCGGTGCTCATCTCCGTCTCTAGGCCCCGAGTCAGCAGTGAGCGCAAACACAGCTCAGTTACACGAGTGATAGGCCAGACCTCTCCAATGTACTTCGGTTAAGCAGTGGAGCAAACAGACTTCGGACCAAGAACCTCACAATCACTAGTCCGACACTCTACCCCTATACAACCAAGGCAAAAAAGTGTGGGTAAAAATAATCTGCAAGAGAAGCGGGCAAAACATCACATTTGTAGCCCCACATTTTGTCAGACAGGGGACAAAGGTTTTCCTTGACTTTTTTATTTTCCCTGACCAAATTTGGATTCTCTAACTTTTCCAGGTTTTCCATGTTTTCCAGGCGAATGGTCAGTGCGCAATCGACCTATGAGGTTCGGGCAAGCTGCTAGGTGGTAGCGTGGACTCATCGCAGCCTGAGCGCAGCGTCAGGAACTTGGGAATGACGATCCGCTGAACGTTCTTCCGATATTCAGACAGCAATGCACTGAACGAGTATCTCTGCAGATGAATTATCAACGTCCTACATGCACATGCACAAAGGCATGGGAAACCTAAAGCAAAACTATAGAACTTCACCTGCCATATGAAATCACACAGTGTTACCTGCCAGCCAACACAGATGAACGTACCCCGCCTTAAACCAGGCCAGACAGATTTAGCTACCCTGGAGGAATGAAAGGCTGAGTTGACATTGACTAAAATATGCAAATGGGCATATTAAATACATAAAAAAGTAGAACTTTAACAGCAAAATTATTACTATTATTATCATTACTGAAGCAAAGATTAAAGTGACATTGATGCACCAGAGAAGTCACAAAGACACTGAACAAAATTAATACCACCTTGTATTAGCAATACTAGGAAAAAGACTACAGAAAAGTTAGTCTAAAGTTGTTCATAACTGACAGATTTTTTAGGGAATAAGACACTGTTCAAACAAACACAGAGTCTGTCCAATGCATCTCGATAGCTAACGGTGAAGTCGTCCGTATAAATTAAAAAAGTGAGCTGTGTTAGCCAGTGGTGAAAATTAAAAAGTTTAATTGTCGCCTCGAAAAAATGGGGTCACAACCTTGACCTTTTGGGGTCACAAGATGTCATCGGTCACGTGACCATTCGGCTCGCGATGGACAACTTCCTATGGGTGGTACGTTGTGACCCTGCATCTATCTTGCACTGTTATGGAGATATGGCGCCTCAAAAGTCGGACGGATGCACTCACGCATGAACAGACGGACGCTCAGGTGATTTTATACTCTGTCTAAAGCTATGCATGGCATTGGACAGACAAAAGTTCTAAACATTTACAGAGAAAATCACACGTCACAGCTTGATTACCTTCCAGGTTGATCGGCGTCGAGGCAAGCTACTGAATAAATGAAATGACTGACTAGGGCTGTGAAAATTGATCAATTATTGAAAAACTAATCCATTAAAATTCTTGTAATGAACTGGAATAAAAGAAAAATTTGGGACTTCTTAACAACCTAAAGTGACTAAGATCAACATTTGTAATCTACATCGTAGTCCATGAGAAAATGTTGACACTTTTATTTTTTGAATAGCTCCATGCAACAGGGGCCGATTTTAATAGTTTTTGAAGAAACTTGACACAAACGATTATAGTTTTGGCCACCTCACTTTAATACGGTCGCTACACTACGTTGTGAAATGCAGGTTGTTGAGCCTGCTGTTTGCAAGTGGTGTCAACGTTTACCACTTGCATTCGCGCTGGAGGAAAACATTCTGAGCACATGCTGTAATAAAGAGGATGTGATGTGACACGTGTGACTTTTTGAGATACAACAGTGGCCAATCGTGTTTGTCACTTTTCAGTTAATCATTTCCGTGTTGACGCAGGTGCTATCCAGAATGAATTCAGTGTTGTAAATGGCCAAACTACGACTTCTGCATTTCACAAGGTAGTGTAATAACAGTAAAACTACAGTCACTTGTGTCAAGTTCTTTCCTGATGTCGCATGCCAAAAATTATTAAAATCGGCCACTGTTTCACAAAGCTATTGAAAAAACAAAACTGGCACGTTTTTATGGACCATGGTGTAATTTTCTTCTGCATAAGAATTGTACTTGCATAGTGTTAGTTTAACAGTCTGCCCTTGGTGAGCATTGGCTACACAGTTTGTGTATTGTGTCATCATCAGCATTTTTTTGATTCTGCTTCAGTCTGCGAAAAATGACAACAACCACTAGCTGAATTCCGCAGTTTGTGTGTTCTCTCTTGAGTACAAAAATTAATCGATCTAATAACTTATGAAGAATAATTGACTGAAAAAAATTTCAATTGGCACCAGCAATAGAAATAAATGACGCAATCGATGTACATTGTAAGACAGACTACCAGACCTGGGCAAGCTTGCAGCCTTCTGCCGGAGCTTAGCGCCAGTGCACTTGCACTGACCACACTCGGACTGAACCAATGCAGGAGAAAAATACAAGTCCACTGCATCCTGTAGACTGACCAATCACACACAGCCACAGGTAGTACTGGTGCATAGATTAGTAAATAATGTCATAAAATACAGATCTAATGCATCCGTAAGGTAAAGGTAAGAGGTAAAGTCCTGTAACTGCTCTAGCACTTCTTACACGAGACAGACTCAAGACTAGAAGCGATTTTACAATCTCGGAAGTGGCAGCGGATTGGCATGAGCTAATAATATGACGTAGTACACTATGCTGCTATCCATTGCCCACATTAACAAAAAATTGGACCAGTGGTTTGCAGCAAGCAGACATACCAGCACCCCATCAGCCACACTAAGCCTTCACCCAATCCAATCACATCAACATGTATTACTGGTGCATATGTTGGTAAGTAACTTCACCGAAAGCAGATCCACTACATCCAATCACGAAATAAAAAGAAAACATCAGCAGAAAAAACATAAAAACTCCCATTACTAATGTATGGGCGACCTAAATAGATATTAAACTACACATACGCATGTGCATAATAAGCCATAAGTAAGTCATAAATGCTAAGGATCGTGGATAACAGAAAAGATTTCTTTTAGAAATTAACCTCAGAGCAGGCATGTTACAAATCGAACACATTAACAACCACAACTCTTTAACTAAGGGGCCCTACTTCTAAGAAAAAAAGGAAAGAAAAATCGAGAAAATGGCAAAGTAACGAAAAAAAGAGAAGGAAAGGGAAGGTCAAGAAATGTGAAAGGAGAAAGGAAGACAACAAAGAAAGAAAAGGAAAAAAGATCAGGAATGCCTACATTTGTGGTATGATAACTTGACATGCATGCGTTGCAAATCACAATGAGGTGTCCTATGAAACAATTACCTGGCCAACTTGGAGTCAGTGCGTCGCTGATGTCTATGAGGAAAGCCAACCGATATGTGGCTGTCATCCACTCGACAGTCATCAACGTGTGCACAACTGTACACACAAAGCATACAATTCGTTTGTACACTTATTAACAAAAACCATGCATTCCAACACAATTTGTAACACATGCGTTAACACGTTAATAACGCACCGTTAATATTGGTGATATTGTAGATAAAATACATCGAGAGGGTGACAGGAATGAAGTCCACGAAGTCATGCCTGTGTCACAGGGACTGTGACAGTAGTGACGGAACGACAACAAAACAATTTCTAAGTACCTGAACATTATCTGATTGTCAAATGACTAAGGTTTAATGGAACGCTGGAACTCCTGCTTCACAGAATTTAGTAAACTTACGTATGTGCGTCAATTTTTTAACGAGCATCAATTTCATTAACGAGCGTTGATTTATTAATGTGTTAACGCAATAAATTAACGTGTCAATTTGACAGCTCTAGTTCTAGTAATTATTAATTTCCACAGCCTGACAAACATACCATCTGAAAACACACATGCTTAGAAGCTATTAGTGGCAAGTTAAGTTGTGTAGGTTTCTTTAGGGGGGGGGGTGTTATGTGGGTTTGCACACTATCCAAATCGATGCATTTTTGGTCAGTCACCCTAACGTCTGTACGTACAGGGTGGGCCATAAAAAACGTGGCACTTTACTTTTGTCCGTATCTTCAGCAATTATTGACCGTTTTTGAAAATTTTTCACTAACACACTCTGCGGACAATTCGTAATAATGTGATTATTATATATCCCACCACACTGTGAATACGTCTTATGTCTTTACACTACCTAGTGAAACATAAATGTAAGAAAAGGTAAAAAGCAGATCGGCGGATATGCGGATGTTGCAACAATGTTAGATCCAGAGCTATGGAGTGGATAAGAACAAACACTTAAGTAAATGAAAAAACACTTCAGAACAACACTGCGGTGAATGATCCGTATGACACTAGACTGTGTTAGACCCAAACAGTCTTGTGTTATACAGATCATTCACTGCGATGTTGGTCTGAAGTGCTTTTTTTCAATTTTACCAAAATGTTTTTTTATTATCGTTATACATGCATATTTCATTCATATTTCACAAGGTAGTGTAGAAATACATTTATGGCATGGTGAGATACATGAGTGTGTCTGTGAAAGAGTTATGAAAATCGGTCATTAATTGGCGATGATATGGACAAAAGTAAAGTGCCACATTTTTTATGGCCCACCCTGTATATACAAAAAATAGCAGCATTAGCAAGTCACTATCGATTTTCAAAGAAGTACAAAAATGTACAATACTTATGCTAAAAAATGTACAATATTTATTCTAATGAAAAATTTATTCAATCTGCATAAACTGTCTTCATTTTCAGTATATTTCACATGTATAAAAAATTATGACTGTGAAATTATAAGGCACAGAGAAGCAACGTGATCAAGTCATTGTCAACCTTTCACAGCGGACAGTGCTTTGGAGTGAGAAATGGAAGTTGTCAAATGATGGATTCTGAACTTCACCGGGAAGCGCTGAGAGCTCTTCCTTCAACTGATCAATTAGCTGACACAACAGCTCATGTGCATCCTACATGGCACACACGGCAATTCATCAACGATGTAGTACATTAGGCTGCCTGTATGGCGTACACAGTAACGGGAGGTCTTATGTTTTCCCTTTGTTTTTATCCTACTTTACTGTCACTTTTTTCCGGACAGCAGACCAAGACCAAAACTGAGGGAAAAGACGATCCTCACCTGCAAAGAATTGAGACCAAATTTCAGCGAGATCCGTTAAGCGGTTGTGGAGAGAAAGGCATTTTACCACATTTATAATCAACGGCTTGACAAATAAACTGCCGTGGACCAAAAGGCCCTCAGTTACCAGACTACCGTCACCGGACGGCCCACATTGGGCAATGCCCCAACTTTCTAGTTTCATGAATACTGTAGTTCAATTCACAGCAATAAGCAGTCATTTAACCACAAACAATAAATAAATAAATATAAAAGCCCAGCTGTTGCTAGGGAAAGGTGACCGACCATATTCCCTGTGCACAAATGCTAGCAAACATAAATGCAGTTTGTCACTTATTGACATAAATCCCAATATTATAACGGCACCTCGTGCAAATAGTTGCACTGCGGCCAAACTGCCTATAGGAACCTGTCATCAGCCGATACAATGTTACCATTGCTGACCCCCTATGACGTAGCGTTTAGCCACAGGACATGCATTGCAGACAGACAGAGAGGATCAGCGGACGACACATCATACCATAAGCACGACAGTTGGTGCAGATGGCTATTAACTCCTAGTGCCATAGCTAAGATGGGGCATCGAAATAGCAAGCAATGCCGGCACCGTGTGAAAATGGACCGGCGGAATTAAATAAAGTTCCGATGAAATCAGATGTTCCACTATTTTAACACACACAATGTACATACGTGTTGCAGATGACCGGAGAATCTCTTTGCAGAGCTGGAGATGGCGAGTTTCACGTTTTCTAACAACCGATCGCGACTCAGCACTGTGTCGTGTCCCGGCAACAGCTGTGCCGTCTTGAGCAACTGAGCCATCGCATAGCACAACGGCACACTGCACACAAACAACACAGCGCCGAGTCGACTGTGCTGTCTTGATACACTACACTAGCATGTCTGTTAGCACTACGGTACTATTTTTTTTTATCCAGTTTTAGTTATCAATATTTCTTCCCTTCTTTAGTTTTTCTGGACATCGCCTTCTCTTCTATAACCATCCATTTGTGTATTTTATTTATGTTTCGCACAACAGAACTTCTATTTCAGTTTCTCCCACTTCAGAAGATTGTAAAACATTTTGTGCTCTTTTTAGTTTATGTGCTAGATTAAACAGACAGCTTGCCCCATCAATGCAAATCATTTATCACATCATATCATACAATGACACTGCACAATTTGGACAGTTCCACCAGTGCTGACTATGGACCGATCGATGTCTGCTAGCATTCGTTAAACTTTTCCTGTCCTTCAACAGTTACAGTCACCTGGGCTTGATATAAGGGCTGATACAAAAAATTGCCGTGTTCTAACCTCTAAGTATCATTACAAAATCACACACTGATATTGTGCAATTTGGACCATTTCATCAGCACCGACCAACAGACCAATGGTTGCTAGCTGTGGTCAAACTGTTTCTGCTGTTGTTTGACAACATCATAAACATTGTTGTATTATCTATTAGTGTTCCTATCTGACGACTCAAATATTACTATTATACTATGACTGTTACGCAATATGGACAATTTCATCAGTACTGACTAACCGTTCTTTGCTAGCAGAGGTTGAACTGCTTCTGCTGTTGTTATTATTGTCGTTGGCAGCTTCAAGTAACTCACTGACAGTAAGTAGGTCTGTCGAGAACGGGACAAGCACAAACAGCGACTGAAGTATAGCGTTCATGTAGCACGTGTTGCCCAGGTTACTGAATCTACAACAATAAGCAACATCAATTCCATCACTGAAGACCTTGCAGCCACCTTAGTTTGAACTGATAGAGGCCATTAGGCTGATTTTCAAGGCATAAGTGTCAAAATGCACAAAAGTATAAACACCTAACTTCATAGTAGCATAAACTCGAAATAATGTCCACAAGTCCACAAGCCAACCAAATTACGGCTTTGATCAACACTTTATGTAGGCCAGCCAACTCTTAAATAATTTAGTTGCTTTTTTTGTCAACCTTCAATGGAATAAGATGGCCTACGAGGCTACAACAAACCGACAGCTGTAGAGAAGGCAGACATGAGTCTAACTGTCCAAATTCAGTGAAACACAGGTTTGGTCTGGATTACAATAAATGCCCATTCTGACACACTCACCATTCTGAAGAGCCATGAAATTCACCAGATTTTTGGTCAAAGTGAAGGACTTTAGCATAGCAACAGCGATGGCGGCAGCAGTCTTGAAGACAGCAGTCTAATTTCTACAGCATCTTAAGATCATGGTTTTGGACTGAAAATGTGACACGCAAAGACCAATACAACAGCGTCGTGGCCAAGTGCCAGTGGAAAAATTGACCCCACCTTAATAAAATTCGGGGTTGTCAAAAAATTGTTCAAAAATCTGCCATCTTGTCGAAAAATTTGAGTCCAAAAATGCAAAATTTAATGCTGAAAAATGCCAAATACAAAAAAAAATTAAGAAAAAAATTACAATTCTGAGCACTCCTAATCTCCTCTGTCAAAAATTTGCGACTCTCGGTCTTCAGAAATTTGCAGCGTCTGTCGGAAAATACAAACTTCCTGCCCTGCCTATTTCTGCAACCCACAACGCCGCTGGACCCATACCCGCGCAGTGAGGGCGACGTTAGTCGTTGTTGTATCATGTTACTCGGCGTTTTGCTCGCGCTGTTAGCGAAGTCTGAGACAAATCGTCGTTTGTTGACTGTCGACTGTTGATCATCAAGCCTCAGCAGTCCCGGACTCCGCTTTGCTGGCAGCCTACAAACATTACAGAGGTCTATGACGTGCCATTACATTAACTGTGACACACACACATCAGGGTCCCCGACATAACCAAAATTCACGACCTTTTCATGACTTTTTCAGCACCTATTTCATGACCTAGTTAAATACAACTGCATAGATATAGTTTAGTAGAAAAACATAATAAATCGAATGGTGTATTAAACTGCGCACAGAATTTAAAACTTAAGGCACATTGCACCAACCAAACTTGAATTTAAGTTCACGCTTAACCACTATAAACAGGCCAGGCTGCTTCAATGTCACTTAAAATTAAGCGACCAAAGTTGCCCACTCATCTTTAAGTCACCGACAAAAATGAGACAGACATCATCTATAAATTACAAACCACGACGAAGTTATTGTCTTAAACTGGTGATTTCAGGTAACATTACTATGAATTGAATAAAAGTGCAGAAAACTGACAAGTATACAATTATACATGGATAATGCTGTTTTATGATCGAGTGTAAATGAATCAGTTTTCCAACAGCAAGCAATGACCATTAAGATGATTGGCTAAAAATGAAGACAATTACCTGACGGGAGTCCTACTGGGTGACGGTGTCGTGGCAATGTAGTTGGTCTTCTGTGTTGAACTGTAGAATGTTGCGGCACGAAGCGTATCAGTTGACTTCTGACTACTACTCCCCAGGAAATCCCTGCATCATAGAAGTCCCGATAAATAAATCACACTTCTACTGACAAAAAATTCCATGCAACTTTTCCAGGAATTAACAAGACCACTAAAACGCTTCTCCACGGCCTTCTTAGAGCTCACCGATGTTTAGATATGAAGACAAACGGCAATTATTTACAGAATTTACCTGTAATTCAATGCACAAAGTTCTTCATCAAGGAATGCCAAGTATACTAAAATTTATTTAGTCACTGCACTTCAGTAATTAAGAGCCCTGTCTAGTACTATGGGTTGCTTATTTTAAACCACCAGTAAATTCATCAACTGTTAGGATTGACATCTTGCAGGACTTTCCAAGCTTTAATTTTCAAAACTTTCTAAAATAAAACTTATTTTCAAGGACTTTATGAGGCCAGGGAAATCAAGGAAAAGCCCAGGACTTTTTAGGTGTCCAAAAACTCATAAATTTGCACCAACTACAAATATGGAAACTAGAACTGTCGAATTAAGCATTAATCTAATGTGTAAAAAAATAAACACACTTTTAAAAAATTAACAAACATGCATAAATTTACTTAATTCTGTGTAGTAGGAGTTCCAATATTCCATTAAACTTCGTTTGTTTGTAACTGAATAATATTCAAGTAAATAAAAGTTGTTTTGTTGTCATTCCATCATTACAGTCACAGTCTTGTGACACAGGCACGACTTCGTGGTCTTCATTCTACTCACCTCCTCAATTTGGTCCACCTATATCAGCAATATTAATCATTTGTTATTACTGCATTAATGCAAGCGTTAAAAAAAATTAACACAATCCGTCAACGCGTTAAAAAATTAACGCTTTGACAGCTCTAACAGAAACATCTTTCACTGGATTTTTGTCTACTTTCGATTCTCGCGAATTTAGCAAAAATGTAATACGCAATCTGCAGGTCGGAAAATCTCCAAATAAGAGTTAAGAATAGACTGATGCTATCAGACAAATGGAGTAACTAGCTGACTAACTTCGACTTGGCAACTGGAGTAGTCATGTTGCTGACAGACGAAGGTTGTTTTGGCAGCACCAGCAGTTTGCTTGGAGTCATAGCTTCCCATGACGATGATGGTTTCACTGGCGAAGGATTCGGCAGTTGACTGACGTCAATACGAGACTCCTCGTACCTCTGCAGCTGCTGCAGCTTGCTGCCATGCACTGACAATGTCGGCGGTGGCGACCGATCCGGGGATTTACGGGAAATTTCGCCTGAGCTGTTGCCCTCTGCCGCATCCGACGACGGAGAGAGGGAAAGATGTCCACGTCGAGACTCCACCTCTGAAGGAAACCACGCAGAAATTATATTAGGATCTTCCTGCTTCTGCTGTGGTTGTTGTCTTGAGGCTGCATAACCATCGTATGTGCCAAACTTCAAGTTAACATCAGGAAAAAGTACAGCATATAAATCAATAATTTCATGCACTACAATATTACAGGGCTTTCCATTTTTAATTCTAGGGTTAGAACGACATTGGTAGTGGGGTATCGGATATTGCCCAACCAACATTCACCAATAATGAGCAGTATTGGGTACTGGACATGGGTGATATTTTTATCGGCTGTCATAGCCAATATCGAAACTGCTCGCCGTGCTCGGACATGTTGACGCCAACATAAGTCATTTTAATAGCCACTGAAGGCAAGTGTTCCACTGTGTATCAGAAAAACCCAAAAATATTGGGTAGTGTACTAAGTGGCATTCTAACCCTATTTCATTCAACGTGCATATAGGCAACAACTGAAAAAAGTGTCAACTTATGTCTAGTTAGTGCCAGCCTGTAATGAAATGATATCAGTCACATTCAGATGCATCTACTCCATCTAATTCATCATTCAATTCCTAGGTTCCAACAGTTCACACGCTTGTACGTCAACGATGGTCCCAGATCAATTTGCTGACCAAACAGCAGTGACATTCTGTAGCGGAGAGGAAAGGCAACTACGTCTGGCATCACCGCAGTCTATCCAACTATAAGCTCAGTTCAACAGCAAATCAGGCATGACATCTGTTATCATATTTGTATTGTAAAGTAAAATAAAGTCCTTCCCGAACCATAAGGGCAATTGGGCGGCGCTGATCTCCATTTCCTTAGCCCTCAGCCAGACACCAGTTTACACTGAAAGACTACGGATATGGGACTAGTCCAACCCTTGGTGTGCCTGTTTACGTCCCAGCTTTCGCTGGTACTCACTGCACCTATCCACGGAGGGATGGCCAGGCTGAGTTGACCTGAGTGGCTGTTTATACACCAAGATGGTTTATCTGCCTGCTGACAGTCACCCCTCCAACTATTAACCAGGCCTGGCATTGATTAATGTCATTAAAGCAACCAACGACGTTACGAACTGAGCCAAACCACTACTTGTGACCAAGTAAGCAAGCCATCACGTTTGTATCATGTCAGCCACACTAATGAACCGAGATGAAAGGACACTTACTTTCTTTCGTGGGGGCACACTTTGCAGACAGCACGGCATCATGCACGTCCTCTAGTTCCTTCATAGACTTCGGCGAAGATTTCGCAAGCATAAGACGAATGTGAGTACCATTGCGTAGGCGGATAGTCAGGTTATCTCCACGAAGCTGATTCAATTCTATCTGGCCATTCAGCTAAACCACACACACATAAACAGACCTCGGTTATACAGACACAATCAACGAGTCAAGTTCAATTAGCAAAACAACAACCAAGTTACTAAAAAGGATTATCTGCAGGTATGGGGTCCTTGAAGATTGTCTTCATTCAGGAACAGCTCAAAGACAAAAAATTGTGGCCTTGGCCTCAAAGAGGTCTGGCCTTGGCCGCTCTGCGACCATTGATCTCTAGCAGTAATGTAGTCCTCGAAAAACACTGGCCTTGGGCAATCCAATGTTATCTCATGCCACTGCAATCAGAAGACCCTTGACCAGCTGTGGGTTGCCACGCAAAAATTTGCAATTCTCCCACAGACAGCTGAAATTTCCAACAAGAGAGATCACATGCATTCAGAATTTTAATCTTACCCCCAAAATTTCCCAAAAGGGGGAGGAGGGTTCAGCATCAAATTTAGCATTTTTACGCGCGAAAGCAGCTATGCTTTCAGCGCGTCTTAGCCATCGCAATTCTGTCCGTCCGTCTGTCTGTCACAAGGGTGTATCAGGCAAAAACGGTCCAAGCTAGGATCTCCACATTTTCACCATCGGCTGCCTCGAAGACTCTAGTTTCAAAAACCGTAAAGCTTTTTCGTAAACTCGAATGGGGTCACCCCGAACGAGGTCGCTAAATGAGAGGGGGTGGTCAAAATTTGCGATTTTTGGCCAATAACTCGCTGTGCCTCAGTAACAGTGCGAGATAAGGCCTAGGTTACGATTAATCACCAATAGGAAATCGTATACTGGCTTTCGATTGGCGCCGAATTCAATCACCTTGGATGACCTTGAACGCCAAAATAGGGGGTTTTACGGATTTTTTTCGCGATGTCTGGCTGCGCAAGTTTATATCATTCACAAGGAGGCGCCACCATCGCCAACGCCACATGCGCCTACGGCCGATGTGTATTATGGTCCCGAAGGGCCGAGTCCAAGTGATATGCGATTTTCGAAACTATAACTACTGAACTGGAAATGCTATAGGCTTTCGCGCGTCTCGTGAGCTTTGCTCAAATTTCTTGTTGGGTAAAAGTTTTCCGACAAAAAGATTTTCAACAGCCCAAAATTGGGTGGGGAAGCTGCTCACTCTATTTGTCCTCCAGCTACGATGCCACTGCCGTTGATATTTAAGGATAATAATCAAGCATTCAAGCTTTATTACAACCGAAAACAAACTACTGCAACATACATTAAATAACTAAACACAGAAACACTAAAGTAACATGTAAAAAATATTTACAAATTTCATAAGAAAAAATCAGTAAGAAGAACTTATGAAAAGTCATCAAATAACTCACACATAACTAAATTGCTAACAGTAAAAAGATCTTAGAATAATCCGAACGATGCTTTGTACATAAATCCGCTAGTCACAACGCCACCAAATAAAAGCAAATTTTATTCGGCAGCACTAAATACCAAATACTAAAAACAAACAAAAACTATGGAAAACAACCAAACTGTTTTCAGTAATTTTCGGTTAGGACTGGGGTTTAAAGTTTAAGGTTAGGGTTAAGTTTTCCGTACTGAACACTACAAAAAACTAATGAAGATGTTTTCGGCAGCTATCAGTATTTAGTGACACCCATTATATTCACAGTTGCCAATGCGAATACCACAAAGTTATGCGTCGGCAGTGAAGGGCGGACTTTTAGAATTAGCTGACACCGCCAGAGTCCCGCTTCCGTGTCCTCGAAGACACGAACTGATCCCGTGCGCATTGGCTCCTTCCGATTCCGAGTGTCGTCGAACAAGTTCTGACATGTCCATAGACAGCTGCATGCAGTGATGCTGCCCGGTGCAGCTTTAGTCACTGACATTGCACTGACTGACACATAAAAACAACGACAAGTACATGTCTTATCAAATATCTATATAATGACTATCAAATAGTTTATACCATTCCACTTCACACAGACTACTGGGACTATCGTTGCTGTTTTTTTGTTTGTATTTTTTCCAACTAGAATCTAGATATTACTTTTCAATGACTATATTTACTGTGCGCACACACAGTCCGTATGCAGTCACAAAGTGTTATTTACCGTGCGCAGAACATACATGCTTAGACAGCATATAGCAGCTTCTGCAGCATTAGATAAAATAAAGAGTGCAGTTTAGCATTAGGCCTATTGGCAATAATCAACCACAGTTTAACTGAAGGGTGCATACGATAATAATGTTTTGGGTCACTTCTGTGTAATCAGACGGATTGGTTTCGATTAATGTCACAAAAAAACCGCCACTTAAGGAACCAGCCATACTGTCCATTATAAGATGAACTAATACCACCCAAAATGTCATACAATCCACTTCATACATTCAGACCACTGCCAGGCACGGAAGACAAATTATACATGCCATAGCTGGCATGGTCTATAACATTTTCTGCGCGACATCAGGCCATGCGTGCGCATGGTCAACAACACCATGCATTACTTTTTGGGTACGGGTAAAAAGCAGATTGCGAATGTGCGGATGTCGCAACAGGTAAGCTGTGATTTATTAATTTAACCATCTCCTAACCCTATTCCTAACCCTAATCCCTAATTTTAACCCCGAACTTGACATTATCCCTAACCCTGGCCCTAACATTGTTGCGACATCCGCATATCCGCCGATCCACTTTTTACCATCGCAGTAGTCATTCAAAAGCACTATAGTTCCAAGTTCGTGTTACAAAAAAACAGCTTTGGCTCGAGATAGACTCTGATATAATACTGAATAAGCCTGACTTAAATACGTGACAGTGTCGTGGCATGGTTTGTAAACCTTCTACGTCTTCCAGGCATATAAATTCTACCATCTTCCCAATAATGTGTCTACCCGATCTACCTCTAGCAATTTTCCAGTGC
>Ga0056128_1000300_pt1 | contig 40091 bp, 21 predicted proteins | sample WorMetLIZISLAND2_FD_71113 | JGI IMG/M metagenome (GOLD analysis project Ga0056128, IMG submission 71113) | Marine gutless worms symbiont microbial communities from Max Planck institute for Marine Microbiology, Germany - Olavius geniculatus... ... | reverse complement strand
GTTTATACACTTGTTAACGGCAACATTTAAGGACTTGCACATCGAAAACAGCAAAAATTACAAAAGGTGATATTATTCAGCAGCACATTGACACACAGTCAGTGTGATGCGGACAATATCGCCTTTTGTAATTTTTGCTGTTTTCGATGTGCAAGTCCTTAAATGTTGCCGTTAACAAGTGTATAAACTAATGTTTTGTACATTTATAATACTAAAAAACAAAACGTAAAGGCAACGCAAGACAACGCAAAAAAACTGCAAAAATAATAAATCCTATGCTGCATTGTAGCCCATATTTGCAACGTCGATATCAACTCGATGCGAGACTTTCAGTGGCGTATTCAGAAATGCAAAAGGGTTGCGAGCGGGTATACTTATAACAGAAATATTTAAGTTAGGCCTGGGCTGTATACGCCCTTCCTCTATGGTCAATTGTTATTTTTCAATGTTATTTTTACTTTCAAGTGGGGAGGGGACACTGTAATTAGCTTCCTGCCCTATTATGTATCTTTGGCGACTAGTAAAAATTCGTGTGCAGGAAACTTACCATGCAGTTACACGAGTAGTCAGGCGTGCAGCTGAGCCGTGTATCATTGTCGGTGACTGTGACGTCGCATCTTCTGCGTAGCGACTAATGCTTGCTGCAGTTGACAGCGCACCGGTTGACTCAGCCCCCACAGCAGCAACAGCAGCAGCAGCAGCGAGCCGTTATAAGCCTGTCAAATAACGAACTGCCATTGGTATAAAACTATAAACTATATAAAGTACTTCTTCAGATTTGCACACTTGTCTAAAACCACAGAAAAACTTCTAGTAAAGCTTAATTTAAACGTTCGATGTTTCTGCGTTGTATATAAACCATTTTAAACATTTTTCGTACTCAGCGTCCCATTTTTACTATCGAGGCAAAATTTTATAACTGTAGGCCTACCAGAAAGTGCTACCGGAATACCAGTGGACAGTGCAACAATTTTCGTGGCATGAAAGCTGGTGTTTCGCATTTGCAGACAAAAGCCAGACACATGACGTTTTAGCAGCAGGATACGCAGCAGCGTTAGCAGCAGGCGCGGTATCGAATCACACAGTAGCATCTCCGTCGTGTCAATATATGATTAATAATAACTGACCCGGTACGTCAATGCTCATTCGCTATAATACGGTTTGTGAAAGTAGAAAAACCGCCGGAACATGTTCCGGCAGTTTTTCCACTTGGTCCAGAATGCTCTGGCTCAGGGTCTCCGATTTGAGCTTACTTTCGCCTTGAATGAGTGCACTGTAGGCCTATAGCAGCACCCACTCTAGTCACTCTGTGATGCAAAAGTTTCATCCATATTAACACCGGGACCAGGAAACCACAGACTGCTGCTGTATACACCTATTGATTAATGCAGTAAGCCTGGCCTTCTGATACATTCCATGGCTAGATTGAGTACTATAGTAGCCTGTTCTTTCTATACGTTGTGTGTACCATAGCTTCTAATCTGTACGCTGTCAGTCGTTACACAACCATAGTAGGTAAGACATATAGGCTTACTTTAATATAAAAATACACATCGAGATAATAAAAAGATAGGGCCTATTATTAATAAAAAGACTCAGGCTGTTAGCCAAACGACCATGACCCAACAGACAAGAAAGAGAAAGACTGTGACCTTCTGTGCCATTTTGCCAATCGGGCGATTGTCGTTTGCATTCATCACGGGTACGTACGTCTGTAATCTGTATACGCGCTTCTTACTCGAAAATGAAAAAGCATAGGCCTAGAAAGTCAAAATTGGCGCGAACGCTTTCCAGGGCATGAATTGACAATAACCGCAATATTAATTTTCAGCTCAAAAGTTAAAAGTCAGTTTCAAGCAAAGTTGGAGTTATGTTAAGCTCAATACAGAGCGTTACAGAGTGGACTGCCGTGCAATATGTCTGCACTGTGCAGGCATACAGGCATTTTCCCAGTATTCCTACGTACGCGTAGGAGGCAGAAAAAAATTTTCCCCGGAGAAATAGTCTGTGTCAAACTGTGACTGACGATGAGCTACACATACGAAAATGTTCAACTGCAGAAAGATAATGCTAAATTACCCGACATCATTCGATTGATTCCGCCGCTCGTTGCGTTAGGCTATATAGGCCTACTGACTACTGTATACACGGTGTTTCATAAAAGGGACCCCTTTTTGTTTTTTTTCATAATCCACTCAAATGATGATCAATTTACACAAGATTTTTAGCAGTTATAGCTGAAGAAATACTAATTCAAAATATTCAAACTAAATATGGCAGTTGATTAAATATTCTTTGCTAGTCCTAGTCGTGACGTAATGCTGACGTCATAATGTGTCGTGAGTAGGCCTACAAGCTTGCTTGTCTCAACTAGTGCTGTCAGTTGCTACCCTGTTTCGATGGTAAACTTAATCTGGTTCGCTAATGAAAAATGTTTATCGTGTCAGCAATGAGCAACATTTAGGCATGAAATCAGGCGTCTCGAGATACAAAAACGCAACCATTTTGTTAGCTCGGTGTGCTAGTGCACTGTCTTGCTCGAACATGTGAAAGTCCAGCTATCCCCACAGACACGTAGGCCTACATGCGATCACTTTGCACGTTTTTGTGGCCACAACTGTAAAACTTCGAAAAATTGGTCATCAACGAACCAGATTTTTCACCATCGGAGCAGGGTAGCAATTGAGAGCATTAGTTGGGACTAGCAAACTTGTACTCGTGACATATTATGACGTCAACGTTACGCCACGCCTAGCAAAGAATATTAATTAACTGCCATATTTTGTTAAAATACTGTGAATTAATATTTTTTCAGCTACAACTGGTGAAAATTTCATGTAAATTGATCATCATTTGAGTGAATTATGAAAAAAACAAAAAGGGGTCCCTTTTTATGAAACACCGTGTAGTTGATTTTTCGCTGTATTATGTACTGACTCTGTGGCTTGGATACATTTGTATTGTATAATAGCCTAAGCTAGCCTCAATTGCAGTCTACAGCTGACTGTTCTGTAATCTGATCCATCGGATATCCATTTTGTAAATCAAATAAAAAAACTTCGATAAGCTCGGTAGATGTGCTTCGTGTAATTATGATGATAAACAAGAGCGTCTAAGTCTAAGGGCTAAAAAAAGTTATAGGCTAGTCCTAGGCTATTATAGGACTAGTGATTGCAATCCCGAGATTTTCTCAATCCCGGGATTCGGGATTGAGAAATTCGTAATCCCAGGATCCCGTTTCGGGATTAGGCTAACAAATTGGTCATCATTTTGGTATCCCCAATTGACTTATTTCATGCATAGGATCATGTGTAAGCCCCTGCGAAAGGTACATGTATGTCCAAACTGTACGGAGTGACGATAACAGTACTGTCCAAATACAAATTACAGTACGCAGCTCAAAGTAGGCTAGTAGTCTGGCGCTCGTAAAATATTTTATTCATCAGACTGCTAAAATTCTTATTTCTATCATTTAACACTCGATAAAAAAAAACAATTTTAACAAATTCTTGTAATCTCAAAATCCCGGGATTGGGACGCTGCTAATCCCTGGATTCGGGATCCCGGGATTGCAATTCTCTATACAGGACTAGGTATATGTTATATGCAGTAGGCCTACGGCTCCTTTTTCCTCGCAAAATGCACCCGCAATGCACCAGAAATACGCCTAGGCGTATTAAATCTAGGCCTAAAAATCACTAGAACGTAAAAGAAAATTTTCAAGGTAAACCCTGGATATCTGTCCGCTACACGGGTTTTTTTATCTTCATCCCTTTTCCTTTTCAAGGGTCTGAGACAGAACAGTTGCAGACTGTCTGTCGCGAAGCGTGGAGATAATGACATCTCAACCGCGCATCGCACTTGGCTGCATACAGGCTCTACCTGGCGAATGCAAATAAACAGAAATGAGGACAGGAATGAAACGTCCCTGAGTGCTGATTGCTGAAGCTTCACGCTCGGCGCCTGACAAAAGCAATCTGCTTTTTAATAACAATAGGAGAACCAAAACGACTCGACGAATAATAATAGGGTGGGTCAACATGCAAACCTATCACACCTCACATGATAGTGTGAGTGTTGTAAGGACGACCTTCAAAGTCAATGGAAAAATGCAAAATTTGACTCCCAGCCAACCCAAAACCCCTGAACCAATCGTCACCAAATTTGAATGGCGTGATTATGTCCTGGACGCCTACCACCAAAAAAATTTGGGCTCAATCCGCCCAGAGGTCTTTGCTCCCCATATAGGTGAAATATACACCACCTCTGTTCGAAATTTACTACACTTTTTTGGTTCTTGAACTCGCCTACAAGCGAGTCCGTTAGACCGATTTTTACGCTTAAACGGTACGTCAAATGACGCGGTTCTGCGTATATTTAAGTGCTTTTTTATTGTTGTAAAATAAAAATTTTATTTTTCACTTATTTTTTCGAAAAATTCGAAAAAATACAATAGCGCCTATGAGGAAAATTTTAAAATTATTTAAACTGTCATAACTTCGGTTGTGTGCAAGATAGAGTCGTAATTTTTGGTTCTAGGATATGGTTTAATTTCGGGGACGGCATAATTAACGGTGACATTTGTATTTACCCACGATTGACCCCTGTTGCCATGGCAACGAAATTTGGGACAAAATTGGCTATAACTCGGCTTGCGTAAGAGATTTTTGCAAGATTTTTGTGCACATAGGCCTAGGGGGGTTTTCGGGGATGGGCCATTGAATGCCGCCAATCGCATTTTCCCCTGACCGACTCCCGTTGCCATGGCAACAAAATTTGGGACAAAATTGGCTATAACTGAGCTTGCGTAAGAGATTTCTGCAAGTTTTTGCGCCTATAGGGGTTTACGGGGATGTGCCATCGAATGCCGTCAATCGCATTTTTCCCCGACCGACCCCCGTTGCTATGGCAACGAAATTCGGGACAAAATTGGCTATAACTTAGCTTGTGTAATAGATATCTGCGATATTTTCTGCATCTGTGGGGGAGTTTTCGAAAATGGGCCATCAAATGCTGCTAACTGAATTTTACCCCGACCGATCCTTGTTGCCATGGCAACAAAATTTAAGACAAAATGGGCTATACCTCGGCTTGTACAACAAATATCAGCAAGATCCTTGCATCTGACACACCGGGCACGTTTGACCGGTGACAAAATTTTAGACTGGTCATACAGCCTATAAGCTATTTGATCGGCTGCCGGTCTAATATCCTGTGCCATAATTATATAATAAAAAATGTGCGATTGGGCTATATTGGCCGCGTATGGTGAGTGTTGTAGCTTACAATAGGGCCTATTATCAGAAACGTCTTGGCAATGAGAAGTTGAGCAAGCGCCCTTTTTTCAGTCTTTTGACACGAGAACTGTGGCTTTGTCAAATATTGGCGCATCTTTCGATATGACATCTTCTGTGGCTACGCTAACGAAATCGCGGATTAAAGCAGATCGCATTTCGCTTAGAAGATCCACATACCTTCGAACCCGTCAAAACACCTATAACGCGCAGCGGCTGAAACTAGCATTAGACATTCATAATACGAGATCTTTAGATCGGGAGAATGGCTAGAAATGAACTATGGACAAAATCAATTATATATATATATATATGGAACCGAACTCTGCAGTGATGAGTTGTGTACGGGTAATCTTACGGGCGCACGTAGTATGGAGACATCTGCGTTAGATCAGACAGATAGCAAAGACTCGCGTAGCACGTGGCGCTTCACGCCCAGCGTAATGTTCTTTTCGTTTACTTCATTTGCGTTCATGTAGACGAAAGAAAAAATAACAAATTGTCGTCAAGTATCGCGAGTCGCGTTTAAATGTTTATTTTACGTACATGTACATGACCTTACAAGCCTACGTGGTGCAGGTATTTTGATTTCGCCGAATTTGTCTTTTTACATTTTGTATCTTGACAACGATGTCAGTGATGTAACTATTGCTACCGGTATATTGAACGAATCCATTTTGTCTGGTGGCTTTTTGTCCGTACACCATATATTGAACGCCTCTTTGTGCTCGTGCATCATTCAGCGCAGAAAGTTTACTTTTTGCACATATCGGTCGCATGCTGGATGATCGACTGGTAAAGACAGTGCTGCTGGGGTGAGTCGACGGCATACGACAGAGAGAAAGATCTCCAAAAAGTATCACGGAGACGGAGTGGACTGAACTGACAGTGCGAAGCAGTTCGGCTGTCACGAAGTCGCGCTTCTTCATTCATGGAGCACAATGCGACGGTTGCCAAGCAATGAAGATAAATTGACAAGAAAAAGAAGAATACATTTAGTACGATGTGTGGTATAGATGATTCATTAGCACGTGAACGCGGATAGCTAATCATGTTAGTGATATTTGAACGGTGACACTTCAGAAGATCGGATCGTCCTGTTTTTCGTTATCGTTAACGTGAACGGCACAGTGCGGATGGGAGGAACGGAGAAGCTACAGACAGGGAGCATCGCTTTGACTACTCACCGTCGTAGGCTTACACGGCTCGCTCTGCAGACTGACACTGCGTAGGCCTACTATGAGTGAATGAGTGAGTTGAGGCAGCGTAGGCCACCGGAGCGAACAGAACAGTGGCGTTATGTGACATCGCCAATCAGTGCCGATTGCGGATGTAGCGTGTGCTGGCAGATGTTGACTATTCACTCGGCTTCACTGTCAGCTTGATTGACTGATGATGCTCGTCGCACGCTGACGTTAACTAGTACTTATTATTACTGTCTGTTGTGAAACGTCGCCCAGTTAAAACGTCGAGAAAAACACTGCGTATGAAATCGTGCGACATAGTGCGCTCTACACCCCTGCCATGATCTCTGGCCGACTATCACTGAAAAGGTATGCAGAGAATTCGAAACATTTTGCTTTTTGTATAGTGGTGAGCGAAACATCCAATTGCCAATTGCACTTTCTATCCGTTCACCTATTTCAGACTGTGTGTTTTGTTGTTATCGATAGCAGTCACATTTACTACGTTTTAAGTCGGGTTGGTATTATGTAATTTCAAACTTTTGTTCAACCATTAGCAGTCAGTTTAAGTCGCAGACTCGCAGTTGATTGCAGTTTTATTGCTGTGTATGTGCACTGGGAAACGAAGTTTCGTGCTCTTATTAGGCCTGTGTCAGAAATTCAGAATCCCACAGGCCCGTCTTCTAGGGGTGGCACTTGGGCACTGTGCCAAGGGCCCCGCGCCCCAAAGGGGCCCCGCGCTACGGCGGTGATTGCCACAGCGGACGATGGATCAATCGATCAATCTAACCAATTTTCATCGCCATAGGGGATAAATTGTTGTCGCAGCAATTAACCTCAATTAAAAGCTCTAGAAAATGTTGCGGGAAGGCAGTTACAGTCTTTCTGACGCCAGCTGAGTTCGCCAGTTGGATATGTAGTTCATCGTTGCTATAGCCGCTGACTGGTTGGGTTGAGTTGGCGAGGCTGACGTCATTATGAGCAGGTGCTTTCTAGTCCCCCACCCGCCACTGAATGCTGAGTGTAGTTATGTAGGCCAAGACGGCAAGACTATCTATAGACATGCCTTCAGTAGCTGTACCTGACAGGCTTCCGGGCTCTATTATAGGAAAGAAACAGTCCGGCGACTTGCAACAGAAGCAATATATGGAATCTGAATCTATGTAATACGCGCAGTCGGAAGTGCGGTACTAGCGTACCAATAACGTCGTACTGCGGTGATTTAACAGCACACGAACAGGCTTGTCCGGTCTTCCTGTTTACGATGTAATACATACACTGTGTCTCAAAAAACATCCCCGACGCTTTCGACTGTAATATGAAAACCAATCATCGGATTTTGATAATTTTTGGTACGAGTATTTTTGATACAACTTCCCATCAAATGACTGTGAATTTCCCACCCCACCTAACGTTTGTTTTTGCACTACCTGGGGAAATCACAATCAGCGAAATATCATTTTTTTATCCAATGCGATATGATTGCTTAATTAACGTAATGCGTAAAAACACATTTTGTTCACATTTCTGACACTTTAGCTGACATTTCATCTAGCTTTCCATTTTTCAACTGACTGTAGTAAAATTGCTTGAAGTGGTGGCCCACTATGCGAACACAGGCAAGGAGACGCTTTCTCCATTCATTGACATCAGTATCAATAAAGTTCTGCTCCAGACCAATCTAGGCTGTACCATAGTCGCTTCTTGACTTCACAAACATTCCTAAACTTCATCTAGTAGACACACTGCTGCATGACAGTCAAACCTTGTAATAGACTGGCTATTGGGGCCCATAGACTACCATAGATTATGATAGATGGAATTTATCGACGTTTTTTCATTCATTTTAACACGTATTATGCTTGGTCTGCTTTCCCGGGCAGTGCAGAAGCAGACGTTGGGTAAGGTGGAAACTAAAACACTCATTTTATAGCCAGTTGTGTCAGAAATATTTCTGCCAAAAATTATTAAAATCTGCTAATCTTTCTTCACGTTACGAACGATATTGTTGGGGATGTTTTTTTAGGTTTTCTGTTTATTTCAACACATGTTTCGCTTGATCTGCTTTCCCTAGGTTGTGCAGAAGCATACACTGGGTGAGGTGGGAAATTAAACAGTCATTTGACGGCAAGTTGTGTCAGGAATATTCATACCAAAAATTATCAAAATCGGAAAGTTAGTTTTCAAGATAGTCGAAAATGTCTGGGATATTTTTTGAGACACAGTGTATTGTGAATTTCCGGTTATCTGCCGTGACGCTGAATGATTGACCGAAAAATTATTTCACTGTACGCGACCTGACGCACAAATAGAGGAATGTGGTCGCAATGGGCAGGAAAAGGAATGGGTTCCAAAGTTATAGCACGCTTGGCAGTTTTGCGCATTGTATTAGATTGACAGCGTGACATGTCGTTAATTCATGCGCGTGGTCACCCAGCCAGGCGTCAGTCCCATATTTCAGCACAGGTGCCCATACATTCATGTACGTGACTGAATGACGGGCGTAGCAAGAATCAGCTGACGGCTGATGATAGAATGCGTGTCATCCGCGCTTAATAGCTATAAACAGCGAATAACATTCTTAACCAATACGAATTCTTACGTGTAGTATTATGTGTGAGTGAACTCCGTGATGGGTCACTGGTTCTGTCAAATTGCATTTATGTTCCACTGTAGATTGCTGCCTAAGCCTTACCGTGCAAATGTCAAACCAATGTACTCGTTCAAGTAAGATGAAGCTTATTGGTTAAAATTAAGATGTCTCTGAGACGTCACTTTTTGTTGTGATTTGGTCCACCCTTGCTGGAATCTGAGCTCACACTGGAATGAAATTCCAATAGAACAAACCGTATTATAGAACAAAAACATTAGCTCTACAATAAGTGGATTTTTATTACGTTTAGTGAGATTTCGTTTCAATGGGCCTGAATCGGAATGGAGGACTAGTGTGGCTGACTGCGGCGATGTTATGTCTGCTGGCTGCATCGCCGGTCCAGTTGTTCGCAGTTGGCCGCATAGTGCGCTGCTGTGTTATTAGCTCACACCAGTCATCTGCCACTTCTGACATTGTTATAGTCGCTTCTGTACACGGGCCTGACTCGTGCAAGCAGTGCTGTCTGTGTCAAGTACCATTCACATTTGCATATACGACTTTGCGTGTTTTGTTTGCAGTGGTGTCGAAATGGAAGCAGGCAGCTGTGCGCTGAGTCAAGGCAATGCCAAGTGTGGTTTGAGTGGCGGAGCTGTTGACACACTGAACGTTGAACATGAGCTGTCACGATGGCTTCAAGACCTCGACGCGGCGTCATCGACGGTAAGTCGATCTCTACGTGCACAAGGGCACAATGGAAAGTCGTACAAATCCAAAATGTTGCCTATATGTCTATCATTTTTGGACTTAGTTTCCGCCGTGCCTTTTATTATACTGTCCTGCACTTTACTCGTAGAAAGTTTATCTATAACGGCTCCAAGTTCTGCACACCGTCACCGTCAGTGTTCTAGACAGCTTATAAGAATTTCACGTGATTCTATTATATCGAGTCTTAAATGCTGGGCCGTGCGGTTTTGCCTATTCGCGGAAGTTGGCGGCTTGCAAACTGATTGAAGACTAACGATATTTTGCTTCTTACTATATAGCGGCGGTAAGACAGTTTTAGATGTGTGCAGCATTAGTGCCCTCTGTGTAATTTGATTTACTGATTCAGATTGATTCATATTAACAAATTGATTTTATTTTCATTTCACTTGTAAAGTTGTAATTACGACTAAACTTATGACTACACAGGCAAAGTGGCGTGACGTCGCACACGCTGAGCAAGTTTTCTCATCGTAGAGGACAAAGGGATCGACTAGACGTAAAATATGGGATGGGGGCAGATCGCGCCTGACCGCGGCGCTGTTTACGGTACTTAGTAAGCTGTATGTCAAGGCGGATTATGGGACAACAAACAGGCGTCGAGACGCTGATAACAGTGCTGCGGTGGTGTCACACGCACGAAGCACGTGTCACGATAACTCGTTGCACGAGAACTCACTCGCTCACTGGCTGCCAGTGCATTATTCTGCTCAGTGGTCATCGTGTGGGAGTTAGGTCGGTTCATCGGCTTAGCGCTGGTATAGACGTGCTGGCTAACAACGCTCAGGCCCATACTTCACTTGATTCGATTTGTTGAGGATTTCTTATACAACATCTTGTACAACTTCAGCAACAAGACATCCACTAAAAATCAAGCCTGTCCGAGGTTTACACTATAGATCCGCACCCTTGTCATGTCAAGATGTTGTACGACTTGTTACCCAACGAGTCAACGACAAGTCGAAGTAGTGGAGTGAGTGCTTGAGGCCGGCGCTGACTGGTCGAAATGTTGCCGCCACTGTGCTACATGACGCCTTTACGACGCACATCAACACGCCCTGCTGACTGATTCGATTATACTACCCACCCAGCTTGTCCGGTTATGCAGAGTCCGGCAGGCGTGGAATATACGAGGACGTGTATAACCTGTACTAAAACTAAGCTAGTACCACATGCATGCGATGTTGTTTTAGACACTTTTGGGAAGGCCTAAAACTGTGTAATTTTGTTTTACGTGTCATAGCGTAGTGGAATATATGCAGACATCTGGACCGGCCAGGTCACTCTGGGGAGCGCTGTAAGCTCTGCTTTACCTGGGTTCGATGCGGAGTTTTCGCCGCACTCGGGAGTGGAGATGGCTTTTCCTGACACTAAAACGTGGCTAATTTTGGATTGGTTAAATCTTCTCATCCGCGCTCTCTGTGGGGGTGCTGGACTGGACACATCGGGAAGAAATTTGTCAAAGAGATGCATGGATGAAACGAAAAACTATAAATAGATAGGCGAATATACGTACTATCATGCGCCCTGATTCTTTCTGAGACTTTGGCGCTTTGTAAATCATTTATTTACTTACTTACTTACTTTAAAAAAGTCTGACCGTAAGTTACTATAACATTTTCATGAGAATTGAGCAGAATGGAAGGATGACAGCTCTGGGCTTCTGGAATGATCCCGGCTTGACCTACTCAGAGCCATGACCTACAGGTATATGAGTCATCGACAGTGGCAGCACGTTGCAGCATCCTATACGTAACGCAATTCACGCTATGGTTATGCATGATAATACTGCGCTGCATGCTGAAAGGTCGTCGGTACAAGATTGCTTCAGTCTCTACTCGGGAAACGTCGTGGCGGTTTATTCGCTGCCTGTCCCGTGTGTTGTCTGAACTGATTACCGCGTCACAATTGCTCCTCGGAGAGGCACAGTAGAGCCGCCCCACGGTCCCAATGAATGTAGTTGAAGGCTGCTTGAGGCGGCGCAGACCGGTGGGTGATAAAAGTAAAGCGGCAACAGCATCATCTGAAGCAGAGATGGGTTGATATGACAATTTTAATTTCGATACGGTGAAATAATGATCTAGATGTTTTGCATATTTTCAGAAGTGTGCGTCTGAAAAAATGACATAAAAATAATAAGTAACGCTGGCTGTACTATAGTGCTGCAAATTCAGCATCCTTTGGTCGGGTCGCTATCAAGTGGTTACTATTTGGATGGGTGATTCGTGACTCTTTGCCGACAGGTAAGCCATCTTAGTATGTGACCAACACCAAGGTCAACTCGACCTTACATTTCTCGGAGATAGGTAAATCAAGTACTGGCTAGCTTGGTGCGTTTATCTGTGTCAGGTGACAGGTAACACTGTGATGCCACATGGCAGGTGACGCTCGGTAGTTCTGCGATGGGTTTCCCATAAATACAACCTTCAGCCTTTGATATATCGGCCCATCCCTAACGCTAACTACTAACTAGCGCTAGTAGTCCGGCACGTGGCTGACTGCTAGTGCCGGTGAGTGAGTCGTCGGGTACGATTGCTCATCAGCTGATCAGCTGTTGCTGTTGCTGCTGCTGCTGCTGCAGAGGTCTGCGGATCAAGCAAATTGTCCGTTCGCTGACAATCGGCTACCGTTAAATGCCACACGGCCAAACGTGATCTCGAGCCCTGTATTGGTAGATATTTCAACATATTAGCACAGTCGTAAAATCGTCTTAGGTTTTATTCTGTTCGGTGCCTAATTTCGTCGTAGGCATCAGAAATACTGAGACTAGTTTTTTTTGCTTTTAGTTCTGTTGCTGGTGTAAGCGCCGCCCATACGCTGATTCATTCATACACACCGTGCGTGTGTACTGTGTATGGCTGCCGGCGATGCTGCTACAGCTGCACTGCCGCTGTGGTAAGTTTCCTCGTCCGGCGCGCTGACTTTATTTCTGTATGCTTGCGATTACAGGCGCCAAGGCGCTGCCTGGCCACAGTGCGTGGTCCGAAGTGCCCAGGTTGCAACCGACTGCAACATTTGCTATCACTTCGCCTGTTGATCGCTCGATCAGCTGTTTCCTGTGCTGTCTCTTTCGCTGTCTGTGTCTGACTGTTACTTCTGAAGAAGTTTCTGTTGAGACGGTGACGCATTGTGACTTATCTGCCTTATTGCGCAGAGTACAGATACACTTACTAAAAAATAGAAATCATTGGCTTACAAGCAGCAGTGAGACAGTAGCTGTGGCAGTTTTTTTCGTGCTCTCAGAAACTGTTTTCTTACACATTGTTTAATTTTACCAGTAGAAATTAACACTGCAAATGAAATATTCAGATATCAGTCGAGTTCTGTATCGTACTTTTTGCAGGTAATGGCCGTATAGTAAAGCATTTTTCAAGGCATTTGTTATAGGTATGTTTTGCAATGTTAACCCCCCCCCATTCTCCAACTTTAACTGCTTTACGTATACTAGTGAACGTGCAGAGATCAGTTGCTATGTTCCTGTTAGCAATGCGGTGATGTGAACATATCACTGAACAAACTCTGCAGCAATAGGGCCTATTGATAGTGAATTACAGCACTCGATGAAGTCAGCCTATGACGTGGTTATACGCCGGACGCTCATCAACTGAACGCTGATAAGTGATGCGGTCGTCAAGGGACTGTGCTGTAGTGGCTGCTAGTTGCTAGTTCAGAGAATTGAACGGAGTTACAGGAAGACGCGCCCGCGGTGTGGGGAGGGCAGTAGTTCGGCTGGCGGGAAGTTTTGCAGGGGGTTTACATTGACTTCTGTAGTGTGACGTTATGGAGACTGTCGTTTGGGAAGATAAGCTGCACATTTCGCACCACTTCATACTGACTGTACTTTATTTCTCAATCTCGGAGTCTTTCAGGACAGGCTGCAGTGGAAGAGGGGGATGTCATGTTGGAATTACCGGGATAATTTGCCAGCCGCTGACTGCAGCAATCGGAAATTTATTTATTTTCACATTATCTCAAATTTCATTTACAACGTGTGAGCAACTCTGCGTTTCTTAGACGCCGTTAAGTCTTCAGTACACGAAACTACTTTATTTGGTCTGTCCAGCTTCATGAGTTTCGATATATAGAGCGATGGAATTGAAGCTTTGTGATTTACCAGTCAGTCACTCGACTCACTTCTGGTTAAAGAGTTAAGGGACGACTACGACTACGCGAAGGTTTACTGAGCAAGCTTGGTGCCAACCGACATGAGAGCACGTTGACCCCTAAGCTGAATATTGTTTTACATTTATGGCTGGCTTATCAAAATTTATGTTTTTTTCGGCTAAGCGGGAAAAAATGCGGTGAAGGTACCTTACCTTACCTTACCTTCGGGGCGGATGCCACCCGTTAAAACAGCATCCAGCGGTGAAGGTATTTTTCGGCTAAAATTTTAGCCAAATTTACCAAATTTATGGCTATTTTCCGGCTGAGCCACGCAGAGCAAAAAATTGCAACAATAGACTCTACTAGTTTGCAAAATTTGTTGTTTAAGCTTCTTCTGCTCAACCATCATAAAACAGTCATGACAAAAGTCATAAGACTGCACGGCTTTGGGTTGGGGGTCTAAAACCACGAACTGCTATGCCTGTGCCGCAGTGTCCACGTACGTCAGTCAGCGAGCAGCAGAGAGTGTGGGTGGGCGTCGCCGTGAGTCATCGGCGGTCAGCCGTCCACTCCACTCCACTCCTCTCGTGTATCGATTAGGACGCGTTAGCGCACGGGCGCGCGTGATAGAATTGTGCTGGACCAGACAACTGCAGACCGTCCCACCGACCGACCAATGGTCAATATCAGTCTGTCCGTTCGTGCGTGCGGCTGATGTCTTGAGCTGATACTGATCTGATCGATCTGCCCGCGCACTGAATCAGCCATCAAATAGCAATACATTCAGTCATGCCCCTTTCACCCGTTATTACTGCTGTGCACTTTTGTAAATCATGCTGCTTATTGTGGCGGTTTGACATCGTTTTCGATTTGCCTAATTATGGCGATAGATAATCTTTAGCGTGTCTGCAGAGCGAAAAGTAGATTATCGTTGTTTTATTGGTAGATGCTCGTTGCTTCTGAGATTTGTGGTGAGCTGCAATAGACTGCGGTCAGTGATGATGCTGCGCAGTTTGAGTTGACATATTGGTGCTCTGTGGTTTTTGTAACATTACAATGCCTCAATCTGGTATACATCATACGATACAGAAATCTATACATACAGGATCTATAGCTGCTGTGCCGAGTGAATTCATGATTGAGTCTATTGTGTTGAAACCGGATTGGTGATGGTGATATTATCAGTTGGTCGGTTGGCGGGAGTTCCCACTAGATGCATAGGCCGACCGGTATATGTAGCCTATATAGCCTACCAGTCGTCAGCTTGATTTACGATTGCGGACCATCGATTATTTCAATATCTACATGTCAGCTAGGGCTCTTCTCTCCCGTGCTCTACATATGCCGTTACTTCTGTCATTTATAATGAATAAAGATGATATACGACTGCTGGGGCTGCGTACCCCTGTTCAGTATTCCTGGGCTCCAGGGTTTAGAACTTTGGATGAAATCATTCGTTCGAAGGGCTGAAGTCGAGGATGTCGTCATCAGCAGTACATACTCAACTGACTGTTGGCTAAATTAATTACACTGTGCTAATTGATGCGAGTGGGCGGAGTCAACGAGTGACACGTGACCTCATGTGATGCCGGATGCTGCGCATTCCGCGTGTAATATAGCTGCAGTTTTGAAGTTTATTTAATTTTTGTTTAAATTACAAATTGTAACTTTAAGTTGATGTTCAGTTGTGGACGTTCGAGTTTCGCAGTGACACTGAAACGCATTGCTGTGTGCATGATGGAGTCATTGGGTATGAGTGTTGTATTTCTTTGTTTCACATTTCATGGAATTTGATTCAACTGCCTCGTAGTATAAAGTTCTCCCAAAACCATTAAAGCTCATATAGGGTGCGCTGATCTCCGTTTTTTTGCCTGCCATCAGCCAGACACCAGTTTACATTGCCAGATCACGGATAGTGAATCGCGCGGTGTTCTTGCCATTGCGTTCATGTTTTCGCTAGTACTCACTGCGCTTATACTCACGGAGGGATGGCCAGGCTGAGTTGAGCTGGCACCTTAATGAAGCGGTCGTTAAACGTTACTGAAAATTGTCAATTTCGGTGGGAAAAAAACGTCGTATGAGACTCGGCGGAACAGTGGCGCGCTGACGACGAACGCGGTGGTATGCATGCACCCGGCACCGCTGCTGCAGCGACTCAGCTCAGACGGCGAGAGAGATAAGCTGACGCATGTCTTGCGATGCCATTACTGGCAAACATTGACGACTGCTGTCCGCCCGCCCCACTCAGCAATGACGGTTTTCCGGCAGTAAGCTTTTCCGCCCTCGACCAACCCTCCACCGGCGAAGTATCACCACATGTAATGTAGGTCATATAACGGCGTTGGACATGTCCTCGGTATTACACCCGGCGGATATACGAACGATCGTGCTGCAGTGCACAGGCCCTACATGATACATCTCTTTATAACACTATATATTGTAGTAATAAAACAGACAGCAGGTGATGTACTAAGGCCTACCGGTATTTGAGGCTGGCTAGAGTAAGGTATAAACGACATGCACGGTATAATCCTATTGATCGGTTAGTGCAATGAGTTGTGACCGCAATAAATATATGTACCCGGTATATATACAGTGCGTTGTAACTATAATGTATTGTAATCGATTGATGCAATCGTTGAAACATTGACGCGGTGGTATGCATAATAAGTCAGTTACAGTGACGATCACAGTCTGTTAAGATCTATACCTGAAATCCCGTTACAACCGTTAGCGATTATGCTAATTAGCTGCAGTAACAGTATCTATCTGCATTTTTGTCAGTTATATATTATGCGGCCATCCGCTTAGCTATGCTCATACATCATTTCGTGTTTTGAGTTTCAATTGAAAGTCCACTTTTACATTGCCTATCGTCGTAGGCGCAAGACATGCGCAATTTAATGTAGGTTTTTGACATCCGTTGACCTTGGTTTTTGATCTTTAAACCGAAAATTGACAAACGGGTTACTGCTGTTTTGGAGAATGTTTACGCACATTTGGGCTTTTCTGTGTTTTTTATGTTGGAGTTAAAAGTTCGTACGAGACGGACAGACGGACGGACGGACGTGAAGACTTGTAATGCGGCCTGTTAGGACGGCCGCATAGTGCACCGTGATAGCGTTACCATTAGTCGTTTCAATCATCAGTCGAAATCACAACTACAGTGTGTGTGTGTGTGTGCGTGTGCGTCTGAGCATACTGCTCCGCTGTGTCTCATTGTATTAATTTTAGTGCTTTATTGTTGGTCGTGATCAATGAACTATATAGACCTGCAGACCACACAATGGGCTCAGTGCATGGTCACACGCAAGACCCGTCGCTCGCCGACTTCTGTCTGTTTATTGACGTCTTTAGGACACCAGCTAACAGCATTCCACTGTCGGTCAACCGTAGATACAATACTTAGTACGGTATTATAGCGGTAACCTGTCTCAGGCCATCACGTATAGACCTATAGGCTACTAATGGTCATGGTCAGTCCGGCATTCAGCTCACCGCCTGCACTGTGGCGTCTAATTCATTGTCGTTTTTACTGCTGTTTGGATAGTTCTGTCACGACAGACACACCGGATACAACTAAGTTACTGACCTATGTAGGCCCACAAGTTCAGTTCGTTAGAACTCCTGAGCCTCCGAGGAGTGGACTATATTAATGTTGTGTCCAAACCCAAATAATAAAAGAATCTGCTATTGCACTCTAACTAAAGGTATTTGAACGGTTTTCGAGGCAGATGTTACCAAAAACAACGATGATTTTAGCTTTGAAAATTTTTGCGCCACACCTACTTCGTCAAAGAAAAAGTTCGTGTTAAAACAGCAAGGTTGTAGTGATATGATGTCTGATTATTTTCAACAGAAAATCAATCTCGTGACAAAGTAAAGGTCGCGTAGTAATGAAATCGAGAAGATATTTATTATCAGTTACAGAAATATGCGACGAAAAGATCAAATGTATGTGTGCTTTGTATGTTTGAGCACTCTGCTGTTATGTGTGCGTTGGTAAAAACAACTGCTATAGTTGAGCGGTTTACGGTGTCGTTCGAGTTAGAACTTATGCTTTTTTATTTACCGGTAACAATCTTAGGTCTAACGAGCTGATGTTCAACTGAAGTGTACAAGTGTTTGACCGTGACCATTTTACAAAGTGACCCCCTAGTGTGGGTATATTTATAAAGACAGGGCAGTCACATTAGCTCTGTGTATACACGCACCCGGGGACATTAGCCGGATGTCGCGCACTTGCTGCTACATCCGGGTCACTGCAGAGCTGATAGGTCACGTGACACGCGTCGCGCCCGTGGCTTATCAGAGGTCTACAGAACGTGGAATTTTGATCCGTCTGCACTCAGCTGATCCGCAACCGGATGCAGGAAATATTTCCAATTACAGCCGCAGGTAGGCAACCAGTGAACGCTAATTCCGTGAATTTCAGACGCGTGTTCAGTACTTCGTCTTTTCTATACATAATCTGGCTTAGAGGTGTGTTGTGTCATTTCTGAAGCGAATCTTTTTTAAAATGTCAGTGTTAGATCTGTCATCAGTAGTCACCGATAGATTGGTAAATTAATTTCACGGAGTCCGCTGATCTTTAGCTTATTGTGGAGATTGAAAAGTTGCCGTTCGCACATAATCAGGTCATCTTATTGCCGCAGTGTGGTCAGCGGAAAGATGCATGTGCCTTCCCCCACAACTGCAGTAACTGTAGCAGGATGTTTGAACGTAAACCATTAAACCGACATTAAACAGTACGTGTGTGACTGTGCTTTCATGTGTACGTGCGTACTTGCGCAGTCACGCCGTTTGATGTTGGTGTGACGCGTAGCGGCTCCGGCAGCGCTGTGTTGCTACGTCGTAGGCGATACAGTAAGTCGTTAATTACACCACGTTGAAGTATTAGACAAAGCGGGAGACGCCACTTGGCAGTTTTTTTGCTGCTATAAAAACGCGTGAAGCGGTTCTGGCAGTTCTGTCGATGCGTTTCTATCGGTGACAAGTCTTGTGACTCTGAGGTCGTGTGATAGGCCGCATTAGTAACGCGTTTTGCTTGTCCGTGTGTCTGTCCGTCTGTTCTGTGTAACCCTCAACTCGATAAACTAGGAAATAAAAATTAGCATTGGCGTGAAGCAGTGATGTTAATCCTTGGCCTCGGTCTTGGCCTTAGAGATTTAGCCTTGGCCAAAAATCAAGGCCGCCGCCAAAGTCTTGTGGGACTACAAAATTCACCATCATGATAGATTACGTTTGTTATGTTACAATGTCGGTGATGTGCTAAAATGAGCGACACTTTGCTCGAATCACTGGTCTTCCTCAAATGCAATGCAACACTGTGAATAGAGAGAAAGACCCCCAGTGTTTCCAGCACTCAGTGGCGTATTTAGGGGGGGCATGGTGCGATGCCCCTCTTTGGCCCGACCATGAAAATTTTTTACAGGCGACTTTATATAAAAAGTGCGTTTTTTGCCGTTTTCCAGCAAATTTCTGAAAAAATGGGCGAATTTGCGGCTTCCATTGAACGTTCAAAAGCAAAAAGTGTTTCAGCTTCAGGGGGGCTTCGCCCCCCTGATCCCCGACCAGGGGCTCTGCCCCTGGATCCCGCTGGGGGCTCTGCCCCCCAGACCCCCGTTATAGGCTCGCGCTCTGCGCGCTCGCCATGGCCCCCCTTTACCAAATCCTAAATACGCCACTGCCAGCACTGTATAACTTTCTGTAACGGACTTTCGAACTGGTGGAACTGTTTTAACCAGTTTTGTTGCAGTACTGTAAAAAACAGGTTTCTTTGCTTCATCTTTTAAATGGAGTTTGTAGTTGACTAAATGTTTTTCGACTTTCAGTGACTGGGGAATTATAATAACTTTTGAACTACTAACACTGTTTTGACTCTCAGTAACTGGATAGTTCGACTCATTTCTGCATATTTCTGCATATCAGTGATGAGTGATGCAGCTGATGCTATTAAATTCTATATGTTGCGCATTTAAGAGTACTTGTAAAACAGGATTTCATTACTTTGTCTTTTATTGTAAGCCTTTGCATTATGAAATGGCTTTGGCCTTGGTCTTGGCCTTGAGTGGTCTGGCCTTGTTAACATCACTGGCGTGAAGGTCCTTAGGATAAGAGTAACCGGTGTGGCAATTTGCTTCTTAAAAGGTTAAGGGAACCGGACGACAAAAATGTCAAAAAATCGTCGCATATCCGGTGTAGATGTGTTTACATGCGGGTGGCGCGTGATCACGCAATAGAATTACCGCCAACGTTTGAGACACTCGGCAGCTGTACGGACGGCCGCATATCATATCGGTATTCGGCGCCGACATCCTTGTTGCTAGTCGTTCGTCGTGTGTGGTTTGATTATCGTTGTTGTTTGATGTTTAATGCAGATGAGCACAAGAACAGCGTCGAGTGCTCGCAAGCCGCCGCCGCCAAAAGTCGCGTCGAAGCCGTGCACCTCACCTGTCATCACTAACTCTCATCAGCAGCAGCAGCCTACAGGTAGACTATCTAATGCAGTGTTTACCTGCTGTCATCTTCAGCGGCGTATTATAGAAATGTGAAAGGGGAGGAGCAAATGCATAGCAGAGTCGTTTTCTTTTATGGTTAATTTTCGAAACCCAGTTTTTTCAGTCTCAAAATACGCCCCTTATCATTTCGTTAGCTTATACAGGTTTTTACGACATGTAGCCTATTGCAAGTTGCGTACCAGCTTTTGGTCAGCCATTTGCCAGACGTGAACACTGCATGCAGCACTGTTTCTAAGCGTCTGGCCGTGCGTTTTTTTCTTGCAAAATGTCTTATCCGCTCACTTTTGAGTTCTGACATTGCAGTTTTCTATTTTCGCTAAACATTTTCGGGCAGCAATATTATGCAGTGATGCATGCGAGCAAGACCAAAATGTCAAGAACAAGATCGAGACAAAGACCGAGACGGTCTTGTGTGAGTACATACTTGACTACTTATAACTGACTCTCTTGAATTGACAAAAACGTATTGTTAGTTTTTTAAAAGATTTTTTACAACCTATTAATGGTTACGACGATGGTGATGATGATGTAGTTTCGGACAAGGTGACTGAGGCGGCGTTCGAAGCAATCCTCGGCCAGCTGAGCAGTCTGGACTCGCTGTTTGACTCAGTCGACGACGCTGCAATTGTGCACAGTTCAGCGCCAGGTGTCGCTACCAGTCCTACTCCACCACGATCAGCCACCCACCACCATCACCAGCATACCCCGTCTAACACTGACCCTGTTCGTGGTCATCAGACGACGGCGTCCAGTAGTGGTCAGCTAGACGGCTGTGAGGACGTGCTGCGAGGTGCCCTCCTGGAGCTCAACACAATCGCCGCTAACTCACCTTCTCCACCGCTACCGCCGGGGGTGGACAGCAGCGTCAGTGCTGCCGCTACGACCACGTCGACTCTACAGAACGGACACGCGCAGCTCGCTGCACCCGGTCAGTGCATTATGGGACGATTCGTTACACAGTCCCTTTGATGACTGTAGTAGGACGATTTGTGCACTGAGCTGGGAGGACACGACAGCGAATGTAGCGAGTGCTGTTGTACTGTCGCATGTCTTTAAAAGTTAGGTCTACTAATGCAGCGTCAGATTCGTCTTTTCTTGATGCTGGGTTTCGAAAGTCTCGCAGTTTAACGGAAAGTAGTCATTGTTTGTGAAAGAAGTAGTGCTCAACAAAGTAATTTTGTTACTGTTGAAAAATAAACGCAAAAGTAACATGTTACACCTGCTTCGTAGTAGCATATGATTGTAAAAGATCAGTAACTTGTAGCACATTACATTTAAAGGTAATCTGTTATCTATCCAACGCTGTACGCAGGCGGTGCGCAGAACGGTCACGTCAGCAGCGGAGGTCATCGAAGGTCAGACGGCACGACCGATGACGATCCGACGTCTTCGTCGTCGTCGTCGTCACTGGTTACTATCGCCTCGGACAAAAGTCAGTCGTCAGTGAGGAATGGCGGGTCTTCGTCTCCTGGTGCAGCAGGCAACTCCGTCGCTCCGTCACTCACCATTAAACCGGCGCAGGTCGTACTTTCTCTCGCGCTGTCGTAATTAAGTTATAGGCGTGTATAGTTTAAAAGAGAACCCGTCTCAAAGCTACGGAGCGTCATCTGCTTGTACAGGGTGTGCCAAAAATGACCCAACTTGTTTTTGTCAAAACGTTGCTAAATCTCCACCAAATTTGATAATTTTTGGTATACAGATAGCCAAGATTTTGGTTTATTGTGAGCTTGATAAGTCATTAGAACTTTTACGGAGACAACAACTGAGCATTATGCAACAATTTGGAGCATCTGCGTTTTACACGGTAGTGCGTCAACATAAATTAAGTGATGATGATGATGATGATGATGAAGGATGAATTAACTTTAGCGTGGCGTTAAATCCTAAGACTACAAGGACACGTAACAATAAGTCTAAACAGTGAAGTCACGTAAAAGTAGTCAGTGCAGTGAAGTGAGGTGGACATTGAGTGTGCCTTACATATTTCGATCGTCTTGGCTATCCATGTGTCAAAAATTATCAAATTTGGTACAGATTTGACGAAGTTCTGACAAAAACAAGTTGAGTCATTTTTTTGGCACACCCTGTACATGACCGCGCCCTGTTTTAACTTTATCCGGGCAAGCAGGTATACTCTATTAATCTCCGGAGGGATGGAGGGCTGAGTTGATTTTGGTGGTTAGTCATATACCAAGATGACTTGCCTGTGTGCAGACCGTCGTCCGTCCAAGTAGTCACCGCTTGATAGCGATTAGCGAGCGACTCGACTCAGAATCAAACTAATGACCACTCGGTCGTAAAGTCCGACGCCCGTACGTATGTCTCAAGGCGAAGTAACTGCCTGGCCACGCCAATCTGTCTGTCCATCTGTCTGTCTGTAACACTCATGTACGGTGGTCGCAGAGGTCGGTTACTTCAAAAATATAATTAACGGTTAGTTATCCATGACTCTTCGTTCTTTGGAGAGTCGCTACATACGACTGTGTTGATAAAGAAGTTTCCCAAATTTTGGATGAAATAACGCTGGGCATTCAGTCGTAATTCAGTTATTTATTTAATGCGCATACAGGCTACATCGTAGGTGGTTTGATGTTTCACTGATATGCACGAACATATCAGCTGCTGGAAAATTGTGCTACTTACACACTTTAGAGTAACTGCTTCACTGACTACCTGACTGATTGGTTGGTTGACTGACTGACTGATCGGCTGTAGAGCTCAGTGTTGCTTGAAAAAGTCAAGTTCCTTAGTCACGTGACATTCTACTCTAGCAGGTGAACTTCTGCACGGCCAATAATATCGTTTGGTACGTTCTATTGACACATCAGTTGTGTGTGCTTGTGTGTGATTAGACACCTGTCCAGGTGTTCTTACCTGACGGCGCCAGCAGTCACGTGATGGTGGATGAGCAACTCAGTACTGATCACCTGTGTGAACTGATGATGAAGAGACGCAACGTCCCAATGATGACCAGCTGGTCGATTCTTGAACAACTTCCTGAACTCTTCATCGGTATGATGCAACCATTTCCGACATAGATGTAATAAACGTTTGATAGGAGAAGATGTTTAAAAAACGTTAAACGCATTTTGTTGTAAAAACCTTTTTAATCATTGAGTAAAAGGGCGATCTGTTTTCTTGACGTTCTGATCAAATTCAGTGCTTTAAAGATACCGGTATAACTTTCTCATATTCGTTGTTTTTTTTCTCATCACACATATCTGAGTAAGTAAGGAAAAAATTTTCTATCATATTCAGTGGCACTTCGACTTTTGTACATCGGCTAGTATCTGTAATTATTGTAAATTAGCGTTATTTTCACACTGATCACTTAAGACTTATAATAAAGGTTTTAAAAATTTGGTAAATTTTTTAATGTCTAAAAACGTGTTTTAAAGGTAGCTCTCATTGGCATATAAAATGCCGGAGAATAGGAACGCGAACTGAGCGCGTAATGTGTCAGAAGTGCAACGATTTGACGCTTGTATCTTCAGGAATTTAGCATTTATTATCTGAGTATATAAGGAAACCATGCGCAGGTGGTCGTTGTGTAAAGGGTAGAAACGTCAGAGAGAATTTTTGTCTGTCTACAGACTCTACTCTACAATATAGCAAGCGGTTTGCTGTTTATAGCGATCTATTCTGTCCTATCAATAGCTGGCAGCCTAAATGACGTCTGTGCGCTGTGGTTCCAGGGTCGTCTGTGGGCTTTACAAACTGTCATGACCATGCATCAAACTAGAATTAATGATCTGTCTCCAGTGGTGTCTATAGGGGCAAATTTCCGGCATGCATTTGATGTATATAGTTCTGTCGCAATTAAGCCGGTTTTTAAAAGACCAAGATGAAATTTTATGACCTTTTAACTACAGAGAATACACTAGCAGTGCGTCGTTAGTGCATAAAGTGCAGGTAGTCGTCGGCCAAAGCCACCAACGGCTATATCACGCCTAAATGCTGTGGCGCCGTCGCAGTGTGAAATAGACTATATGCGGGACAGCGCCGACGACTATGATACCGTATACAAGTTTACAAGTCCCTATGACAGGCTGATAGACATAAAGGGTGTTTGTCAGCTTAGATATCTGCCTTCACGTCAGCGACGATCAACGAAGCTTCTCTGAAGGCCCAACTCCACTGACGCAAGCCCGATTATATACTGCTGACGCGTAGAATACGCTCGACAATAACATAGTATAGTGATAATTGAACTTTTACTGAGTGCTGCAAGGCGCTGTCTAGTCGGTTGTCTGCGCTGAATATAGGCTTACTGTGTTTGTTGTTACGAACGTTGACTCAAAAAAGTGCCCTAAGAGAAACCTGTTTCATATTAAGTACTGCAGCCCACATTTGCTGTTTTGTTATTTGAGACGCAAGACAGTATGTTGTAGCTGAAAGTGTAACAGAAGATATTTTGTATTAGTCTTTTAAGTTTTTATATAAAGTAGACCTGCAAATATTCAATGCCTTCGCCAGCATATCGTGAATGGGGAGACCAATGCAGTTCTGTTATGAGGGCACCCCAGTTGAGTTGCAAAAAGAGTTTGAAGTGACATTTCCACGAAACTCAGAAACTGGAGTGAAAGGGCAAGCCAAGTCTAACACTAGGAGGTCATTGCTTGCTGACGTCGTGTGTCGTCACAATGCAAAACGTCGTTTAACACGAGAGCATGCACGGGCCCGGGCATTGTCTCGAGACCACGTCTTGGTTTGTCTCTGGTCTTGTTCTTTGCCTGACGCCGCTCTTTTGTTTTTGCTAAACTCTAAGTTATTGGCTATATGCTGGATATTGTGGTGATATACTGAGACTGACTTTACTTGTTTTACTTGGTTTTGGTTTCGGTCGATTGAATTTTATTCTTGCTCACACCATTGGGCAAGCAGCAGTTGACGTGCCTAGTGCATGTGTAATTGTGTACAGTGGCGAAAAGTTACTATAAGGTAATTTGCGAACTGTGAATTTGGCGGAACCCATGCTGCGTTTATGTCTTTTTCGGATATAAAAATCGTAAAACGAACTCATCGTATTCGTTTCGTTAACGCAGGCTGGACTGATCGTGAGAGACTAATTCTATAATGACGCCTATCGTCGTACATAACAATATATACGCGGAGTTTTATTATGTACAATTATTTGACATATGAAATCAATGATGTATTAAGGCATGACATATTCTGCTGACCTCTATTGGTTGTAATTTTTGCATAGGATGGGCTGCGATACGGTAAACAAGGTCGCGTAGTCGAGTGGAAATTGCATTATATTTAGGAGGAAAATCCGCAAAGCCCCTGGTCCAGGGGTCAGGTAGACGAAGCCCTTCTAAAGCTGAAAGCGTTTTGGCAATCATTTGCAGTATTTCTGCTTATATTTTTTTATATGCGTGCTCGCTTACTTACCCCAGCATTGGGGTATTTTATATTGAACTGAACTGAACTGAAGTGAACTGATGACTGCGTTGCAGAGCGGCGTATCGAACGGCATGAGATGGTACTGGACGTGGTCAGGAACTGGGTCAAAGGCTCATCCAACAGACTCGTCTTTGTCGAAAACGGCGGCCGCTATGCGCTCTACGACACAGACCACCAGGTATAGACCTACATTATGCGTATACCGCCAACTGTACCGCCAGCTGATGTCGTTATGTTAGGTTAACTACCGGCGAACAAAAGGAAATGAATATCCGTATAGGCAGCTTTGAAAGAAGTATACGTATATCTGTTGGACTCTTATTATGCTGCCGACCTAATAGGCTCATTGCGGGTTTTGTCCGTCTGTCCGTCTGCAGTCCGTCCGACTTGTGCTTATGATTCGAAAAGAGAAAAGCGTATAGAAAGCCAAAATTTATGTAATAGTTTCCCACGACTGGAATAACTAACCAGTGGGCCAATGTTCGGCTGCAGAAGTCAAAGCTTATAGGGTTTTGGTTACACAGGGTTGTGTGTAGCTATACAGACGGCCGTATATCATACTGGCACTGGACCGACATTTTTGGTTGTTTGATTGCTATTTGTGTTAAATGTACCCGTACGTTAAATATTGCTATCTGTACCCTGAGACTGATCTCAGGGTGTCGCCAGTGTCGGGCTTTGGCATCAGTGAACGCATGCCAATGAACAAGGCAAGGCGATGATGCTTTCCTGCTATAACTTGCTGTTTGTAAGTAAGTAAATAAGTACGTAAAAATACTTGAAAGGCGCAGATTTTACAGTTAACAATCACAGTGTGTAGCAATCTCATAATATGCAACATCGAAACAAAAATGTCTTTAGTAGCTGTTCAATGCATGTGAACTGTGTCAGTCAATCACAGTCAATCATTCAATTGTGTGTGTATGTGAATGGCCGTGTGGCGTGCAGGGTTTGCTGGTGGACTCGGTGTACGACGTGCAGGGTCAACTGCACGTCAAGGCTGACGACAAGAAGACCTGGAGGCGACTGGACTGCGTCCTACAGAAGTCCGGCCTTTGCTGCATGACGACGTCTACTGGTGGTGGTGGAGGCAAACAGCAGGCTCAGCAGCAGCGCCACGCCGCGGAGATGAAGTGTCTGCAGTCTCTGTCTGACGTCGACATCTACCTTAGCCTGGACTGGCGCAAGAAACACAAGTCACCCAGCGAGCACGGCATCGCACTCAAAGTACGTATACGTATAGGCGACTGCATAGGCATTCGACAGTTAGTGTCCGGTTCTATAGGACCAGGAGTGTACGAGTACTGGGGCGCTGATGCATGGATAAATTTCTTGACCTTGACCTTGACCTTAATTTATACCGCATCCAACTGGACACATTGAGTCGCATTCCGACGCCCTCCGTGTCTGTCAAGAGCTGCCACCTCTGCTTCCTCCCTGGTGAACCCCATCTTTTGTAGGTCTATGCTGAATGTGTCCTTCCAGTTTGTTCGTGGTCGACCTCCGTCGAACGTTTCCGCCTACTCAGGAAACTGTGATCGCCAGCACTGTAATAGCGCAAGAGAACATGTTGCGTGGGCACAAAATAATAGTGATATATATGCATGCCAAATTGAACGCTGCGGTCGCTAAACAGTAATAATATTTTGTGTTGCCTTGGTGTTGTAGCCGGGCTACGTACAGAAGAAGACGCCGAAGTGCATAAAGTACTTGTGTTGTGAGGACGAGGCGACGATGGTGCGATGGGTCACCGCTCTGCGACTCGCTAAGGTCAGTACACTGAGTAAACTGATGTATGCATTACAGAGCGGCGTATTGAGTGAAGATGTTGATACCGCAAGTGTTATGATGCAATTTGTGAATGGTGGTCTTTGTGAGAAGCTTAGGCAAGGGATGCGACGTCGTGACGATCTGGTCAATACATGTAACTGTGTGTATGTGTGTGTGTGTGTGTGTGGCGTTGTAGTACGGTGAACATTTGACGCGTGTCAGTCGCGGTCCTGAATTGAGCCGTGAACATCACTTAGCGGTTGCACCACAGCTCAACTCATCGTTGACTGGATCAACCACGCCGTCATGCGGCGTCGAGACACCAGCGTGCAGTGCTGTCGAGGACTTGCAGCTGACGTCAGGCTCGTCGACGATACGTCGCAAGGTCCTCGTGCCAGCGTTGCCCATCACCACACAGACCACCAGGCTGCTATCTCAACAGTCACGCTCAGCCGGTGACGACATCATCTCTGAAACACCGCAGCAGCAGCAGCAGCAGAGCGTTCACACTCAGCGCACCGCCAACCAGCTGCCTACTCCACCGACCTCTGCCAACACAACCACGACTACCTTGGACTCAAGGATGCCACCGCCACACGGCCTGAGTCAGATCGTCGAGAACGGCTCACCGCAAACTGCGACTAAGCCCGCTTACAGGCAACCGTCAGCGGCGGCAGCCAGCCTGCCCTTAGACCACGGTCTACCTTCCCCACCGACCAGTGCGAACACCGTCACCGCGACTACCTTAGACTCCAGGCCCACCACGCACAGGCTGCCGACAGCAGCAACCACCTTGCCGCGAGATCTGCCTTCCGCCATTGCGACGACGACGACAACCGGCGACACACCGATACCTCTGCCTCCGTCCAATGTTCCTGCAGACAGCGCGGCGAACCGGACCTACCGACCGACGGCGAACGGCGGCCAGGGAACGCCGACACGGACAGCCAGCGCACGGTCTGCAGACGCCCCTGGTCACGGGTCACCGGCGAGACCAAAGCCAGCGCCGCCGAAACGCAGCGAGACGACCAAACTATCTGCGCCGCCGGACCCGCGACAGACGAAAGCTTTCATCATGAACTTGGATCGCGTCATCTCGCTCAAGAACTGTAAAGGCAGCGCCGGTCTGGCGACGCTGCCTGTGCCGCTGCCGCCGCGACCCAACTACATCGACGGACCGACCTACCTCGACACTGACGACCTACCGCCGCCACCCGCAGAACTGCTGGAGGGACTGAGATCAATGAGGCGCCAGGGCGTTCCACTGCCGCCAATACCTGCGCCTGGACGACGATGACTGGCGGTCTCGTCACATCAGCCGATTTGATTATTTTCATGTGTGACCGCTGTGACTAACGCAAGACTCAGTAATGGTTGGTTCATTTTTGGTAAAAAATAACACACTTAAGGGAAACACACGCATACCGTTACTCGTCGTACAGCAGAAGGACAGACTCGACTTTACGTGCTTTAGTGCAGCCTCGGTTGTAATTTTTTTTTGTTTCAAAACAATGTCCTTGTAAGGTAGGTGTTAAACCCAGTCACCAAGTCTTCTCTCGTACGCCTAGACTTGAGGGTCTAGGAGCAAATCCGAGCTGACCTGAGACGTGTTCGTATATGCAATGACGGTGAACCAGATTTTGCTTCATGCCGCTGATAAGCTACTCAAGTGGATCAGTCAACTGATCAGTAAGTTTCGTAACTTTGTAACGTTGACGTTATCAAATACTGACCGATTTATTTCAAATTCTTTTATCGGCACACTCATTTGGCGAATTTGCCATAGTGATGTTGAAGAATTGTACACCCACACGTTAAACGCGTCGTTACACAGCGTTGTGAAATATAATGAGTGGCGGTTTTTGAATGTTAATATGTGCTAGGTAAACATTTGCAAGCGACGCCTTCGTGATGTGGTGCGATGTTTTGCGATAACTTTTTTTGCGAATGCACCGGTAATTGTGCTGTGAAAGGAATATGAAAATCCGTCAAAAACGGTGAAGAAATTTACGAAATACGATAATATGCTTTTTTGGCCGCTTGGTATACTGACAAGATTGTAGTAGCGATTTATTCGTGTGGATACTACTGTACGATTTTCGTGTTTATGCAAGTTGACGAGTGTATCGAATGCTTTGAGAACGACATACAGAGAAACAGAAAACACAAATTTACAAAGTATTTTGTGGACTGCATATGCCACCCATGACATGTGCCTAACAGTACCTGTAGTAACATACGGCATAGTAAAAATTACAGATCTGAGTCCTTTGTTTGTTTGTCGTATTTTTATTGAAGTCACAATATTGAAGCTTCTGTTTGATAATGAAGCCAGTTATGTGTGTTGTTTTTGCTAATAGGCCTGGATCCTAGATCCACCCAACTTACGTCGTATTGCTGACTTCAGGATTTGTGGAAAATTTTGAGCTTATGCCTCTTACATTGAATTTGAGCGCCCAATCTTTCATCCCTTAAACGGCTCTAATAACTCATGGTTACTGCCGTCTCCAGTTTTACCTTGTAATATTTTAGTGTTCTGCACATGCGCAGTTTAGTTCTTCCTTAAACCGACAGTTCTGTTATTAGAGTATTTTCTGTGCATATTCAGTTAATATATTATGACAACGTTAATATGTGTTGGTGATGTCTGTTGTTTGTATTACAATGTAAATAAACGAATCGCTATACTCATCAACTGAAGCTGTCGTTTATTGTCGCTATTGCTAGTATTGCTGTTAAGTTGTAGGCTTATTTCAGCTCTTACACTGCGTGGCGCAAAATCAAATGTCACACCAGACAAAATCTACACCGTGTCTCAGAAAAAAAAACAGTCAAAATTTTTTTTTGTAATAACTTTGTCAAATTTTTACTAACTTTGATAATTTTTGGCACGTTGATGGCTAAGACGATAAAATTATGTAAGGTGCACTCATTTTTCACCTCACCTAATTTATGTTAGTGCACTACCATGTGAAACATAGATGCCCCAAATTGTTGCATAATGCTGAGTTGTTGTCTCAAGTGAACGCTGTAACGAGTTAATTAGGCACAAAATACACTAAAATGTGAATTATTTAACAGATTCATAAGTTTGTATAACAACTCACTTGCAAATTATGCCAAAGTGTGCTCCGCATACAAAGACGCAGTGGCTTAGATGCAACGCCAGTGGCTGATAGCAGAATCAATGATCGACTGATCAAATGCATTCACTCATCGATTAGACATGTTTAAGCTCATAGCCAGCTATTTTGTTGTCTGCTGTTTTCAGCATAAAATATTTACCTGGTAATACCTCAAAATTACTAAACCATGTTGCACTCTCTGTCGAATTGATGATGCCAAGGTGAGCCATCTGATACAAATCTGATACATCTGATACATCGCCGCGTAATGTAACAATTTCGAGCATCTGTGTTTCACACTGTAGTGCGTCGACATAAATTAGGTAAGGTGGTAAATGAGTGCGCCATACATAATAATATCGTTTTGGCCATCTTTGTGTAAAATATTATTGAAGTTGGTAGAAATTCGACAAAATTATGCCAAAAACAATTTTTGACTTTTTTTGAGACACGGTGTAGTAGGTATAGGCCTATATCTTGACAACCAATATAGATTCTTTAATTCTGTCAAAATCTGAGGATTTAAAGGCGAAAAATTATACAACTTAGAACTGTCAGAATTTAGATATTTAAATGTTTAAATATTTTATATTTTAGCTACTCGGAAATAATGCCAAACTCCGTCGGCGTGTGCGGTGTGCGTAGTGTAACATAGGCACAAGCACATAGGTGTATTTCTAACATTAGTTTTACTTAGGGCCTAAGTTTATAAGTTCATCGTTTTCACTTTTTTATTAATTCAGTCATACTCGTCCGTCGTTCGCCGTTTTCTCTCTGACTCGTACGGGATCCTAATTTAGAAACTACCGTGAAAGGCTGAGAAAAACAAAAAATTGTTGTGAATTAGGCCTACATTCGGCATGGCAGGAGTAACCGATGTGCTGATTTTCAGCAAAAAGTTAAAACAGTGAGCCGATGTAGTTTTCTAGTTTCATTTTTGTTCCGAGTAATCAGCAATTATAAGTTAGCACATATGATGAAAGTGACGAAATATGGACTTTTCGTCTCGTGAACTATTCGTTCCAGTCGTGCCGTGTACAGGCCTAGGCTAAGGGCCTACTCCAGTTTGGACCGCACGCATGTAGGCTTATAGGGCCTACTTTCACTTTTTAGTTTCACTAGCCTATACATAACCACGTAACCAAAATGTCAAATTTACTAACTTGCTTTAAACTGAATTGGAGTAGTGCTGCAACTTCCCTCAAAACAGTAGTTTAATTTTGGGCTGTTCTGGCCGCTATTAACACGCCAGATGAAAAATAATGGTAGGCCCTACCGGGTTCGATATACGCCTAGTCCACAGACTTCGAGATGTATAGCTAAAGATATACTGGTAGATGTCGATGAATAATCCAGTTACCGAAGTGAACTGACGCCGTCATGCACCTAGCGGCAAGTTTCCGATCCGTCGAGGTGCTTCTTCGAGCACTGACGTCCGGGTCATTCTGCAGGTAATAAACACTCACTAACCAGATCCCGATGCAACGTCAGTTGCCGTAGCCCAAATGCTGCCCAATACATGAACGATAGGTCAGTCCTGAGAACCGATATCAAATCAAATAAGTCTCTCCTCCGTTTTTAGTCGACCAAACTTAAGTAACGGCGGGGCTATTGGCACGGTTGTCGTCCGTCCGTCCGTCCGCCTGCCATCTGTAACTTATGTACTGTGGCTAAGCGTTAGGCCGTAGAGGAAAAGTTTTACACGAATAATTATAGCCATGTGCCATAAACTCGGGCGTGCAAAATTTCAGCGATCTAGTGCAAAGGGAACATTTTCCAATTCGGGGTTGAATGGACAGGAATAGGAAATTCAATGGAAAAGTGGTCATATCTCGGAAACGGTGAGAGACATAGATGTAAAGAAACGTTTTTAATGTTTTTAAAATTTTCTTCTCCTTTCCCTTTTTCCCCTTCCACTTTTCCTTCCCTTTTCCTTTCCTCCCCTTCCTCTTTCTCTTTCCCTAACCATGTCTCCATCTGCAGCGGTTTGGCCGCAATTTTTAATGGAAAGTTTTAGGCTATGGGCCGTATCTTGGAAGCTGTTAATGCATGGCATTGGACAGAGTATAAAATCATCTTTGTGTTCATGCGTCCGTGCGTCCTACATTTCTTAAGCTATCTTTCTTCCACCTTCCCTTTCCCTTTCCCTTCCCCTTTTCCTGCCCTTTTCCCTTCCCCTTCTCCTTTCCCCTTTTCTTCTCCCTTTCTCCTTCCCCATTTTTCTACCCTCTTCCCTTCCCTTTCTCCATCCCTTTTTCCTTCCCCTTCCCCTTTTCCTTGCCCTTTCCTCTTCCCTTTTTTTCCTTTCCCTTCCGCTTCCTCTTCTCTTTACCTTCCGCTTCCCCTTTCCTTTACTTACCCTTCCCCTTGAAGGTCAGTACTGCAACAGGAACTGTATGGGCTCTAGACCTAGTGCGTTTTCCCCAGCAAAGCGTTTTAATTGTGAGAAAAATTTGCGAAACATACGTCCGATATTTCTGTTGATTACGACTGTAGCTGTTTATGTCGTCCAGTGAGACGACCGCGTGTCACCGCGCGCGACGTGTATTATACCAGCGTTAATTTATTATTGTAGCTTTCGAGAGCAGCGTTTTGTTAACATAGCGTTATAAGCGTGCATGGAACTGTGTCATCTCTGAGAAATCGTTTTCTTTCCGTGATTATATGTCGGTCGCTGGGCTTCGGACGTAAGCGGTATACGGTCGGCTTTTCCTAGCGACAGCTGGGTTTTTTGTTTATCAGCATTTTCTGCAAAACTAATACCATCCAAATCACCTGGATCGCTACATTTAGTGTCAATGACCCATTATGGCATTGTAGACTTCAAGAGCCAATTGGGAGCTAGGTCTGAAAAACGGAAGTTTTCAGAAGTTTCATGGTAGACCCCCTGGCGGGTGTCTCAGGCAAAGTTCCCATAAGCTGGTAATAATATAGGCTAAGCCATTTTAAAGTAGATTTTCTGCTCAGAGTGTAACAAAGTTTGTCAAGTTGCAAATTTGCAAACTGACGCAATAGGCCTACTGCTAGATATGCCTATAATAATAGTCGCCCTTATATATTGGGCGGACCTTGAGGATGGTAGGACCCCACTACAGACCGAAGACGCTCAGTCAAATGAAATTTCGCAAGCGGTTCAAATTTGATTTCTGCTCAACACGCCACAGAAAATCTTTGCGTACTTTTTGACGCAAGTGAGTAGTGGCACAAGCGACGCGACAGCCAAAACGCAAGGGACAGGATATTTATCCGGCAGCCGTATCACTATCCTTCGGCCGAAGGCTTCGGGTGCTCGTCGTACCGCCGCAGAGACACGACGTCAGCCGGGCAACTGACGACCTCAAATTTATAGAAATTTATCACCAATATTATACGCTTACTTTTGGTGTGCATTATTGTCACATAAATTTCTGAAATACGCTAACACTAATCCTAACCCTAATCCATACACCACAATATTAACGCTAATTCTGGTCACTACCGTAAAACTGCTATAATACATAGAAGCCCCTGGCTTCTATTAAAACATTGTCAACCTGGCATACCAGGGTAATACACTTTTCTCTGGTCAGTGTGTGCAATACTATTATTATAATACAATTTAGAGTGAGTGTATTAGACTACTGCACATAGCCTACTACTAATCACAACTCACACTTAGGGGCCTACAACAACAACGACTTGGATGTCCAGCTTATATTGGAAACCCGGCTTATATTAGCAGTTTTACGGTAACGCGTAACGCGATTACGCCGAGCGACATTGGTGTCACCGCCTATCGATCGAGTTTTTCGTTGTCGTTCATTGCCGGAAAAATAGCTTACGGTCTATTTTTAGAGCTGCCGGACGAATAGTCACCGCGAAAACGCAAACGGTGTTTATTTTCTTGCGGATGGAAACCAGGCTTTAAACGACCAACTCCGAGTGACCAGAAATTTGTTTTTAATGAATTTACAGCAATAATTGCATGTGTCGCCACGGGTCGCCAAGCAGGACATTATTAAATTAGAAAACGGGTTACGACTTACGAGTTGCCTATTAGGTGATAGTAAAACGACAAAAAATCCACAATCTGCGGTTTCACCCCGTGGGTGAGGGCGGTCTACTACCGTTCGCTGTGCTGTCTGCTATAGATCTGCTGCCAGTGCAGAACTTGCATGCTGTGTTGCTGAGCAAAGTCTTAGGCCTAGGCGCAGGCAGCCTCCGCAGTCAAGGCCGCAGGTACTTACAATATCTAGCCGCAGTGTTTACGATATGAACCGACTGGTCGGCGACTACGCACCGTAGGATACTGTGTTGTGCCGCCAGTTCATCAGTCGCCAGTAAACAAGTCGAGAATGTAAGTTTTGCTTGCATCTGTACTTTTGCATTTTTTTGCAATCTGAATTTCTACGTAGACGAATTTATTTGCATGTCGCTCGCTCAAAGATTGTCAGTGATGTAGCGTCGTCGTTACAGCGATCGAGCATCGCACACAAGACTTGCACCCCGAAGATTTGGCGTCCGGTTACTGCGACAAAAATTTCACAGCTGAATTGTTTCCTGTAATTATATTTCATAGAAGCGAATCAAAGTCCATAGCTGCTGTCAGCCAATAGGTCACCATAGCGCGGTACTGTAGCCTATGCGGTTGATTAGCGTGATAAATGTATCCTGACTTTGTAAGTTAACACTTCCCCCTGTAACGTTTAGGCGAATGTTTTAGGCTCAGACATAAAATTTCCACTACCATTATTTGTACCAAAAGTACTTAAGCATTTTGTGACTGGTTCATTGTAGGCGCAGACTCGGCGCGTGGCTTTGAGCTGTAAATGGAGCTATAAGTATTATTATGATATGACCGGATAGCCGAGCTCTTTTAGTCAAACCTGTGGCCAAACGGTACCGGTATCTCAGAAACTATAGTACTGTAGACCTAGATCTGAAGTTGCACTGTCGAAAGTTTGCATTTTGGTGGAGATTGGTGAGAGTGATGTGCACTAGAGATCGGTTCCCTGACAAAGGAACTGCGCTCTAGTATTGCGCCAGTTTCGAGAAAAGCGACGATATTTCATGTCATTAAAATACGTCACTAGCGCGTAGTAGACCTACTGAAAGCATTTACGTTTCAAAAACACGATAGCAGAAAACAAGTTATTAGCCACAGCCCACAAGAAAAGTAAAATCCATTCGTCCCGTTTGCGAATCAAAAATATTATGGTACGCATGCGCTGGCTACAAGTACAGTGTATATATGTCTTCCTTCAACCCTGCAGTTCGGCTGAAGTGCGGCGTTCGGCTGCTGTCTGTCATGGTCATATCTGTCACTCCTGAACTGTGGGTGTGGTCTTGAAGTGCAGAGTGCAGACTGTTGCCGAAGATTAGTTGTTGCCGGAGGTAGGCCTACCGCTGATATTTTCGCATGCTCAGCAATCTGGGTGCGTTGTGTTCTCCACGTCGCACGAATGATTACGACGTATCGTATGTTCTGGCTTCTGGTCACGAAATCAGCTGATAGGACGCTTTGGTATTTGTACTGATTCATGCAAATGGTTCTTTTTTGTTTTAACGTTTAAGCTATTTGCTACTTCTTGAGTTGGGCGTGTCTGATTTGTTGAACTAGCTAGTGTAATGTTGACAGCAGTGTATAGGTCTACGGATTCGTTGATTTTGTTAATCTTGATGGTGCCGCCGTGACACGTTATCTGATTGGCTAGCAGGCAGAACTTTTTGTGCAGTGCAGTAGCGACCTCCGTTCGTGGCCGTACCATGTTGTTTTACTGAAACGTGGCGCCACAACGTCCTGTCTTTAATGACGATATTGATGGCTGTGCAGACGTCAAGATTACGAGTGTGGTTCGATACAGCGCAGACGCCATACCTATGGACGTAAGCCATCTGGTGAACGGAAGCTGATCTGTGCAAGAAAGACAAAAAAGTCACAGAGTGGCTGTGAGTCGCACTGAGTCCAGATATCGCGGCGTCACAAATCAAGTTCTTGAGCAGCTGCTGCAGCCGTGCAACAAGTGCGCGTCCATAACGTAACGTAATCACCGTCCTCACCATGGGGTCACTCAAGTGCAGTATGTAAAGATAAGGCTGGGGCTGAGGACTTAGGTCTGCTGTAGTGTCGCCTTTTAGCGTAACGGGAGTTTTCTCGTGTCTTAATTCTTTTAATGTTTCCCGGGGCATGAGTAAACTGTGTGCCAGAAGTCAAAGCTCATGGTCAGCGGACGTCAAAAACTACAGAATGACCTACGTGGTTATTTATGGACGGCAGGTCACGCGCCAACAGGCTTAGGCGCGTCGAGCACCGATTATAAACTAGGTTTAGCCTAACTATTATTCCTGCTAGCCAATCAAATACGCGCCCCGTCACTGTCACCCTCACGCCAAGAAAATGAACGAACCCGTGTATTGTTGGCAAAAAAATTAGTTAGTTCTAAACTATACACGAGCCTCGAAAAAGACAGATTCTACTGTTAGGCCTAATTTACTGTCAAGATTCGGCGCCTGAGACGTTCAGCAAGTGGTCGATGGAAGCTGCATACACGGTCGGCAGTCGGCGCCAATATCTCTGCTTGTGTAATGAATGTCTGCCGCCGGATGACGTTATTATTACACCGAGAAACTGCACGAAGTCTCGGCTCCTGCGCTAAATCAACTGCTAGAACAACTATAGAGAACTATAATTTCGTGTACATTCGTACGTCCAGCTGCAGTGGCTGCGGCTGCAGCTGCTGCTGATGATGAGGTGACGGTGATTAACTGTTGTCGAAACTGATGGTGACATGCAGGAATGTGATGTATTGACGATTCTGACAGCTAGCTTGCTGACAAAGTGATTGATTTGTTGCTGCCAGTGCTTTGACCACTGCCAGTCGGTGCGTCAAACTGTCGGTGATTAATGCACGGTCATTGACGTTGCACGAAGTCTCGGCTTATGGCAAGAAAACTCTAGCAAGTTGCTAACCTACTGTGTGCTGAGGTCAACTCAGCCTCCTACTCGTAACAGTTTTAGAGCATGTTACATACAACAAACCGGCAACAAATCGAAGTAAGCGATGAAGTTTGGACTTTAGGAGTTACGAAGTGCACTGCATTTAGCGCTCGCTATGTTAGCCGTTTGCGAGTTTTAGCTTTTTAATACCGAAGTCTTCAGTGGGCCCTATATACTTTACAAGATCAGTGGAGACTGATTAACATTGCTTGCTTTTATGTACAGCAGCGCAGCGTGATATTTGTACACGGTGCACCCATAAAAAAACTTATTAGTTCGTACAAATCACAGGCTGCGCGATAGCGCAACAATGTTGTAAGGGTGACCAGCCATTTCGATGGGAGAACCCAAAATTTGACCCCCCTGTTTGAATACGCATTTTGTCCTCACTGTTTAGTTTAACATGAGCCAAGTTTGTGCTGCTAATTTTTTTTTTGGGGGGGAGGGGGTAGAATTGCACTTTAAATACTTGTTCACTTGAATAATGCATTTTTTGCTTTAAACGTTTGTAATGTTTGAATCATGCACAGTATTATAATGAAACTCACCGTATACGTGGCTTGAATCTACATCTGCAGAGGGTTGCAAACTTAGTGACAAAATCTGCTACAATTCCGAATATACAAAATTTTTCCTACAGTGATTTTTACTGACGCCCCGTGTACGCGACATGTGGGCGCAGCGTGTGACGAGCGTGTGAAACGGTCACCGACTGAGATGTTGACGCTAATGCCATGTGTGCCATTCATTGATATACCGCTGCTGTCAAAATAATGTCATTCAATACTAAATATTCACATAAAGTCACAGTGCAGGGTCCAATTCTTGAAGGGATATTTAGGGATTTTGCGCGTGCCGCATTTGAAAGCGGAGAAAATAAATTGTTCGTAACTTGAAATCATGACTGAGATCAAGCAATGTAAAAGGATATGGTGTTTTTAATACGGGCTGATTGATTTGCCTGTAAAATAGGCGAACATCGAACAGCCTAAGTTAGATATTGAATTTCTATACAAGCAAATTCGTAGACTGTTTTCGTAATTTTATCATCAACGCGAGTCTAAGGTGTTCGTTACGAGGTCACTCATTTACTACACATCTAACTACAGTTTATTACTTTGCACGAAGTAAACAGCAATAATCAAATAGAATAAATACTAGACGAATATTTCGAGAAGCTGTAGATTACTGCGCAGCGTCATGATAGGATAAACCGCAATACATGTCTTGCCCGTCCGTCGGTCTGTGTGTCTGTTTCCTGCGGGATTCTAAAACGAAAACGCGCAAAATCCCCAAAATTGGTGGGAACGTTTTCCGGAGTAGAAATAGCCGGTGTACTAACTTTAGCTCAAAATGTCAAAAGTCGGGCGATAGACGGCCGCACAATGTGTTGGCACCGGACAGACGTAGTTTTGTAATCATACAGTATGTGTAATTATCTGTAGTTTCGATCGTTTCGTCGTGGGCGTGCAGATGACGACAAGCGGAAGTGAAATGAGCGGAGAGGACGTGATGGCGACGCGGTCACGTGACGGCGGTCCCCGGGGGGCGGGGACCCCGCACCGACTGATGACGTCACGCGTCTATGACTGGAACACGAAGCAGCATTTCTATCCGGACATCATCGACTCTGACAGTGACTGGAGCGGTGCTGGTGGTGGTCAGTTTGTACGATGGAACTCAGGACGTTGGCGTCCCGTGACTGGCGGCGAGTCCACTACTTCGAGGGTGCAGCCGCACATCAGCTCCAGTACATTGGCAAGTCTAGCAGCTCACCCGCCGCAGACACGTACGTACATACGCAAGAATCTTTCCATCTATAGCCTAGCTTTTGGTGGGTCACGTTTTTTTGTTCAGGCTCAAGTTACAAAAACTGTCATTAAATTTTTACGATATTCATAAAAATATTTCTAGGTTTAGTCGATTTCACGTAGGTCTGCTTTATTATTAGCCGACCGTACTTGAATAACGGTCGAGCTTATGGTACGAGTTGTCGTCTGTCTGTCTGTCCGTCGTCTGTCACGGATGTATTGTGGCTAAACAGTAGGTCGTAGAGGAAATTTTTACGCGAATAATTAGCTATGTGTAATGAACCTAGAGAGGCAAAATTTCAGCGATCAAGTGCAAGGGAAACATTTTCAAATTCGGGGTTGAATGTCAGGTCAGGTCAGGTAGTCGCGTAGTCATTGGACCGTAGCGTCGCTCTTCCGCCGTGACCACGCCTGATAGCCAGCTTCCATTGATCAGCAGGTGGGCGGTTGTTGTCTCTTCGGAGCTGGTCTATTCACCTGCCACGTGGATGACCAGGACGACGTTTCCATGTAGGGTCTGGGAGGCGTCCCTGAGACAACCT
>Ga0056128_1000298_pt1 | contig 40213 bp, 29 predicted proteins | sample WorMetLIZISLAND2_FD_71113 | JGI IMG/M metagenome (GOLD analysis project Ga0056128, IMG submission 71113) | Marine gutless worms symbiont microbial communities from Max Planck institute for Marine Microbiology, Germany - Olavius geniculatus... ... | reverse complement strand
TTTTTTTTTTTTTTTTTGAATCAGAGCCCATTTGAGACTGGCAAGACAGATGGACAGACAGGCAAGCAGGATCCATAATGTGGGTCTATTAGGCGGTTCATCTAATGATGCTTAATGTCAGTTGCTGTTTATGAGTACACCTACCCATTGCATGCATATTATCACATTTTGTGGTGATGTATACAGATTTTTGGAATAAAAAAAGAGACAGCTAATTTTTTCCATTATCATATTAGCAGGTTAAAACATATTTTCTGAGATAATGGATACACATATCTGCGAAATTCGTGCATGCTGACTAATTATAGGTTTACTGATAACAACTGTGCACACTTTTGATGACACCCTTTGTAAATAGATTATGTTGAGGAGGGCAACCCATTTTTTGATTTGGGTGTTTTAGAAAAGTAGTGGTGTGTATTTTTAAAAATTCAGATATAGCATGTTTATGCTAGGAGTTGGAATGTTTTTTGTGGCCAAAATCTGATGGCTAAACCATATGCCTTTTGTCAAGGACTTGTATGTACCGTATTTTTCTCCATTGAATGTTGTTTTTTATTATTGTCCTTGAATAATCAATATTAAGCTTGTTTCTATTTCACTGTGAGGTGCCTACAAGTTTGTGATGATTCCATTTCTTTCAATTATATGTTTTTTTCTTTTGTTTTTTGCTTTAACACTTCGTAGGCTACTTTATGCTATTTCGTTTATTTCTTTGCCATTTTTATTTTGTATAGTGATATTATTGTGGTCATGTGTGTAATTTTGTCTCCGTGCTGTGATGTTTTATAGCCTGTTATTTCACCTTGTTTACATTGAGTTTCGCCTATGTGTTGTGATCGTAGAAAACATTAATATGGTTACAAGAGGCTGAGGAGAAATTAACAGCAGTTGGACCGGTCGGTGCTGCCTGTGACACTATCAGGGCCCAGATTGATCTGATTCAGGTCAGCATAGCGCATAGCATATAATCAACTCAATTCAGAGCTATTGAACTCGGCTTTGGCTTGCAAGACATATCCTGCGCTCTGGACCATCCAGTTGTCTGCAGCGCATTTGCTAGTGGAAATGTTTCATTGTTTTCAATAAGTCTGCAATCAAAAGTGCAGAGAGATGTCAAACATTTTTAGTCATAAGGCACAGTTAACAGATTCATGTTCAAGCATTCATGACTGTACTTGCTTCACATGGTTGTGAATCATTTAAATGCACAATAGAGGAGTTTTAAACAGATTAAGGAAGATATGTTGTTTGTCATTGATATCCCTGAGTTCAGTGGCAGCTCAAGACCTAAGAAATGGAGATGAGAAAGCACCTGTACCGTACCCTAAGTCACAATGCTGTGAGAGGACTATGCCGACTGTGATAGGGGGAGAAGAGGAGGTTTATTTTTATCTCCCTTACAATTACCAGTTATAAGCATGTTGTTCCATCTCAGTATAACCAACATAAAGGTCAACTCAGTTTTCCATCCCTGTGGGATAGGTAAATTAAGTACCAGCCAGTCTGGTTGTGGTAAGGCACAGCACGTTCATCTGTGTTGGGTGGCATGTAACAGTGTGTAATCCCATACGACACGGGATGATGCATAGCTCTCTAATGGTTTCTTACACACCTTTGACTTTTTTACTGATACAGTGAGTGCACTCTGTTGAACAGTTAATTTTCAGTTCACGATGACAATGCTGCTGCTGCTGTGTATACAGAATCTGTCGGTGAGCGTTCAGCCGCACCAGCTGTACATTGATGAGTTGAATGCACTGATGAAGGACACTCGTCTGAGAGCAGCGGACAGGTCAGCAGCAGCAGCTCAGCTAGATGACGTCAATCAACGTTGGACTGTGATGCTGCAGCACGTCGTCAACACCAAGGTCTGTCTATTTGTTCACTGTTGACTTGCCGGGTGTTTTTATTTGTTGTTGGATCGCGGCTTGGTGTAGTGGTGAACGCGTTGGTCTTCAAGAGGTTGCTCTGCGCTGGACATGGTTAGTAGTTGTGTGGGTAGCTAAACCACCTCGATGTGCAACCAGCCACTGCATATTTTTAGGTGGGTTGCTCTTACAGAGGAAGCAGTTGCATTTATTCTTACACATTTTCTGTAACATGTTTGTTTGTCTGTTTGATTCGGGTCCGCTATTCCGAAGGTCCGCTATTCCGAAAGTCTTCCATTCCGACTAACCCTAAGCCTAACTCTAATTCTAAGGCTGACCCCAGTCCTAACCTTAACCCTGACTTTAACCCAAACGTTAACACTGTGGTGGCGTGTGGCACTTATCTGCACAATGGACTTTCAGAATTGTGGACCTTCGGAATAGCGGGCCCGTACCGTCTGTTGTTTGTTTCACATGTACATTTTTCTTAAACCAGTCGACGGATTCAGATGCCGTTTGTCAGGAAGATTTGTGGAAATGACACATTGTGTTAGATGGAGTTCTTGACTCCCCACATGAAGGAGATATTTGGAGGGTAAACCCCCAACCAAAATGTGCAATTGCAAATTGCAGCCAAACTGTTAGTTCTGTGTTGCCACTTGCTGAATACAGTCGAGGAGAGTAGTTCCGCCTTCTACCAGATTACTTTGGTTCTTGTACTAGTGTACAGAGTGCAGTTTCACTATAGTGTAGCTGGTGTTGTTTCATGTACAGTGTAGTGCTGTCACTACTGTGTAATGGCTACAGCTGGAACTGCAAGCGGCATTGTTGAGTGTCGGTGAGTTTCAGTCAGCCGTGGATCAACTCATGTTTTGGATCAGTCAGACACTAACCAGTCTTGATCATCTTCCACCTCCTCTCTATGCCGACCCAAGGACCATCGACGCCGAACTCTCTAGACTTCGGGTAGGTTACCTGTCTCATTGGCTAAACTGTCGGCTAATGTATTTCTGTCTGTTGAGATCCATTTCATCTGATAGCTGTCATTTTATGGTCAGTGGTGAGTCAGTGATGAACACATGCTTTTATTGCACCGATTCATTTTCATTGATGTGTCACGAACTTAAGTGGATCAAAAGTTGAAATCTTGCATGTGGTAGATTGTGGTTGGATACTAATGCATTTGCTTGACGTCTGTTTTCTTGTTGTCTGGACGTGTAGCTCAGTTAGTTAACTAAGAATATTTGCACAGTTAGGCTTAGGCAAACAATCCCCTACTTTGTACAGACTTGGGCATAACTTCATCGGTGCATAGTTGAACTTTCAAATGTGCCAAAGTTTTGCTGTCGACTTGTCAACAGTAGCAGTTGGTATTCATGCAGTTTTTACTGAGGGTATTTTTATTCATGACAGTGTTTGCATCTGAGTACTGTTATATATTGGCATTGCTTCATTTGAATGATGTCGAGTTGCAGTGGCAACTGGAAGGCAACAGAGTTTATCACAGAGCTTACAATGAAGTTTTTGTGATCTTACCTTGCAATCATCCATACACACAGACGGATGGGCATCTAAGACATGCCTTCTGTGTAGCAAGCTATGCTGACGCCCTGTAAGGATAACAATATTGGTCTTTTCTGTCTAAAAGTTAGTGTTATTGTGTATTTTTGTACATGATTGCTATTTTGAAAGGACATCAGTCGGTTGTACAGATGCTGGAGTCAGATCTGTTGAGCCAGCAGAAGACGGCAGCCGCAGTGCGTGCTGAGGGTGAACGTATCATCAGCAGTCAAACTAGCGACGATGCTTCATGCTCCACACGAGACGCAATGCAGTGGCTCAATGACGGGCTTGCTGAGCTTGAGTCACGACTCAGTGAGAGAGTCATTCAGATGACTGATGCACTTGCTGAGGTCAGATACTCTTGCTGCTGTACGTGTTGTATAGTATAGCTGTTGTAATTTAAAAATGAGCTTAGGACACTTGTTAGATGGTGCTATTACGTGATCGAATCAAACTTAATAAAGTACTGGAGCTTTCAGACTTTTGCAGAAGAGCAAGCTTGCTATAAGTTTTATATTAACATTTACTGCATGCGCTGTTGCGCTGTGTAAAATTATTTATTTCCAAAATTGATTAAAATGGACCCATTTAATGCTAATATTCTGTGAAGTTGACATTGTCATTTATGTTTATTTTTCAGTCTCGGACGTTTTATGATGATCTGAATGCCATTGTGAAGCAACTGGGCAAGATGGAAACGTTTTTGGCAACCACTAAACAAGTCGGCCTGCTTCCAGAAACACTCCGCACTCAGCAAAGACAGTTTATGGTCAGTCCACTGCCAATGAAATCTGTTTTTTTTCTGCTTTAACTGTAATAAAATGACATTTTTACATTCTGAAAATGTAAATGTTGTTTTGTCGGTTGTTTGATGCTAAAGCTTTGTTTAATATGCAGCTATGGTTAATGACATACGCATGTTGCACACGTTGCGACATTTATTTTTCAATTGTGCTGTAGAATAATTTTGCGTACTAGCTTAGGCTGTGGTTGCATGTAATACAGAAGACTTTTCCAAAAATAAGCTTACTGTGTGAATGTTTTGTGTGTTATTTTTCATGTCTAAAACATTTGCACGTATGTTTTAGGGTTGTCAACTTTCTAGTGCTAGGCCACAGAGGCTGAAAATATTGAAAAACTTTTCAGAGCTGTTGAGCATGGCTTGAAGATGGAAAGTGGTTACGTGTGAAATAAAACAAACACTGAAAATGTTTTCTAGGTTGCAAAACATTTCAGCGTGATTGTGCATGACTTGAAGGCAATATTTTTGGAAGTGCCTTTTCTACTGCGGTGAGTGTGTGTGTGTATTGTTTAGGAGATGTTTGAGTCCTCGGAGAGTCTGGACACAAAGATCAAGTCGTTGCTAGAGCAGGGTAAACAGAGAATAGCCAGGACCACATCGAGTGATGTTACAACACAGCTGCACCGATCTCTCGATGATGTATCCTATCGCTGGGATGCACTGAAGCGGAGGTTTACTGAACGTCGGAATCAGCTGACGGCTGCATCGGACGAGGCAAAGCAACTGAATGACCGACTGACGGAGTTGATGTCATGGTTGAACGGAGTTGAGCAGGCGCTTGGAGCACTGCAGCCTGTCAGTAGAGTCATCGACAACATTCAGCTGCAGATTCAGCACCATCAAGTAAAGCTTCATCGTTTTTTTGTCTCGTTTTGATTTCTACACACTCAGGGCCGGATGCATTATGTCTTTTTGATATTTGTCCATCTGCCTGTCATCTGTGCATTTGCATTGTCATTTCCACATATCTGTGGTGTGGTTTTTTACCAGACTTTTGACAGTAGTGGATCTTGGGACAAAGGTGAACTGGTTAGGTCAATGCCAAGGTAACAGAGTTAAGTGTAGATGCTAAAATTGCCAGTTTCTAGGTTTGTTTCTGTGATATGCATTGATATTATCTCTTGCAGGCTGGCAGATACATACAGGAAAGAAATAAGTGCTTTGTTTTTTCCTCTATTTTGTTATCGCTATATATTTGACATTCTGTTGCTTGCCAGGTAACCTATGTTGAATGCACGTTGCTAACGTCTACTGAACCTTTGCTGATATTATCTTTTTTCAGTAGGCTTTCCTGAAAAGTTTGGTTTATATTTATGTTTTGCAATGGTGACAGTAAAACAGCAGTAGTTTGCATTGGGATTGCTGTGATCAATATTTACATTCATCAGGCTTCCACATGTGCCAGCGTTTTGCACTATGTCTCAGCCGTGAAATGCGGAATGTTTGCCTGTATGGGTGTTGCTAGGAGTTACAGCAAGACATCGACAGTCATCGTGAAGCCATCTTGTCGTTGTCGGCAGCAAAGACTGCCGCTCTGGACACAGCAACCAAGCAGGACGTGGTCCTTGTGCGTAATCTCGTTCAGAACACGCGGCGTCGCTTCGACCATGTCTCTCAGCGATGCACTGAGAGAACGCGCCAGCTGGACGTCGGGTTTCGCGAAGCAAAATCTTTCGCTGACGCCAGGAACCGGCTGCTAGCGTGGATTGACAGTGCTGCTGCGTCATTGGTCGAGACTGAACAGGCAAGCCTTGCTACTGAACCGGAGAAAATCCGCACCCAGATTTCGGTTCACAAGGACTTTCAGCGAAGTCTTGGTTCAAAACAGTCAGGTAATGCAGATGTTGTTTGTTGGATTTTTTATTAAAATTTTTTTTGAATATCAAGTATGTTTTAAAACTGTTTGTTCGTAAAACACAAAATTGTCTTAGATTTATCTTAAGTGTGGGACATTAATGACATTGATTTTTTGTGGTTTATTTTACACATAAGACTTATTAAGACTTGCATTTGTAAAAAGTAATCTGCTGCAGCAATCCAAGATGTCTCCTTTTGGCGTCACATTCTATTTTGGACTAACTCAGGCAGAAACAGAATTGCTGAACAAAGAAGTAAATGTATTGGCGGCAGTAGCAGCTCCATCAGTCATTTAGATGATATTGTTGAAATTACACGTTGATAAGATGCAGTAAATGCAGTTGTTGCTGCTGACTGGCTGTTGTGCAGCACTGGATGGCGTGCTGCGTATGGGACGTTCACTTAAAGACAAGGCTCCACTGTCCGACCAGGAAACTCTTCACGAAGCTCTCGTTCAGCTTAAGACCAACTGGACGTCCCTGTGCAGCAAAGCTGTTGACAGGTTCGTCTCCTTGTCTGTCTCTCTGTGTCTTTGTCTGCGAGTCTTTTTGTGTCTCTGTCTGTCTATCTGTCTCTGAAGATGCTGACACCGCTGCTTAGGCAGGACTGGATGACATATCTTTGACAAACCTCAACCTATTTTCATAATTTTTGGCAGGAGTCATCCTGAATATCCACTTTATTAAGACATTTTCAACTGTCAAGATATGTCACTGCGTAGAGCTGACATAATCATGACGTCATCGAAGATGCTGTTATCATTGTATCCAACGTGAAAAATGCTAACAATGTTTCTGCTAATAACTTTAACAAATTTGAACTTATGTTTATAATTTTTGGTAGGCAACATTAGAAAAGTAACGTGCAATTGCCACTGTACTGATAATCCACTTCACTGGAATACTGACGCCACTTTACCGTGTAAAATAAAACACTCTTTGTATTCTTACTTTGCTCCACACCAAAATAAGCAGAAATGCAGAAAACGATTCTTTTTGCCTGTAGCTGTTTTAGTTGTCAACAACATTGACGAAACTTGCTATTAGACAACTCTTGAGTCAGCAGATTTATTACAAATGTGCATTACTGCGATGCTAACGCATGCTGCAGAGATGACGCTGCCTGCTGACAGCTGCACAACGACGTTCTCGCTTAACGTGGCAAAAGGCAAGACTAGGTTAAAAAAATTTGATAAAAAGTAACTTATTTCTATGCCATCAATCTCTCAAGTTTTTTACTGCAATTTTCTTTCATCAGTTTTTCCATTTTCCTATTGCAGAGGCTTATTTAGACGTTATTTTTCAGCGAAAATGCCATTTTTGATGATGTCACGATTACATTAGCTATACTTAGTAAGAAGGAAATTTTGAAGATAAGTTTTAGATGCTTATAGTAAAGTGTATCATTGTGATAATGTGTGCCAAAAATTATAAAAATAAATTTAAATTTGTTAAAGTTATTCAAGAAAAAGTGTAGACTTTTTTTCTGGACACGGTGTATATGTTTATTTGGATGGAACAGACAAAAGTCGTTGGAAGACAATTTGCTGGCAGTGGGCCAGTTCAAGGACGCTTTACAGCTGCTGCTTGACTGGTTGTACAAAGTGGAGCCAAGTCTTAATGAGGACCAGCCACTTCGTGGAGACATTGATACTGTCAATAGTCTTATTGAACAGCACAAGGTATTCGTTATTGTTGATTCCGGTGGTGGTTTGGCTAGTTGGTAACCTGTCGGCCTTGATTTCCAAAGTTACCCTATGTCAGGATCGGTTAGTACTTGTTGGGTCTCGTCTGTTATCTGTAACCAGCATACATGCATGATGTAAATCCGTTCAAAAATTGTGCCTTTGCTAGATTTTTCCGAAATAGTAATAATAATACTAATGTGTATTTATACACAGCGCCTAAAAGCAGAAGTTACTAGGCACTGGAACTGGGGCCAAAATCTAGTTCATGCCTGGTAATATGTGAAACTGAGATGAATAAGTTGAATTCTTGTGTATTGTTGACTGTCGGCGCCCTAGCGCTATGCGGTCCTTAAAACCAAGCCATCACCGACCTGTTCAACTCCGCCGACGATGACTTTTTCCACCGTGTGAAAACTAACTCGAACCACGTCCTCCAGCCATACTTGCCTCACAAGACTGACATACCGTATCAGCTTCGAGCCCGCTCTCACTCAATGACTCTGATCAATAAAACTAAATTTCTAAACGATAATGACTTTCTTGTCCGTATGCTGTACAAATATCCATATTAATGCAACGCACCAACTAACACTACCAGTAGTCTGAATCAACTGAACTGATGTGAACGTTAATGTGAACATTGCACAAACTGTGAGATGTTCCCTTTGCATGTTTTTTTAGATTTAGTTTTTTTTAGATTTAGATTTATTATGTATATCTTGTGGTTGCGTTGTTAAAAGTTGCGCTTGTCAACTTTACATTAAACGAATATATGATGATATGATATGATGTTACTGTTGTTGTAGTGTTTGCTTTGAACAATAAACTCGCCCACAATTATTAAAGGCAGCCAAAGCAAACTTGTATAAGACAGGCATTGCTGCAGCTGCTAGCAGTATGCGCACCAGTCACGTGCGTCCTGGCATGCTATGACTGACGACCAAGACAGAGGCCTAAGCATTCAAAACATTGGCAGTGGTCGATTATTATCTTATCAATAATGCCGCAGTCCAGTCGTCGGGCGATCATGTTCATCAGCCGGTGTCAATGTCTGTTTTTTAGTTATACTTACTCACTGTCAGTTTTTTCCAATGCTGTCTGTCTCTCTGTCTGTCCGAACGATTGTGTGACGTTTTCTGTTTCTCATTATTTCATTTTTTTAAGTGTTGTGGCGACAGTTTTCTAAGCTATTAAATAAGCTTGTTATCATGGTTATGGCACATTCGTCTAGTTGACACACGTTGATGTGTCAAGGTTGATAGATACAAACTTATCATTGTATATGACATTGTTGTTATATGTTAGCTTAATACTCTTGATCTTTTAACCATTTGTGGCACTGAATGGCTTAGCCTATTTTGTGCTGATGTGGTGTTAAAAGATTACTGACTCACTCACATGGTTCACGATAATTGCAGGGTTTTGAGCGGGAGTTGTCGAAGCGCACGTCCAACATGTCGTCAGTTCGTGTCGCTGCTCGTCAGCTACTCGACAAATCAGCCGCGACATCGCAGGCTGAAGAGTCGTTCGTACAGGGTCGGCTGGTCGACCTGACGACCAAGTGGGACAAAGTCTGTCGACTTAGTGTACGCAAACGAGAACGTCTTCACGATGCCCATAGTCTGGTACTTCTAATAACACTGTGCTCGTTCTGTTAAAGAGCTGATGTTGTTATCAGAATCTGTCTCTTTCGCTGTCATCATCGTCAGTTGCCATGCCCAGTTTGGGTGTTAGTGATTGTGTCGCACTATTTTTCTCTTGTTGCATTTGCTTGGGTGATGGTGCTGTCGTTAGCTGTAGGGTCCAGCCACTTCTTCAGGCTAGTGTGGTAGCTGGTTTTTGGATTTACTGGCCCTTTCTTGACATTGAACTTGCAAGTCGCTGTCCTTCTATGGGAAACATCAAAAAGTTATGAACATATTTTGATCAAATTTTGTACATTGTTTAAAGTCTGAAAAGTAAGACATGTTTCTTTTTGTGAGCCCTTTGACTTTTTTATTATCTGTCCCATTGCTATAGCATAGCATGGGACATATTATTAAATCACTTCTGTCATTCTGTCATTCTGTCTGCTTGTCTGCAAACACTCTTACGGCCGCAATTTTGATTCGATGTTGATGAAATTTTGCACAGTGATTTGGGGCCCGAAAAGTAAGATCGAGTTTGTTTGAGATAAAAATCCGATAACTCCTTCCCATATTTTACCCCAATTTTTAAAAATTTGCATTACAGCCTGTGAGGACTTCAAAGCGGTATAACTTGGTCCCTGTAAAAGATAATTGCACGCTGTGTTTACCTATCCCTATTTTTGGGGTCAGGCAATTTAACAGTGTCATTTAAATTTACCCCCTAACGATCCCTGTTGCCATAGCGACCATTCAAAAGTTGCAAAATTTTGCATTACAGCCAATGGAGATTTCAAAGCGGTATAACTCGGTCCTCTTAAAAGTTAATTGCGTGCTGTTTGCATCTGTCCCCCTATTTTCAGGCCCAGGCTATTTGATGGTGTCATTTAAATTTTTCCCCTGCCGACCCCTGTTGCCATGACAACGAATTTTGGGACAAAATTGACTACAACTCGGCCCTCGTGAAAGATAATTGCACCTTGTTTGCACCTACCCCCCCCCCTTATACGCAGCTGCTAGGCAATATAGTGTGGCAATGGGACAGATACCTCATTCCACAGAACGTATTTCTAGTTTTTTTTTCTGAATTCAATTTTATCTCCATAATTTATTATATTAAAGTTCAATATTTCATTATTATTTGGACAACAGTGTAGACATCTTTATTAATGCTGAAATGTCAGCAAATTCATAAGTAAATAGATGCATATAGCTTGTTGATAATGCTGCTCTACTTTGTGTTAAGGTTGAGGAGTTTATTCATGCTGTCGTTATTAGCTTCACTGGCTGCTGCTGCTGCTGCTAATGCTGATGTTGTGCATGTTGTGTTTAGGCTGAGGAGTTTCAGTTGAGTGCTCGTCAGTTGCTTGACTGGTTGTCAAATGCCGAGAGCAGTCTACGCTATCAGACATCAGCTTTGCCGGACTCTGAAGATCAGCTTGAGAGCCAGCTGGCGCAGCTTGAGGTAGATCTAGTATTGAACAGCTACTTCTATTTTGACAGCCTGTATGTACATTATTCAACTGTTGCAGTCTTGCTGGCTGTTTCCGCAGTGCAACTCGGGCTTTGCACTGTCAAATCAAGCTAGTTGGTTGGGTGGCTTCCTGAGTCTGTGTTAAAGCGATGAAAAAGTCGATATGAAAATAAAAATAGTTTGATTAAAGGTCCAAAAACCAACATAATTTAACCGAACAGGTTTTAAGGTCAGGATTAGAGAAGATTATGATAGGGGTTCATCTGGAGTTTGTATTTTGGACCATTTGATGTCAAATAGAAGAATCATGTGAAAGTCAGCGATTGCTGTATAATTTGTAATTCCGCGTTCATTATTGTATGCCTGTTGGGAGTAGTTAATTAGCCGACTTTCGGTGATTGTATGTTTATTTGTTGAGTTTTATTGTACCAGGCGCTGATTGATTGTTGTATTTCAAATAAATATCATATCTATTTGGTGTGTGTTTGTGCAGCAATTTGACAATGAGATGTCGGGCAAGCAGCTGTCATTGGATCGCTGTCAGTCGTTGTGTGTGGACATGCTTAGTCGAGCTCACCCAGACGCACGCGCCACGCTGCGCCACTGGCAGACGACGGTCAAGTCTCGCTGGGACGATGTTCGGAACCTTGCAGACCAGAAGCGAAGGAAGCTACAGGACAACCTGGACTCAGCAAGGACGACCGCAAGACAGCTGGACAGTCTGATGGACTGGTTGAAGCACATGGATGCATTCTTGTCAACGCAGAACACTCAGCTTATTCCCGAGAATCTGCCGATTGTCGAACAGCTGCTACAGACTCACGTTGTATGTGCTTTATTTCTCACTTTTAGCTGCTCTCAGTAAAATCTTCATGGTTTATAAGACAGATAGGATGACTATTGGATGCAATAGCAACTTTCTTTGGTGTTTTAATTTTGCACATTGGGCTTCCGAGACTTGGCGTCCCCAGGAATAACTCCATAAATGTAGTACAGTTAGAAAAAGAAAACAAAACATAGTCGTCAGTAAATCTAGCTTCTTCTCATAGTGTTGTTTGCTAGCAGTTGACTCATATATTCAATGCACGGAATATTTATTGCAGTTATGATACAGATGAGATCTGACACAGGTCCTCTGTTGTTTGCTACCAGTTGACGGAGTCTGAGATTGCAAGTCGTCAGTCAGAAGTGAACAAGTTCACAGTCGGAGCAGCAGCACACAGGACAAAGTCCCCGAGACAACGTCTACCAACACCTCATCGACTTATGTCAGTTTATCTCTCTCAATATGTTACTTGGTTTGTCTTATAAACAGGTGTGATGCTTTTGATTGATGTTCATTTATTGGAGTAATTTTGAATAATTGTGTAAATTGCATTTTTATCGCCTTTTTGGTTTTACAGAAACCGTAAGCAGTACTGTTGGAATGTGCATGGTGTGTTTCTGTGTTAACGATCTGCAGGAGGCAGCCTCAAGACGGCAAGCCAGCAGCAGCAGCAGTGAGGCCGGAGTTCAAAAATCCTAAAGTAGCATCACTGTATGACGTCTGGCAGCGGGTACTACAGCTGTCTGCTGAACGACGTCAAAGACTCCAACAGACGCTCGATCAGCTTAATGAGGTTCGTTATCAGCGACGCGTTGATTTAGTTTTTACATCGGGCCCAACTCATTGTCTTGTACCTAGCCTAATAGCCTAAATGCCTGCCAGATATGTCATTTGAGGTCATTTTCAATTAATGCACATATAAGTGATTTAATTTACTTACTTACTTACTTACTTACTGTACAGATGGAGAGGCTGCGCAGTTTCGACTTTGATGTCTGGCGGATGCAGTATCTGCAGTGGATGAAGAACAACCGATCACGCATCATGGACTTCTTCCATCGTCAGGACACTGACAGGGATGGAAAGGTCACGCGGAAAGAGTTCATCGACGGAATCATCAAATCACGTACGTTGACTTTTGTCACTGTGTTCGATCGTTCATGATCGTGCTGCAGTACACTACAAGGACTTAATAGTAGCTGTTTCTCATGGTGTTATCATTATTAGCACAGGGTCTCTTCACCTCTATATCTTTGGACTCCATGGCTTTATATAAATCTTGTATTATTATTACCATTATTGTTAGAGGGTTTAACATAGTCTAAATAATAAGCATAGTTTTTAGGATCACGTCAGCAAAGTACATATAAGTAAGTACAGGTATAAAAAATGAGATTTAGGAAGGTCATTTCACAAGAGCTCTGTAGTGCATGCAGGTCATTTGAATGTTCAGTCGGTCGATTGTATCGTGTTGTCATTGTGTTGTTGAAGGGTTTCCAACAAGTCGCCTGGAGATGGAGGCGGTGGCAGATCGGTTTGACACAGACGGTGATGGCTACATTGACTACCGGGAGTTTGTGGCTGCATTGCGATGGCCTGCACGGGTTACTTTACTCTCTTACTCTTTATCTACTGATACTACTAGCGATTATGATGATAATACAGTTATTTTTTAAAATTTATCCTGTGTAAGTTTTGCGTTTGTCAACGCTATATAAATGAATGTGATTGTGATGGGGATTCTGTTGTTAGGTCGTTGTTTTAGGTGAAAACGTAAGCGATGTTTTTTGTAATATGTTGTGGAGTGTAATTTAATATTAGTGTAATGTAATGAAATGAGTTATGGCTTTCGTGGGCAGTTTCCTGTTTTGTTCATGTTTGATGGACCGTGGTCTATATGAGTGCGTGTGTATGTTTCAGAGGAGTAAGAGTGATGCATGCGAGGAACAGATTCAGGATGAGGTTCAGAGGCAAGTCAAGAAATGTGTTTGTCCTAAGCAATACCACATGCACAAACTTACTGATGGGCAATACAGAGTAAGTCGTTTTTATTACTTCGTGCTGCTGTAACTACAGCTTTTACTGCTATTACTGAGTGCGATGTCTCACATTAAAAACCGTGTTTTTTAAACGCTGATAGCACTGTTAGCGTTAGCTTCTGCATGTCTTTGCCTTGATATTTCAGTCTTGTTCCATCGGTACTGCACTTTTTTGATGTTGACACAAGCAAGGAAAGTATCAGCAAGCCAACAGCTGCTACCACCAAGCACCAGTAATCTTCCAGTAGGGAAATATGCATAGACCAAGTGCCAATGTGAGGAGTGGATAATACGGTTGAGGATCTGGTGTTTCACTCCCAGCCCACAACCAGGCCAGCAGGGACACTTATCCGGGAGACAAATTCAACATCAATCCGCGATACCTTTGGAACTTCCTGGAGCGGATTGGGGTGATGACCCACCACCACCCTCCCTTGACTGGGAATGAGAGAGAGAGGAGCCGTTCTTTTTGTATTGGATTGTGAAATGTTACAGTAGGGTGCGTTGTGTTGTCTGTCAGTTCGGTGAGTCTCAGAAGCTGCGTCTGGTGCGGATCCTGCGCAGTACTGTGATGGTGAGAGTTGGCGGCGGTTGGGTGGCACTCGATGAGTTCCTTGTCAAAAACGATCCATGCCGAGGTGAGCTGCGTTTACTTTCTCATCTGACTTGGTAGTTGCTGGCTTTGTCTAATTGGCATCTTCTAGAAGTCTTTTTCCCATGTTTTACCATCTTTTATTTAGCAGTTGCTCCTATCTGGCTCTTTTAATTACTTTTTTTTGTTCATGTTCTCATAGTCTTTGTTACTGATGTTGCTTAGCATTTGTAGGTACTTGTGTCTTCTTGTTGTTTTGCCCGTCGTCTATCCTTTACATCATTTTACGTAGTAGCTACCGGTACATTATGGACTTCTCCGAGCAGTAGTGTGTAAATTGTAAACAAATTTCAAGACAGTGTGGCTAAGTGAGTGAATTATGTGCAGTACAGTGAATGACAAACCTCTGTAAATTGTATATGGCTTCTGTCAGTCTGCAGTCTTCATGCTCTGCTTGTCAGTAAGTAACCTCCGGCTGCCAGTCACATTGTGTTTCTATGTCCCATTTTTTTTGTTTTATTATTTTACTTAACTTTGTTGTCCATCTTTGTCATTTACCTTCTGTTTTTTTCCGTCTTTCCAGAGTCAGTTTTGTTATGTCAGAAATTTCTACATTCCGGTTTAACTACTAAGCTGTTTTGAAGAAGTTCTTGCTGTCCATATCCTCACAATGTTCTTTTCATTTCCATAATGTCATCAATAATTACCAAAAAGCTTAGTAGTAATTAAGTCCAGCAGACAGTATCTGCTAAGAAGATTTTACAGCCCCTGGGTATATAAAAATACATAAAATCATCACAAACTAGTATTGCCTGCCTGCAAGAAGCACAGAGATTGGTTATGTTGTCCGTGTTTCTTTATTATTTTTTTGTTCTTATTCTGTTAAATGTGTATAGTGAGAATCAGAAAATTTTACCCCCTAAAGTTTTTTGAACTTCATTTTTTAAAGACTGAAAATTTTAAAGCCAAAATTTACATGCTTATTCTGCGTTCAAATCTGCCGGTATTCCACTTTTTAAAGTTTCATTCAGTTATTCATAAATTTGATGAAGTTATGCTATATTATGTGCGCTCACCCAGAGAATTTTCCATTTTCACAATGCATTTACCACAAAACAGAAACTTTTGATATTTGACAACAAACAAATGGTTAAAATGCACAAACTGCTGGGATATTACAGTGACAAAAACAGCTAAGCATATTCAATGAGATATTTTTGTAAAAAGTTCATATATGATTTTCAAAATTTTTACAATCAGCCAAAGTACATGCATTCTGACGATATTGCGAAGTCTGTGGCAAGTCATCCCGTATCTGCTGCAGCGCACCTTTTAGCTCCAGAATGGTCTTCGACTTTAAGTTAAGTTTGTAAAAAGTTTGCAGCATTGCACCCCACACATTAATAGTCAAATGGTTAAAATCTGGTGAATTTGGTGGCCATTCATACTTTACAATGAGGTCCATACATTGGGCTTTCAAGTAAAAATGGAAAATTCTCTGGATACGTAAAAAACGTGAAGTCCTTCCCGAGCCTTGCGGCCCATAGGACGGTGCTGATCTCCGTTTTCTAAGGCCCTCAGCCAGACACCAGTTTTTACACTGCGAGACCACGAATACGGGGCCAGTGTATCACACGGTGTGCCTGTTTACGTCCCAGCGGTCTCTGGATAAGTGTGCACAACATGGTATGACTTCATAAAATTTAAGAATAATTAAATGAAACTTTGTAATTCTGTGTAGATTTGAATGCCATATATGTGTGTAAAATATGCTAGAAAATTTTTTGTCTTTGAAAAATTAAGTTTAAAAAACTTGGGGGGAAATTTTCTGACTCCCACTGTATATTTTTGCTTTTAGCTGTTTATGTTTTTTAAATAATTGTTATGAACAGTATTAAGAATATTAATATTTCTCAGTTTACATATGCACGTTGGTCAAGTGTGTTGTTCAAGTCTCAGTTCTGTTTAGTTGCTGTATGTCTACATGTTGTACTGATGTTCAGTCGGCTGTTGGCGCAATCGTCGGTTTAATTTTAAGCGACGATATTACACTCCAAGGCGTATGTGAACTGTCACCATTCTTAGCATGCGCATGCTGTAGATATTGTATCAGTTATTCTGGCAGTGTGCATGACTTGTTTTATGTGTGGAAAATGTCAAATTGATAATATTGTTTGTTTCATCACTTTTTTCATTGGGAGATGTTGCTGTTGGTGTGTGGTTGTTGCTGAAAATACTCTTGTCAGTTTGGGTGCATGTGAAACTATTGCTTCTTCAACTTTTGGTTATTTGTTTCACTCTTTGTCAACGTTTCTGCTTTTGATGTGCTTCGATCGATTTTTATTTTGATATTAAGCAGAGAATTTTGCAGTTACCAAGTTTTTTTCTTGTGCCAAAAGTAATTACTAACATATCTGTTTATGTTTAATTTTATATTTAATTAACCGTGTCCTCCAATAGGCAGCATTATCACATTGATGACTGTCTGGAGGATAACAGGGAAGATTATTAGAACTATCATTATGTTAATTACATATACACGCATATAATGGCCGGAGTTCTTACAATTTTAGGTTAACCTCATTTTTGTATTCTTGTGTTTACGTAAAGGTTAAACTTTCTGTTTATTGTAAAGTTTAAACTTACGGTTCCATTATTGTGTTTGTGCATTCTGCCTGAAAAAACCGTCCTTGAAATGACCTATACTGTGTCGGGTGGGACGTTAAACCCTACTCACTCACTCAACTGTGTAATATTCATTAGTATCTTCTATTAATGTAATTTGTAACTATCATCATCACTATTATTGAAAGCTGTTGGTTGGGCTAGTGGAATGGCATCCTATCCATCCGGTAGAAGTTCAGTCACAACATTTTTTAGAAGTTCATCTTTGGGGGCTGGCTCAGCTTGTGGTAACTCAGGGAAAAGTGCTGGTAAAATAAGAACCTGCAGAGTGTATTGTTTTTGAAGCTGAACGAATATCAGAATTCAAGTAGCTGCCAACCTGATGTCAGAGAATATTTGTTGGTGCTGCTAGCAGCCTAACTGCGCAATTCTGTAGATGCACTATCGACATTATGGGTTAAAAAATTGGGTGAGCAGGAAGTTGCAATTTTCCAACAGACAGCTGCAACTTTCTGACACAGGGGATTATGGATGCTCGAACTTTTAATTTTGGTCCTAAGTTCCCCACATTTTGTATTTTTCAAACATAATTTTCAACCAGGAAGAAAATTTTTCAACCGTCTAAAATTTTGGGGCTTTCTTTACTCCTCTGCCACAATTCCACTGTCCATCTATATGCAGCATATAGCAAGACTTTTTAAGCTGAGACCGAGATGAGACCCAAGATGCAGTTCTGAGACAAGACCAACCGAGCAGAGACGTTAGTAGTACATCTTGACGTGATTTGGAGCCGATCTTTGGTGTGATCCTAGTCGTCATAGCGTAATGGATACAATACAGCACTGTACAACAGAATGCATGCTCAGCTCGTTTGCTCGGACTTTCCTGATGATGCTTTGATCTGTCTCTCATCAGTCTGCTGTGTTGTGGTTGACAGCTAAAGCTCGAACAAACACGGAGCTACGTGAACAGTTCAGTCTGCGCCCGGGCACAACCCAGATGATGTCACACTTCCGCAGCAAGACTCCCAGCAAGAGCGTCGGCGAACTTCCCGAGATGCATGCCTGGAATCGCGCCACATCACCAACGTCTGCTCCTATAGTCAAGGTAACGAACTGATCCTAGTTTTATGTTTTCACCCTCTGTTTGTAAGCGATGTTGGAGAGGTCATGTTTTTGTTTTTTATTCCGTCCGTCTGTACACCCGTCTCTGGTGCTGTTTGCATGATATCTCTGGATTTTCACGAGGGACTATATTGCCAACAGTGTGTCGTGGGGCAAAGAGGATATCGATCAGTGTCGAGTTTTAAGCATTTCGTTTTAATATGTTTTTGCTGTCATTTCACTGCCTGCTGCTGCTGCACCTGCTGCTGAGCCATCTCAGAGATATATTTTTTTGTTACAACTCTCAAGACTTACTCAACACAGTCGATGTCCACAATATTTTTGCCTTTACTAAAGCGGTTGATTTCTTATATAATGTACTTTATATTCTAACGTTGTATCTCATTTGTGCAGTGCTGTTGGTAATAATTTAATATTTGTACATTTCTGTTCGTGATCTTATCTGTATGGCACTTCATGGTCTATACTGTGCTGATGTGCTATTGGGAAACTGCTCACTGACTCGTTGCTGATACTGCTGCTGATGATGCTGGTGCAGGTACGTCACAAGACGCTGCACGGCTCACCATGGAGACAGTCTCCAGTGCGAGGTCGACCTAGAGCCACAGGTCATCCTGCCGCCACTGCTGTCAACCCTGACGCTGAAGTTCATCAGATCATGTCCTCGGCTGCCACTGGACCAAGGAGACGTCCTGTCGTCAGATACGGACAAGACCTGCTCAGTCCCGGTAACATATTTTGTCCATCCTATATTACCAAGTTTTTTATCGTTTTCTTTTTAACACATAAGTTAAATGACGAACCATTTATGGCGTTGATCGGCCCATTTTGTGCCAATGTGCCTTTAAGAAACTACTTTGTTACTGATCTTCTCCATCCATTGACTGCTTCAGCGGCTGTAAACTGCTGACAGTTACATCTTGGCTATTGCTGCAGTGCCTCTAGATGTTGTTCTCGTTGTATTTATTTCGTGATATATACTGAGGATAAAGGGTGATATAGAAACATATGTGTGTTTCGTAATTTGCATAGAATGTGCTTTCCCTTAGCTCCAGCAGTTTCCATACGATACACGGATAGGCTGCCATTTCAGTCCTTAAGAATTCCTCTGGAAAATGGGCTAGTTAAATAGAAATAAAGGTGTGAAAGTGATGATATGCACTGAATTGTCTGTTGTGAGATTTCTTCAGAAGTATGAATAAATATGTTGCATTGTTATTAATAAAAGTAGTACTGGTTTTATTAGTAAGAATCTTGAGAGCTGTGGTCTCAACACTCAAACAAGATTGGTTTCGTCAGCCATTCAAAGATAATGTCCGTCTTGGAAGTGGCGGCTGATCGGCATGAGCTAATAATACCGCTGCATTTTTGCAGCCGTTCAGTGCCTGCACCATAGAACGTTTGGATCTACAGTTTGCAGCTAGCAGACATACCACCCCATCAGTCATGAGGCCTTTGCCCCATAGCTCGTAAGCTACTACTCATTTTCCATCCTGCTGAGGATAGGAGGCTGAGTTGACCTGAGCACAGATTAACTAGCTTAACAACTTGCTCAAGGTTGCTTGTAAATGACCTATGGTGAGAATCGAATCGTAACCTGAAAGTTACGAGTCGACACCAACCACTAGATCACATGCACCTACACAGGCACATAAGTGTGAACAACTTGCCCAGAGTAGTACTAGCACCAGTTCATAGACCTGTTTTATTGGTAAGTGTTGCAAAATTGTGTTGTGTGTAGCAAGTGTGAGAAGCAGCAGTCGTGCGAGCAGTTCAAGTTGTACATCAAGTATTGTGGAGGAGGAGGAGGACAGTGAGATCTCTGGAGATGAGTTTGTGCCTCCACGGCCAGTGACCACCCGCAAGCCAACACAGCGCCAGTGCAACATGGACAGAACCCTGCGACATAAGCCAGTCCTCAAGCCGTCCACTCCCCAGTATCAGTCACAAAGAGAAGCAACAGCTTTGTTGTCGGGGTTTGGTTGGCGAACAAGGCCGCAGCAAGATGGTGCCACTGCCGTAACGTCGGACACTTGTCCACTGTCACAACAGAGTTTGCCAACTACGCCAATCAACACCGGTGGCATCTTCAAAGTTCCCAGGACTCCGCCGGTGACGTCATCGTCGCGGCAGGCCAGAGATGCAGTTGGGTCACGTATTCAGAGACCGGTGCGTATCGGTGAGGATCAGAAGGGTGTCGACGGTGGCGCCCGGCTTGCTGCTAATGCAGAGTCCACCAAGGTCATCAGAGCCGCCACTCCACCACCGCCGGCCCTGAGACTTCACGCAAGCAGCTCAGACTTGGCTATCAATACCAGCAGCTCGACCCGGACCCAGTCCAGAATTCCAACCCGTGCTGGGGCACGGCACCCCCAGCGAGATGCTGGGCGAAGTTCACGAGGCAGCTCACCGGGCTCTACCAAATGATAACCAACCAGTGTGGACACTCACTCGCTATACAGTCCCTATTTCGACAATCTTCAGATGATCACAGCTCTGCGAGAGGAGTTTTAGGAATTTTGAGAATTGATATACTCTGTATTAGACTAGAAGTTTGTCACACTGTTTATGTTAGCAAAATGCACATTCTTCATTTACTGGTGCAAGTTTGTTGCAGATATGACGTATTATCCAAAATGCACTGATACGAGTTAGTTTGTGAAAGAATTTTTAGTCTGATACATATCAATTCTCAAAATTTATTGAACGCCCCTCGTATAATGTGTTAGATGTTAACATTGTCTCAATCTGTCAGTATCGTACTAGTCGTGCTGTAGCAAGTTTTTCATGCAAGCTGTAAGGACAACTTACATTTTGACTCACCGTCACAACTTTTAACATAATTCTGCTTTTCATGCAGTGATTCGAGTTTTACAGGTTTTAAGTTTGTGTTTCATTATCTTTTATTGTTCGCTGCCACACACTTGCAGCTTAATGCCTTTGGTTAGTTTATAAAAATGGCATTCGGTCTTCGTACAATTTTTTAACATCTAAGTTTTAAGTATTCACACTGGCCATTTCTTGCGTTTTCTGTTTTTTTGTGTTATATTTTCTGTTTTAATTTAATTGTTGTGTCGTCATCATTGTGGGTATTCAGCTTTGTAGTTTCAGCTGTAAATATGGTGTTCTGTCTCGCTAAGATGTTCATATTTCCGTGATGTTTATAAGCTAGTTGCTATCGATATTTAGCGCAAGTCCCGTTCGTTCTGTCTCTTATATAAGTCAACCACCAGTCCTGTGGGCTTTCAGTTTCGTTTCTGTGCGGCATACATGTACATACACGTTGCGCAGAAATGTCAGGATTTGTTTCAGTGCAGTTGTCGATTTTTTTATCAAATGTTTTATGACGCTGTAGTGTAAAGTCTTGCAGTTGTTTAGTTAAGTCTCAAACTGTTGTAGAATTTTGTTTTCGATTTTGTGCTTTAGCAAAGGTTTCTGCTAAGGTTCTCGTAGTATGAACGTGAATGAAACAACAAAAAGATGTGTATGTATATGTGCATGTTGTCCTTCACTTCTGAGACATTAATTTAGTATTAAACAGTGCTAAGTCATGCTGAATAAAGCACAGTGTTGTCTGTGTCAAGTTCTACTAGAGTCTCGTTTCTTTTTTGTTTCAATCACAGTTTGGCATGATTAAGTTATGTCCTATCTGTAGAAGTAGTGGCTAAGTTTTTGTTCCAAGACCACCGCCATCTTAATCTGGAGATGGAAAACTCTGCTGCTTGAGTTTGAGACAAAGCGGTCTTCAAATTCTATGCGTGTGAGGATGTGTAAGCTGTATTGTTCTTAGGTAGGTAAGTATTTCTACAGTTAATAGTTGACATTCCTATTCTCAGTTTGTCTGAAACAGCATGGCCTCTGTCTTGGTCATACCACTAGTGCATTCTTTGCATGACAGCTGCTAGCATACCGGACAGTGTTTGATGCAAACAGAACAAAAACACAGTGACACAGTCTGACGCACTCAAAGTAATAATCGACAAATAAACACCATGTACATATCTCAACTATGCAACTGATGACATTTGTATAATAATAATAAATATAACAAGCATACAGGCCAAATGCGTATATACCATAAAACTTTGAACAGAAGCTACCATGCATGTGCCGAATAAACGCCGGGTCCCGGATACAGGTTTGGGGTCAAGGGACTCGAGGCAACTTGTAATAATAAAAGACGGTGACTTCTACTCGAAGTTTTATGGTATACAGGCCAGAGTAGACTGACAGCACATTTAGTTTTACGCGGATGTGCTCTGTACCGGTAAAAACATAATTACAATCAACAAAACGAACAACTTTGACTACAATAACGAAAACGTTCCGTCTGGATGCTACTGATAAACCACATTTTAATCGAAATATGAGAGGTGTAAGCTTGCATTCTATGACCTTACTTGGTCATCTGCAGGCAGTTTACAAATGCCCTGAAATCTCTAATTATGCTACTTAGCATAATTAGTAGATGAACAGCAACATACACATACTGATTACAACTTTGACAGACCATCTAAAAGACAGTAAATGTCATGCCGACTATCACAAAATCAATGACCACACCATATACTGACAAAAAAAACTACAGGGACATTGGACAAACCAAATATCTCCATAACTACTCGCATATGAAATATGCAGACATGATTACTGATGCCACAGATGCAACTACATATTTGGTAAAAATGTAATCCATCAAACAATATAAATTAATAACCAATTTTCACAATTCTTTTACTAGCACACAGCATTCATTTTCAACCTGATGGACGTGGAGAATATAGCCGAGTGGAGACGGAGAACCCATGTGGCTGACCCCTCACTCGAGGGATCTAAACCAGCCTGAAGGAGAGAGAGGGAGAGAGAGAGAGAGAGGGTTAGAGTTTAGTGTTCAATAACTTGAAACTACTAGAAACTTGACAAATTTTGAAACTCATCTGTGATAAACTGGTAACAACAGCTACTGATTGTTTGGCCGCATTCCTCATCAGCATGACTAACATAAAAACGTTCAATAAAAACTTGCTTTCATATACACAATACACTATACCGGTATCACATTAACATTATTCCAAGTCCTTAATAATGCTATCAATAAATGATAGCCTGTTAGCCAAACACTAGAGAATACTATGAAACAAAAACAGGTTGTGGCACTACAAAAACATGCAAATTATCGGCAGCTGGGTTTTTCAGTTAAATTACGTAATGGGTAGATTTTGTACAATAAGACAAAAACTGAAATCGTAATAAACTGCATGCAGTAAATGAATGAGCAATCACTGTACCCATCAGCCACAGTACATTTAGACTGTTTACTTAAATACAAATGTGCCAAAGTGGTATTTTTGGAAGTAAAAAGTGGCAGTAAAGAAAACCAAAATTGCAGCACTTGCAATCAGAGAGGGTAAATTTTGTAGCCAGCAACAAAAGTTGCACAAAAAAGTAAACAAATCTGAGGTTGACCACTCACAAAAGACAGGAACAGCTTTCTCGATCAAATTTTTTCCCGACAATTCCCTGACTTTTGGCAAAATATTTCCAGAATATGTATTTTCCAGAGAAGTGGTTACCCTGAAATTTCACAAAAATAATTACAACATTATGATAAGCTGGAGGTTCGTCTGACCAGACATGAGGTGCACATTCACAACACTGTGTCGACAATTTGTGGTTTGCGACAGTTTATCCCAGCCAAGCTGTTGCAGTAGAAACAGTCACCGACTGACTTGACCATCGACCCGAGTCACCCGACATCGCAATGCTTCATTTCTTACTGCCCTTTGGCTGCAATAACACACCACACTTCAGCTAGCACAGTCTAAACGGATTAGCTAAAAATGTTCTACAAATTTTAAATGAGGAAAAACGGCTGCAAAATATAACAGTTGTCGATAAATTTGTAGCTAGTTAAGAAGTCAAACAACTCAACCAAAAACTTGTTAAACCAAGCACTGATAATAATTATTAAACTGTGCAATTTGAGGTTACTCAATGTAAAAACAGCAGTACAAGTGCCTCGGTTTCTTACCTTAAGTTTGATGGCACAAAACAAATATCTGCTTTTAGTTTTAACTAAACATTACATACCAGTAGTAAACTCAGCCAAATATCTTGACACCTGCTATATTAATTAGCTTTACAACTGCTAACTATGCCAACAGAAAACAAGATAATACCTAAGAGCACTCAATTATACAGTCATCGTAAAATGAACAAAATTCAAAGCAACAAATGAAACAACAGACACTTTTTTGCATTCATAGCAACAGAAAAATTTAATAACAACACCAGAACATGTGCTTATGTTTTCTCCATGCCAATGCTAGTGTAAAACAGAAGAATAAAAACAAATGACACAATTAGCATTACGCACACAAACAAAAAGATGACAACCAGCAAACAGAAACCAATGGAGACCGATCAACCAACCAAACAACTGACCGACCAAGCAGACAATGGGAGGTTTACCTGCTGCTGTTTGGGCAGCATGCAGTACATGTGATCAGCTGGTGGCGGCGCCGGCATTGACGGCCGTAATATTAATGTAGTAGAACTTGGCTGATTCTGAACAGCTGCATGTGACAAGGATGACATAAACGGCAATAGGTTCACCTGAGTTGAGGTCGGACTGGCTTGCACGAACGGCGGTGGGCTGACAATTGGAGACATGTACAGCGGGACGACTGGGGCAGCAGTCGCTGGCCGTGGCAGATGATAACTGGAGTACTGTAGTGGAGGCGAACCAGCGGATATAATGGACGCTGCTGCAGGCATACCGGTGCCGGGACTGACAAACGGCGGCAGTGACATAAATTGACAGCCATAGCCTCCTGACCCTATCATTGGGTACATTCCGGTGATGATGAATGGAGCCATAGGAACACCACATGGTAGCTGCCACTGTCCACTGGCACTAACGTTGCTCGGCTGCTGAGACGTGTAAGGTACTAGTTCAGTGTTTGGCTCCGTGCTATCTGTTCTAAACAAGCATTCGGCCTTGGACTGGGTTTCGGACACTGAGACAATGGTCTGCTTCAACGGCGTCATGTATGGCTGCGGAGTAGAAATGCTGCAATTGGTCCATGTCTGCTGCGAGTCAGATAAACTGCACTGGGTCACGGCTACCCGAGACGAAATGCTACATAAAGTCTGCGAAACTGCTACCGGTGAAGAAATGCTACAGTGATACAATGACAGCGTAGTGCAGTTACTTACTGGCATGGCATGCTGCTCGAGAGGTTTGGCTGGTGACTGCTTTGGTGTTACGATCTTCGAAGCGTCACCGTCCTTAGTGCTAACACTCCTAGGTGAAGTCTTGACAGCTGTGTCGTTGTTTTCACGTGGACATGGCGCAGCTGTCGGCGACTGACAACTTGACTTCCGCTCAGTCAAGTTACCTTCTCCCGCTGCACACAGCAATGACTGATCCAGCTTGGGTGGACATTCAAGCTGATCCATTACAACTGTGAGTGACTTGCTGTCTGATGGCATCTCAACAGCCAGTAACTGTGGCATGTCACCATCACCAAATGACGTTTCTGCTATTACATCATTATTCTGTAAACTTTTACTGCCCGCTGAACGACTCGTTTCATCTGCTGGTGACAGTTTTGGTGACTTGGGCTGAACCTTTGTTGGTGTTGGCTTCTGCCTCTTCCTTGGCGCTTTCTTTGTCAAGAGATCGCTTTTCACAGGTGACTTCTCCTGCTGCAGAACTGGCATGCTTTTCACCTCAATGCTGACTGCATTCTGCTTCCTGTTTGCCTTCAGCTGTGGCATTTTTGCAGCATCATCAGCTGACTTGTTGACTGATTCTTTTGTCAACTTGCCACTCTGCTTTGACTGCTTAGCATCTACTGCTGCACATTTCCGACTTGATCCTAAAGCAGTGTCTGAGCCAGACTTTGAAAGTGAAACTGCCGATTTTAGCGACTTCGATTTCTGTACTGCAAGGTTCTTATTTGACTGTTCCTGCTTGCCTTTTGCTGTCCCAGAGGCTGCCATTACTCTGCCGTTTACTTGCTGCTTCTGAACTGGCATTTTCACGTCTGATTTCACTGATTTTGTTTTGCTGTTTGACGAACTAATCGCACTACGAATTGCCGAGGTCTTTTTCGTCACAGTTCTTGCTTTGTTCTTCGCATTCCCAACTGCACTACTTCTGTTTGGCTTCTTTCCAGCAACAGTCACTGATGATTGTTTCAGCAAGTTCTTCCTTCCAGCCAAAGCAGACTTTTCTGCTGCCAACTGACTCTGGCGTGACATTGAGTGGTATTCACTTTTGTCCACATCACTGCTTTCTGATGAAAGTTGACTCATCCGGCGTAGTTTGACCCTTTCTGCCAGTGCTGACTGAAACATTTCACTGACATCAACCTCAGTGTCCACATCACCCGAGCTACCATCAACTTTCCTGCTTCGACTGTGTTCAGCTGTCACGGGACTGGCAACGTAGCTGTCAGCTGCAGGCTCTGCAGGCACATTTCGTTGACTCGTTGATGCTTTAGAGCTGTGTGATATTTTCGTTTTGCCAGACTGACGTCTCATCGGCTTCGAGATTGGGTTACGACAGCTGCGGACCGCTGAATCTTGTCTGTTGGTACTTCCAATACTGTAACAATACATCAGCGTCATCATCGATTCATCATTAATGTCGACGCCATCTTTACTTTTTACTATTCATTACATCGTCTTTGTTCTATAATCATATACTAAATGCTAATTAATTCAATCTTGACCCTTAACATAAACTGCTGCTCAGTCTGTTCTGCTACTGTTATCACTATTAATCTACTGCTTTTTGGAATACACTGTCAATGCAGAGTAGTTGTACACAATTAAGTACGATAATTAATACAATCAAGAAACATCACAATCATACACCGTAACAGCAAAGACAGTAACAACAACAGATGGTGGTTACACCATCGACTATTATGCCTCCGCCGACGGCCCGACGTGTGACAACTACAAGGCCAAAAAGTGCATTTTGGGCCATATTTGACCCCAGCATGACCTTGACCCTTGATCTTTTGACCCCAAAATTTGATGTGTTCATCCTTGCCGCAAAGTCCCTTGGTGGTGAAAGTTTGGTCAAATTCCATCGAAAAGAACCCAAAATATCTTGCTAACTATGTGTGTTCAGGAATGAAGCTCGCACACACGCACGCACAAACACTTTGGAAACATAATGCCTCCAGCCACTATGTAGCGGGGGCAAAACACAGCAATGCCAGTAACAATTCATAGTGCTAGATATATTTTATCATGCATGCTATCTAATGTTATCAATATCAATGAAAGATGGTGCATAGCAACAAGAAATAACAAGAAATTTGAGCTAATGCTCACGAAACGCACGAAAGCCTATAGCAGTTCCGGATCTGTAGTTTAGCTGAAAATTGGGGTGTTCACGCTAAGTTAATACACAAATACCAAATTCTCTATCTGAATCGCATAACGATAGTTCCGTACATGCACCACCTTGTGAATGATATAGACTTGTGTCGCAGCCCAAAATCGCCAAAAAATCCATAAAACCCCCTATTTTGGCGTTCAAGGTCATTCAAGGTCATTGAATTCGGCGCCAATCGAGAGCCAGTATATGACTTCCTATTAGTGATTAATAGTAACCTAGGCCCTATCTCGCACCGTTACTGAGATACAGCAACTTATTGGCCAAAAATCGCAAATTTTGCCCACCCCCTCTCATTTAGCGCCCTCATTTGGAGTGACCCCCTTAGAATTTATGGAAAAGCTTTATGGTTCCTAAAACTAGAGTCTTCCAGGTAGCCGACAGTGAAGATTTGGTGATTCTAGCTTGCACCATTTTTGACTGATCCACCTGTGTGACGGACAGACAGACGGACAGAATTGCGATAGCTAAGATGCGCTGAAAGCAATAGCTGCTTTCGCGCGTAAAAATCAAGATGGCTGTCTTTGTGAGAACAACTGTATGGACAAACCTAGATCTGGAGCCGGCATAGAGTTTAGACTGATCATTTTCCGGGTGTGGTCCTACATCCTTCCCAGCAATCCAAGCGGCATATTTCTCGGGCTGATACTTGCACACAAAACAGTCCATGCTGATCCTTACTCCGTCAGGACTGCACTGACACTAAATGCAAACAGGCAACAATACACATTCACAATGCTCAGTTCTACACCAGTCACAACTGGACTGACATTGCAAACTAAACTACTATCAAACCACAGAGTTTGAAATTCAGCACACAAATTGTTTCCTAAGAATAAAAATAATTTTTTAAGTTACCATATACGTTGAAGAGTGAAGACAAACAAATTTACTGACAACAATCAACGATGTGGAAGACTTACTGAGTACTCATTTCATCCCAAAAGCGAATACAGCCTGTCATTTAGAAGAAAAAGAAGAGAAGTAGAATATTTATTTGCCCAAACGGTTCAACTAACCTCCACTGTTCATTTCATCAATCACTATGGGGCAAAAATCAAACCAAAACAGGGCACAGCAATGGCATGTATATGGACATGAACAGAATACTACGATAACTAATCAAACTATCTGCACAATCGGCCCTGCCAAGTCTCACGCATCTCATGAGAGTCTCACGCATTCAGTCAACTCACGCTTTTCCGCCCGCCTAAGTTTTATCTCACGCATTTTTTTCTGCGTATTACACAGTTTTGTACGGCAGTCAATACAAAATAATTTGCATGAATTACTAATACTACCTCAAAATGACAAAAATTGTTTTCATCAAGCGCAATTTCGGAGCAAAAATGCACAAATATGTTTCGGTTGCCGGGGCAGCATCTCGGACCCCGCTGGAAAGCTTAGAGTTCTTCGCAATTTTGAAAAAAAAGATGGAAAGGGGCCTTAAACTAAAAAAGAAAAAACGGAGTGAGGGTGGATAAGAAACTATGTACAATGATGTAGTATTCCAGCACTTGTTACCTGCAGACATCGTTTGCCGTACTCAATCCAGCGTTTCGTTGCAAAGTTCGTAGACTCAGCACAGTTGAATCCATGATTGTACCCCGCATGATAACTGAACGGAAAAGTGATCATGAATTCGCCAGCTTCCTGTGTTATCTGCATAACCAGAACAATAGTTTGCATTCATGTACAACATATACCAAAGGCTCAACGACATTTATAAGGTTATATTATTGAAAACTGCTGCAATTTTAGTGAGAAGTTAAACACTAGCGTCAGATGTATAAAAATTACTTTGTCTTTGTAACTTTTTCATCTGGGTTTCCAAGGAATCCAAGAGTTCCATATGTTGCCATTGTTCCACTGCAGCCAGTAAGATATTAAAATAAAGCTCAAAGGGAAAGTCTTAATTCATGTCTACAAGACGAAGAAATCTAAATGTCTGTATTCTGTTCCCAAGGAAAGCTCATCAATTTTGTGGAAGTACTTTGATGATCAATGATATCATGCTTTGTACCTTGTTAAATGGAATTGAATATTTGCGTAGAATTGCCGGTGATATAACGGTCATCTTGTGGCGCAGGAAAGCCGGGCAAGCCTTGGCGCTGCCGGGGAAAAACCCTGCACATCCGCACATCAACATATCAACGACAAAGTGCTAGCAAATCAATACTTGCTCTTTGCCAATGATGAATGGCATGTTCACAGCTCTGCGATGATGGCACAAAGAATAGCACAAAATGATGCATAAATGTACTGGCGACACATTTTGTATCTTCTCTGTAAGTAAACATTCAGAAAACTGGCTTCTTGTATACATTAAACATAGCTAACAGCATCAAGAAAATCTGGTTTTAAATCCGAATGCTGTTTTAACAGTCACTCAAAAAGTAAACAAAATCCTCAGATCTTACTAAGTGAGCAACTTACTAACTGCACATTTTTGTGTAAAGTTTTTCACAAGTCATCAAACTTTACAAATCTTTGCAAATTAGGTCTTCTCAGTATGACCAACCTGCAGCTAAGCGCTCCAGCCGACAGCCGTGTTCCGGTGGCACAGCATACCACGACTTGGGAGCTCCATAATGCAGGTAATTGATACTGTATAGGTCCATGTCCTCCGTGTGCCATGGGAACAGCGACTTCCACATTCCGAAGTACAGATATGCTGTGTTAACACCTTCAATGCGGATTCCAATTTCATTCTTGATCTGATCGAGAATCGTTCCAAGGCAATTGATGTTCCACACCTCCTGATCCTCATCATACAGTGACCCAGATATGTCAGCTCCATAGACTGGATAGTTGAATGCAATGTTCTTCCAGAATTTCCGCTCCAGGTCATCGTAATCAGAGTGCAGCGGGGTGCCATATCTGTCAGACATTATAGTTATACATACGAAATGCACTATGTAATTAATGTCAATTTAATGATTAACTCAGTCCACAATGAACCATGTTGTAAGCAAGAATGAAATAAACAATCTACAAAAATATTTTCACATGTTTAAGTGTACTAATATATCTAACAAAATACAAGACTGCAAAGATCCGCCAATGCCCAAAGATTTCCCAATAATGATGCACGAAAATGTCCAATTAAACAAAAACTGGAAGTACTTACTTAATAGCCCATCAAAACAATAACAGATGACACCTCGTGTATTTTTGTACGAGTAATAAATTCTCATTTATCTGTATTTCTTACGTTTCATTTGTGGCCAGTGCAGCAAAATCTGTAGCTGACATCGGCTTCTGCTGTACATTGTACAGCTGATACAAGCCTTTGCTACCATTCACCATCTGCTTGATAGGAGCAGGAATAATGGTAGCAATCCCATCATATCCGGCTCTGCGAGGGATCCATTCCTTCGGTGGTATCACCTACAACAGAAGCAAACAGGCTGGAAAAGTTACAACTCAGAAAGTTCCACTAATCACTTACCGGTACACAGTTACGATAACATTGCATGCAATACTTGTAAAAACTAGCATGGAACCTGAAATGAGCAGAAATTAGTGATAATTCAATATCAGGATTTCAATTTTGATAAGATATCGATACAAAATCGCAAATCGATATCGATATTTTTACAACGATAAGCATGCAAATCTTATACAAGCACGAGAACAAGACGTGAACGTTCAGCAAGGCAGTTTGCTTTACGTAGATACTAAAATGTGTCAGTGAACTTAACAATTAACTATAGACTGTTGTGTCGTTAAATTACGACACTACTGTTAGTTTGCTTTGGTTAGTTTGTCGTTTTCTCTGTTTATTCTCATTGTTTTGGAAAAACAGTAACAAAAATATAAACCTGTGGTGTAAAATATCGCGATATCGAAAATACTGTCACTTATTGTGATATATAAAAGATATACAATATAAAAAAAATTCGATATTTTTTTCGACGATACGATACGATATACTGATATCGAAAACGATATATCGATATTTTCGATATATGAAAAATGAAAGTGGAAAGCAACCTGCGACAAAATATTTGTTAAATGTTATAATTTTTTACCGCAGTGGATTCTTAACAGTCTAAATACATTAATACGACATGCTTCGGTACATTTATCTATTTGAGTATTGGGCGAGTATAACAATGTGATGATGCTTTAACCTTTGCTAAACCAGCTCTGTGTGCTCCGAGACTCTCGATATACTCGATGTATTGTGGGAAGTCTTTGAATTCATCCATCGTTGGTCGGAATACCATAATCTGTGGCACGGCAGAGGTGCTGGGAACAGGTTCCATTGTGAACCTACAGCCACAGCATGACAATTCATCAGTAAACAAAATGACAAAATCAGCTTGCATGTTGCACAACAATAGTATAACCTTGAAATTTGACTCTTGCAAAAATCATTTTGGATTTCAAGGCACTGCTTGATCTTTTGCAAATGCTCAGTGCACGTTTCTGTGCATTCGTTAGCAAAAACCGTTATCACTTATTAGCTGCTGCCTGTTGGAGAAAAAGTGGAAAAGAGAGGGCGTTCCCCAAACAAAAAAGTACCAGTGCACCACAGATGCCGGTGCTGTCTATTCAACACCCTAGACGAAAAAGGGAAATGCAGCCTGCGCGAAGATTACGTTAACATAACAAATCAAAACAATACTGCAAAGAAACGACAACATTCAGATTAATCACAGCTTTCATTAGTCACTAACAGTAAAGCGAATGCAGCTTGTCGGTCGATATCTCGTTTATTTGTATTAAATCTTGTTATGCGGTAATCAACATATAAACATCAACACAGTCGCCATTACAGCCGCAGCACTACCAGTGCCGACGTATCATTCCGCAACGATATAACACTTGGACACCCACTGGATATATGGAAGTAGGACTGGCATGCAGTGCAGACTGCACGTACGACTATACGAGTTAGCAAGCGAACCTTCGCAGACGAATCTCAATAATTGGTGACAGCAGGGGCGTCTACCCCCTAAGTCCTTGGAGCAACCCCCCTAACTCAAGGTGAGACGTCGTAGGTGCACGAGGCGCCGTAGGCGTCGACAGGGTTAAAGTTAAAGTTAAAAACGAACTTATAAAGCGCCATAAAACTAAACGTGTGTGTAAAGATACAGAGGCGCTGGCTAAGTCACAGTTAACCACTGTTTTCGAAAGCAACAGTGAATAGATGTGTCTTTAGTCGACGACGGAATACAGGCAAACTGTTTGCTTCAATGACTTAAGTAGGAAGATTGTTCCAGTTGGTACGGCTGAACTAAAAGCACGGCTGCCGTATGCAGTTCGGGTACGAATGGGGAAGAAGTATCCCCAACCCAGCCGACTAAAGGGTTTCTGTGTACTGTAAAAATCTGAACCTGTAGGTCCAGCAGTGTCATGTGACTTAAAATGTTAACTTTCCAATGGAGAGCTGCAAATTTTCAACAAAGGCGATTATGAGTGCTCATAATTTCAATTTTTCTCCTAATTCCTCCAAAATTGGGATTTCCAGCCCCAAATTAGACACTTTTAGAAAAATGTTGGACAAAAAGAACATTTTCTTACGAATTAAAATTTTGGGAGCAATTGCCCCAACTGCCACGATGCCAATGAGTGAGCATATTTTTTTATAATAAACAGCAATTTATAACATAGTCAATATGAAAAAAAAACTGCAGTATGTATTGTAGCACAACCTCACAGAGATAAACCACAGTTCACAGTTGTAACTTTCCAACAGAGCTGCACATTTCCAATAAATGAGTGCTTACTGCTCACAATTTCAATCTTACCCCTAATTTCCCCCAAAATGGGGATCTCCAGCCCCAAATTTGGTACTTATGAAAAAAATAGTTTGACAAAAACAACATTTTCTTACAGGTTCAAATGTTGGGGCCAACTGTCCTTTACTTCCATGACGCCATTTCTTAATGATAAACATCATTTTATAACATAAGAGTCTACAAAATACAAGACAAAAACTGCAGTATGTATTGTAGCACAACTACACAGAGACAAACTAGCGTTCACTGTATCAACTTGTGCATTGTCCACTGACATTATTATAAAATGCAAGAACACATTTTCACCAAAGAATAACTGAGCCATTAATCTGCTCTTCATTTGCATCAGAAAGAAACTAGGCTCCCTAACTTCTTGTAATGACATTAAGCTTAAAAATAATCAGTTGCAGTTTTAGCCCACAATATCTGGGGGGCACGGCCTCATGGCGAGCAGGGTAGTGTGAGCCACCAGCGGAGTCCAGGGGCAGAGCCTTTGGTCAGGGAACCAGGGGTGAAACCCCCTAAAGCTGAAGCACTTTTGGTTTTTGGACGTTCAATGGAAGCCGCAAATTTGCCCACTTTCCTAAAAATTTTTATACAAAAAATCAGATTTTTTTGTTATCTTTGCAAAAAATCATAGTTGACCACAAAACTGGGAGGTGGGGGCTGGAGAAAGACTGGGGCCTGTGCCCCCTGGCTCAGGCCTAAAACTGCCACTGAAAATAATGTAATAATATTCTTATTTCACATATACAGATAACCCACTCAGTGTGTTGGTCCACAAATGCACACAGGTAAAATCTAATTAAATCTAACACTTAATAGTGTATGCAATGACTGTATAATACTGTGATTGAGCAAATTTGTCAAAAATAAGCAAACTGCCTGCCACATACATACATGCCATAAGCTGTACAGGCTATTCACAACAAAAATATTACATCATAAAATACACCACTCTGTCTAGTAACTCGTATATACAGTGCGTATAACAAGTACTGAGGCACAGGCATCGTTGTCATATAATTTGCATAGTAAAATGTACATTTATAACTTACATCTAATGTAAATGATATTGCAATTATAGCAAACACTACAAATTTGCATACAATGCTGACAAGACTAGATAATAAGTTGAGACTTCCACAAAAGCCGATAAACAACGTGCTGAAGTAGTACATAGAAAAAACGCAAAAGAAAACACGAACACAACAACCACAAACCTCACTACACATTTGAAGTTAATCAAAGAATCCAAACTTAACTCATTTTCAATAACACAGTCAACAGTAACTAGAATCCACAGATAAGTACACTATAATGTATCTATAAATACAATAATTATATCGTAAAAGCATATCGCATAATTATGTGACTGAAACTGCACTGTGAAAGAGCTGTTATTCAAATACACTTAAAAACTTGCATTACATCTCATGGTAAAGCCCTATTCCTGTGCTTCTGGTTGCAATCTGGCCAAAAAATAGGGACTAGAGAAAATAATCTTTTTTTGTTGTTTTTTAAATTTTTATTTCACGACATTTAATGCAGTATTACGTAAATGGGTCACAAAACAAAGTGACACACTAAATAGTACCCAAGAGAAGTAAAGTAAAAATACTGCAGCACAACACACTAGACATAAACAGTTTTGTTTCAGTAAAATTTTGTACCGGTAAAGAAACAAAAAATGCATCAATATTTTTGGGATCCAAAAACAATCGCAAAGGTCTTTAGGGACTGACGGCAACCAGAAGCACAAGAATTTGTTTGCACCTAATAATAATAATTATAGAAATACATATGACAAGTAGGTAAGAAAACAATTAATAGAGTTCTCCAAGGTACAAACTGGTGTTCATATCATCAAGCAAAGCATCAAAGTTGGCGTCATCGCTGTCCTCGTCATTATCATTTGCAGTTTCCAGACATCGATCAGCTTCACTGGATAGCACATCAACATCTGGGTGATTGCGAAATTCATCATCGTCACCAAGATCTTCATTGTCATCGTCATCACTGTTTATCAAGAAAGCTTCATCAAAGCAATTCAGCAGCTGACTTGGCTTGGGGAGTACAGGTGCTACACTGTTAAGCGGATGAATTGATGATTTCAAACATGTATTATCATACACCCCTTCTTCATCTGGTTCCAGTCCACAGCCAGTGGAAAGTTCACACACAGATGCATCTCCTGTTGAGCCATCTGGAGGGGACCTCTGCAGTGTTGGAAGAACTGCAGTACGAGCATCATCAAACACGTCAAACAGCTGCTTAGCATTAAGAGCCACAGTCCGGGCTGCAGCCAGCATACTTCGACTGTACTCACCGGCTAGAACCGTTGTTGAATACTGCTGTGCCTGACACATTGCCACTACAAGACTGGCCATTGCACGATTTGCCAACTTCTGCCTGTTGACAACAGAGTCGGCTACAGTTAACGGAAACATCACCAATTCAGCATCAATACTCATCATGAGCTGCCGAAGCTGCAGACCGATTTTCTTAACCAGCTGCGTGTAATTCTCTGCCGGGCAACTGCTCTGGACCGCCTGGCACAGATCCATTACGGCACAAACGACAGCGGTGGTGGCTGTATATGGAGCATCGCCACTTCTACTTGCGTCTGACATAGTTTGACATGCAGGCAAACTGCTCGACGTGGTCATCACCTTTGTAATATCCAAGTCTGCAGACGCGTCATAGAATGTATCTTCATCGGTTGAACTGGTTGCAGTAGACAAGCGCTTGTTATCTTCCACCTGCTGCAACCACTGTGCATCATCTTGGCTCTGCTGCAGCTGCTGATGCAGTTGCTTAGCAATGGACTGCTTAGACGCTGCTCTGATGAAGCTGGGCTCTGAATGTGACACTAAGTCTGAGTGCGTAAGTGACGGCCGATGATACAGGCTGCTTGGAGGTCCATTGCAGTACTGATCACGAACGATGTCGGTCAGCTGTTCCGGTGTGTAAGCTACTATGTAGCCAAGTGGCTGCGGTGGCGGATGGTAATGTGAATATTCTGGAGAGTTTACTTGCTGTTCTATGCCACCACCATTTTCAACGGTCAAATCGACATCACTTCCATACGTTAGGTCATCTGGCCTATGATGGAAGTCACCAGTCCTAGTCAGAGCAGATACATGATCAAAGGGAGTTCTGGCTGTAGGCATGACACGAGCAGGTAGACCGAAAGAACTGCAGCTGGAAAGACTAGAAAGAGAACCAAAGCCTGGAAGGATGGGGAATGAAGGTCGCGCTGGTTTTGGTGGAGGAGTGCTCACTACTTCGCTGTCCACATCAGATGTGCTGCTAGAATTCTGACGTTTAATCTGACGTTTGGCCTCATCCTCATGTCTCTGGGACTCCTCAACAAAAATTTCATGCAGTGCTGTTTTTACCAGAAAAATTGAAGGCCGTTCACTGGGTTCATATGACCAGCATGAGCACATGAGATTGTACAAGCCAGGTGGGCAGTCCTGAGGAAGTGCCAGCCTCTCACCACCTTCAATCTTACTAATCACATCATTGTTCTTCACGCCCTGAAATGGCTTAACGCCAAACATCATAATCTCCCACATGCAAACTCCAAACATCCACACATCACTGGATGTTGTGAAACGTCGGAAGTTAATCGACTCTGGTGCCATCCATTTGATCGGCAGTTTTCCTTTTGTGGCTTTGTAATAACACTGTTCAGTGAGGCTTCTTGACAGTCCAAAATCTGCCAGTTTCACGCAGTCCTCTGAAGAGACCAGTACATTCCGTGCAGCCACATCTCGGTGTACAAAATGCTTTCCCTCCAAATACGACAGAGCTGCACTTAGCTGATAGCAGTACATTATCAATGTGTGCAGTCCTAGTCTAGATCTGTTGTTCTGCAGAAAGGAACGCATCTCACCCATATGTGCCAACTCCATAACAATGCATATTGGCGAGTGGGATATTATGCCGATCAGGCGAATGATATGTGGGTGATCGAACTGCTGCATGATATAAGCCTCCTCTAGGAACTTTTCAGAAACAGACAGATCGCAGTCTTCCTTGCATGTTTTGATAGCTACTTCAACGACAGTGCCATCAGCAATGGTGTAAGTACCACGCTGAACATCACCAAATTGTCCCTTGCCAATTACCGACAACAAATTTATCTGCTTCCTGTCAATTTCGTAACTTTTGTTACTTAACGATGAATAGTCTGTATCTTCTTCGATAGTGTCACCAGCATCAACTGTAGCCTGGTTCTTCCAGCAACTGACACCACTGTTTTCAAGGCAACAGTGACCATCAACCACCTCGGCTATATTCTCAGCCATGCTGAATTCATCTGTGGTAATGACAAGAGGTTCAGCAGCTCCGACAACTGTCAGACAAACTTGTCCTGTATCAGTGGATTCACCGGTTATTGTCTGAATGCAGCGTATTTGATTAAAGTTGGCAACATGGATGGGGGATGCCGACTTATCTGCAATATAACCAATGCCAATCTCAGGACCAATTACCAACTGGACTGGAACACTCCAGCTTGCACCCAGTCCACACGGAAATGTCTCATGATCAAAATGCCATATGGTATGCAGCATAGCAAGGAACTTCAACATCGAATCATCCTCCGACATTGACTCATACTGAGTGTACATTTCCTGCATAACTTTCCGCAACAACTTTGGCTTTGTGGAATCTAAAAATCGCTTTGGAAAGAACTTTTTCATGCCGACCTCTTTCTCAATGTAATCCAAATTAGGCCTATTCTTTTTCTCGCCGACACTGTGCTGGCGAATCTGAATACATGCTAAATGCACAGCTACAGTGTGATCAATCTCACAGTCCAATTGCAAATAGGCGGAACGAATCTGGTCATAGAGAAAACTGAACGTCGTTCTGTCCTTCAACAACAGTTCCCGCAAATCACTGGGCATGTATCTGACCCGTAGCTCCACAGAGAAGTCATTCTGTGACGGAGGTGTATTACTGTAAAACTTTTCAAGTGCGCGCAGTACTGTTAGATCCTTCAGCAGCCAAAGAGACGCAGAACTAGCGTCAGAAGTCGGCGTAGCGGCAGCCTTCAGTTTTATCGCGTACGCAGCTCGGTAGATGCGGTGACCCGCACCCAGCCGACCGACGACCAGATCGATTACATCTCTAACCAGCGTCGATCTGCCGCATTTCATCCGATGACACGAACCGTTCGGCAGCACGACGTTCAGGTTCAACGCCGCTTCCATTTAAGTTCATGACATTATTATTAAAACGTTAAAACAACCATGTAAACAACACGACAAAATATCTTCACCGTACAACGTCAGGCGTAACTCAATACCGTACACGCACAGCTGCACTCAGCGTCAGCAGCCCAAACAGCAACAGCAGCAGCAGCTGTTGTGAATTAATACGCCAGTAGGCGTGGCGCACTATTTTTATATCTCACTCACCACTCCCCAGTAGGTGCCTGGGTGCAATACCTGGGTGGCCCCACGCCAGCTACTAAAGAGTGGCGAATGAAGACATGTTATCAGTTACTGAAGTCGACCGTGAGACTTCAGGCACCCCAAAATGTCAGTCTTTAGCGATATTTGTCAATTCTGATGAAAAATGGTGATTCATCATTGTGTTCTCATCCGGATTCTACATGACTTACGGTGTCAGCACTGGTGAAAGCAACCGACGCACTGTGACAGTTTTGGACAACAACAACAGCGTAAGTCTTAAGTTTAAGGTCAATTGGTGTTAAAGTTTTATTATAACACCGTTACTAAATAAACTGGCAAACAATTGCATTTTCATTTACCGGTAAGCATCAAGGTAGCTGACTGTACGATAACGTGTTACATACTTAAAATTTTACGTGTTGACTCATTTTACGTACAGTGATTACTGTTTACATCCGGTATTTGTTGATCGATTCGGTTGAGTCTTCAAAGTTTTTCAATCGTTTGGCGAACTGGTGAGATGCTATTGTATATATTTTACAGAAATGTAACGTTGTAATTGTATTGCTGTTTATGTGCACTTGTGCTGGTTGCGTCCTTTTTGAATTAGACTTATTGAGAAATTCAACAATCTCTGAATACTAGTGATGTCCAGGCACAGCGAAAATGTTGTCGTTAATGTCAGCGTCAGTGCCTGAATTCATCTGGACATAGAGTTGATCAGTGGGATTAAGTGTTTGATAATAGTAATAGTACACAGAAATATTTCTAAAACGATTTTGATATTAGAACTTTAGAAGTAAATATTGCTTTACTAACATGGTCAACCAGTTTTGAGCAACAGAATTTTGTAAAAGTATTTTACTTAACAATTGATTATTATCAGTATCAGTTTTTAATCATTTGTTAATAACGTGCCACAGTAAGTGTGATATCTAGATTGTAGAATATGGGTGTAGGTTATGTTGCTGCTATTGTGAGCAGGTGAAATGACAGAAACTGTGCAGTCCTTTATCTTGCAGCCAAAAAGAGTTCCACTTAGCCAAGATTATCGTTTGTCGAACAATGTTCTCGGTTTGGGAATCAATGGAAAAGTTATAGAATGCTACTCAAAGGCTGATGGCCGGAAATATGCTCTGAAGGTGAGTAAATTGTACTTATTGACTTTGTTGGTTACCTTTAGTAGTAGCTCAGTTATTGTTTTTGAGTTATTTCTATATATGTATTATGTATAATACAAATTAGTCATTTGCTTAGCAAATGGAAGGGTCAGGTGCCCAGCTAAATAAAATTTATTCACACCAATAAAATGTATATTTTTCCCACTACCTAAATTAACGATTGCTCGTCAGTACGCTTTAGCAGCAGTCGCCAGTCGACCGGGCCAGATATTGGCCGTACAGCAGAAAAGGTCACTAACACCAAAATTCACACTGTGCATCATCGACGCAGCGCGTGTCCAGGGTAGTCGGGTCTAGCTAATCGTCGGCGGCAGAGCTGCGTCAACGTGTTGCCAGTCATGTAAACCCCC
>Ga0056128_1000297_pt1 | contig 40219 bp, 21 predicted proteins | sample WorMetLIZISLAND2_FD_71113 | JGI IMG/M metagenome (GOLD analysis project Ga0056128, IMG submission 71113) | Marine gutless worms symbiont microbial communities from Max Planck institute for Marine Microbiology, Germany - Olavius geniculatus... ... | reverse complement strand
AGCGCTATGACTTGGAGCGCGGACCGTCTCCGTTCGTCTGGAAGCAGACTCCAGGCACGGGCTCGTGCTGCGGCGGCACCTGCATGGAAGAGATGGACTACACCTACTGGTCGAGAGGCGAGCCAAACAACCGCGGCGCTTATGATGCTGACCTCAATCCGACTTCACCTCCATCGCAGGAGAAATGCATGCAGCTCTGCCGCGGCTGGGCTTACAGGTAAGGTGCTGTTACTACACCATGGGCCAATAAAAAACGTGGTACCTTATTTTTGTCCGTATCTTCGCCAATTATTCACCGATTTTCCTAATTCTTTTACCGGCACACTCCGCAGACAGTTTGCATCAATGTGATTATTATACATTCTGCCACACCGTAAATGCGTATCTACACTACTACGTGAAGTATAAATGTACGAAAAAACTAACGATATTACAAGCATTTAGGTAAACGAAAAAACATTTCAGACCAACATTGCGGTGAATGATCTGTATGACACTAGACTGTTTTAGACTTACACAATCTAGTGTCATACGGATCATTCACCGTAATGTTGGTCTGAAGCGTTTTCTTTCAATTATGCCAAAATATTCATTTGTTATTGTCGTTATATATGCATATTTTATTTATATTCCACAAGGTAGTGTGGGGATATACACCATATCTCAAAATTAGCGGCACCCTTACAGATAAGTTAGTGTAAAATCATTAATACCTGAAAGATTTTTTTTACAAAATTTAAACCAGTCATTGAAACAATCATTCTAAACTTGTCTTTAAAGTTTGAGCTTAAAGTGGCCCCTTTTGGCCTCGACGCAAGCTCTTAGTCTAAGGCGACTGTGCCGGGCTCGACCCGTTTGTCAATAACAATGCATTGAACCATAGGCGGATCCAGGAGTTGAAGTTGGGGGGCAAGGTCGAGCGCCGATGGCGCAAGCCAATTCGAGGCGCCGAAGGCGCCAAGGGGGAAGGTATGGGGAGGGGGTGTCTTCCTCCCCAGAGAGGAGAGGTCTGGGGAGGGGGCACTGCCCCTGCCCAGAAAAATTTTTAGACCTTAAGGTCAAAATGGCGTATTTTCGTGGACTCTGTGCTAAATTTCGTTTTTTAAGGACCATAACAATATAGAAATACAGCAGTAATACAAAGACTGCCATGGAGATTGAATTGCATGCGATAAAAAGCGCTATTCAAAGGCGTCTATACTCTTAAGTCCTTAGAGCAATCCCCCCAAACTCAAGGCGAGACGCTGCAGGCGTTGACGAGGAGGGGAATGGGTAGAAAGTATCCCTCTGTCCAGCCGACTAGGGACTCTGGGGGAACGTCATGAGCTCTCCAGTGCGGTCCGGGGCGGAGCCCCGGCGAAAAACGAATTTGGTGCATTCTAAGCGTCACAGAACCCTTCTGGTTGCAAGATATCGTAAATATTATGAAAAATGCAAAATAATAATAATATTCAATTCCCCCTAATTTTTCAAAAAAACCTTTTCTGTTTTTTCTTGTGGCGTTTACTTCAATTAGGTTTATATGGTTTAAACTCCCCTGGCGTTATTTATTGTTTATTATTACTTACTCTTACTCTTACGTAGGCATAGCCAGAAATTGGAGTAACAAAAGGCAAACTAGCCCCCAAGGGCCAAAAATTGAGGCCAAAAGCCGAAAACAAAGGTGGACTTCTTGGGGAGAAGCCTGTCGCCAGTGCGCAGGCCCGGAAGCAAACGGTTTTTTCGGTATGAGTACACTCTAAAAATGCATACAGAGAGTATAAATTTCTATTAGTTTTACTGCAGAAATGCAATGCATATGCTAGGCAAAAAGACGATTTTGGCATCTTGGGGGGCATGGCTTCTTTGCTCCCCTAAATCCGCCTATGATTGAACGTATCTTAATATTAACAAACTCTGACATCATATTGACGTTACACTAGTGCAGTGTACGATATTTCGTTAAAATCCATGAACTACAAACTGAATTAGGTGTGTTTGAAACAGGGAGGGCGCTAATTTTGGGACACGGTGTTTAATAACCAGATTATTGCAAATTGTCCACAGAGTGTGTCAGTGAAAGAATTGTGAAAATCGGTCAATAATTAGCGAAAATATGGACAAAAGTAAAGTGCCACGGTTTTTATTGGTCCACCTTGTATATTGAAATCGTCAGTAGTCAGTCAGTGCATTAGAGGTTAATTGTAACGTTAACCGCTGCATGAATTAAGTTCTACTTTCTTAGTTACTTTCCTCAATCAGTCTTTTAGTCGCTCTACCACTAAATCAGTCAATTAATAATATATCCGGGATATATACTAGTGGCTTGAAGTGGCCTAAATACTACAAGCCACTGCTAAGTTCACCAGACTAAGCTTAGGCCCTCTGTAGATAGAATTCAGTCCAAGGAACAGTCAGAAAACCGATTGGGTTGGATAAGCATACGAGTTAAGAGTCGATAAAGGAAAGTGGACAACGACTTGGCGACCGACGTAGCACTGCACTGCAACGCACTATAGCCAATAGCATTTAAATAGGCCTACTGTTAAAATAGTTAATAAGTATATTCAACCGACTGTTTGAAATGTTTTAAAGTTTTTTGGTATTTATTATAAAACTATTATTTTTACCGATAGTCGAGAAGTGTGTATTATTCTAAAAAGTAAAATAATTGATCGCTTTTAGTGTGGTACGTTTCATCGTGGTCACCTGTCACTTCAGTTACAGTTAGGCCTAAGTTCGATGTTTAGTTTTTACTTCTGAATTTTGGTGAATTGGTCAGTGAATGGTCAGTGACATGTTGATGATGTTGACACTAATAATCTGTGATCATGTGTCGTGTTGTGACATTAAAATATGAATAGTCTAAAGATTAGCCTACTTCGGTAAAAAATTAAAATTTAAATACTGTTGAACTACATATTAAGTAGTTAATTCCTATTGGGTTGGGGGCGTGGCGTAGCGATAACGCGTTTCATCCAATCAACGAAATTACTCTACACCGGGCCGTATTAGTACTTGAACGGGTGACTGCCTGCAGGCAGGTAAACCCTCTCTGTATGTAACCAACCGCCTAGGTCAACTCAGCCTTCCATCCCTCTGGGTAGGTAAATCGAGTATCGGCCTATCTGGCTAGGGTTAAGGCGGGGCACGTTGACGGTACCTGTGTCGGGTAGCAGGTGATCCCATATGGCGGGTGACGCCCCGTGGCTCCGAGATGAGCTTCCGATGAAGAGCTAGCAGTTATTGACTATTGAAATACTATTTTAACTGATGAAAAGTTCTGAATGCTGTTGGTATTTGCACGGTAAGTTATACTGTTTTTATTGGTTGCAACACTGTGACAACAGATGGAACGACGCTCTGTGTGAAATCCCGACGTGCTCTATCTGCGAGGTGGACCTTCCAGGCGCAGTCGCCTCACGCCACGGGCATGACGCAAGAGAGGCCCCGGCCCATGACCACGCTCACGCGACCGAGGCAGATGACGACGACCACTGAGCATATCGCCGCTACTAACTTACTCACTGTAGCTTGCGGTATATTAGCGGACAGGAAGAGACCAGAGATCGCAAACCTCTGCCACTGAAAACTGTGCTGCCACCTGGACAATGCAACAAGTCTGATAACTAATGTTTCTTGGACCTACTTCTCCAAAAATCTCGAAATTTATGGATCTGCTTTCAGTTGCGTATTTATGAGCCTCGAATATGTATCTTAAACTGGATCGCCACCCGATCCCGCGAAAGTTTGTGTCGGTTTACGCCGCATATGTCTTAGTGGTAAAGCATCTCTGATAACGACCCGAAAATCTGCAAAAATGCGAATCGCAACCAAATTTTAACAGTTTCCCCTCGGGCGTTGTAATATTTTTTTAAAAAAGGTTTGTTAAAATTCGTTCACAGATCCTTGAGCTTTTATCCTGCCAACAAACAAAATGACAAACAGACAACAAAACATAACATGTCAAATAACATTTTTCTTTGGCTGAGGTAACAATATTTAACCACTCTAACTTAATAATGAAGAGCACTTGAGTTGTTTTGTCATTATTATGTCCTACCGTAGGTCTACCGTATCGTGTCAGTCATAAAACGCAACATCTATTTCTGCCTAGTTTGCCTTCTGCACAGTCAATATGCAGTTTGCGTGCAACGTCGTATGTTTCTACGTGCAATTTCTGTGCAAAAAAGAAGCCATCTGTAACAATTTTTACTGCTGAAATCGTGGAATGATGACATTTATAAATGTTGACCATCTTGTAGCCGCATAAGTTAGTGTGATGCAAAAGTTTTTTGAGTTTGTAATTGCATCATTTGTAAGACGATCTGTATTAGGTTTATTTGCAGCAATGTAGTAGCCAAAAAGGGCCCAGCGGGCTCATGCCTTCAATCTTCTAGACAAAACATATAAGCGCACGTTTAAACTGCAATAAGTGTGCAATTTGGTCAGTTGATTCTCAGGAAAAATATTTAAATTAGTTGCCTCCAGATTTCATATTTTAAAGCCACAGTGACCAAATTCGGTTTTGGCTGGGACTTTGATCCAGACCCTAGTGGGAAAACGTACAGTGCTTTCCAGACTTTTTGGCTAGATTTTAGGGGATCATACTTTTAAAAGGAGGTAAAAAAAGACAAAGAAAAAATGGGGTAAAAAGAGAAAAAGAAGAAAGGAAAAAGGAGAAGACGCAAAAAAGCGGAAGGGAGGCGAGTTTTTTATATTTAGATTTTGGCAAGAATTTTTGTATATGTAAGCTGTCGAACTGTCACAAAACGATGTTTTACTACTCTAACCTTAAACAACAGAATTTATACGTTTTAGTGGTCTGTCTATTATATCCTGTTGTATTGCATTGTATCTGTATTCGCGACATCTGGTTTAGCCTATTATGTGACAATTAACATAGGCCTATACGTATGATTATCAGTTTAGGCCTATTATGTTGTATCGTATCGTATAGTATCGTATTTTGATGTATGTTTGACCATGTTCGTTTACGTGAGCTACAGTGTGTTTGCAATATATTTATCACTCGCATCGTTTCCACGTTAGTATAATTGGAGAGAATGAAAATCGGGCGAGGGACTACTGATGTTTGGTGCTAATGATAGGACATTAAACGAACACAAACATGAACGATTACAACCAACAGCACAATATACGCATCTTTAAACTTGTTAGAATCGCAATATTTAGAAAGTCTCGTCCACTGCGAATACAGTTGTCTTCACTGTGGCCTAGTTACCATCACGCATATCGAATAACCACTCTTGTAAGCCGCAGACATAAACTGCAAAAAAGCAATCGCAAATTTTCACCAAAAACAATTACTACATTTTCCAATTAAAAAATCAAAGAGCAGCTCTCCAATCCCCATTCGGATATGAATCATTTAGAACGCCTACTAGCCAAAGGACCTACTGGTCTTATTTGCTCCCTTTTTTACGCGCGAAAGCAGCTACTGCTTTAGCGCATCTTAGCCATCGCAATTCTCTCTGTCCGTCTGTCACACGGGTAGATCAGTCAAAAACGGTGTAAGCTAGGGGTCACCAAATTTTTATCGTCGGCTGCCTGGAAGACTCTAGTTTCAGAAACCGTAAAGCTTTTCCATAAATTCGAAGGGGGTCACCACGAACGAGGGCGCAAAAAAGAAAGGGGATGAAGAAAATTGGCGACTTTCAGCCAATAAGTCGCTGTATCTCAATAACGGTGCGAGATTGGGCCTCTTGCTATTAATCACTAATAGGAAGTCGTACACTGGCTCTCGATTAGCGCCGAATTTAATGACCTTGGATGACCTTAAACGCCAAAATAAGGGGTTTTATGGATTTTTGGCGATTTCGAGCTGCGACGCAGATATCAAAAACAAATTGCGCCGAAATCAATTGGCACAGACATGGAGAAGCTGCATTTGAAGTTTTCAGCATTAAACGTAAATTTCGACGGTCCAAGTCTCGATTTTCTAGGTTCAAGGAAACCTGCGCACGAGGGCATCAAAGAGCGGTGCCCCCGTAAAGTCGTTATTTTACCGTTATTGGCCACTCTTTCGTGAAAACAGTTGCAGTCGTATCAACATCGATGACTGTGAAAGACCTTGAACTTTCAAAATAAGGAGGTTATTAATTTTTGCGATTTTCGGCTGCAGCGCACACTCCAAGAATGCACTGCGACGAAATGGCTGGAGATAGACTGACAGTTTGCGAACAGGAACTGCTATATGCTTTCGCGCGTCCCGTGAGCATTATCTCAAATTTCTTGTAATAAACGTCAAGGAGCCCTAATTACGGAGCTCAACACATCTTGACGAAAATTATATAAAATGCACCTATTGGCCTACGGGGTGCAGAAAAAAGTATCCCTTAAAATTGTCGTTTTCTCAGCAACCGCTTGAAATTTTAACGCTAAATTTTACACACTAATTACCAGTTCTCACTTACATAAAAAATAAAATGGCATTTAATATTCTTTTGCTGTTGTAAAGTTGCGAATTTTATTGTAAGACAACATCGTGATTTTGCACATCTAGGGACTTAGTGCTGCAGTCAGTAACGCGTATCGAAACCAACTGCAGGGGTCCATCTTGTTGCTAGTGACGTCGAATATAGTAAAATACTATCATTTCTATAAATGTTCTATTGTATTTATTTATATTTGTCAGCAAAACTAAAAGCCGTTGCTAAACTCAAACAGGCGCTGCAGATGATCTGGGCAACTTGCTATCGACAAGGCTATTAAAAACCTCAGTAAAAGATTAAATGCATGTGTAAAAGCTGGCAGTGTACACTTCGAGTTCTCGCGGTTACTGCCGAGTTGCTTATTCTATTGTTCGAATGACAATGTGTTTCTTGCAGCGCAAACATGGTGCCCCTTTCGTCCTGCACACATTCGGCTGCACGTAAACGTGAGGAATAACGATGCAGCTGTAAAAATTGAATAACTTTGTTTTATTTAAAGATAACTGAATAGAGTATAAATGAATAGGTATGAATGAGTATGAATAGGTAACAAACGTGTGAAATTTCGCTTCAAAATTCTTAACGATTGATAAGAAAGTGATAAAAAATGTAGGGAATACTCTTTTATGCGGCACCCTGTAGGCCTAGTTAGTGATTCATAAAAAAGCTACAAAATGTAAAATTGATTGCTTTGTAACACAAATTATTCGACACGTGGATACATAGTAAACAAGTAAGTAAGTGTATAGGTGAAACATTTTATGGCGCACATAGTCCGAGGTCCGAATATTGACAAAAATTTTAGTTCCAGCTATACTGCACCTACACCATTAAGCATTAGACAAGAGGTCGAACGAAGTAAAGCTAAAGTTTTCTATTCAACGTTTCTAAACTTTTTAATTTCTGGTTTTTACGTTTTTGACATTTTTCCGGAACCTTTTTTTGTACATCTATGGTTAGGGCCATCAGACTCTCGAGGTAAAATGCTCAGAAGACGAGTGTCTAGTCTACATGGCAGCAATGCGAGCTTCCTGCAGCGTCAGCTGTCTCGCAATCTCAGCCGGTAGATCACAGCCGACCTGCTCTTCGAAAAACTTTCTCGTCTCGGCGATGTCTTGCAGCCAGTAGTCCTTGGGCAGGCTGAACAGCTTGTCCCAGTCAACCCTGTCCTCCAGTCCGTTGAGGTTGATCGAGCCCCTGGTCGGCAGCAGGCCCACCGGACTGGGTGCGACCGTGTCGCCGTCTGCCGACGGTGAAGCCACGCGGCGACAGATCCAGTCCACCACCCGGATGTTCTCGCCGAACCCCGGCCACAGGAATTTCCCGTCGTCACCCAGCCGGAACCAGTTGACGTGGAAGATCTTCGGCATGCGCCGGTCGGGCCGTTCCATGGCGAGCCAATGCGCCAGGTAGTCGCCGAAGTTGTAGCCCATGAACGGGCGCATCGCCATCGGGTCGTGCATCACCACCCGGCCCGTGTGCCCGGTCCGTGCATCATCACCGCCCGGCCCGTGTGCTCTGCAGCGGCCGTCCCTTCCGATTTCAGAGCGGCACCCAGCATCACCCCGTGTGCCCAGTCGAACGCCTCCAGCACCAGGGGCACCCCCGCCGGCCGACGACCGCCGAATCCCATCCATAACTCCAACCTTAACCCTAACCTTAACTCTAACCTTAATCTTGCCGGCAGGCCGACGACCGCCGAACACGATGGCGTCGACAGGAAACCCCTCCGGGTCCTCCCAGCGCGGATGAATGATAGGGCACTGGGCCGCAGAGCTGCAGAAGCGCGAGTTGGGGTGGGCCGCTTTGCCCGGCGCTCCGACCTTCCAGGGCTCGCCGAGCCACGTGGTGATCGCGATGTCCGGGGGGTCAAGCTCCGCCTCCATTCCTTCCCAGAACACACCGCCAGACTGCGTCATGGCGACATTGGTGAAGATGGTGTTACGGCTCGCAGTCGACATCGCTACCGGGTTGGTCCTGGTGTTGGTGCCCGGCGCGACAGCGAAGAACCCGGCCTCGGGGTTGATTGCCCGCAGACGACCGTCAGCGTCGAACCTCGTCAAACAACGAACAACATCTCAACGTCAGCATCACGACATTAAAGACCCGTTTCCATCCAATGCAACCCACACACCGATGCAGCTGATGCAACGGCCAAAACGCAGATATATAAGAAACGATCGTTGCGTCTGTAGCGTTTGTTGCGTTCGTTTCGTTGCGTACGTGACATGTGTTGTGTTAGGTGGAAACCACGCTCAACAATAACATTCCAACTACCTCAGCTGACGGTTTCCGTTTCCGTTTCTATTTTCGGTGCTATACAATACACGTACTCACGTACTGAGTTAAGTTTCAAAAAAGATCACTCAAAAACGTTTGACGTTTGCTGGAAAATTTTTAGACTACAAAAAATATGTCGGCCTAGAGCCAACATATTTTGCGGCCGTCCGCCCATAAAGCTGCGCAACTTTAACGGTGACGGTGAATTAAAAACTAGCACACCTATTACTCTTGACACCATGGGAAACTTTTCCACATAAAATTCTTCTGCGCTTTTTAGTTTTCAAGTTTAAACGGACATAGAAATACACAGAGACGTAAGCTTACGACAATATGCGTATCTGCGGCGTCGTAGGTTACAAAAGTTGTTGGCTGGTGCAAAAAGTTACATTAATTCCGACAGGCAGACGCAATGCAAATTTTCGCCAAAGGAGACTACGGGGGCTATAAATGTTATTTTTGCCTTTAAATTTCCCAAAATGGGAGGATTTCAAACAAACCCGAAATTTCATATGTTGAAAGCAAATTTTCTGCCAATAAGAACATTTTCCGATAAGCTAAAAGTTAGAAGAGGAAGGATTGGGGCAATTGCCTCTCTGCCCTCTGCCGCGATGCCAGTAACTCGTGTTGCGGTCTAGCCTATTACTGTGGCGTCATTGCAGTAAATCATTGGAGTCTCAGTTTCCGTAGGTAAGTAAGTATGTAAGTAAAATGTGAATTTATGTAGCGCATATCGTTAAATTAACCTCTAAAGCGTAATCCGTAACGTGTTGTGCTTGCAGTAGTAACGCTGTTTCAAGGGTATGATTTACAGGGAAAAAAATTAAAATCATAAATCATTAGGGGGGTACGTAGACCACCACAGAGCTTCCCCAAAATGACGCCCCTGGCCTATTAAGACGAGCGCACAATAAGCGGGACTACTACCTCATCCACGCTATGTCGTCACCGATGCAGCGTACGCGCCAGCCAGGTAGACTCGGCGTCATCATCGACATGTTCGTCTTGCCGCAAGCGCTTGGGAACGCAGCAGCTATGAATCGTTCTCCGTCGTCACCGGCGGCGCCAGGTGGAGTCACTCCCATCAGTAGCATGTGCTCGGCCAGCCAGCCCTCGTCACGCGCCATCACTCCGGCCAGGCGCAGCGCGAAGCACTTCTTGCCGAGCAGCGAGTTACCGCCGTAGCCGCTTCCGTACGACACCACGCGACGCTCCGCCGGAAAATGCGCAATCAGTGTCCTACATCACATAGATACACACGATTGTATGACATCTTGGGCGGTACCCAATTAAATGAAAGAAACTGAAATAGTAGTAGGCTACTGTTTTGTGAAACATAAAAATCTAGCAACAGACGGTTACGAGAGAAATAGAGGCATAAAATTAGAAAGAAACAATAAAGGAAAAAATGACGATAACAAAAGCTAGGAATAAACCTGAACGAAAACTAAACAGTCAAGCCTCACGCAAGGCTAAGAATGTTCGCGGTATTTATAGCAATGACGTGCTACGACCAATAGTTATCGGCCTAGATAGGCCTGTCTAGCAGCAGCTAGAAGCAGCAAAGTTCTATGCCGCAATAGTAAAGAATTCAAAAATTCAGTTCTATAACATTGACCCTTAAACTATGACTTTGACATTCAGTAAAATTCTTGCGGTTGTCTAAGTACACGTCTGTACAAAATCTCACCAAGCTAAGTGCAGCGGTTCATGAGTTATCGTGTTAACAGCGAAAAAAACAGACAGACAGACAAACAAACGAACTCAGCGACGATAACGAAAACAATACTGTCGTCGCTACCGCGAAAAGTAAAAAACACATGTAACTCGCTAAGCGTGTCGACAGTAGCAATACCTGTCGGGATTGCACGGCCAATGATTAATGACGCGGCGCTGTACAGGTCGTGGCACGCCGATCGTGTGGACACATTGCACGAATTCTGCTCCGCCATTGGACTGCTGGTGCTCGATGGACTTCCAGACGAGTGGAGAGACGCGAGTCATGATGCGCATGCACAGCACGACGTAGTTGAAGTCGGTCAGTTGGACGCCGTACTTCGACAGCGCACCGCCGACCGGACCCATGCTGAACGGAATCACGTACATTACCCGACCCTGAGCACGTATTTCATTCACCATTGTACGTCATAACTCTGATACTACGTTTACACGACGAAGCTGGCTCGATGAGCTAGCTCGACGATCGACAAGCGCACGACGAACGCTCGTCGAGCTTGTCGAGCGCTCGTTTTCCCTATATTGTATTAGATGCAATGTTTCAACAACTGCTGCAATTTTACGTCTGCTCAAAAGTTTATTTCTGTTTTTTAATTCTCCCACCCAAAAAGCACGAAATGGAGAATTTCTGGAAAACATTTTCCAGCAAGAACACAATTTTCGAACAAGCTAAAATGTAGGTGAAATCGTTCCCTGCCCTCCCCCTGTCACGACGACACTGACACTGACCTTCATGCTGCCAGGTAGTCTGTTGTCCAGCTGCAGGTCGGCGTCCTGTGGACTCATCCATTGACCCAGGATTTCCTTGCAGCCGTCAGCGACGTGTGGTACCGCCTGCCAGACAAACAACGCCACAATAAATAAACACACGTGATCGAATCTGTTTTAAACGGCAAAATTCTATAGTTACTAAACCATAACACTAACATTGACACTATAAAAACCCCAAGTCTAATCATGATCCTGACCTTAACTATAGCGGACTTACCGTAGGCAGCCGAAGTCGCAATTGGCCTTATGGCCAATTCACACCCACAACGCAACTCAACTCAAATGTCGTCACTGTGGGTGATAAAGCCCAAATTCCATTACGCCAACTTTGCGACATAGTTTGTCGAGATTGTTTTTGTCTGCGACTTTCATGGTTTGTGTCTGCAACTTTCACCGAAACTTCATGATTTCATGATTTGTCACCGTTTGTGTCTCGGACTTTCATGATTTGTGTCTGCGACCTTCCCCGCGGTGAAGTTGCGGTGAAAGTTGTCGTAATGAAATTTGGGCTCAACGCCATGACGCCATTAGCATTGTGACGTCACATTGCTGTCCACAGACCACGTTTTGTTTGCTAACCTAACGGAGCAGTTGAGTTGAGTTAAGTCTCGTCAGCGTCGTAGGCACAACGACTCTCAGACGGATGGCAGTGTTGTAAAGCGTTTATTTAAACACTGTTATTTAAACACTGTATGATGTAGTAGTGTCTCTAGGATATATTACGTACAGGTTTCAACACGATCTACAGCGTAAATGTTTCTTTGCACTCGCTTAATACACGAGTGTAAAGAAACATAATACACTGCGGACCGTGTCGAAACGTACTTACTTTATGGCCGTGATCGACGGCGTGTTCTGCCTGGACGCATGTGTGATATAGGCCTACAAACAAGAGACGTTAGGCTATCAGTCGTTACGATTGAGTGGAGTGAGATTACTGGCACTTATAACAGCTGCAAATTTTCGACCGCGGAGATTACGGGTCTTCAAAACTCCATTGTTGCCCCTCAGTTCCCCTACCCAGGCAAAGGGCTTAAAATGTGAGATTTCCAAACCCCAGATTTTGTATTCTTGGAAGAACGTTGTTTAACGAAAACAAAATTTTCAGACAGGCAAAAATTCTAACGGGAAGGGGGAGCACCTGCCTATAGGCCTAAATATGGTGCGAGATAGAAAAACTAAGTCACGAAAGCCTATTGTAAGAATGATGTCCTGATGCCTGCAGCGGTCTTGCCTGGTAGCGGTCTGGCGTGACTAAAAACGTCTTGCTCTCAACACGAGCCACATCGGCCGGGTCGGTACGACACAGATAGCAGTTATCCATCGAGTCCAGTCTGACGAGCATGCCCCGGCCAACTACTTTGTCAGTCAGCTCGCCAGCCTCCGACACAGAACCGTCGCAGAGATACACGCCAACCGGACACAGCACGTTCACCTGTAGAATCATAAGATTTGATAGGCTTATCATAATCATAATCATAAATCAGTGCAACTTATTAGGCCTAACCGAAATAAGGGTGTGAGCAATTTTCATTTTTCTTTTTCTTTCTTCATCCCCTGTCCCTTCACTCTACTCTCACATTCCTCCACTCTCCCTTTCGGCCCCCTTTTGAATTTTGTTTAATTTTTATTCAAATGTGTGATCATAAAACCAAGTATTAACTAACTAATTAATCGCTCGTTTTGCTGGATATAAAAATGCTTTTAGACGTTCTTGGTAAAATAATTAAATGTTAATAAACGTTTTTTAAATAAAAAAACGTCGAGAAAATTAAGAAAACGTTAAAAAACGTAGGACTAAACACGTGGCAAACATAAAAACGTTTTTTTACATCAATGCAATGCTAAACGGTCTTTTTATCGTGCGTTTAATTCATTATTTGTCAAAATTGGACGTAGGGCCTATCGCGTCGGAAAATGTTATTGTATACAGTTGCTAAAAACTAAATGCCTTCCAGTGTTGTATTATTGTTTAGAGGCTTGCCCTCTAGAGAAATCTCAGCTTAATGCCGTTGATTTTGCCCTCAATAATATTGCACCTTTATGAAATTTTTTTCCACGCGCTCTCAAGAAGTGGTTGAAATGTGTAAACAGGTATATTCAGTTGCCAAACTTTATCCGATGCAGTGGCAAACAGAAAGTGTAAATTTTTGAGAAAGTCTATCGTGTCAGATAATATGTTGTGTAACGTATTTAAGGACGTGACAATGAAAGAACTGTTTGTTATTGATGGCAATGCTAATTATTAGTTTAATTTTTTAGTTAAGTTGTTTATTTTTTTATTATTTTCTTGTATTCTCTTGTGTTTACTTGCTGTCATCGTCTTGACGAATAAAGTTGTATATTATAATATAGGCCTACTTACGTATCGGGCAATGAACTGTTGGCATGCAAGCGAAATTGCTCTGAAATCTCCCTTGACGACTTTCACTTGTACTTCGCCCACGTCAGGAACTTCAACGCTGATTACTTCCTGAATGAAATCATCCGATGTTATGTCGAGGATGGAGTCTCGTCGAACCAGCTTCTTCGTCTCCAGTACGCCGTTTATTGCGCCCACTGTCAACATTCTGTACGCCTGCATGTAATTTACGACGTGACATTAATTACGAGTTACTATGTTACGACTGTCTAAGCGCCCAGAGCCGGTGGAAGAGCCCCCCCTCGTACTTCCCCCGTCCCGCGGTCGGCGGGGGGGGGCTCACGTATACTCAGGGGCCTCATGTTACGTGTGACAAAACTGTCTAGTTTTTTAAACATTTTCAAAATAAGCCTAAACCATGTGAAAAGTTTACCCACAATGGCCAAGTTTATTACTTTTCACTGATGCACATTAATCTGTGACGTATGACAGTCTGTTAAACCTCATCTTTTTGGAAAGACAACACAAACTGTATATGATTTTGGGGTTTCCAAATTTTACAAAAAGTGGGCAGATTTACGGCTTTCACTGAACGTCCAAAGGCCATAAGTGTTTCAGATTTAGGGGAGCTTCGCCCCCCTGATCCCTGACCAGAGGCTTTGCTCCTGGACCCCACTGGGCTCCGCCCCCAGACCCTCGTCACGAGGATTCACAGTTGTAATAGGTGGCCGCCAACTCTCAGCCCCGGCACTGTAAGCGCCCAATGACATCAGCATAGATATTACGCGTTAGGGCTCACATTTTTTAACTGACTTCTTAGACAATCTCATTTTGAACCCGACTATTAACTTACTGCAATAAATGAACAATTTAGTCACGTTTAGTGTCGGCGCGTTAAGGCTTATTGTAGGTCTACAGTAACGAAACAGCTCGGCAATTGAGCCTATAAATTTGAACAAAAAGCAGGAACAATCAGTGGAATATTTCAAGCAACGATAAACGGCGTTATGATCGTGGAAACGTGTCTTACGTGCAGTACACTCCGAGTTTTACCTAATCAATAGTCCTGCAGTTGTTTCTTCCGTCATGCCCATCTGCCATGGACGACATTACTGGCAAGAGGATCTGTAGGCCTACATTACTGAAAAAATAAGTCAAATTCAGCAGCACGGTAAAAGAAAAATATTTATGACTTTACGCAGAAGATATTGACAGAAATAGGCCATGGAACAATAAAATAAGGCGCGCCTCGCGACGGAAGGTGTGTCCTTAGCAACCAATCAGCACAGAGATTGACTGACACACCCCTGACGTCATGCCAGTGAGCTAGGCTGCTAGCCAGGACAACACCTTTAATCAATATAATTTGGCTAATGACACACCTGGAAACCGTACGCTAGTGATCATGTTTGTGTCATGCAGCTAAACATTCGCTTCTGTGCGCAATATTTGCCGATTATTGCATCATGTACATTAGGGACTGAGAAAAATAATCAAAATTGTTGTCACCAGACCTCGTATTCTAAGGCTATGAATAATGCACCAATTCGATTTCGGCTGGGGCTCTGCCCAGACCCCGCTAGAGCTTATTGCCCAGACCCTTTAATTGCTGGAATTTAGAGGTCCTTCTATGAAATAGGAGGAAAGAGAAAAAGAGAACGGAAAGAAGCAATCGAGAAAGGAGAAGAGAGGGAAAGAAGGAAAGAGCACGAGAAGAAAGGATACGGGAGAGGAGGGAAGGCAAAAGAATGGAAATGGAAGAAAAGGGAAAGTAGGCGAGGTCCCACCAATTCATAATTCTCGCAACGCCACTGGACAGAGAAAAAACAGGACTATACTATATACTATTGCTCCAGTTGACTCTATGAAAGAATGCGTGATTTTCAAGGATATTTTTTCAAAACTTTCAGGACTTGAGCTTTAATTTTCAGGACTTTCCAGGAAGAAAGTAATTTTCCCGGACTTTCCAGGTCCTAGAATTTTCAAAAAAGTCTAGAACTTTCCAGGAGGCGTGGGAACCCTAGTATAGGGGCGTCGTCGTCCTGGAGAGACACCGTGCGTAACTGACAGCATTGGATTATAGGCCAATAAATCAGTGCATGCCACTTGCCACCTGGCCTACACATGTACATACACTAGATTCGATCATTTGTTACCAGTACGACAGACACTGAACGTTGTCTAATTTACGTTAGCAAAATTCTATCTGTCTACACACTGCAAAGAGCTAAGAAAATCAAGCTGAAGTCAATCTAAATCTGTAAATTGTAAAGGAGGCAATATGAGAAGAATAACAATGAACTATTTTCCCCCCAAAAATCATTTCCTTTAAGCAGGCCCACTTCTGCAGCCTAAAACAGTTTGACCATTTTGTTTGCTTGCTGATAAAACACATCTGCTGATGGAGACAAAATGGAAAACGCAAAAGTCTAACAATAAAATTATCTTCACATGAAAGGCCGCCAGCACATCCATGCTGCAGTGCATGTATAACTAGAAAAAAAATTTCGGCCAATACCGACAAATTATGCGGCCGTCCGCATGACCTTTCAACTTTGTGAGCTGGACGTTAGCACACTGCTTACTCCCAGCTGCCCTGGGAAACGTTCGTGCCAATATTTTGGTATAACTAGGCCATTTTGTTTTAGAGTTTGGAACTTGTATACCGAACAGACGGACAGATGGGCAGCACCCACAATGCAGCCTATTAGGACGGTCGTATAAACATAAGATGCTGGCATTCAGATGACTGCAAGACATAACAAGTATGATGATTTATATCATCAAACAATCACCCAGTCTTACACTGTCACTGTAATACCACAATGGTAACTGAAAATTGCATACACGGATGCAACTTACGTCGTTTCTAACTCACGTCAGTTGGTGCAATGCTTTCACATTATTATGCAACTGTCCAGTGTGTGCACTACGAATGGTCAGCACTGCACGTCTTATGCAAGTTATGCGTCTGTCCGTCCGTCTGTCCGTAACGGATGCACTCCTAATTTGAAAACAAAAAGGCACAGAAAAAAACAAAATCCGTGTAAACTTTTCAATTTTCAGTTCAGAGGTAAAAACGTCAGTGCAGAAAGGGAGACATATCTGATTATAGCCGTTATGCAGATGATGGTTTTGCAGCAAATTCTTAGTAAAAAAACCTGGTGTAATTTCTGCAGTAAATACGCTTTACAGAAATAAAGCAGACATATCATGAGAAGAAAAAACCCTAGAATGTCAGCAACGGTAAGTTCAGTGCTATCGTTGGGCTACAGAATTTTTCTTTTTGTGTTTCTTAAACTTTTTGGAATCGTTGCCATGTCCGTCGTGTTTTGTGATGGTCTTTTTCTTCTTCTTCTGTCTCGTAAAGTTGTCTTCTTTTTGCGGACCACTTTCCAAACTTCTTTTCTTCAGCAGCGAACTACAAACACCAAAGCGTTTTGTCTTCTATGAATCAAAGCTGCAGGATGAGCCAAAAATATGCTTCAAACTTTTGTTTATATCAGTGCCAAATACTGACCATTTTCTAAATTTTTTTCACTGGCACATTTCTCAGAAAATGTCTAGTAACATGACCACTAAATATTAGACCTGCATCATACCTACTTGGCCCACCAACCCCACCCTGTACATAAACGTGTCTTTAGTTTACAAAATATTCATACAGCAAAATTCTGATAATAAATGACGAAAATATTCAAAAACTGCACGTTAATAACGAGTTCAAGTTGCAAGTTACTGATAACTGTGTCAATGGCAAATGGCATGTAATTAATTAATTAAGTGTTCTTTGATGCTTTGATGTTGCAGCTCAACCTGCCTGCGTGACAAGAAAAGTATCCATTCACAAGTCTCGTGCAATAATAGGTAAAACATTCCACCGCATAAACCTGGCTTAACTTTGAGTAACTCCGGAAAGTTAGGGCCAACGAAAATGAGCAGATCAACAAAAAGTGAAACCAAATGATAAAAAACTAGTAAAACAATACGAAAGGTAAAAGTCCACACTGTAGCAACCAATTTCAATTAGTGAAGGATGCAACCTTTTGTAAGAAGAGTCAAGTACGACCATTCTAATTTAGCATAAAAAAGAACAACAACGACAAGGAATACAAATGCGTTACTACACGGTGTTCAGAAAAAAACACCCACTCACGTTTTCATTAAGTGTTCAGATTTCCATCAAATTTTCAGCGAATGTCTAGGAGGAAACTAGTATTCCACCGGTGAAAAATTTAAATATTTTTTGCTACTGGTGACGTCATGCTGACGTCATATTTCCGTGTTTGTAAATTATGAATTTTACCGTTGAAGACAGACATCTGATACAATGCTTGCGAGTCAGCAAGGGTTATGTAGCTGCAAGTCTGTGCTGCATGTTTCTGGACAATGGACAGACAATGGAATATTGATGGAATGAAACTTTTAAATAAAAGTAATTGACATGACCGGCAGTATCAAGCCGTTTGACTGATAGCGGGCAAGTGGTCATCCACGCAGTGACGCAGTGCATATGCCTGCCAGCATCAACAAAGTTGAAAATCTTGCATTCAGCCAAGAAGATAAACAACAAAAAAGTTCACAATGGAAAACTGCGTGACGGATTAGCATATTTTGGGGGCCAGTTGACACAATGACCAATTGATGTGTTTTAACATTTCATCAAATGTCTGTCCTCAGTGGTAAAACCCATAATTCACAAACACGGAAATATGACGGCAACATGACGTCACTGGTAGCAAAAAATATTTAACTTTTCCATTTTCGGAATGCTTGTTTCCTAGTAAACATTCCCTAAAAATTTTGTGCAAATCTAAGCATTTTCCACAGAGACATAACAGAAAACGTCAGTGGGTGTCTTTTTCTGAACACAGTGTATGTTAATATAAAAACAAGTAAAAGACAGAAGAACCTTTTGACGCTGATAATGCCGTGAGGTCCGGCGGCCAGCGCGGACTTCCAGTCATGCTCCGAGCCACGGATTGCGTACTGGCTCAGGTCAGTGTTCTTAAACAATTCGATCGTCTTCTTCTTCTGCGCTACGTCAACTTCTGCTGCTGCCTTCGACTAAACGCACACATCAACCACTTGGCTGACTGACAGCTATACAACCAAAGCTGAATAATGTAAGGTGGCTAGGTGTTGAAACGGTTAGGATGCTGGGTTCAACTCCCAGTCTGTTCGCTATTAGGTGCTTACTGCTATACTAGAGTGGGTGACTGTTTGCCGACAGCTGAACCACCTAATCACTATAAAAGAACTCCAAGGTCAACTCAGCCTTCTGCCCCTGCGAGGTAAGTAAATCGAGTAACAGCTTGCTTGGCTGGCGTTAAGGCAAGGAGTATTCACCTGTGTCAGGTGGTAGGTAACACCTTGTAATTCCATATGGCAGGTGACACTCCGTAGATCTGCAACGGGTTTCCCATACAGTATACCCTTTAACCTATTAACGCTTCAACGAAATTGGCTGGATATTGGCCCAAATCTCCTCTGTAAACAGTGTAAATATGATAAAAAATCTGCTATATTTCCGGAAAATTGAAATTTTTCCTATGGAATTGTTTTTACTGGCATGCGCTGTACATTTGTCAGATTCAGTATAATGAAACTCTGCATTAGAATAGCAATAACGAAAACAGTATCTTATTTTTTTCACTGCAACTTGCCAATATAATTGGACTGAGATTCTAACTATCACTAAGCAAAACATTTTTGACATAGTGTAGTCTGTCACATTTGTGCACGATGCTTAAACCTCTAAATAGACTGTCAGGTACAGACATTTGTGGTATCCAATGACATATGTCTTAGATGAAGATCCCTGATCCCCAACAGAGAAAAGATTTTGGGGTTGAACAGTGCAGTCAAGACATGTAACTGTACATCATTGCTGACAACTGGTGAATGTAAAGCAAGTGATTCTGCCTATTGCCAAATCACTTCGGTGCTTGTTAGTGTTAGCGTTAACATTATCTAACTTTCAGCCGTCTAAAGCTATGACAGCGTACCACAGGTAGTACATTTCCAAAAAATCCAGTTTTTTCAAAAATTGAATAACTGAAGAAAACACGTTAAGTTCAAAGAAAAGCTGTAAGCGTCATTATTACGATACTGATAATTAGACAACAAAATCCTACCAGTTCTTCATCAAGAGTCTGCTGGACTGGTTCCATCACGACTTCACGTGGTTGAACCATTTCCAATTCGATCGCACGCATCTGGATCCTGGCCAGATACTGCCAACACAAACCCACAGAGATACACTGTAAGCTTCTTGATATGAACGTGTATCTCACACTAACTGCTAGGAATTATCTGTGCAAATAATCATAAATTGTTCCCCCAAAATACGCCCCATTTTGGACTGCTTTACAAGTGCAGTCAGGGTGCTGTTGCTGTTCATTAAAAGAGATCGTTAATATTATAAAATGTAAAAGTGATCATTAAAAATAAATTTGGAAACAAATTTAGTGTTAATCTTATTCAAAACTATTCAAAATATTCGTTCAACAAAAAAGCTGACAACGCTGGCTTACCTCAGCAATCAACATTTCTGACTAATCTCCTATCTTCTTATCCTTTCTGTACTCGAAATCAGTCTAAAGCTATATTTTCTGTTAATTTACTATAAATTCACTGTAAGACACTATGCAGACAAAAATGCCTTAAACAGACAATACGCAGAAACTCACAGTCTGAATATGTCGAATAAGCTGATTAAAGATGCCAAGAATTTGACCAACGGCGAGATTGTTTAGTTCCTCAGACAGACTTTCAACAGTTCGGTGTTGAAGACCGAGACCAAGCAGAATTGCCTGACACACATTATCACGCTACTACAAACACCACTACAATTACCACAACAACAACAACTACCACAACTATATGCCAACGGTACTTTGGTGACTTCAATGACATATCAGATGTGTTCCAGAACCGAGATGACCTGGTGGAATTTCTTATCTCTTCGAGGCATCTGCCCCACCCATACAGGCAGAACCTGGTGGGCTCATCACAACAGCAACAACGAAAACGGAGATGAGCACTGACGCCTACGGTATTTCCATCATTTCATTGTACGGCAGAGCAGCTAGTGCCACCCCGTAAGCTTAGGCCACTAAAGAGTGCTGATTCCTACTGTCACACAGCTGTGAAGGGGCGTTGCTGACTATGGCAAACTTCATCTTTACATACCTTAACGCAAGCTACAATTTATGTCAGAAGCAAACATTCATACTCACAGACTTGAGTTCATTGAGGCTGATATCAAGCCAGCGTGTAAAGTAAAGTCGAGCGAGTGTCGGTAGCAGATCCATCACCATGTGATAGTCGACCATGTTCTGAGCGTACTTCTCGAGGCGGTTCAAATCGTGTGGGCTCAGAAACAAATCCAGCTCAGTCCTCGTCAGTTCTGTCAACACACACAACAATCTGTAATGTATACAAGAGACATTTCTCAAGACCAAGACCGGAAACAAAACTAAGACCATCGTTTTCAAGACCAAGACTGAAACCAAAACTTTGTCTTTCTTCAAAAGTAAAACGAAAACCAAAACTTTATCTTTTTGAAAACCAAGAACAAAAACAAAAATTTATCTTTTCTTTGAGACCAAGAATTTATTCTTTTTGTGCTCGAGTGCCTCAAGAGCAAGATCTTGGTGGCGAGAACTAAATCACTGATAAGAATTTGCTTCATTCAGATATACATATATATATATATATATAGGGTGGCACAAAACGCAGAACATACACGATTTGCGCATATTGAGCAACGAGACATTTTCTGTAAAGACTAGCCTTGATCATAGTAGTGAAGGGTGGTTATGATTAAGGCCTACAGCTTTCCGCAGGCCGCAGAATTTTGAGCCGAGATGCGGAATTTGCCTTTTTCCACAGAATTTTGATATTGCCGCAAAATTTTGCAGAAGTTGAGAAATGACTGATGATTAGTACGATCGTCAGCTTGATAACGACTAACTACATCACGTAAAAAATCAAACTAAATTGCCTAAAACTGCATCCCTACTAATAACTACCATCGTAATACGGCACACAAATAAACCTAATGCGACTAATTGACAAACTGCACTTTTGAAAAAAAGATCGATAATTTTCCTTGTATGTTGCTAGCATAACTGAACACCATGCCAGCATCCAAAAATTGAAGTTTTTAAAAACAAAATAGAGCTTATTTTATGCACAAACAGAAGGCCGCAGTATACCACGGAATTTAAACAATTTTGCCGCAGTCAGCCTCGAACTTTTGCGAACTGGCCATGGAATTTGGCAAAATTTTCTGCAGAAAACTGTGGGCCCTAGTCATGATGAACACAATGTTCAAGTGGTCAACATGACCACCCTTCACTGCAGTGATCAAGGCTGATTATTGATTAAGTGATTAAGGCTGCAGTGATTAAGGCTGACTAACTGTCCGATTGCTTAATCTATGTAGAGCATGTCAAAATGCTATATATATTTTTTAGAACTTTCATATATTGTGGAATATTTATCTGTTCAGAAAAAAAATTGTAACATTTCAGTTATCACCAAAGCATCAGAGCTGTAAAAAATGGTGATTTTTTCCCATTCGGCCAAATGCGAATAATTCTGTCGGTCAAGTACGAATACAATAAACAATAAACAACTGAAAATCTGCTGCTAATATAAATGTACTGATGACTTCACTTTTTTACACTTCATCAAATTCATCATCATCATCTTACTGCTACTATTAGTTTTAGGTTTAACTGCAATACAGTATTCAGCAGTAGCCAGTTAGTAACACTAACACATATATACAAGCAATTAGCAGCTATCCTTCAGGTTGACTTAGGTTCACTGGTGGTCTCTAAGAAAACCTGTAAAGACCAAAGTAAGCTGGAATGTATTTTACAGACTAGCTGAGCCTACAACTGTAAGCCATACAAATACACCAAGTTAATGACAACCTTCGTTTTGTTATGCCACAGTAAAACATCCTGTAAAATCTGATGATCCGTACAGCTTATTTGACACAGTTTCAAACTTGAAAGTTTATTCTAAACCAACCATGCTAAACAGTGAAGCAGCGAAGAGCTGAAAACATACCCTGAAGCGGAACAGTGAAGTTTGGTTGATGAAGGACTGATAGAGCAAGTGCCGCCGACCAACTACGAAACTCGTAACTCAGTAACGAGATGAAACGACGACGAAAATCTAGACAGTCCGTCGCAGATAATATATCACAATGTGTCTCATCAGTAGGGCCCACAGTTTTCCGCAGTAAATTTTGCCAAATTCCGCGGGCCAGTTCGCAAAATTCCGCGGCTCACTGCGGCAGAATTGTCCAAATTCTGAGGCTTACAGTGCGTAAACTGAGCTTTATTCTGTTTTAAAAAAACTTCAGTTTTTGGATGTTGGCATGGGGCTCAGTTATGGCAGCAACATACAAAGGAAATTATTGATCTTTTTTATCAAAAGTGCAATCTGTCAATTAGTTACATTGTGTTAATTTACAATAGTGCCGTATACGATGGTAATTATTAGTAGGGATGCAATTTTAGGCAGTTCAGTTTGATTTTTTCCATGATATAGTTAGTCTACCCCACCGAGGTCAGCCACCTTGCCGTGGTGGTAAGGCTCAGCACCGATGACCCGAAGGATTTTTAAAATCTGGAGGAGAGGAGCGACTAAGCGCTGACCAAATTCGTGTAGGCATATTGCTACACAATACCAGCTCTCTTGTGCTGGTTTCGGCTTCACAGCTGACTACGGCTTTATAGCCGTCTACTTACGGCTTTACAGCCGTTTATTCACGGCTTCACAGCCGTTACGGCTTTATGGCCGCTACTTGTAACCTTCTGGTTACATTCGGGGACGCGCATTGGGCCAAGCTGATACGGCCTCAGCGCTGGGCAGGTGTAAGAGCCTGTCCACCCCGGAGGTAAGGTAAGGTAAGGTAGTTAGTCTAAAGTAGACGATCATACAAATCATCAGTCATTACTGAACTTCTGCAAAATTCTGCGAAATTCTGCAGCAATATCAAAATTCCGCGGAAAAGAGCAAATTCCGTGTGCACTAGTGTATTTGCAGTGCTGGTAGTCAGAGAATGGTGTGTACTCACTCACTCACTTATTTCAATTCCTTTTACAAAAGTTTTAGTCCTTTTAGTTTATGTGCTAGATTATTAAACATTAAATGGTAGTTTGCTTGCCAGTTTGCCAATACAAATCATTCATCATATCATACGATATCATAAGCAAACAGCATAAGCCAACCTGTCCAGTATCCAGCCAGCCATGAACCAGTGTCAGCCTGCATATCATTGTCCGTATCACTGCTGCTATTGAGCACCTTCAGCATGATGCACGTGTGCTCACCAGTCAGCTCATTCTACGCAAGAGTCATCGATCAATCAATAAATCAACTACATAAACATTCATATAGTGTAATGTTGCAAACCATCATGGATAAATAATAGTAGACACTAAGCTGAGAGTTCACGTCCACTATAGTTAGTTAGTTAGTTAGTTTGCAAATTCAAAGGTGTCCATTTCAAATCAAAATACTGCAGCTACTGCCCAAACAGATGAGTCTCAAGTCTGTTACTGAAGACAGTAAGTGAAAGTGATGAGTCACGAGTAGACTACAGGAAATGTCAAAAAGTTCGATGGATCTACAGTTATATGACAGCAAGTTCCAGACAGAATGAGCGCTAACACTGAACACTTTCGCTGGCAGCAATAGTGCCATTCAAGGTAGAGGAAGTAACAGTTTGTCCAACAACATATTCGGAAATTCATTCATCTATACGCAGAAAGTAAACAATCTAGTTTATCAGTAAATTGACAGACCACCATCACAATTAATAAAAACCAACAGCAATAATAACGTCAACATTGTTAAATAGTAGAACAATTACATAGTTAAAACACCTGTTTCTGGCACAGATAAACTGGTGTCATTCCGAGACGCTTCCAAAATCTGCAAACATTTCACACAGAGAAAATGACATCTGCTTAACACTTGGTCCAACAATGTACAACACATAATCAAGGCTCACCATTTTCTGCAGCCTGCGGAATTTTGAGCTAAGTCAAAAATTCACCATAACTGAGTAATATGCAGAATTTATGCAGCATTGGTTAAATAAACAATGGTTAGTGCAATATTTGTTCATATTTAGCAATCCTCGTCAGTTGCCTGTCTTCTCCAAGTATCTTTTAGATTTACAGTCAACCCCAAAAATCATAATTGCAGTAACCCATTAAAAGATCTGTCTTGAATAGGCTGCAGCACTACCAAAACAGTTCCGTGGCGTCACCTTGTGAATGATATAGACTTGTCTTCCAGGCAGCCGACTACACATTTGACACAAGTGTGTCAAATACCAGTGTGTCATTATTATTTCTCGCAAAGGCTAACATCACCCTATAAATATTAACCAACCACTCATTCCAAAGCATGGATCAGTTCAGTGGCCCGTTTACAATACATTCCACAGTCTACCAAACTTCAGTTTAAGAGCCTAATCTTCTATTTCTAATAAGAAGGCAACCAAGTGATTTGGAATGGACGACTCAGATCAAATTACATTATAAACAGTCTACTTTCAATGTCATTATTACTGATGTACTTCTGTAGTTAGACAAAAAATGGCAAACATATTCATTAGATTCTAATCTTCATACATCACCATTTCCATCTTTCTAAAGAAGAATGACTAGGTATACTTTTATTCAGCTAACGGCCACTTAGCACAATGTTAACCTTCAACACCAGAACAACAGACAGCATGCATTGTGTTGTAGGCTTCAAATAATTTGCACAAGGTGAGCTGCAAAATTTCTCAAACTGGTAATAAAATTCGACAAAAACTGGCATGGAAAACAGTGAGCTCTAAGCAAGACAAGGGCAACTCAGTCCTCCATCCATCCTGGGTAGATAAATCGAGTACCAGCCTGTCTGGCTGGAGCTATGGTAGGGTCCATTCACGTGTGTGAATGGCAGGTGATACTAAGTGATTCCATATGGCTCTGAGATGAGTTTCCTGTAAAAGGTATATCATTTAACCATTTAGGCATGTTTAACAACTAGCAAGAATTAATTTATACAGCAGAAATATTTCTAATATACAGGTAACACTCATGTGAAATCAACATCAACTCACTTGAGCAGATCGGATGTCAGTCCATAGCTGACGCCGATGTAGTCCAAATGTTCGGGACGTCGTTCTTCAAGTCGTAGCAGCAGTGGTGCGAGATTTGTCCGGGGAGCCAATTGCTCTTTTAACGAAAGATAAGACTTTACACACGCAAATGATGACAAGTCACACATCAAAACGTACAAACATAAAACAGTCAAAAAAAACAAAAAGAGCACATCTCACTTGTTCACAAAATAGTTTTTCTTCTAATTATTTCCTGGGGGACTGGACTCCATCTGACTTCTGTCAAGGCCACTGAAAAATCGTACGTTGATTTAATTGGATTAATTGATGCGAATAAAGCTGCACGTTGAAACAGTAACAAATAGACAAACAGTGACTGGCGTCGAGGTCATTATTGAAAATTTTTGACCCGAAGTTTGTAATATGTCACCTGAGACCACAGATCGAGGGCAACATGTTACAAACTGAGGGAAAAAAATCTTCAATAATGGTCGAGACGCCAGTCTCTTTTGTTTTGTTATACCTCAACGCCTCTATGCAAAATCTGTGGTATTTTATGCTCCCTTTGAATAAAGTAAACATGGTTATCTGCTGATAACGTATGACATACCGTTTAGCCACAGTACATGAATTCAGCGTTAGCGTGGTCATAGACGTCTTAAATGTTAATGAGGCGTGACTGGCGTTGGCGTGATGACAATACCAATCAAATAATGCCCTCTGGAAGGGCACTATTGTTAATAGTGCCTTCAGGGGGGCACTACGTCACTGTGTTGTTGATGAGAAGGTGACTATGGCGTATTAGTGAACATCACATGACGTGATTTGGACCAATCACATGGAGGTATTTTGCGTTGAAGTATAACAATACACTGTAAAAATTGATCAAACCACAAACATCAACCAATCTGTTGACGAAAATGGCGTGCTGCAACCTAGTGGCGAACATAAATTATGGATATTTTCAAGAGCTCTTAAAAAGTCATCTTTTCATAGTTTTTTCCATAGTTTACTTCAGCTTAGGCCAGCAAACATTTTGCCAGCAGAATGCAATTCATGTCATCAAAATACAGCACCTAAGCCCTGAAAGACAAACAAAAGTCGTGCACAACAATAAAAAGTTCATTCTAAATATAGCTCATGAAAGTTGTCGAAAACAGTTCAACGCAGTGTACCTGTGATGCATTGGATAATGAAGTCGTTGCAGAATGGGAGTTCTGCTCAAAGAGACTGTGACGTTTGCCTTCATAGTAGTCCTGCAACAGCCGAACTGCTCTACGGCCATAACCCATCTGACAATACAGAAATATAGTACACACATGAAAAGTAGAGCTGCAAAATGTAACAATTAATCACACGATTAATCATTAACATTTTTTTACCAATTAATAAAATTTTAATCAATATAATCTCCAATAAAGTTACATCACCAAAACGCATTATAAAGTACCAGTGGACGAAATGACAAGCACTTGTGAAACAATATTTTTAGCCTTCTAGGGCTGGTACTGATAAAAACATTTAAGACTTTTATCACTAAAAATTAAATTCAATTAATCCATTATTTTCAATCATTTTTTTATTTTAAAGGACCATCCGTACTGAAGAATTCAACTACTGTTAGTTTATGTCTTCCATAGAATAAAAAAACTGATAATTATAGCACAAAGTGCAGTCCATATACGAATATATGCAGTCAAATCAATACACTATGCAGCAGTTTGCTATACTTTACACTAAACACGAAAGGCACAGGTTACTGACGTTACTAATACTAAAAAGTCTAAAACTGCATTCAACTTTAATCTGTTAAAACAATAATCAATTTTGTAACAATTAACTGATTAATTAGTAGTTAATTTTCACAGCCTGACTTATTTCAAAAGCCAAACTGCGCCACCTAAAAACTCACAAAATACAGACAGTTATCCGGAAATGTTACTTACTCGCTGGAAATGTGGATGGGTTGCAATGCGGATGATACGTGCTCCAGACAGCGAACCAAACTCCTGGTCCTGAAACTGCACGAACCATGCAACACATGGTACAGATTACAGATCTCGGAAATTACATATTTGCAGGCCGAAATTACGTAACTTCACTTTTGCCCCTAAGTCCCCAGACAAAAATTTTCAGTCCCAAATTTTGTACTTTGGGAAGCAAATTTTTCTACATGCTAAAATTTGATGAAGGGAGCAACTACCCCATCCATGCCCCACCTGCATGCCAATGTCATTTGCTCTATTTTCCAGCCAGCAAAGATCTAGAACCAAATTCCTTCCCACATCAAAAACACTGATTCTAATCCAGCTATTCATAAAGCTCTCAAGACTCAGCTGTTTGCCAACTGACATTGTAATAAAAAGCTATATCATTCAGCCATATAGCCATATTTAATAACTAGCAAGAATTAATTTATACAGCACAAATATTTCTAATATACATGTAACACTCATGTAGAATCAACATCAACTCACTTGAAGTTACATCACACTGTTGACCTAACTGTTGTGGATAAGGCACTATAACACTGATTATATGATTATGCATGTATGTAATGTATACAACTAGAGCGTTTGCCGACCTGCTGGGCAACTGTCCATGGAATCAGATCGCCATAGGCAGACTTTCCACGTGACAAACTGTTGATCATAGTCTGCTTGGAAATGTCTCCCTCCAGACACACCTAAATGCAACACAGCACTTTAATACGACTAATGAACATAAATGCTGACTGCGACAAAAAACACCAAAACAATGAAAGCAGCAGAATAAAGGCGTCCTTGCCTAACAGAGCAAACAACAAAACCCGCAGAACAGCATATGCATACAACTGCTCAGTCAGTCACACTAGCCTTTCACTCCATACCATGTTAGCTTTTACTCATTTCTCATCCGGCACAGGGTAGGAAGCTGAGTTGACCTGAGCCCAGTATGCTAACAACTTGTTCAAGGTTACTTGCAGATGACCCACAGTAATATTCCAACTACAGCCTGATAGTTAAGAATCAAATAGTCAAATACCCTCTTTTGCAAGACCACTTGCGTGTACAATATTAGCTCAGCGGAGACGTCAGATTAAACTGGCAGACTAAAGAAACAAAAGACAGGCAAATATAGTGCATAAATACCTGAATTACACAAAGAATCTGAGGCAACTGGTTTGACTTTGGATGACACGGACCAAGGAGACAGAAAATATGGTGAGCCGGTGCATCTGACAACATCTGCAGGTCGTTCGGAGAATTCTGCAAATGCATCCAACGCAATCAAGCTAAGCTTAGTCAAGATAATGCAAAAAAGAAGACAGTCCTACTTTGGTCATGGTCAGATAGTGCGAACAAGTGAGGACTAAGTAAAGGTACCCAAATATACTCTGGTATGGACAAGCTGGGGATGAAGCAGGCCTCTTGCCAACATCATGCACCATATAAACTTACTTACTGTTACTAACACTACAAAACTCACTGCTATGTTTAAACTTAAATCATAGCAACAAGAAAAGCCTCAAAATATGCTGATGTCCCAGCCTCTTTTATGTTTCAGCCAGACGCTCTGGAAACTCTGGGTCCGATCAATGAGTGTGCAATTCAGTTGATAGATGATATGGGCCAAAGTATTTCGACCATTTTGAATAAGGCTTGTAAGGGCTTATTTTTATTTCAGCGGCCATCGATGCTCTTGCAGCACTTCAGTGCTATTCTTGTGCACGATAGTTTCAGCGCAAGTGACACATACCTTGTAGTGCGAAGAGACGTACAAGTTGACAAGATGTTTGAGGAACGCTTCAGCCGAGCGATCATACGAAAAGAGAGTGTCGCGGTTGATGTAGTAGAGATCACAGCTCGCTGGGTCCGGAGTGCCACCAGTTAATGGGGGAAGATCGGCCACATCAAGGCATAGCAGATCATACAGCCATTGCTCCATGGCATCACCATTAGCATAGCGAATTGAGTTTGTTAGGGTCACCTCATGCACCACACGACCTGTGGCAACAACAACAACAACTACTACTACTATAATGCATGACAACAGGAAACTACAAATACTACTACAGCTACTAAAAATATTATTATACCAAGTAATACAACCATTGCTTCATGGCACCGCCGTTATCACAGCGGACTGAGTTTGTAAAAGTCACCCTGTGCACCACACGACCTGCAAAAAAGACAGAAAACAACTACAACAACTACTAAAACAATAAATGCAACTACATACATCAAGTCATACAATTGCCGTTTTTTGTCGACGGATGCTCCCCAGTTTCTGTTCTGCTGAGACACATAATGGTATGGCAGCAGCTTGCCTGCAACAACATCCAGTCCTTCATCTACATGGCAATTTGTCAGCACATGTCAACCCCGGTTATCACCATTTGACAATGATCGACAACATCTGTCAGCTGCAAGCAACAACAGCCGCTGTCAAGCGTCGCACTCTGATTAACATTAACAAAATTGCTGACAAACACCACGACAAAAAAATGAACCCGTTTATACCTCAGCTTTTGTTGGTACTCAGTGCACCTACCCACGGAGCATGGCCAGGCTGAGTTTACCTGGGTGGGTGGCTACATACAGCGATTGTTTACACATCCAAAAAACAAAAAACCATTCAAATACTAACTGCGCCCGGCACCTCACAACTATATTGATAGGACACAATGTGTTGACCAGTGCTAGACCATGCCGACACAATCGATAATGAAATGGCAGCGTACTTGAGCTAAGGCTGGTTGGTTGTGGCTTGTTTACAGAAGTCTTTGCTGTTGGTTTCTTCCCATCGGCTGACACAGCGGCTGTGGATGTGCTATCATTGGTACAAGACTTCTCCAGTTCTCTCATCAGTTTCAGTGACAGTGACCGACCAGTACCTTCATACCTACAATGCAGACATGCTTTTTGTTTAAAATAATTTGCTTACCATACCGCCTATATCCAAAAGCCAGCAGCCGACTTCCAGGTACTGTCCCAAACATGCTATGGTGACGCTGCTATATCAAACGCTACAATCAACACTAGTATATAATATGGTATGGTGATGGCGGTGCATTGTGGCTAACTGTTAAAACATGTTAAGTCATCTTATTTACTTACTTACTTACTTACAAACAGCAACTTTGCATTCAAAACTGCAGCCAAATCACCGCAGATAGAGACATGGGGCCAAATTTACAAAACATCGAAAAACAATCCTAAAATTGTCATAAAATCTTTGCAAATTTGTCATATTTTTGTCACAAATCAACAAGTTACGATGTCATAAGATTGTCGTAAAAACGTCACATCTGAATTTTGAAAGCTGATTTTACAAGTTCATAACTCTCTCACAATTTTGTTGTAACTCCATAGTCTCTAAAATTAGCCAGCCAATAAACCGCCATTACATTGACTTCAACCACAACCTCAACCAATCATAATGCAGTGTTACTGAGCTGGCGACGCACAGCGCTGCATGCCTTTCGTCTGCTTCCGCCATTGCCAACGGTTACCAATGTAAACAATAACAAGTGAACTGATTTTGCAATGATTTCACTGCCTGAGGTTACCACAGATGAAATTTATACGTATTACAACACTATGTAAAAATTATATATTAAAGAAATAATTACTGCATGCGTGCCTGATGCTGTCGTATGACAGCTAATAAGCTGTTGTAAATTTTGTCGTAACTTTGTCGTAACTTGTGTTGAAACTTTCTCGTACGATTTTTTGGGTAAATTGTGTTTTATCATAAATCTGTCCTAAACCTTCCATATGTCGTAACATTGCCGTAATGTCTTACAATGTTTTGAAAATTAGACCCATGGTTAATATTGAAATAGCCTATAAGAACTTGGCATCACCCTATAAAATGCTACCATCGCTGATGCCCTATGACATACGGTTTAGCCACAGTACATGCATTACAAACAGAAAAATAGATGACAGACAAACACACATATCACACCCAAAGCTTGATGTAATGTCTTCAAATATCAGTTCTGGATAAAAGGTAAATTTCTTGTACTTGACAAAGTACTACAGTCACAAGTCAAACTAAAGTCCCATCAAGAAATGTGGTAAAAAATAAACTTGATAAAAAAAAACAAAAAAAATATTATAGAAAAAAGAATAAAAGAATTGGTTAGATGACAAATACCCGTGAACTGTCGAGGACATAAAGACAAGATGTGGACCAAGCAGCTGTTTGACGAGGGGCAGAGGAATAGCAGCAGCTTCATCAATACAAACAAGCTCAGCTTGACCCAGCTTCTGATGGTCCGACGGATGTATGTACTGACACACAAACACAAAGACAGATACGTAAACACACAGGTCTAAACAGACAGACAAAAAGACATGTACATAATACAGATTTGGACACTAGCAGACCACTGTGACAATTATTCAGCAACAAATACTAATACTACAACTACATGCTGTAACAACAACTACATGCTGTAACAACAACTACTACTACTACAAATACAACAATGGTGCAGCTGGATTCACTGCCAGGTAGAATCACAGAGAGACACAGATCAAGGTCACTGCATCAAATGAGTGCAAGAAATTTAAGCTAATACTCACGAGACGCGTGAAAGCCTATAGTAGTTCCGGTTCAGTAATTTAGCTGAAAATTGGGGTGTTCACGCTAAGTTAATATACAAATACCAAAATCTTTATCTGGATCGCATAACGATAGTAGCGTGGCGCCACCTTGTGAATGATATAGACTTGTGTCACAGTCCAAAATCGCCAAAAAATCCATAAAACCCTCTATATTGGCGTTCAAGGTCATTCAAGGTCACTGAATTCGGCGCCAATCGAGAGCCAGTGTACGACTTCCTATTAGTGATTAATAGTAACCTAAGCCATATCTCGCACCATTACTGAGATACAGCGACTTATTGGCCAAAATTTGCAAATTTTGCCACTCCCCTCTCATTTAACGCCCTCATTTGGGGTGACCCCCTTCGAATTTATGGAAAAGCTTTATGGTTCCTGAAACTAGAGTCCTCCAGGCAGCCGTTGGTAAAGATTTGGTGATCCTAGCTTGCACCGTTTTTGACTGATCCACCCGTGTGACAGACGGACAGAATTGCGACGGCTAAAACGCGCTGAAAGCAGTAGCTGCTTTCGCGCGTAAAAATCATGAAGCAAACTAAAAATCTGGCGTCAGGCCCAATATGAAACTGCCCAACGCCGTGAGTCCAATTGGCTTGGTTCACAGCTGCTGATTTGTTGAGCCATCAATTATAAATGTCACACTCCCTCAACAGATCTTGCCAAAATTTGGCTCCAATTCCTTCCAGGTAAAGCCCATTCTACCCCCTCCCCAATTATGGTCTTGGCCCACTGTCTGGTTTCTGAGAAAAATGTAGAATAAAGAAAAAGATAAAAAAATCATAAGGCTTTCTGTTACTACAGTACACAGTGAGATAACAAGTGTTTTTGATGTCAATATACATTATTATTTCTGGGCATCAAGCAAAACAAATTTGCCAAAAAAGAACTCTGGTCGACTAACCTGTACAGTCTGTCTATGATCTCTGTAGATGTTCACACGAACGATCGCCTTGCGGAACTCTGGATTTGTTGACTGGACAATGTCATAGTCTAAATGCTCCTAGACATAAAAAATCATCTTCGGTATTTCAGTGTAATGCTTACGCAATGAATGCCCGCTAATGGACAACTGACTTATAAACACACGAACACAATCACACTTAAGCTTATTCCACACTGGCACTCATACTGTTTATGTTTATCGTACTGTCAATAGTGGGATAACACGTCAATAACTCCATCAGTGCAGTCACGTAACCAAAGAAAATGACGACATGGACCACATGACTGACTCCCGACGACCATAGAATAAGTGTCAATTAGACCACCGTCTGAAGAGTATAAGTTCGTTTAACAGTATATTCTGGGACATCAGCTCCACCGTTCACTGTCACTGCTTTCTGCATGAAATTTGCAATCTTTTTGCGCATCATCCTTACATTATTTTTTCCCAGTCTCCTGCTCCCCTTTCACCAAATCCTAGCGTCGCCATTGCTCAATGCAGCAAACTTTTTTGTAAAGTACATTGCAAAAAAGACTGCTTCAATTCACAGCTCTGGCGGAAAATATCACGTTTAACCACGGTCAAAATTTACCTTAGAAATCCTCAGACAACTTTTTCTCTCACTGGTCATTTTGCTGCAGTCAATCCAGATCAGACCAAGTCTCTCAACAATTACTCCTCAGACAGATCTATGCAGAAAAGGCAATCAAGTGGCAAGTGGCAATCCAGATTTACCAAAAAATGGCTGCAAAGTGGTGCTCATTCATACCTGGTAATATAGTGCCTCAAAACCTTTGAAGATGAACTCGTGAACAGCTTTCAAGTTCTCCGGACTCGGAGCAGTTACAAATATATTTGAATATCTAACAAATCAACAACCAATTAATTACATAAGAGCAAAAAAAGCAAAACAGTATAAAACATCACAGAAAAAAGTTCAACAAACAATAACCTACATAAGTGTTTATTCTTACAACATAATACATGTAATTAACTGATTATAGTTACATGTCCAAATACTGAAGCCAATATGTTCAATAATTCCTTGTCTGTTCAGTTTGCAAAGTTGAGTTTAAACAGCAATCACCAGATTCAATTTACACAACGCATTAGATTACTGACTCAATGCAACTTTATCAGCACCAGTTTCTACTGCAGGCAGGCTGATATCTGAGTTGTTAGGTTGTGGCATGGTCTAGCAGCTAACACGTTGTGTTCGATCAACATAGTTGCCTCACGCCGGACCCAGTTAGTATCTGGTTGTGGAAAGTAAACTACATCTGTATGTAAAAACCACTCTGGTAACTCAGCCTGGCCATCCCTCCATGGCTGGGCACAATGAGTACCAACAAAAGCCAGGATGTAGACAAGAACACGCGCAACGCAGCGTAAGCTGGTGTCTGGTCGAAGGCTAAGGAACAGATATCAGCACCGCCCGAGTTTGTTAGAGGTCCAGTTACTAACCCCATCGCAACGGCGCCAGCGATCGCCAAGCCAAGAGCGGCAGACTTGCCACGACCCCGTGCAGCCATCATCGTCACTGTGACTCTGAGTGTCTTTTCAGCGATTGCATCAATAAATTTCACCACCGCCTTCGCCTGAACACCCAGTAAATGACCAAATCAATGAATAATAAGTAACTTAGTAAAAAGATTAAAAGGGTGTATACTGTATACCCGCTTTTTCCATTCAAAAAAGCATCAATCTGACACTTTAAAAAAGATTATATTTCAAAAATTGTCATCTTTCAAACAAAACAATAAGAAACCTATGATGAAAAAAAGATGCAGCGAAACTTCAATTGCCAAAATCAGCCCCAGAACTAATGCATAAAACTCTTTACAGAAAACCAATCACAGAGACATGAAGCGTCAACAGCCATATGGAATCACAGAGTGATACCAGTCACCCGACTCGGCTAAATGCATCCCAACTGGAACAGGTTACTATTAAGAACTATAAACAGCCTTAATCTTTAACACAGCACACGTGAATGAATGTTAATACAATGAGAATGTAATTTTGAAAGTTTTCTTCCATGACTAATAACCTGGTCAATAGTTCGGCAGAGATTGACCAGAGCACCAAGCGGCTGGACGTCCTGCGTTGATGATTTGAAATCTTTGAGCTCAAGCTCCTCAGCACTCAATTCTTCATCCTACAGACAAGCATGTGGCAATTTCTGTAAACACCACATGTAAGAAAATGAACTCATTCCTGAACCATTAGACACTAATATATCGATAATCCAAAGCCTCGATAATCCAATTCCGACTGCCAAGTGCTAAGGTGGTGGCCTACGGCTAAGGTTAAAGTTAAGAGTTAGGCATAGGGTCAAGAATTAGGCAAAATGGAACCCTTGAAGGTCGTCCTTACAACACTCACACTACCGTGTGAGGTGTGATCAACAGAGCGGTGCTGACCTCCATTTCCTTAGCCCTCGATCAGACACTGATTTACACTGCTAGAACGTATACAGAGCTAAGACTCAGTGTGCCTGTTTACTCCTCAGCTTTCACTGGCACTCACTGTGCCTACCCACTGAGGAACGGCCAGGCTGAGTTGACCTGACACATTGTGGGAAGTATAACCAAACGTGAGGCACAGAATCAGATAACAATTCGGTGTTTCAATGTTATCGGTTTCTGTTAGGTGACAAGCAAAGCATCTGCTGTGTAAAAAAGTCTCTTTGAACAATGTGCACTTAATGTTCCAGTCATCAAATCTACCTATGGTACTATTAAAATAGGTTAATTTCTTCAAAAATTCTAACAAGACTTCGTTGCTGATGCCACTGATAATGCGTATAAGTTTCAGCAACCATTCAACTCTAGATCATTTCATTTAAAAATCCTGTCAGTCATGACTGGTCATACGTGCAATAACCAGTTAAGAACAAATAACCAAATTAATTTATGCGCTCATGATACAAGAAGTGACATTTCGGTTAATTAAAACCACAACTAAAATACCTGAAACCGAGATCCAAAAAAGGAATAAAAACAGCGTAAATATATAAGTAGAACAGAATCAAAAATTTCTTCTGAGCACAATAAAGAAAACAACAGCAAAACATGGTAAAAATGATAAAAACTTGAGAAAATCTAAATTGAAGAAGATGCAAGATACAAAGAACACTGCAGTGAAAATACAGGAACACAGCTTCACAATTATGCAGAAGTGTACACTTTGCATTATAAATACTAGTTACAGAAACTTGATAAAATACAAATACAACAAACAAGTCAGTTTTATTCTTTCAACAGTGAAACTGCCGCTAGATTACATGGTTAGATTCGATGGTTACTACCACGTTCTTTGGTGGAACAGGAGTCAGATGAAGCGAATGTGAAGTTATTGGTAGAATATGCCAGCGATCATCCATAAACAGAACATTCTTGCACTCGACCAAAGACAGCAAAAACCTTAATTGACAAACAACACACAGCAAGTAGATGAAATTAAATTGTCTATATTTGACAATATAGAAAAATACGTTTTATCAAGTCTGAAATCCCATCTGCAAAACTGGCATTACATGGAAAATAACTACGTTAGAATAAAACTGCATTTGGAATAAAACACACAGATTAATAGCCACTCAACAGAGCATGTAATTTAGTGTACAGTAACTGAAACTATATGCAATAAAAGAAACCAAATCAAACTATTGGCACTTACAATGAACATTTTTTCATTGCATTAGCATTCAAACAAAACTAAACGTAAAATCATAAAATTCTAAAAACGATTTTGTTGACCTATATTCGATCATCATGATTAACTATTATGACAACAGTTACAGATTACTTGCACCAATATTCTATATGCCATTCAAAAAAACAATGACATCATATTGCTCTGAAGCAAAAAAAATCAGCAAATTGCAAGAAAACCTTTCATTGAACCGTGGAACGACGTCCTGATGTGCTTCTGTTCTAAACCGTGAGTGAACGTCCTAAACCAAAAATCACTTTTGATCATTTCACATACAAAAAATCAAGCAGCTTTGACAACATGCATAGTATTGCATCTCAGCTTCTAACAATTATCTTCACTCATACTGGGACCTGAGTAAGCGAGTGACACCTGCAATTTAACCTCGTCACCCACGCAAACTCAATTATCACCCATCGACGATGAATGTCTCCCATTTTTGTCTCGACTTGTTTTCAATGTTGTTAGCTGCACTCAATTTGGTCAGTCGATTCTCAGGAAAAGAACGATAAGTTTTGCCACTAAATGTGACATTTTTTCGACTGGAGACTACAGCATTCCCGAGAATCCTTAACTGGATTTAATGGGTCTTACTTCTAAGGCAAGAGAAGGGTCACAAAGATGAGGGGAAAGAAAAAAGTGAGAGAAGGCAGGCCCATCGAGAGCCGCAGTGGGGGCCGGGGAAACATTCTTGCAGGCCCCCCAAACATTTTCACGGGGCCCCTCTGGGGAGAAAATTTTTGAATTTTCTTTTCAAAATAGTACAATCTGGCGTACTTTTTTATTTCTGTCCGACGGCGGGACCCCCCAAACGTCGCGGGGTCCAGGGTAGCTTACTCCCCTACCCCACCCTCTCGATGGCCCTGGGAGTAGAATAAAAAAAATGGTGACAGGACAAAAAAGCGAAAAAAAGAAGAAGGAAGAATACGACAGAAAGGTGGAAAGGGACTAATCACCGACATTGGCAATATGATAACTTGAGAGCAGTGTTGGGCATAAGTTAACTCAAATGAGTTTCAATTGACGATTTAACTCAGTTATTGTGAGTTGTGAGTTTGAGTTAACTCATGCCAACAACTGTGAGTTATGAGTTTGATTTAATTCAATATTTGTGTGAGTTGTGAGTTTATTAGGTTTCTAAAATCAAGTCATTGCAAGTTGGCAGTTCATTGTTAAAAATTAAAATTAGCCCACAAATGCAGCAACTGATTAACTGATTAAGAAATATTTTTGTGGAACACTGAACGGTTTTGTTTTCTGATCGACCAGTTTGTAGAATTTTAGAAAGCCTTGATGACTTTACTGAGTGATTAACTATTTAACTGACTGGTAACCGAAAAAAGCAAATAAGTTTATCAGTTAATTCATTTTGAGTTTGATTTAACTGACTGCAAAGTAGATGAGTTGAGTTTGAGCTTAAACTCATTTGGTCTGCATGATTTGAGATTTTGATTTAATTCATTTTCTGTCTGAGTTTTCCCAACACTGCTTGAAAGCCCTGCATTTGTTTTACTGCTTCGGAATTTTCTGCCATGCTACTGGACATCACGAGCAAAGACTGTGTGCCTATAAAACAAGAAGCAAAAAATAGAAAAAAGTTGGCAAAAAGATTTAATGGCAGAATAGCCAAACACTGTATCTACATTTTTCGAGCAAAAAAAGTCCTGACTACAAAGTTCTGCAAAACTGCAGAAAATATTGCAACATTAATTCTAGAGATTCAATATAGAGAACAAAATCACAACAGATAATGTGCTCAGTAATTACCATGGACATAGTGTAGAGCTGCTGAAACGAAGTCATTGTTTTGAGGAGAATAACAACCATCCCACCACCCTCCACAGTCTCAATGGTACGAGCCAGAATGTTTGGTGTCAATGCCTCAAAGTCCTAGGCAAACAAATTACAAGGTAGGTCAGCTTATTTATTCATTCTCTACTAGTCCATAAATGAAGTGCCATCAGCTAAAATATTCAGTAAAATAATAAATAATAATTAAACCAAGCCAAATATGACAAACACTAACAAAAGCTAAAATTAGAATAATGAATGTAAGTAAAAAAAACCACAAAGATGCTATTCTACACAAACTTATAATTCAAACTGTCTATGTATTACTGCTGACACTTTTTAGGCTCTAAAAATTATGACAAATGCTACAGTCATACACATCAATGCCGCTTTCTCTAATGCATTACTACAGGATGCAAAGGCAGGTTATACAAAGGTGTTAAAAAGTCTTTGTAAACTACAGGAGCGTGATTTCTACATGCCAGACGCCTGCCTGTATCGAACAGAACTAAGAACAAACAACTCCGCCTATAAATGTATCCGCACAAAAAAATAATACTAACAAAAATGTGCAACACTAGCAGAAAATACACAATTCAACAAAACTGTAAAAGTCTTGCTTAAGTGCCTGCAGGTAGCTGCAGTATCATACAGACAGAAAGCCATATGACCTTGAAATTTGACGTATGATGTCGACATTCAATACGCTTCTAGAGGTTGTCAAAGTACATGTTTACACAAAAATTCAGCAAGCTACGTGCAGTGGTTCATGAGTTATTGCACTAACAAAGACAAATAACTTGCATTCAATGCTGAACACAATACTGCCATCATTTCCACTAGAAGTAATAATGTGCTAATTTCACTGAACAATTTTGTCCTGACTGTGTTTGACAAAAAACACCCAGCAGTGAAAGACGGATGGACAACCTGTAGAACACACATTCCATATGTGTTGCCCAGAATGTTGTGTGTCTCGTTGTAGTAACATTTGCGCATTCTAGTTGCAAGCAAAAAGTTCTCAAAATCGTCGTCATCCTTGGATAGAGAAATGGCACCGGTCTGACGCTTCTTTAGCAGCTTCTTCATGCGTTTCTTGGTGTGTCTGCCAGCAATATTTCACACACAGACACATACAGCTTGGCTCTGACACCATCCAGCCCAGTGGACATGTACGCGTCCTAGGAGTTATTATGTCGTCAGATTTGAGTCTTGAGAAACATGTCTCAGCCGTCAGTGCTACCTGCTTCTTTCATCTCAGACAGATTCGTCGTGTCCGGCAGTCGTTGGATGTCGGGTCGATAAAACCCTCGTGCAAGCATTTGTGACATCTCGCGTCGACTACTGTAACGCTGTGCTGGCTGAGTCACCGAGAGTCATAACAGACAAGTTGCAGAGAGTGATGAATTCAGCTGCCCGCGT
>Ga0056128_1000296_pt1 | contig 40228 bp, 26 predicted proteins | sample WorMetLIZISLAND2_FD_71113 | JGI IMG/M metagenome (GOLD analysis project Ga0056128, IMG submission 71113) | Marine gutless worms symbiont microbial communities from Max Planck institute for Marine Microbiology, Germany - Olavius geniculatus... ... | reverse complement strand
AAATATGTGACAGTGTCGTGGCATGGTCCTATGACTACCAGGAACATAAGTTCTACCATGTACCTAATAATGTGCCTACCCGATCTACCTCTAGCAATTTTCCAGTGCTAACAGCAAGATTGCCGATCTACCGCTAGAATTATTGATATTTATCAGGCAGTAGTGTGTTAAAGTGCTGTGAGGAAAAGTTTGCAATCGGAAGTTTGGGACACTCAAGACACATGAAATTCTGTATTTGTGTCTTTGTTGTATTCACTATTTAACCCTTCTTTCACTAAGTGCCCCAACCAATGAACTTGTGAGGCAGACCATACATTGATTGCTGTGGAAGCACAATCAGACACAAAGGTAATGCAGAAAATGAGGTTTTATCATTGCAGTGTTCTGTTTCATACTACTCCCTGAGCAGTAATCTGCAGTATGTCATCGGATTAGCAGCATATTTCACTTATTAGCATCATACAAAGTGTATGGTTTCTTGAAAATTAGTCTGATAAAAATTTACATTAGCTCTGCCACCCCAGATTGCTTCAGAAGTGACTGAAATAGGTAGAATTAGTGTTATTATGCATGTTTCAGACTAATTTAATTATGGGAAACTGCAAATAATTGACTGTTGAGACCCGAGAACAAAGTTCAGTTTTAACGTGAATTCCTTTATTCTAAAGAGGGATTTTTTGATGGGGCCTATAAAGAAAAAAGGAGTTAGGTCTTTTTGGGGGAAAACATGAAAAAACACACTAATGGCGCCACCTGGCGAACGAAACATAATTTTATAGCTGAATAAGACGCATCTACAACCCATAAAACTAGCTAAAACAGCTTAATGGTGCCTCCTAGTGAAAGTCACTCTACTGATACACATTACTGTCATATATGAACACAGCCATTTAAGGTGGCATAGTTAATCTAAACAATTACCATTAGTCTAGTTAGCTGACTTAACTTTACTTTAAAGCAGCCATTGAAGTACTTGGTAGTGTGTTTGTGTAATGGATAGCATGTTTGTATGCTGTATGAATAGATGGCTCTGTGGGCGCGAGTCCAGCAGCTGAGTGGTGATGCCATGCGCCAGATTCAACTGGTCTATGGCGTACACTTTCCCATTGAAGTCAGGCATTTCTTTGCCAACTGGATTGAAGAGCAGCGCTGGTTTGAGTTTTTAAAAATATGTTTTTAGATATTTATCTGCTACGGACATTAACATTATTGAAGCATTAGTTTAGTTGTATTTTTTCGTATTATGTCGTTACTGTAGCGACAGTCATGTTATTGCAATACTTGGGAGATTTTCATCATTAAATTGTGAAGTTGGTGGACGAGTTTCTGCAATTTTTTGACAGGCATTTGGCAGAACTAGGAACTATAATATTCCATGCTCATACATGTTGTGGAAACTTGCTTAAGGTATGAAGTGGCAAAATCGTAATTAATTTGCTTCACGAACACACAAGAAATAATGAGGGAGCACAGTCCGAGCACCAAACCTGTCTCTGCAAGGTGTAACATTTAATGTGTAGCATTTATTTACTACACTGCACTGTAATTGCTGCTCAACCAAGACTAAATGTTGTACCGTTAATTAACTTCTTATATGTGCAGTTTTGGACAATATATAATTGCTATCCGGGGGGAAGAAAAGCTTTGTTTGGTGGCAGGTCAGAAGTGGATGAGGATGACTCGGATCATGAGAAGTTCGCTATCTCTCTGCGTGATCAGCTGATCCGGCTAATGGAAGACAAAGTCGCGGAGATGAGTAGCGACGACATGTTTCTGCCGAAGCTGAAGCTGCAGGAAACGGTGCTTCAGTTCCGACAGATGTACGGCACACATCCTATGAATCTCGTCCGCATCATAAAGAACTGTTTGTCCACCGAGATGAAGCTCGTTCAAGATGCTGACAGCGTTTGTTCATTTTGAAAATACATCTTTGTTGATTTTTTAAAGTCATTTGCAATTGATTTAACATAGTGTGCCAGGGTTTAAAAACTATATTTAGCTAATTTTGCTTTACAGTGATATGTGTATTCTTAAGATATATCTGTTCTGTAAAGTATTTGTTTAATTTTTAATGACTGTCTGTCTGCCCAAGCTGCAGAATATCCCCAAGCTGCAGAATATCCCCAGTTTTTTTTGACTGGATGGCATGTCAGGCTTGATTCTGAGTGTATGTGAATTCTGCTGGTTAGTGTTACATTCCTGTATATCTGTATACAGGTAGTTTATCGTAATGTGTAATCAGTGTTAGTTGTTTTTTGGTTTTTTAGGCCGCCTGCAACGATAGTTTGGGAAGGCCTTATGTTTTACTGCTGTTTCTTTCTTTCTTTGCCATGAGATCTTTAAGCTCCATTGGCCGATTACCGCAAAATTTTGTTACATGACGGAAAGTGTGTTTGATTTTATAATCTCCGTCTAAAAATTTGTTTCATTGTTTAGGGGCTATAGCCAAAAAACCTCTTTTTGATTGGTTTGTCACGAGAATAAACAAAGTCCAGTCATGTGACCTTAATAGCTAAAAAAATTTCAACAAATAATTATGTTTCAGACAATTTGTTTTGACATAATATGTCTAGAAAATGTGCTTCTATGCCATGCACTTTCGGGACCCCAACCACTCATCAGGGCAACCGATTTGGCGCGAAATGTCTACTTTGGCGTCACTTAGCGATCTCAGTTACAATGCCGTCGGGCCCATTTTCCACATTTTTATACACAATGGCTCAGTCAAGAAAACTGCCAAGTTTCAGCTTTGTATCTAATTCCAGGCAAATTTGCCATGCGGTTCAAAATGGCGAAAAGTCCAAGTTGATGCTGTGCTAACTGGCTGCATTGACATGTTGTTGGTAGATGATCGTTGACAGTAAGCAGGCAAGCATCAACCGCGAGATTCTCAGCAAATTCGAACAACTCCAGCGTTGTACACAGGTTTGCAGGATTTATTGCAACACAAATCTGGAATGTTACTTCTTCAAACATTCGTAACTGAGCGTCAGTTCCGTCTCAAAACATTTACTCCACTGCAGCTTTGTATCTCATTGTGTGCCAGCAGTGAAAGTGCCACATCTCTTATTCTGCCAATTTGACAGACATTTTATGTGCATTAAAATTCTGTATAGAAGTTTGAGTATGAGTATGAGCTGATTTTGTGTACTGGTAATGCCATATTGCCGACTTTTTCAGAGAGAAAGTTTTCTTTGACAATGTGTTTGCGCAATGTTTGTTAATTAGTGTGTTGGTGCCTGTGGATGCATTTCTCAAAGAACTGTAGCTGTTTTTAGTGGCAGTGTAAACAGCCAAATAATTTGCAGTAATTTCATCAGGACTGAGGCTTGGAACAAATGTAGTTTTGTTGCAGCACCAGGGGTCTTAGTGCCTATGTTTCCCGATAAGTCATAACATAGTCTAAGACATATATTTGTGCATATAAAATGGATTTTCTTGTATTTTTGTTTTTGTGATTATTCTTATTTATGTAGCGGGAATCACTAACTTGCTGTGTATTTAGTTTGATGTCATCTCATTTGGACTCAGAAACCATCAGAACAGCAAGCGGAGATAGTGAGTTTAATTGTGAATATTGAGCTGTTGTGTGTTACTGACTTGTCAGGACACTGAGATGGAGTTGCGGACCCTGCAGCACAAGCAAGAGTCATTCGTTATTCAGTATCAAGAAAGTCTACGGATTAGCAGTAAGTTGTCTTTAGTCTGAAATTAATTAAGTACTGCTGCTCATAGTGGTTTTTAAAATAGTATTAAAGCTGTCGAAGCATTAATTTTTTAACGCGTTGATGCACTGCATTAATTTTTCGACGCATGCGTTAACGCCTTAATAATGCCTCATTAATATTGCTGATATTGTAGGTGGACTACATCGAGAGGGTGACAAGAATGAAGCTCACAAAGTCGTGGCTGTGGCGCAGGATCGCGAAAGTAGTGGTGGAACAGCACAACAAAACAATTTCTAATTACCTGAATATTATTTGATCGTAAAATAACCGCAATTTAATGGAATATTGGAACTTCTGCTCCACAAAATTTAACAAATTTACATACGTGCATTAATTTTTTAATGCGCGTTAATTTTTTTAACACATTAATTTATTGATGCATTAAGTTAACACGGTAATTTGGCAGCTCTAAAAATAGTTATTAGTGGGCATTTGTGTTCGATGGCGTCACAGCATTTTCGATTCAGTTGGTTTTGCTCATAAGTATTTAGTATTTGCAGTTGTTGGTGATTATGTGTTTTGTTTGCGTATGAATTGCAAATTGCGATGCCATAATGTAATATTTTGGAAATGCACTATTAAGCTAGTTATATATGATTCTGTATTGATACTATTGCAGTATATTTTTCATATGTCACAAGGTGTCTGACCTGTAAAAATTTATTAGGTTAGATCTCAGTAGCGCAGTTCCTAGGAAAAACAACAAAAACAAAAGCAGGTCCAATCTAAAACCATGGTTTTTTAACAAAACGAACTTGCATTGATTCCGAACCAAAAACTTTTAAAAACTGAACCAAACCTCGGAAAATCATTCTGCATGACCTTATTGTATACGTTATTGTTACTGTGTGCTGTGTAGACCAGCTGCAGCAGTTGGCAAGTCAACCCAATGGCCAGACTCGTATTGACGCTGAGCGCAAGCTGCAAAAACAGAAGTCCGATCTGGATCAGCAGCTGAGTCAGAAGGCACAGCAACTGCTGCAGATGCGGCTTGTAAGATGCAGCGTATTTTCATTCATAACAAATGAACTTCATTTCAGAATCAGATTACGTCTTTTGCATATGATACTAATGTTTCTTTCATATCTATAAAATTTCTTGTTAAGGATCTTTGTAGTCAATGAAGTCTGAATGACAGCCTCAATGTTAGTGAATGTACTTATTACTTTTATGTGTTTTCGTGTAAATACTAAGGTTGTTTGACTTCGGAAAAGTAATGTGCTGCATTCCCAAGTGTTTTTTGGATGGGGGAAACTGGCCCAAGTTGAAATTACTTAACTCCAGAAATAAGTAGGCCAGTTAGACAGAAATTGGCACTAACAGACATTGACATATTACAATATTACAGTGTAGGTGTATGCTTAGAGTGCCTCTGATCTTGACTTGTCGGGTCTTTTTGTTTTCTTGTCAAGTTTGTAGCGGTCAGAATAGCTAGATTGCTTTTTAATAAACTTGGTTGCAAATGTCCAAAAACATGTCACCACTAAAGACTAAACTGCTAAAACTGCTAGCTTATTGGCAGTGACAGTGTGGAAACTTAGCAGTTTGGGACTGCTGACGTAACGGCTGGTTGCGATCCAAGGCCTTAACGGCGACTGTTCCAGAGACTATTTGTTAGCATGGATTGTTTATGTGAACAGAAACTGGCTGAAGAGCACCACAAAACCTGTCAGCATCTGACGGCTCTACAGTCGACGTTCCTCGATGAGCATCTGATTGCCTGGAAGCGTAGTCAGCAGCTTGCCGGCAATGGTGCTGCGTTTGATGGCAGTCTGGACACATTGCAGCAGTGGTGCGTTAGGTTCTAGTTCACATAGCACATTGGCCAGTAATCCCAGTATGCATGTCATATAGTGACAATTACAATACCATACTCGCTGTCGTAATTCGTTGCTGTTCTTGTTCTTTTTGTCAGTTTTTGATCTCAGTTTGCAATTTCTTTCATAACCTGTGCGTTTTTGATTTCTTAGATTTTTTTGTGTGCCAGCGGTTGTTCCATTTCTTTCATGCCGGTTCTGTTTGACACAGTTTTAGTTCTTTTGCCTGCATGCTAGATTATGCCGGCAGTTGTTTTCTTGCTAGTTTTCTGGTGCAAATCATTTGTTATTTATTGTATCATAAAGCTGCATAAAGCCATAAAAGGCATATTTCAAAAGCTGAAGTCATTAGCTTTATAGCTACGTAGACACTGGTCTAGTCTCTAGCACTCACTATGTGGCTCTTAATTTGATCATGGCATGTAGCTCTAGATAAATGTGTTTCAGTTGTTTGATTGATTGTTGTAATTAGAGAAGTGGGGCATTTGTTTTTATGCCTCTGCCAACGTAGTGGCCAGAGGCATTATTTTTCATTTGTTTTTGTAAAAAAGTTTTGCCGAAATAAGACTAGTTTCAAAAAAGTTTTCTTTTGTGGGACTCACCCTGTCATAGAGTAACTCCAGAAATAAGTGGCTTATTAAGTCAGAAACCATGGCAGTAATAATACTAATGTTGATTGTGTGAAGTGGTTCTGTGCTGTGGTGTATCAAGGTGTGAGAACCTGGCTGATCTGATCTGGCAGAATCGCCAACAGATCAAGAAAGTAGAGTTGCTGCGTACACAGCTTCCAATCAATGTTCCGACTGGTTGTCAGGATTTGCTGCCGATCCTTAACACCACTATCACTGGTCTGCTGTCATCCCTCGTCACCAGGTACAGTTTTTGATGAAGACCTGTTTATGCAGCTGTACTAGTAGAAATTAGTACTTATTTAATCTTTAATTTTGATTAAAAGCTTAACAATGATTTTGGACCGAGAATACATATATTTTTGCTTAGAGTTGTTGTCAGTTACTCAGCTAATCATAAATACAGTATGACACCATTAAGCATTTTTCATTCCTGTAGGCGGGGTAAAATGGTCGTATTCGACTCTTCGCTGGTGAAAGCGATGATCGTTTTTTGTTGGCATTGTATTCTGCAGAGTTGAAATGTTGTTTATATGGAACAGAATGATGGTGCAGGGATGCATTGTTTTACTTTACAATGCTCTCTTAGTGACGTGATACTAGTCAGAAATTTAACGAATGAATCTTTAAAAAAAATATATACGAATAATCCCATGATTAAGCATTTAAATCGACAGCCTCAGCTGATTTAGTTTTGTGCATTTGACGATGTTCAGCACGTTTATCATTGAGAAGCAGCCGCCGCAAGTGTTGAAGAAAGACTCTCGTTTCACTGCAACCGTTCGACTGCTGGTTGGCGGCAAACTCAATGTTCACATGAATCCTCCTACGGTCAAAGCAACTATTATCAGGTCTCACATGTGGTTTTTGTCACACCTATCATTACTTACAGTTTGCATTTTATCTAGAGCTGTCGAAGCGTTAATTTTTTTAATGCATTAATTAATGCCTTATTGTGCACCCAGGCCTGTTGATTGAGAGGGAGAGTAGGGGGTAAGTTAACCCAGGCCCTGCAAAATTTGGGGGCTTCGCCTGTAGAATATAGAAAGTTAGAAACATTTTAAACGTATAATCAGCAATAACTGGCGTCGTAGATAGCATATATTTATTAGTCTGTCATCGGAATAATTATTTATTTACAGTAGTGATGGAAAGGCAACTGCAGCTTAGTTAGTGTCAAACTCCGCTACGGAGGAAGCCAAGGGACTAGCATGGCGGAGAATGTGCAATGCGTTCGGTATGAAGAATGCTGGTAAGTATGGGATGGCATCGTGGCTTTATGATCAAGTGGTCACGGTATTCAACTCCCATTTGGGTCACTGTCAGGTGGTTACTATTTGGTGACTGTCTGTGGACAGGTAAACCATCTTGGTAGCCATACACCGAAGTTGGTTCAGCTTACCATCTTTCGAGGGTAGCTCAGTCGAGTACCGGCCTGCTTGTTTGGCTGAGGTTAAGGCATGTAACACTGTGTGATCCCATATGACACTTTTAGATGGGTTCCCACGAAGAACCTTTTAAACTTTTTATTATGATTGAGACCTGGTGTAGATGATATACGGTATCATAGTAGATGATTGTTATTGTCGGCAGTGAGGAGCAGGCTCGTATGTTACTGAGAAATGACAAGAACGTGAAGAATGAGACGAGTGGGGACATTCTTAACAACATGGGCACAATGGAGTATCACCAAGCCAGCGGAGTCCTCTCAGTTACTTTCCGCAACATGGTCAGTCTGTCATAACCACGTTGTTGTCATTTTGGTATGATCACGTCATGGAAAGTTTGATTTGTTACATGTCACAACATGTCATGTTACGTGTGTCAGATCATCTAGTGCCTCTGAAGCTATGCATACAGTGCTATATAAATACCGAGTGGCCCATAAAAGACGTTCCAAACTTTGTGTAACTATAATGGCATGTATACTATATGGAAATAAATTTCTTCTTGCACATTTGTAGATCAATGTGTACTCCTACTTACTTATAAATTTTAGTGACGTCATTAATTACACCACTGAATGTTGCAAAATGGCGTAAGGTGCTTTAAAAATCAAATTATGTAAAAACATCATTTCATCACACCGCATCAAAGCAACTCAAAATTTTCTTCGAGACAAGACACCAGATTCAATCAGCTCACAAGAATACTGCCTTGATCATTGTTAGTGTCCATGACTCGTGGCATGTGGTGGAATAATTTTCAGGCTTGTGCTGATAGCTTTATTATTTCATCGTGCATGATGCCAAGACCCAGAGTATTCATATGATGTACATGTAGTTGTCCCATTAGGAGATTAGTAACATCGTGATATTGTATTGGCTTGCGTTGTGACTGCTACACTCCTATAGGCATCTGAGTATTTTGATTACTTAGTAGACGAACAGATGAGACGTTTGCATGTATTTGTTGATCAGGCATTGAAACGAATTCGTCGTGCTGAGAAGAAAGGAAACGAGGTTTGCTTATGACTTGTTTATCGGTAACACTTGCATGCATTTATTTGATAAATCATAAGACGAACTGCATTTTATTATTGTGTCATTGTGAGTATTATCTCTGCTCACGAAGTAGTCTGCAACAGTAAAATATTAACAATTAGCAGTGACTTATTATGTCTGTAATTGATTTAGACAGTGGCTAAGCATACAAAGATGACTTTTTATACTTGTAATTTATTTGACTTTTTTTGAGTTTGTACAGTATGTAATATTACTGAGTTTACAGCGTAAACTGTCAATGCATTGTTTGCAGACTGTGACAGAAGAGAAATTTTCAATCTTATTCCAGAGCCAGTTTTCAGTTGGTGGTGGTGAACTGGTATTTCAAGTCTGGGTAAGTCACGTAATGGTTTTCTCTAGTAGTCGGTTGGCATCTGTCTTGCTGTTTTAACAGCAATTTTTTGATGCTCTATAAAGTTTTCTTGTATTACATTATACTGTGTAATACTTACACTCTCACAAAAAAGAAGAAAGGTAAAGAACAATGTTGTAGTCAACAATAATAACACTGACAAACAACAGCATGCAGTCTTTATAGCTTTAACACTTTCCAGCAATAACACTGATTCATATACTCAGTGAAAGTGTTATATTTATGGCCTAATCTAGAAAGAGTGTTTGGCATGTAGGATATTTTTTGTTTGATAGCTTCCCTGTTGTAGTGATGGTTGGTTAGTTAATTCAGTGATAATTTTTTTATCTATAAATGGATATTGCCAACTTGTCTATGTATTTCATAGACATTGTCGCTGCCGGCTGTGGTTACGGTCCATGGCAACCAAGAGTGCAACGCTCTCGCAACTATTCTTTGGGACAATGCATTTGCCGAGCCGGTAAGTCCATGTTAACCAATAATTGCTGATGACGATAGTATTTATTAAAGCACGTTTTTGTGCTTAACAAAAGATGTATTACAGGATGCATAGAAGACTGGAGCACATTAATCATTGCTGGCATAGTTATGATTAGTTGCTGTATCTGCATTCAGTTTGCTTTTATCACATTACTACAAAACAAGTGTAGTTGTAATTGATATTCACATATTAATCATGAAAACCTCTGAAGATTTTTTGGTCGTAAGTGGTAAAATAAATGGATAATAGACAAGATTTGCATGGAACTTGAGCTTGTCTAGTAGTATATGAAAAACGAATCTTACTGTGATGTGCTCTAAGACTAAAGGAGACGCAATGGATAAAGACATCGTAATCAGATCTGTATCATGTACAAGAAGTTGAAGAGTTAGGATAACATGGATTCACAGTGTTAAGACTGGATAGAAGTAAAGGTTACCAGAAGAATGTTTTTACAATATGTGTGCTATGCATTGTTGGATTTTTCAGCAAACATTTTTAGTAGTTGTGTCTTGGAAGAAAGATCAACTGGCTAGGTTTTGGGGATCATTTAGTTATAGCTTGTGGTACGTCATAGCCATTGCAAGTTGCAGTGCTGAAAATGGCATCAGTTGTACTAGCATATCATGTGTTTGGCCACTTTGTGTTGAAAGACAGATATGCATTGGATTGGTCGTGATTGTCAAGTTATCACATGCAGTGATATGTGCATAGGGTCGGCTTCCGTTCCAAGTACCAGACAAGGTGCAGTGGCCACACCTGGCAAATGCGCTGGTGACCAAGTTTGCATCAAACTGTGGACTTGGCTTGTCGATGGAAAACCTCTCGTACTTGGCATTCAAGCTGTTTGGTCAGGCTGATGATTACAGCATTCACACTGTTTCCTGGGCCCAGTTTAATCGGGTTAGCCCTGATTGCTTTTACGCGTGAAAGCAGCTACTACTTTCAGCATCTTAGCCATCACAATTCTGTTCGTCCGTCTGTCTGTCCACCTGTCTGTTCGTCTGTCCGTCACACGGGTGGATCAGTCAAAAACGGTGCAAGCTAGGGTCACCAAATCTTCACCATCGGCTGCCTGGAAGACTCTAGTTTCAGGAACCGTCAAACTTTTCCATAAATTCGAAGGGGGTCATCCTGAATGAGGGCACTAAATGAGAGGGGGGTGGGAAAAATTTGCGATTTTTAGTCAATAATTCTCTGTATCTCAATAACGGTGCGAGATATGGCCTGTTTTGCTATTAATCACTAATAGCAAGTCGTACACTGGTTCTCGATTGCTGCCAAATTCAGTGACCTTGGATGACCTTGAATGCTAAAATAAGGGTTTTTATGTTTTTTTGGCGAATTCGGTCTGCGAGACACATTTCAAGAGCGAATTGCGCCAAAATCAATTGAGATAGACGTGGAGAATCTGCACATGAAATTTTCAACATTGAACATGAATTTCAACAGTCCAAGTCTCGATTTTCTATGGTCAAGGAAACTTGTGTACTAGGGCATCAAAGAGCGGTACCTCCGTAAAAGTCGTTATTTTACTGTTGTTGGCCAGTCTTTCGTGAAAACGGTTGCAGATAAACATGGGCATGCTGCCTATCACAACAAGCACCAGTGACGAGCTTTTTTGTTGTATCAACATCAATGACTTTGAAAGACCTTGAACTTTTAAAATAAGGGGTTTTTATTGATTTTTGTGATGTTTGGCTGCAGCGCATACTCCAAAATGAACTGCGACGAAGTGGCTGGAGATAGACTGACAGTTTGCGAATAGGAACTGCTATAGGCTTTTGCCCGTTTTGTGAGCATCAGCTCAAATTTCTTGTTTGTATATGTTGTTCTGATTAATAAACGACCAAGTCATATTGATAATTGTAATTGCTGTAAAGTTGACTGCAAACATAAAAGTGATTGTGAAGCTGTAGGATATAGAAAGCAGCAGATTTTGCAGTTGAGTGTTTGTTGGAATAATAATACGTACAGAAAAGTCTCCATGTGTAATGTTTGGCAGTTTGTGAAGGATTTGCAGTTGTTATGTAAAAGGGTTGATATAAAGTATATTTTCGCTTTTTCTGAGCTGCCTTTCTCTTGGAAGGTTTTTAGAATGGATAATTGTTTGATGAAAGCATGCCATTCAAAGTATGATAGCTTAAGTGAGTTTTTTTAGTTACTTTATGTATTTAACATTGATATTTGTATGTCACTCAGTTCTACACTTTAATGTTTTTGACTGACCATTAAGGTCAAGTCTTTGGTACGTTTGTCATCTGTCGTCACCTGTTATGACATTGTACATCAGTGATTTTCAACCAGGGTTCCGCGGAACCCAAGGGTTCCGCAAGCATCTGCCAAGGGTTCCACAGCTCGTCAGAAAAAAATAAAAATAGGCCTAACCTAGAGTGCAAAATTACATCAGAACAAACAATAGAAGTACTACGCACCGAATGATTATAGTTCCAAATTAGCGCTTCTAGCCGTCTACTTTTGCATACAGTGTTGAATATTTTTCTTGTTAACAATGTTAAAATATTTGCATTGAACACCGAACACTTAACTTATTAATGTCACTGTCAAGGAATCGTGCATCCATTTATTGAAAGATCTTCATTTCCTGAAACATTCTGTTGAAAAATATAAAAGCTTTGCCCATTAGCGCAACCGGCGGAGGTCCAGACCCCCTGAGCTGTCTGTGGGCGTAAAATCGTAAAAGATCCAATGATTTTGGGCCGTTGGCACCGCCTCGTCAAGTGTTTTTGGTTACGGGTGAAATAAAAATGCTCAATAATATTATCTAAAACGGTAAAATTAAGCAAGTCTTTTGTCTGCTGCTTTTTCGTCAGCGTTTCAGGGTTTTTCCTCAGATTCCCACAGGTTTTCTGCTTCTCGACTCCGCTGGGGACATCGGTCCGCAGACACCCTGAAAATTCCACTTTGCCTACGCCATTGGACTCACGAATCATTGCATGCCATGGGGTTCCGTGAGTGATTTTGACACTTATGTAGGGTTCCGCTGCTGCAAAAAGGTTGAAAAACACTGTTGTACATAGTTAATTTTTAATTTTCAAAATCTTGACTATCTTTATATGTACTGTCTTTTTGTCGAATCTACCGAATAAACTATTTTTTGTGGTTTTGTCGGTTAGGAACCGCTGCATGGTCGCAACTTCACGTTCTGGGAATGGTTCTATTCCATTCTGAAGCTCACAAAAGACTGGCTGCAGGGACCATGGAAAGAAAGGTCGGTTGTACTTTGTGATGCTTTTTCTTTTGAAATTAAATCCATTTTATATGTTTTAGATACGTATTGTTTCTCTGTTAGGGTGCAGTGTCATTGTTGACGACGTTGGCAGCCATGTGATGCCCGATCATTCTGTTCTCTGAAGCCTTGATAAGCAGATGGACTCAAACTATCCAACTTTAGTCTGTGGCATCCTTTCTGCTCTTTCCATTGCTAGATCTTCCTATAGTTGGATGTGTGGCACAAGCTGACTGACTGGATCTAAGGATTAACAGCCAGTTGGTGCTGTTATCAAATGAACCTTTTGAACTCTGGCAGTTACTATGCCATGATGACAGCACCATAAACATTGGCAATATTATTTAATATTATTAATTATTATTATTATTTAATATTATTGATTATTATTATTATCCATCATCATTTTTGAGATTGTCAAGTACCGATCACAGTTGGTCTGTTATTCGTTGCAGGTTAATTCACGGGTTTGTGAGCAAGCAGTTGGCTCAGGAATGGCTAATGAGGAGCCCAAGTGGTACATTTCTGCTACGATTCAGTGACTCTGAGCTTGGAGGCATCACGATTGCTTGGGTAGCCGAAGATCCCAAAGGTCAGACTGCAGCTGTGAATTGTGAAACTATCATGCTGATTGAATTTTTACATGCGAGAGCAGCTACTGCTTTAGAGCGTCTTAGCCATCGCGGTTCTGTCTGTCTGTCTGTCCATCCGTCATATGAGTGGATCAATCAAAAATGGTGCAAGTTAGAATCACCACATTTTCACGATCTGCTGCCTGGAATATTTTAGTTTCAGGAACCATGAAGCTTTTCCATAAATTTGGAAGGGGTCATACCGAACGAGGGTGCTAAGTGAGAGGGGTGGGAGAGGGGGAGTAGAAAAAATTTGCGATTTTTAGCCAATAAGTCCCTGTATCTCAGTAACGGTGCGAGATAGGCCCTAGGTTAGTGTTAATCACTAATAGGAAGTTGTACGTTGGCTTTCGATTGGCACCAAATTCAATGACCTTGGGTGACCTTGAACGCCCATATAAGGGTTTTAGGGATTTTTTTATTTCGATTTTGGGCTGCGAGACACATTTCAAGAGCAAATTGCACCAAAGTCAGTTGAGATAGACATGGACAAGTTGCATAAGAAATTTTCAGCATAGAACGTAGATTTCGATGGTCCAAATCTCAATTTTCTAGGTTCAAGGAAACCTGCACATGAGGGCATCAAATAGCAGTATCCCCCTAAAAATCGTTATTTTACCATTGTTGGCCAGTCTTTCATGAAAACTATTGCGGATCACCATGGGCATGCTGCTTATCACAACAAGCACTAGTGACGAGCTTTTTATATGTTTACTTTGAAAGACCCTGAACTTCCAAAATAAGGGTTTTTATTGATTTTGCCATCTTCGGCTGCAGCGAACACTCCAAGAGTGAATTGCGACAAAATGGCTGGAGGTAGACTGACAGTTTGCGAACAGGAACTGCTATAGGCTTTTGCATGTCTCGTGAGCATTTACTCAAATTTCTTGTTGATATTCAGTCAACATCACTATCAGATATAGAGGGTACTGTAGCGAATGTTACTGTCAGTTTTTTCTCTTTTTTTATTTTCTGGTTAATTTATGCTAGACTGAGTCCCGAAGCTAGAACCTCCGAGGAGTGCTGCTGCAGCATTTCTAAAGGTCATTCTATTTTTTGGTGTCAGTTTTTGGTCCTTATTTTGCACATATAGTTAGTCACCTTTCTACAGTTTGTATATTATGTTAAAAATCTTTTTTGCATCATTTTCAAAAATTCTGTATTTAGCTGTAATGTTTCTGTCCAAATTTGCAGTTGTTGAATAGCCGTGATTTTTACGCATTTTGTTTTTACCTGCACAGCAAATTATTGTCATTTCCGTGGCGCAAAATTGCTGGTTGCTTACCTACTTTTGTCAGTCAGCTGTTAGTGTCAAAGCACCAGAGGAAAGCTGCATAATATAGAAAAATTACAGCAGAATCTAAATGTAATACATATCTATTATCTGCTCAGATAAGTTTGCAGAGCCATTTGTGTTGCGCATGTTGTACATTGTACATTCGGTGTTATATGGTGTGTGGTCTGTGGACAGACATTCGAAGCAGTAGATCAGTTTCTGTATCTTGGCAGTGCTATTAATTCCGATGGTCGATCAACGCAGGAAACACATCATCAGATTGGTATAGCCTCTGGCATCATTGGCAAATTGTCCATTGTGTGGCAGCAATCCAGACTCAGCCTGGCAACCAAGTTGAGAGTTTTCAACTCGCTTGTCCTCTCTGTTCCCCTGTACGGATGTGAAACGTGGACCATACTGAAATCTGACGAATGGAAACTTGAAGCATTCCACATGTCATGCCAGCGACACATCCTCAGAATTTGCTGGTTTCATTTTGTAACCAATGCTGAAGTGACCAGTCAGACGGAGTAGGAAGATCTCACCAGTCACATTCGTAGACGGCGTGCAGCGGTCTTTGGACACGTCTGTCGACTACCTGAGGGGGCACCAGGTCAGATGGCTATGCGACTGGCAGTCGACACGCGAGCTGGAGGCCGTCTGGACAACCCCCATTGGAAGCGATGACCAGGACGACTGAGACACCTGGGTCCAACAAGTGCAGATCGACACCGGTACCTCCGCTGATGTTGCATGAGACATTGTCGTCGACTGCTGCAGTTGAAGGGCACTATGACCCCAGCTGGTCAAGCGTGACTGATGATGATGATGATGGTCTGGTTAATGCATTTGAACATGTGTGTGTGTATTTCCAATGTTTTGTTTTGATTACAGGCGGTGAAAGGCAAGTGTTCAACTTGGCACCATTCACTGACAAGCACTTCCGCATCCGTGGTCTCGGTGATACAGTCAAAGATCTCCACAACCTACTTTACCTCTACCCCGACATACCCAAAGCTCGGACGTTCAGCAAGTTCTGGGCACAAGGTTGGTTGTTGCCATTAACCGTTTTAAATTTAATTGCAAAGTTTCTTTCATTATAAGTATTTTTGCTGAACAAATGATAAGTTTTTTTGTGGATAGTGTAATACAGACAGACACCATTGTATCATTTTACCAGTAATCTCTATGCAGCGCTGAAACAGAAGCTCTTAGGAAGAGGATGCATTACAGATTTTTTTCAAATAGTGAACAAAGTTATCTTGTACTGTCTCTCTTTTTTGAGTGAACAAATAATTAGTTGGCACCACTATATTGATGCTGATGTGTTAGATATTTTGTTTTTGCAGGCCCATTTTTAATGTTGTATTTTATGTTATATATTACTCATTTTGTGTTGCACTAGTGGTGTTCATTTTGTAACTGAGACTTCACTGTTACAGTCCTACAGTCATATTCGTTTTATAGGCTAACACATGACTTAATTAATAGCACATAGTGCATTTTGTTGACTCTACTAGTATCACTGTCATTGGTCGTATGTACACTGTCTCAGAAAAAAAACTTCCCAAAAATTTTCGATGGTAACTTGAAAAATTATTATGAGATTTTAATAATTTTTGGCACAAATATTCCTCAGACAACTGGGCATCAAACGATTAATTAATTTCCCACCTCATCCAATATCTGTTTCTGCACTATCTGGGGAAACCAGAACCAACAAAATATTACATTTTTACCTAATGTGGTAGTATTACTTAATCCAAATAATGCACAAAAACATTTTGTTTACATTTTTGTCATTTTGCCTTTTTTATTCAATTGTTTGTTTTTCAACTGCCTACAGCAAAATTGCTCGAAATGTCAGCCCATTGTGTTAACACAGGCATGGAGATGATTTCTCTGTTTATTGACAGCAGTGTCAATAATGTTCTGCTTCAGATTAATCCAGACATCACAGTTGCTTCTTGAATTTGTAAACATTTTTGAACTTCATCTGGTAGACACACTGCTGCAAAACAGCCAAACTTTGTAATTGACCGGCTGTTGGGGACCACAGATTTGGATAGATGGAATTTTTTGATGTAATTTCATTTATTTCAAAATGTATTTTGCTTGATTTGCTATTCCCAGGTAGTGCAGAAGCAGACGTTAAATGAGGCAAGAGATTAAACATTTATTTAATAGCTAGTTGTGTCCAAAATTACTGGGCCAAAATTATGGAAATCTGATAATCTGTCTTCAGTTACGATTGATAATGTTGGGGATGTTTTTTTCACGTTTTTGTGTATTTCAACACATATTTTGCTTGATCTGATTTCCCTAGGTAGTGCAGAAGCAGACGTTGGGTGAGGTTTGGAACTGAATGGTCGTTTGATGACAAGTTGTGACAGGAATATTCGCACCAAAAATTATTAGAATCTGATAATTTTTGTTCAAGTTACAATCGAAAATGTTGGGAATGTTTTTTGAGACACAGTGTAGAATGGTTAATAATGGCTGTTGTATGATTTGGCATAGACACTTTGGAGGTTTTTTACAAGAATGCACTTTATAAATGTACATTTGGCATTTGTTTTGTTGACAGATGTACCACAGGCACAGATGCAGGCCGGTGGTTATGTTCCTCCCGCACTGACGCTTACTATACCTGGGTACGACATTTCCGGTTCTTTAACTTCTATACATTAGAAGAATAAGCACATATACATCACATCATGATACGGTAATGGATAACATGTGCTAAAGAAACTCTAAAAGAAGCTTTAAAGTACATTGTGCATTTTTCCATCTTTGAAGTATTTTAGCATCGATGCTGATTCATGTTAAAATATGCAAAAACTTGAAAAATGTTGCCACATTTGCATTTGTCAGAATAGCCAGAGAGTGAATCGGGGCCCCCTGCTCTGAAATGTAGTCAGTCCATGGTAAAAGTGACTGTTGTTTTTGAAAATTTTATGGCATTGCATGCCTAAGGCCATGTAAGTTATTGAACTTAAACGTATATGGTGTTTGATGCAGACATTTTCGTTTCTGTCTGTCGGCTGCTTTGACTGATTTGTCTGCGTTGACGGTATGAAGGAATGATGGTTGTTGTTGTGGCAGTGTGACAGACAGGCCCCCGGCACAACTGATGCCATATGCTGATGACCCACTTAGCCCACAGAGTTCACCGTATGAGTTGCATGCTGTCGGCACACCAGGAAGTGCAGCCACTGATGAGTGAGTTGACATGAACATCATATAGTGTATAGTTTATTCATCTTTCAAGATTAATAATTGCGTACATTCAAAGGTTTGCTTACGGTAAGTGTTTTTCTGCAGTTAGTTTGGCAACGTTAAGGGTATCCAACCCCCCAAAAACCTGCTTCAGTAATCTAGATATTCTCCCTTTGGGGACCCAGGCTAACCCAGTCAGCTTGAAGAGTAGTGATAAAATGCACAGTGCAGAAGGTGTCTTAGTCTGATTGTGCAAGGAATTTCCTTTGAGTTTGTTTCTCTTATCATGTCTCCCACTCGTGTTTAATTAACATCTCATTCATGTATAGTATATTTTCAACGTTCTGTTTTAAACAATTTCTTCCTACAAAGTCTGGTTTTCATTTTAATGTCAAACATAACCCATTTGTGTTGAAAAATGCCGGGGAAATCCAGCCACCTTCCTTATACATACCTATGAAAACTGTTTGTCGCAGCGACATCTAGCATGGCAAACAATCAATCCAACGAAGGTAGCTGCATGTCAGCAAACCAGTCAATTATAGGTTAGAATTTGATGAATTTATCATAGCTTAGCAGTCAGTGTTTTGCAATGAAAATTCATTGAATACAACCAAAAAAAATTATATACTTTTCTTCGTCATATTCAATTAATTTTTTTTTGCAAAGTACAATACATTTGACCTAATGAATCTATTTGTTTAGCAGTCAATGGTTGACTGTTTGGCATTTGATGGCGTTGTTTTGAGCAGCACCATGATGAATAACTTTGACCAAGATGAACTGATGCTTGCCGACCTGTCGACCGATTACAATGCCGACGACATCATTGACCACATCAATGTCAACGAGCTCATCTACAGCAGCTGCAACAACTTTGCCCCATGAACCGATTACATGAGCAGCAGTCTATATGCACTGCTTGCTTGCCTGCATCTGTCAATCAATGTGCTGTCTGTGTGTGTATCAACAACTGACTCGTGTGTGACAAGTCAAGTCCAGGCTTCTCACTCGTTGCAAAATCTGAAGATCTTTTGTGAAAAATCTTGCAAAAACTAAAAAAAATTAGAAATTCTTCACCCAGTAGAAATTGTGGCAGTACATGCCGTAGGTTGTGGCAGCCATGCCCTTGTGAGTTTTGCAGTTGTCATTGCTTTCAGTTAAATAGATGTCAGTTTTGTAGTTGTTAGCAGTTCATTATTGGACACTTTTTGTTTTGCTTTCTGGATAAGCTAATTGGAAGGTTGTCGTGAGGTTTGAGGAAAAGATGAGTGAGTGGGAGACCTGCAAGTCACTATGTCCATCATTATGCCTTGTATGTTGTCGACGTTGACCATCAGTAGACATCGAACAAGGAATGGCTTGTGTTTAATTGCGTTAAGGAATCATATTGCTTGTCATCGGTAGCAGAACTGCAGGATTCTCATGCTGCCTGTGACAAATTTTTTGCTTTTCCCTAATGTTCATTTGTCCACCACTGGAATTAACTTGATATGTTGTGTCATCATATGTTGTTGTCATTATTATACTTTAGTGTGCGGGTGAACAGTTTCTGTCACCGCTGTGCTATAAACAGGCCTCCCAGCATCCTGAAGTGTGCAGATTTGTCCTGAAAGTCTTTCAAAATTAAAAAAATTATTTCATAGAAATAGTGACAGATTTGACGTTCTCGGTATTCTAGTAATTTGTCATATGTTGCCATAATCCCAAGTTGAAGAAGTATTAATTTTGTGTTAAGTTTTCACACTGCATTTTGCTGCACTCCCAAGTTTTGAAGGATTTTGGTGTTCAGAAAAAGAATGTATAGAGTGGGAGGCATGTGTAATGAATTGGTGCACTGCAACATGTGGTACATTTATTGTTGTAGAGATTTGGTTAGATCATTGCGCCAATGATTTGCTGTGTACTGTGATCTGCTGTGACTAGGGATGTAGATTGCTTTTATTTCACTGACAGTAAGAATTGCAGTCGTCAGCAGACTGGCTGATAAATGGCTGATATAATTCTCTGCATCATATCGTCACATACATACCACATTCTGTACATAGATTTACTGCAGTGCTGATGCCGGAGTGTCGCATTCATGGTTTTTTAGTCTCTTGTCGTTAAATTTGCAATGAAATATTTTGGTTTTGTAGTAGTATAAGCTACAGAATGATGGATCTTGTAAACAGTCAACGTGACCAGCCTAAATGTTTCGTGATTCTGCTGCTTATTGAGAGCCGTCCTGTACAGTTTGCATGTATGATTTGTTCAACCATTTCGTTAAGTCGATGAAGTTTGTGTCATGTTGATGTAGCAGCAAAGTAGATTTGTTCACCGGTGTGAGTGCGCCGTGCTTAGCTTTGATGTTTTCATGACTGAATGGAAGTCAACATCGTTTGTGCAAAGTGAAATAGTTCTTGCTTGTTACTTTGACAGCTTTTACGTCGGTATCGTGTATAGATGTTGTTTAATAATTTCTTTGCCAGTAATATTCTTGTTGTTAATGTACAGTTTGTAGAGGTTTTCAAGGTTGTACAGTGTGTTTAGTGAGCTGTGGCGAAGGCTTGTACTTGGCCATTTTCTTACTCACCCCACTGTACGAAGTTGTACTTAGATATGAGTTTTTACATTGAACCCACATCAAATGTAATGAGTCTTGCAATTTCATGGACTGGTTTGTTACACGTATGTACACAAACATTCTGCTAGTGGTGTTGAAAAATAGCTATTAGTTGTAAAGTACATGCACTTATAAAATCTGTAGGCCTACAAAGTATTTGGACAATTTCTGCACGAATATTTGAGCAAATTGTGAAATGGTTATAGTGCATTTAAACTTGTGCTTTGGCTAGAGGGCCATCCAGGGTGCAAAAATAGTGTTCCAGCTATCACTACAGGTTACCCTTGAGAGGCCTGGCTCAACTTGTGCTGGCTGTGAAGACTTTTTTGGCTGGTTAAACGAATGACTAGCGATGTTTCAGTGTTATTATGTGGCCGTCCAAATAGGAAACATTACATTTCTTGCCGTCCGTCCATCCTGTACGGACTTCTAACTTGTAAACAAAAAGGCGTAGAACCAAAATTGCTGCTAGCGGGAGTAACTAGGGTGCCAATTTTCAGCTGAAAAGGATATGTGTTGTGTAAAATACTGGGTGAAAATGCATAGCTTGGTGGATGGCCGAATACTGTCAGCAATGTGCTGACATCTTCACTTGTGTATTATTGTGTTGTTTTAAGACTTTGTTTTGTGGTTGTATTTGCTTGAGTGTTGGTGTTCGTGCTTAAGAGGCTTTGTGTTGTTGTTGTTCACTTATGTTGATGTTGGGAATGTTTAGTTTCATCACTGACTGTGAGTTATTGTGCATCAAAATGTATGTGCAGCTATTAATGTGTTGCAAATTTACATCAATGCCAGTTTTGTGCCAAAGAAGTTTTGTATTTATTTTTTTTATGTGAAGTGCAAGTATTCAGAAATGAATGATTACACTTATTGCATCATGAAAATCATTAATTATTCAATTGTTACACCACATGGATCAGAATTGTCCCCACGCATTAATGAGAACTCTAGCCATTTGCGGAAGAATTTAGCCTACTGTAAATAATGTAACTTAACGTATCTGTGTTGAAAGCTCCATTACGATTCAGCTGAGCAGCCGAAAGGATGTGATGTGTAAACTTTGCATGTTTTTCATTTTATTTTTAACCTATCACATAATGTACCCAATATAAACAAATAAACTGTGCGTCAATCACTTCAATAATATTTAAACCATATTTGTTGCATAAATGTGACGCCTGTCACTGCTGCAGTTGTGTGCATGTGCTTGTTGGTGCCTTGTTTTCAGTGTACTGCAGTTTCTTTTGCGTCATTTTGACATGAAAAGTCCAAAAGCTTGGTTTTAGGGTCTGGCAAAATTTGTGTTTTTTCATGTGTGTTAGCTTTTGTTATTGATATTTTCCCATTATTTCCGGTTAATTGTGTTGCAGTTGTGTTTGTAAATAGAGTTGAGCAAATACTTTGCATAGCATTATCGGTCGTCACTATATAAACTTTACAGTTGCCTGTTGTTCCAACAGGACTTATCTGTTATTTGCCAGGTGCTTGTTCTTCCATCTTTTGCTGTTAGCTGGATGAAAATATGTTATGTTGGATAAAAAAATCTACAGTTAGTTGGAAAAATGCATGTTCATTTTGCTCAGCCCACTGCTGCATGTTCTCTGTACATACGTCATGTATTGTGTATATTGTTAACTGTTGTTGTTAGTTTACTATTGTTAATGATAATAACTAAGTGGTGAAGTTTTATATGCTGTGTATTGAATAAGTGCTCGTGGCAAACTACACCTTTTACTAAAGAAGCAAATGCTTGGTGATGCCTGCGAGTTCTTTTAATACTCATACAATAGCCTGGTAGTACTTTGTTGACATAACTGATGAGCCAAACCCATGTTCCTTGCAGTTACTGTACTGTGACAATACTGCAAATGAAATTGGTTTGCAGTATGTTGTACAGTAGTGCAAACAGCAACTGTTCCTTTGAAAGCTATTTCATAGAGCATACCAACTACTTCTGTCACCACTTCATAAATGGTGATCTACTAAGTGTATTATTGGAATGCTATAGCTACAATGTGGAGGCCTACATTGTGATGATTCCAGATTTCTTAGACAAAGCTAATGCAGATCAAGAGCACTAAGCCTCGGTAGGCTGTTCTAGTTTATTATCACAGTTGAACATTGTTGTATCGGACAGTGCATGCATGCACGCACAGTGAATACAAGCAAGTCTGCTGATACTGTAGCAGACCCTCAAACACACACAAAATTGCACACGCAAACACTACACAATGACACAGTGATGCATTAACAGCTGCTAGCACTACCCCACACACCACAATGTGACGATGATCCCTTCCACCTCAACCCACCACAATGAAATAACACATGCTTTACCAAATTCCGACAACTGGCGACTTCACAAGGATAACACAACTGCAGCTTAGAATATTGGGATGCTGGTGTGCACATTCATTACTGGAACACTCCATCCACATTACTGTCACAAACCATATTCTGATCAAGTGGCATAGCAAGGCCCTTAGGTGACCTGGTTCAATAATAAATTAGCCCCCTGCCCTCCAATAGACAGCATTCTGAGATTAATGACTGTATGGAGGATAACATGGAAGATTATTAGAACTGCCATTACCATTAGATATGCACATTTATAATCGGCAGTTTATACAATTCTAGGTTTAGGTCAGTTTTTTTGTGTTTCATAAAAGTTAAACTTTGTGTAAAGGTTAAATTTTTCGTTCTGTTATCATGAGTACGTGCATTGCCTGGAAAGGCCATCCCCGAAAGGTCCTATACTGTGTCGGGCGGGATGTTAAACCCCACTCAGTCACTCAATAGTAAATTAGTAAAGACAATTAAAGCCCTCAGTTGCCAGGGCCAAAGTCCGAAGATTGACAGCATGGGTGAAATTTTGGGAAGGGAGCTTGCAAAGGAGCCTGCAGGAGAGCTGTAAAGGTCTAGGTTCCAACCATCAAGAGTTTTGATGCTTTCTGTGTTCTCAGATGAAACCTACTGCTATTGAAAATCATGTACACTGTAAGATATTAAATTATAGGGAAGCATTAGTCACACATATGGGACAGTACTGTACAGTGACAAATGTCAAAAATCACAACATTATGCACTTTGTTGTTAGTTTTTAGCAATTAGGCTTATCACTTTTGCTGCCTTATTTTTTGTGTCACCCCTCTCTGGGACCTTGGGCTCAAGTTCATATAACTGGCTGCACATAGCTGCTATGCCACTGTCAGCAACAATGAGCAGAATAGTTTGCTGAATGTTACATTCAGCGAGAGATCGACTAATCAACCACACAAAATCTTTTACGAAATAAAGCAGCTACAGCTGCTAGCTGCTACAGAAAAAATACACATGCACGCTACCTCGGCAATTACTAACACAAAAAATTCCAAGAAAATAGGCAACAAATGATTAAATTACCTAGTACAACATCTGGATAACATACACAAGCGCTTTAAACAGTGAACACCTCTGCCTATATACTCCTTTCCACTACAAAACCACCAACATCAACCCTGATGAGTCTCCGCTGCTGCAGTTTACACCACAACAAAATGTTAAACGTCTTGTGTACGCATTGTACAACATGTGCACAAACAGTGTACACTGCAACTGGACGATCAAAATTATATCTGTGCTTCCACTAACTGTTGTACAGAAACTAACCTTCATGGTGATGGAGCTGCTTTGCTTCAATATATCAATTTTGTATACAGCACAGTAAATTAGTAAACCGAGTAACCAATGACAAACTGCATCAATTACTGTACTCATCTTTCTCATATTCCTATATGGTTAATTTCATGCCAAAATACTAAGCATAATGTTTCATGAACTACAATAACGAGTTTTGGATTCGTACAATTTTATGGAACTGATTTTAAAAAGGCAAAACTGGGTGCGTGACACCGAAACCATTCTCAAAACATTACTTAAATTAGAACTACTACCAACAGATTATGACTGGCCTTGACGACAATCAGAATGTAGTGACTTACGATATTTGGAATATCAATTACAGTGTACAGTACACAGAATTTCTTGCTCGCGTATTCAAAGTTGTGGTGTAAAACTGTTTTGCGCAATGTTTCTAACAAACATAGGGCAACATGCTATAAGCTTTCTCAAGTACACATTAAATAACTAAAATACAAGCCATGGCTAAAAAAACACAGAGAAAACAAGAGAAAATATGAAGCTGCTAGATAGAAAAATTCCATCATACAAACACTCAGATAAGCAGCATGCAACACAACTGGCAACTGGTACCAAAAACTTGCTGTAAATTTTGGAGAGTCAAAGATTATGCCATCATCCACTTTGATAACTATGTAATTTTATAAAATGTTGTCAACAAAACAAACATTCTAAATACACTGAGAAACTAAATCACTGCACACAATGATTCGGCATGTCGGTATATTCAATGATATCGGTAATCAACACAAGCACATCAAATATAATGGATATAATATACAGATCCGATGAACTTCTAACCATATCTATCAAGGCCAGCACAGAAATGGGCAAATAATGAAACTTAAGGTCAGCAATACCAAAAAAGTGACACCAGCTTGACACAACATTCATCAGTTCTGCTGCTGACACAACAGACACCTCTAGACTGAAAACACTGTGCCAAAATTTCCACTGACAAGCGTGTACTTTGTTATTACTTAGCCTATGATAACTGTCCTGGACAACCCTCAAGCAATAATGTGCATCACACTATGAGGTTTGCAAACAACGCCCAACCTGAACTGAAGCCAGCAAGCTAATTATCGCACCGATTTGTAATAATTTGCATTAGCTGAACATTAGTGGCAGCCTTATGGCAACATGCAGCTGTTAGCACAAAGATAAACAGCTGACAGAAACATTCACAAGCGTACAAGCTGCCGATACAACAGTACACTATACCAGCAAGACACAAAGCTACAAAAATACCAGACTATTGGAAGCCATTTACAAAACTGTTTAGCTGGTCAAAAGTACTAGCCAGCCTCGAGCTGTTACTATCACAATGGTGGCATACAGCTTCTGACCTGATTCATGAACAACCACGTTACTCTACTGCACATCCCTCGCAGTAACATCACAAATTAAGCAGGAAAATGCTGCCAACGATTAAGATGCCAACTCACAATATTCGGAAACTTTTTCCAGTTGATACCCATATGATGGATGAGAAACTCTTTCGGGGCATAATCTGGCCAAGTGATAAATAACATGGCAGCCAACATTAGTGACTGAGCACCGTCGACTGTTGACCGTCCCGCGACTGAAATGGCACGAAGCTGTAACAGCGACGGACGAAGGTGCCAAACTCAAAACGAGGCACTGACACTTGCAACTATCGCCACTGCATTCTGAGCCACAAACGCTTCACGTCACCTCCATTATGACTGCCGGCATGTCTGTACCATCATGGCCGTCCCTGACAAACACAGCAACATAAACATCGGTAAGAACAAACATTAGAAACTTCATTAACTTATTTCCAATGCTTAAGTGTGCAAAATAACTGGCTCAAACAGATTTATATATAATCTTGAACAAAAAGCTTTTAGACGAAGCTGACGAACACATGGTGCAACAACACAACTGAAAGTGACCAAGCCTTGGGAACTATCAGCGACTGAAGTGTATTTCACTTGATTAGCGGTACACAGCTTATGCAGCAATACAAAGCTACACTGCAGCTCATAACACTGCTGCTACTGGTTCGATCTCGATTTGACTGGGTCCCCAAAGCAGAAAATTTGAAAAGCACGCTTCTTGCAGATATGATCCCCTCCCCATCTCTTAACCAACTGTGAAAATACTACCACATGCTATTAATACCATCAGTGCGCATGCATCCTCTAGTTTAAGATATCATCATACGTAACACAAAAGTTAAGAAATTCAGTCGCCGTAATAATACCATATAAATGTAATCTGTTTTTCATCTGTAACAGTGAACACGTTTTGTGATTGCCTCCACCAAAGAGGTAATGTTTTTGCCGGTTTTTGTTTGTTTGTCTGTCTGTAAGTCAGCAAGATAACTCAAAAAGTTATGGATGGATCTTTCTGAAATTTTGAGGGTATGTCGGGCATGGCACAAACTACCAGTGATTCAATTTTGGGGGTGATTCGACAGGAATCCTGGATTCTGGATCACTTTGAAATTTTCGTTAGCATGGGCCTTAAGGGAAACCGCCGTTGTTGCTATGGTGCTGGCACCTGGCGAACAACATGGCGTTGAATCATGTTTTTTTAAGGTCACATAGAACTAGGTCAATGTAGAAAATGCAACTATAGTTTGAATCGCACTCAAAACTTCCACTTGTTTAATTTCGTCGGACAAGCTGTGTCGGAACAACATGGCCTTGGTGGAGGTCTGCGGGCTATGACTGCTTTCTAGTTTGTAAATGAAATGAAATAAGACTACATATTCGGTAACATTGACAAAACAACTCGTATAGATCTTTAGTTACCTGGGTACGGCTTCCATTCGGTGAATGGCAGGACCCGCAGACTTGAGAAGCGGTGTGGAGCTGAATGAGACTGCAGTTGAAGCACAGGCTGGACCGAGTCCACGCAGCACGGAGGAATGATTAGACAGTGATGACTGCAATGTCGTTGGAACCGGTGCAACACAGTTACCAGCAACCCTTACACTGTCCACAGCAGCCACCGTCAGCGGTCTTTCCGTGCAATGTCCCACCGACTCAGTCAACGAAGAATGTCTACTGTTAGCAACTAAAGTCACGATGCTTGACGACGATGGCCCAACGGACGCTGCAGACGTAAGCAGCAATCGGCTGTTGGTGAGTGAAGCAATAGTGCAACTGTTGCCAGGAGATACTGACACTGTAGATTCACGTGGATATGCTGCAACGACAACCAACAATACTGGGATGAAAATCCATCCACAATTTCTACCAATGATGATGCTGGAATGTAACTAGTCTAGAGCAAGATATCACAACAAAAAACTGCAACAGTATCTGTAACGCAGCTATCAATGCCATCCCATTTCACTTATATGCAGCACAGATTGCTGTAACATTCGCTGTGGCAACTTACAGCCAATTACTACCAGTAAAACAAACATCTGTGATCACAAAAATATCACTGCAGCAGCTGATCAAAACAACCACAGGCACTGCTTCAACCATCAGTCCATCAATGCAATCACCATACCATCCACAACAGCAACTATCATACAATAAATTTAACGACTAAAACCTCAACACTTACTAACACTGCAGCATCTATGACATCAGTATATGATTATCAGTATACAACTTGCACCTTTACTGAAGACATCTGCAATGAAGACTATCAACTACAGCCGTGTTTTTCAACCTTTTTGCTGCAATGGAACCCTGAACAAGAGTGAAGGTCACTCACGGAACCCCATGCATTGATCCGTGAGTCCAGCGACGTACGTGAGGTAGAAGCTACAGACTCATTTCCCTAGCAGGGCAGAGCCCCTATAGGGATGACAAAGCAGGCGAAGGTGACCAATTATAATGTGAAATTTGACCGCTCAGTAGCTTTGAGATGGGTATCGCATGTAGAGCAATAGCATTTAACTATTAGAAGGCAGCAGTAAGTTATTGTATTTAACCAAACACGACGGGGAGGCGGTCGTCAACGGCCGCCTAGCCTTTGCCACCAACCTAGAAAATTTATCACATAGACGCACTCGGACATATGCGTGTCTTTTTTATTTTCCTTAGCAGAGTGCTTAAGAGAATTGAATTAACAAAGTAAATGGCCAAACGATTTCGTAACCATAACCCTAATCATTCTTCTTCATTTCCGAGTTCCGACAACGCACCAATCCTCAGAGTTAAGTAATGCCGTGCATAGGGGGCCTACGTTATAAGATAGGCTTACAACGTAAATATGCCAAAATTACTAACAGAAATGATTCAATGCAGTAGATCTATGCAAAAATAGGCCGGAGAAGTGCAATTTCGTTCGGTGCTGATTTTCTAGGACTTTGTCTGGTGTGACTTCGCTCGATGAGTTATTTTTTACTGGCCAGCTGTGGAACCCTTGGCAGATGCTCGTGGCCACGGAACCCCAGTTGAAAATCACTGAACTACAGTGTTGTGCATACAGAAATTGGAACATACAGGCTTTACATTTATAAGCTAAGTTTTGAAAACGATTACACTCAGCCACTGCACTGGTGATGTTGAACACTGTGAGAGATTTATAACATGACTGCATAACACTAATTGTTTCCACAACTTTCTGACTGCTCAATTTATGCAATGCAGTGTATTCCACATTCATGCATGACCTAGTGGCCTAGTATATGATGCATTTGATGCAAAAGTGTAGATTTAAACCTTCAGGCAACAAACCGTTATTTAGCACTGGGGTAGCAGCTGCAGAAGAAGCACACGAGTTGCTGTCCACAGTTTGAGATGACGCTGATACGGAGGGATGTTTATAGACGTTGCCGTCAACCGCCGGCATCACTTCAGTGGTTAAGCCAACACTCACTGTTGATGTCAGATGTCTGTCTGCTTGTGCCTGCATCGGTCCATCGACATTACGTGAACTCTGCTCAAACACTTCGGCTGACTGCAGTAACGCTCCTGTCGATTGGCTAGCACTTTCGCTTGTTTTCCGCCGATAAAACGGGCTACAATTAACACAAAGCAGTTTCATTCTGCTGCACAATAAACCTACACAAAAATATTGACAATTTGTGATAGTATAACCACCGGGCTTAGCACAATCATATGTCATGTATTCATTCACCTAAGAGAAGACTGCAGCAAACCCAACTAAGGGGGCATGTGACAATTATAAACTTCAGACCTGAGTGCTAGAGAGAGTACAATGTGTTTACAGGAATAGAACATGGGTAGTATTATCTGCATCTACCAGTAATACAAACAACTTACAACTGCAATCACACTGAGTCAACCTGCACTAAATACTAACGACCAATGGCCAAGCAACTATATTGTCTATTGCAGACTGCAGAGGTTACCATCAGCCAGCAGAATATATTATATACATTCTATAAGTACGCAAATATCAATGGCACACTAAGATGAGTTACTTTCAGTTCTTGAAGGAGATGAGTGAGAAATAGTATGTTCCAATTTAAACATTAAGCAAACAACACCTGCACTTTGTCTGTCATTCCATCAGAGGAAACAAGCATGAAAGCTAATATCTAAATTCACCAAAAGAGAGCTTTGTAACAATCTGATACCTCTGGCCTTTTGAAACTTACTACAGTCAATGATTGAATAAATAATAGGTATTAGATAATAATAATCATAAAACATGATAACTCAAACTACTACACAGACGTTCTAAACCCGAATTCCATTTCGCCGACTTTCAGAGAAACTTCATTCCAGTGAAGCGTTGCTGAAAGCTGCGGATGCAAACCATGAAACAAAGCTGTCACAAAAAAAGTTTCGGGCTATCAAACTATGTTGACATGTTGAGATGGTTGTGACAGTCTGTGACAAGTTCGAGACAAATCTGTCTGTGTCGCTCTAATGGAATTTTGACTATGACATAACACGAAAAAAGTCTACAAAGTCAGCGCAATGGAATTTGGGCCTTACGACTCAGCCAGCACTTGGCAAAAACTCACATGCTGTTGTGTCGTATGTGCCGGACATACTCTGAAGTGCTGTCAGGTGTCATTGTAGCACTGTCAACATTCATTGCCATCAGCCCCTCATCCCAGTCAGTATGACCGCGATCAAACACAATCCTGCCACAATCAAAACCACATCTAGATCAAAATTAACAAAATGCCATATCGTCAATAAACTTTTTGAGCCTGGTTCAATTCATCAAAAAGATTGGCCAACAATTGATCAGATGGCTGATTTTATCGCTTGTTACTTTGTATGGCATCTGCTTCACAAATGCAAAACCACAGATCATGAAGGTAAATAAAGTATACCTGAATTATTTTTCTTCGTCTAGTGTACTAGAATCAATACTGAAGATACCTAACGAAAATAATTAACTGGATAAATAAGTAATTAAATAAATATTTATCACCCAGTTGTAAACAAATGATATGGTGATGCAAACAAATGGCCGTTGACCAATACTTCATGCAACATATGCTGTCAACAAACTTGCCGCTTGGCACACAAAAAATCTGGTAGATTATAATATCATTGCAATTATAACTCTTTTACGTCAAGCAATGATATTGGTTGAATTTTACATGTCACAATCAATTTTGTCTATGGTATGTGATCAGCCTTAGACTTCAGGTTAAACTCGCGTATCTAAAAAAAGCAGTTGTTCCTATAGCTGCTGTAAGCCATTGATGATGTCTGCATTCTCATTTCATTACTAGTGCACCACAAGATGGCAACTGTTGTTTCCCATAATGACTACTTTTATTACAACAAATGAAGAACTGAAAAAAATCAGTTAAAGACAGTGCCATTATTATGCTACAAATTATCTAAAGTTGAACTGAATTAAATACTTGACTGTTTATCAACTAATCATGGCCATGCCACATACCTTCCTCCTCGGCCAATGCGTCGTCGAACAAAGCCCACGCAGCGTTCGTGACGTTTCGCTGAGTGCAGTGACCGTGTTGATAAAACTCTATGAAAGCTCGGTATGGCCGACAAGCAGTAGCGATAGTGAGAGCTATCTGAGACATCACCACCAGACCACGGCCAACTGCCTTCACCACAACGCCGAGGCTGAAATCAAACCAACAGAACAGCAACTGAAATCATTTCAACTTCTAAATAAACAAAGTGAAACAATGATTTCATTCCTATCAAAATGTACATTAGGCAATCCCAAAAAAGTAATCAATATATCACAAACCAACCACTTACAAAAGATGACCAGATGTTTACAAGCAAACAGGTAAACCTAACTACAATTGCAAAAGCTGACAATGTAGAATAAATAACAACTACTGATAACTAAAAATCACAAGCTTTGCGATGTCACATACATTGCAGCAGTGAAAAATGTGCTATTCTGACCCACAGTTTTACCATAATTTATCAAGGTCGAGGGTTATATGAATTAAGCTAGCATATAACGTACAACCAGCACCATTAACTGACCAACATGAAGTATGACCGACTGTCCAACAAAGCTTAATGGTAATGAACGTTTTTTGCAGGCATTAAAACCATCATCAGTACTCACCATTCACTGCACTTTCTACACAGATCTAGGACTATGGCCAAGCAAAAACCACCAGCATAAATGGCAGAATTCTGCAATTCCTATTTACTGTTTGTAATTTAAATGACTCAGAGAGTGTGATGTCATAAATAATAAGTCTGCTGCAATAGTTCATCGTTGGGGGGTTAAACCCCCCAACTGTTTTCTCAACCCCCCTAACACACTGTCGAATTATGTACTGGGGGGTAAGCTATATACTGTATACATACAATTTACATCATAATTTTGGTCGGGCTCTGACTGTCGAAAAGTTCAACCCCCCAGCTAATTTTTCACAATTCAAACTACAGGCAATATTTGCTGGATGCATACCGAATGATAGCAACAGCCGGCTTTACGACGGAAAGCAAAAACACCATCGGGATCAGTTTCAGACTCATGATCCGACTGTGATCCTGCCTATCATCAACAACACAAACACATACTGATATCTTCAGCAACTGTTAGCAACAGAAATACAACTACGAGGGTCGTTCGATAAATAAGTTACAAAACAGCATCGTTCCGTTAGTTTTCTAAATCTAAAAATCCAAAATATGTTTTTAAGAAATTTCATTCTGAACATGTGTACAAATTTTTTTGATGGCTCATAGAACACAGTTTACACGTGTATTATTTTCCCCACCAGTAATCTACCATAACTCGCAAGTGATAAACAGCATTAAAACAGAAGAACTAAAGAACGACTGATTGCACCCTGGTATATGATACAAATTTCCGCCCACCTAGCATTTTCTTACACCAAATGTGAACTGTATCAGTTCGTAAAGCACTTGTTGCCATATACTGGATGCGTCTCAGATTGAATCTGATTTGCACTAATTTTTTTCTGCCCACAAAAATACAATAACGGAACGCTGTTCATTACGGGACGATTTCAGTGGCAATGTCATCGAATTTAATGTTAATAAATGACATCACAGTGACGTCATCATCATAAAACTCATAGCTGCTACTCAGAATTAAATTCCCTACAAAATGTATATTTTGCATTTTAAATATTTGGAAAACTAACACTAATGACGCTGTTTTGCAACTTACTATCGAACGACCCTTATAATAACAACACAACTGGCATTAGTATCATGTTATACTGCATTAATTAATCCACTATGCAGACTGATGTGAGTTAACTTACTTATCAAGCACATGCCACTGATCATGATATTAAACAGCAGAGTAGAAGAATGCCATAAATTCAAAATCCTTCCAAACTGATGGCCAAGCATTAACGCAAACCAAATTTAGACTTTATGTCAGATTCTACTTCCTGTCATCCATCCAACAATGCCAACAACTATCAGAAACATCAGAATGCTTTAATACACCACCCTGGATCAAAAAAGATTTCAGGTATAAAGGCAGGTATGAAATGCAATGACGCATAGTAGCAGAGTGTTCACGTTGAACGTAAATACTGTACAGCATATATACACCGTGTCCCCAAATTAGCAGCCCCCTGCTTAAAACATGCCTAATTCAATCTGTAGTTCATGGATTTTAACGAAATATCGTATAACGCACTATCTTAACATTACTTATGGTCACACCCATTATGACGAACACATTAATGTAACGTCACTCTGATATCAGTTTGTTTACATTAGGGTTACATACAATACGTTGTTACTGACAAAGGGATCAAGCAGCAGCATATCTGCCTTAGACTAAGGGTTTGCGTCAAGGCCAAAGGTGGACACTTAAACTTTAAATGCTAGTTCAGAATGTTTCAAATTTTGTAAATATCTATCAGCTATTAACAATTTTCACTAACTTATCTGTAGAGGACTGCTAATTTCGAAACACGGTGTACATCACTATATCAATGCTTAGCTTACCGACAGCTCCTCATCAGAACTCAGTTGTCTGCCACGATGAGGCACCGCTCCGACGCTGACATAATTCTGTAGTCGTATCGGTGGAACAGTCGTTGTTGTAGGCTGCGCAACCGCTGCTGCCTGTTTGTGCTTCCGTTTTTTATACTCGCGTTTCTTGCGCGCCGGCATCAACCCCACATCCTTCAATACACCAACATCGGGATTAGTGATTGCAATCCCGGGATTGAATTCTTAATCCCGGGATTCGGGACTGAGAAATTCGTAATCCCGGGATCCCATTTCAAGATTAGGTTTACAGATTGGCCATCATTTTGGTATCCCTAATTGACTTATTTCATGCATAGAATGTTGTGTAAACCCCTACGGAAGATATGTCCAAACTGTACGAAGTGACGATCACTGACAAAATACAAATTACAGTATGTAGCACTAAGTAGTACTCTGGTGCTCATAAAATATTTCATTCATCAGACAGCTAAAATTCTTATTTATATCATATGACATGCGAAAAAAGTACAATTTTAACTATTTTTTAAATCCTGAAATCCTGGGATTGGGACACCGCCAATACCGGGATTCGAAAACGGCCGGGATCTCAAGATTCGGATCCTGGGATTGCAATCTCTAATCGGGATCAGTAGACACAAAGTAGCAAAAAATGTCCACAAATATGCTTCTCGGTATAGTCGACTGACAAGTGAAAAGTCGCCATACGAACATCGAACATTCCACTTTAGACTATTCGGTTAATAAGGTATTTAGTGTAGAGTTACTTCAGGTTAGCATAGCTTCCTTGGAGTGCACATTTATAAACTGTTGTTTTACAGGACCAATGTTCTTTCTGCCACTAAGTGAACATCATAACAATGCAGAAAAAGCCTGAAAGAAGAACAAATTAAAAGAGCTGTAAAGAAAGACAGTGGGATGCCACATCGAGAGATATTCAAACAGATGAATGCGATATATAAATGTACAAACAATGTTCAAGATCAGAGTAATTATACGATATAAAAACTGGCTGTTTTAGAATGACACAGCAAATTCTGAGTGCACAATCAGTGGATTCTCACGATTTCCTACAGTATTCTGATTTGGTGAAGGACTAATCAGTTGCTTATAATATGGATAGCATATAACAGTGATCACTCACTACTCCACAGAAACAGAAACTACAGACTTAATGCAACTGCTGAACAGCTGCAAGAAGCTGAATACAACAGTCAACATGCACACCTTGGAGACATTATCCCAGTCACGTGGGACTGTGTATCGGTACGTAATCGGAAAGAAACTGGGCAGCGTATGCTTCTTTGCATTTGCCTCAGCCAGCAGTTTGCAGTCCCAGTCCTGCATCTGGTAACTGTAATAAACAAACATAAGCTGCCACGTCAAACTATGACCATGAATCCAATTCCACGCAATGCAGACGAAATTTAACATTTTGGTTCCTGAGAGTTTTCCGAGCCTGACATCTGAGATAACAATTATGCACCCAACATTGCACAGAATTTGTTTATTGTCACAATGTATTATGCTGTATATATAACAAAGTATTACTGGTAATGAATGCTGGCCAAATACAGTAAATAATAAACCTCGCTCAAAACTGATGCTGCTGCTGCTGTCAATAACACTACCAACATACTATTAATTTTAATTTGCAAAAGCAGCTACTGCTTTAGCGCGTCTTAGCCATCGCAATTCTGTCTGTCTGTCCCTCTGTCTGTCTGTCACACAGGTGGATCAGTCAAAACAGTGCAAGCTAGGATCACCAAATCTTCACCATCGGCTGCCTGGAAGACTTTTAGTTTCAGGAACTGAAAAGCTTTTTTATAAATTTGAAGGGGGTCAGTGGTCACTCCGAACGAAAGCACCAAATGAGAAGAGGGTAGGAAAAATTTGCAATTTTTAGCCAATAAGTCGCTGTATCTCAATAACAATGCAAGATAGAGCCGAGGTTACTATTAATCACTAATAAAAAGTCATACACTGACTCTCAATTGCCACTGAATTCAATGACCTTGAACGCCAAAATAGGGGTTTTTATGGATTTTTTGGTGATTTTGGGCTGCGAGACACATTTCAAGAGCGAACTGCGCCAAAATCACTGCAGATAGACCAAGACAGGCTGCATACAAAATTTTCAGCACTGAACATAGACTTTAATGGTCCAAGTCTCAACCTTCTAGGTTCAAGGAAACCTGCGCACGAGGGGATCAAAAAGCGGTACCCCATAGAAGTTGTTATTTTACTGTTGTTGGCAAGTCTACCATGAAAACAGTTGCAGATAGGCACGGATATGCTGCCTCGGATATGCTGCCTATCACAACAAGCCCTAGTGATGCGCTTTTTAGTCGTATCAACGTTGACTTTGGATCTGGATATTTAGTCCGCAGGGCCCCCAAACTGGGACATCGCACCGACGGGCTGTGTTGTGTGAACAACTTGCCCAAAGTTGTTACTTGAGAGTGCAGTGGTTAGGGATCGAACCCACGACCTCGGGGTCATTGTGTCCGACACGCTAACCACTAGACTACCAAGCCACACCATTGACGACTTTGAAAGACCCTGGGGCCAAATTTTCAAAACTTCTTTGGAAAATGTCTTTGGAAGAATTTGAGAAGATCTTACACAGAAGATTTTGAGAAAGGGTGCGCAATTTTCGAAACTTTTTTGGAAACTTCTTAGGAAGAACTTAGGCAAATATATAGGAAAGCACTAACCTCGTCCTACACCGAGAAAGCTGTGTAATAAAACGAAATTTGCAAAAAAGTACACAATGTTGACACTTAACTTAGACGTCATTGTGACGTCATAGGTTTTTTGTGTAACACTGTGGTAAAATCAACAATGAGTAAGTAAAGGAAATTGAAGTTTTGTCAACTTAAAAAACGAAGCGGTGTGTAAAATGCGTTTTCCGTGGACGTGCTAAGATAAGAAGTTTTCCAAAAAAGTTTTCCTAAGAAGTCACATGGTCGGTATAAGCACATCTGATTGGTTGAACTAGTTTAAGAAGATAAGAAAAGAAGAAGTTCTTTGGAAACGCAAAGAAAGCCGTCGAAAATTCGGATAAGAAAACTTCTTTGGAATTCCTAAATCATCTGACATAGGAAGATCTCTGGAAAATGTCTTAGGAAAGTTTCGAAAATTTGGCCCCTGAACTCCAAAAATAAAAGGTTTCATTGTTTTTTTTCAATTTTCAGCTGTGCTGCGCATTTCAAGAGTGAACTGTGATGAAATGGCGGAGATAGACTAGGGCAATTTGCGAATAGGAACTGTTATAGGCTTTTGTGCGTCTCGTGAGCATTAGCTCAAATTTCTTGCTTTCAACTAGTAACTTTTCTGCTCTCATTCATATGCCAGGTAATCAAACAAATGTAAATACCATAAACTGCATGAGCTGGATTTTTACAAATGTAAATACCACCAACTGCATGAGCTGGATTTTTTGGGGGGAGGGGCAAAGGAGGCACAATCCCTTTCTGTCATCCAATCAACATCGACTGCAGATAAAATTCATTCCAACCAACACAGATAGCGCATTACCATGTAGCTAACAGTCTACGATGCTATAACCACGACATTTTTCAGCAGAAATATCACAAACGGTGGCTATAACGGATTTTTTTCTAAAAAATTATGGCCCATTTCTACTTATTTAACCAAAGGCTAACTGAAGAAATAATTGCTTAGCACTAACTGGAATTTGTAACATGCCAAGTGAACCGTTTCAACATCTACAAACTGCAGATAAAAACCAAGTAATAACAAAGTCTGCTACGTACTTAGTACTTGGAATTCATGCAACAGTTTTTACCGTTTTTCGGCAACTTCAACTGTTAGCTTTAATAACTCCTTCTTACTTTTCTCTCGTCGTTTCAACAGCTCAAGAATTATTCTGCAAACACACATCGCCAACTCATGCAAAAATGCTCAGTAACCACAGCACAGTAAACCACACTAAAAGACCAGTATACAGAATGGAAGTATTATATCGAGGACAAAAGAACTGAAGCACAAAAACTGAACAGTAGCTAGTTAAATCTATGGCGGCCTGCATGACACAAAAACACAATAATACTATAAATGAAAATAAATTTCAGGTTTAACCACAGTGTATAATCACTACATTCAACGGTCAACACTCGGTTCGGCTGAAAGGATGTGAAAAGAGCACATAGTCCTGAAACATTGTATGCATGCATATACGACATGGCAACATTGGTATTTTACATCATTTTTAGTCTAATTAAATTTATTCTGATAATAAACTGACTTACAAAGCCTTGTTGAGGTCTTTCTTCAACTTCAACATTTTCTCGTAAGACACTTCATCATTCTTTCGATTCTGCAAAATTACACAATGTCTGAGATCAGCTACTTGAAACAGCAGAGCACATTCCATACTTATGACCATATACACAACACACAGACAGAGCAAAAGCAATCACGTAGTTAGAAACTTCACAACTGTGTGACTCTTAGGTTTTTTGCCAGAGCTTGGCAACAATTTGAATTTCGAACAATTCTCAAAAGTGACTCTGACCCAGCCTAAGTCGAAAAACATATCGTACCTGCCGTAAAAAAGCAACTACTGTGAGAAAAGCAGGAGAAAGTCCGGAAGAAAGAAGTGTTTCATGACCAAAGATTACTCATCTTTACGGGGCATATGCCTCCAAACATAAGCACACTATAAGAGCTTGTCACCCAAGTAAGACACATCATCAGACAAGTAAAATCTGCTGACAGCAATATGTGTCAAATGAGACAACCCACAGACCTTTCGTGTCTGCATCTTCTCGGTTCGTCGCCGAAATGCCACGTACGGATTATTCGTAGTGGAGCCATCGCGCTTCTCCGTCCGGACCTGGGGTATCAAGGCATGTTGCTGTGGACAAATAACAAGTGGTTGGTTAGTTTCAGCTTAACACGTAATCAGCAGAGTGAGTGAGTGAGTGAAAGCAAAGTTACTTAACCATGCTACCAGCAAAATGATTACAGCACATAAATAAAACAACAAAACAGACAGAAAAAAACAATAAACCGAAAAAAGTTTACGTTAATAAAAACAATGCTCTGATTCCTGTTGACGCTGTAAATGATCACCAAAAAACATTAATCCAAGAAGACATGTCCACAGAAAGTGCAATACAGAAAGTAAGAGACTACACACCAATCGGAGTCGTTTGTTCAACCAGTAGTCATACACAGCTATAATGAGATCATCGTCGACTTTCAGCAAAGCCTTTGCCTCATTCAGTGTCACCACCTATACATGTTTCACTGCAACTGTCAGCTGAAAATATTATCATACCAAATACAGTTCAATCTATATGCCAGCTGCAACCATAAAGATAAAACCATGTCAAAAAAGATTCAATCATATGCATTTCCTTTATGACACAATTTCACACAGCATTCTCATTAGAAGTTAAACATGAAGGCACCTCTCCATTACTTGCAAACACAGCTTAAAAGTTTCCTATGGCAAAACAGTTTTGTGGCCCAACTTCGACTTTGATTGATTGATTCGTTTATTATGTTTGGCAGCAAATCAATCAATCAATCAATCAAAAAAATAACCACTTACAAAAGTGACCAGTGGTGTACAACACACCTAAAAACTAAAATAAAACCTAAGGATAATGTACAAAAGTAAAAACTACTCAGAGAAAAAAAGCTCGTTGAAACAGTAAAGTTTTTAAGTTTCGTTTGAATGACGCAGTGTCAGATAGTTCTTGAAGTGATGGTGGCAGATGCTGGATATATAAACAGCAGTACATAAAAATTGACAATAAAACACAGTACACAGAACTAATTGCTCTGCACAGCATTTCACATCACAATACACTGATCAGAAACGTGTTGACCAACTACACCACGCCAGCATGAATGATCCGAAGGTGCGATAGTTTGAAGATGTATACTGCAACATGCATTTTCACTAACTCTAACCCTCAACCTAACCCAAGCCCAACTCTTAGTTGTGAAGAAATGTGGAGATCGAGTCAACGTCTGTAGAAGCGTATAGAAAAGAACCCCAAAACTTTCAGACTATCAAACCTTCGGATTATCGAGCTGCCCCCATGAATACAGAATGTTTGTGAAAGCATAAGCACGGCAGAAATACAAACCATTTGCCCGCTGCCCTTCTCTAGACGATCCATCATGCTCTCAAACTTGAGTGATGACACATCCATCTTGAGGTGCTTCACTTGCCGGTTCAACCACTGCTCATCCTCACTGTCCATGTCGTACTCCGGGATTTCCTGATCCATGCCAAATGCTACAAGCAAGCAACGCACACCCTAAACTCACAGACTTTTTACGCGCGAAAGCAGAATGCGTCGCGCATCTTTGCCATCGTCTGGGCGTCTGTCCGTCTGTTTGTCACACTCGTGATCTGTATCAAAATGGTGCAAGCTAGGATCACGAAATCTTCACTGTGGGCTACCCCAAGGTCTCTAGTTTATCGTGACAAAATTTCGTGCCACTGGGTGCAGGGGTTCCCCTCGAACGAGGGCATCAAAGAGAGGTACCACCTCCCCAAAAAGACGTCATTTTGAGGTTATTGGCTCGAATAATGTGAAAACGGTTGCAGATAGGTACATACATGCTGCTTATCATAACAAGCACTGGTGACAGGCTTTTTGGATTTATCAACATCGATGACCTTGAAC
>Ga0056128_1000295_pt1 | contig 40265 bp, 24 predicted proteins | sample WorMetLIZISLAND2_FD_71113 | JGI IMG/M metagenome (GOLD analysis project Ga0056128, IMG submission 71113) | Marine gutless worms symbiont microbial communities from Max Planck institute for Marine Microbiology, Germany - Olavius geniculatus... ... | reverse complement strand
CTTTCCTTATCCTGCGCTAGACTGATGGATGGCTGCTTGACCACTTTGTGGGTACGGCGTCCGCTATCAGTCAACCAACAAGGCCAACTCAGCTTGCCATCCCTCCGGGGTCGGTTAAATGAGTAGTAACCCATTATATGGGTCACGGAAGGTGTTGACCTTTGTACAGCTGACTGGGCTGCCTGGCCGGCCGGTGCGCCAGCCTGTGTTTGCAGGCTGCACTCGGCGGCTGTGCGATCGGCGGCTCTGGTTAGTGACGAAAAGCGCATTAGAGGTGTGTATACACGACGATGCGCTACACAAATTGACAACCTTTACCTTTTACCTTTCACAGACAGATGCGGAAACGCCATAACAGCAAATATTTTTAGGTATGTAGTCCCAAAAATTGGTAGTCCGTGGAATTATACTGAATACAAGACCTGGATGATAAACACTTATCGTGTCTTACGCTACTTGCATTTACGATCGCTGTCAACTGAGTAACTAATATAACGACTCTAAACAAAAGCATAGGAGTTCCATTCCTGGAATGGACAATGATCGAAATCGAGATTCGTAATTAATTAACGATTAAATAGTGGATAACTTATTAAGCGTTATTCATCAAAATGTCTTTAATCGTCATCAGCTCGAGTAGTAATCTGTCTAGTCAAGCCCAAATTGTATTTCGCCGACTTTGCGACAAAGTCTGCGACTTTGGACACAAATCATTAAAGTTCACGACGCAAATCATGTCGCCGACTTTCCCCGTGCATTGTAACGGAGTAAATTCCTTTAGAGCGACACAAACGGGTTTGTCGTGGACTTGTCATGGACGTTGTCGCTAACATCTCGATATGTCGAGATTGTTTTTATCCGCGACTTTCATGATTTGTATCCACGACTTTCCCGGAAGGGAAGTTTTGATGAAAGTCGGCGTAATGGAATTTGGGCCTACATGCTACGCTACAGTAATGGGACCTTGCTGATTGCGTGCAGGAGCGCCTCTTCGATGGCGTGAAAGTTGACTCGGTCGAGCAGAAGTTCGATCGCTTCTAGATTTTCACTGTCTACCGCCAGATGTAGTGCGCTGCGACCCATGTAGTCGACACAGTTGATATTAAGCTTCGAGTCATCGTCGAGGGATTGGCGTACAATGGGAACGTCACCCATCGCAGCGGCGTTCAAATAGACACGCTCTTCATCAGTTAACTTCCACATACAAACGCATATAACATTTGTGTGTGATAAACGCCTAGAAAGCAATAATCTGTATCTCTAACCTCAGGTGGATGATTGCACATATTGAGTAAAATGTGATAAACTAAAACAACTGGTCGCTATCGACTCCGTTTACTGTTTATCACAGAGCAAAACATGGTGCTATACAAACTTGCACAGAAATTGTTTTGTTTCGTTGCAGAATTTGATGAAAAATAAACTTTGTACAGTTGTTTCAGCTTTCATTATACTTTATTGCAAAAGTGTGAGCGCCCTTCACGAACTAACACTCCAGATGGTGGTTTAACGTACACTTATCCGACAGTCGTCGACGATCGTAGTTTAGCCGACACTGTCGATTTTTTGGTCACGCCTAAATGCATCATTTGAGTTAACAACACTTTATACCTCTGCATACGCAGCTTTAGAAACTCTATTAAAACGGCAAATGCGTTATATAGGTATTAATAAAGACGTTTGTAAACACTAAACAAGAACTTGACAGTCTTACTTGCCATCTATTTTCTTCAGAATGCGTTTTTTCGCATACAGGGTAGGCCAAGAAAGTAAGCTATTGTACTTTTTCTATATCTTCGCTAAATATTGACCAATTTTCACGATTTTTTTTATTAATGGACTCTGGAAAAAATTTTCTACTAGTGGCATGCACGCCACATTTATTATGTCGCTACACTACGTTGTAAAATATAAATATCCAAAAACGTACAATATCTATAAATGGTAATAGGGTCGGGTGATAAATTTTAAAAGTATTTAAGTAAAATGTTAAATAAGTTATAATAAATGTCAAAAAAGATTTATGTGTAGCTACGGAGTAAGTTTTCATTTCTCCTGCAGTAACGTAAGCAAGATTGCAGCCATCAACCAGCATTAATGTACATTACAAATTAGTGCACAGCAAAATCGTACAAATTATTCATAAAATTGTTTAATATGTCCTCCAATGTTTTGACACTTACTATAACTCATATTTTAACTTTTAAGTTAAATGCTTCGAAAAGTTATTATTAGACTTTCTGTCCATCTGTAAATATTGTATGTTTTAAAATATTTATTTTTACAAGTAGTGTAACGACATAATAAGTGTGGTATGCATGCCGCTAAGTAGCAATTTTTTTCACAGAGTCTACTGGTAAAAAAATTGTAAAAATTGACCAATATTTAGAAATAATATGGACAAAGTACAATAGCCTATTTTTATTTGACCAACCCTATATATCTATATTTTGTCATTACAGATAGTTTGTATGGGCATGGCATGAAAGTAAAAGTAAGTAAATGCAAACACGAATTTCGTTAGTTGTTTGAACACGCTCATTTTAAATCACCGTCATTTTCACGATTACCTACCAACGTTCATTATTAGACTTTAGAAAACGCTGGCAAAATAAAAAAAACACGAAAACGTGTGCCTGTAAAGAAAAACCAAAAATCGTTTATAAACGTTTGTTATAACTATGTTGAATGTTGGTTATGCTGACAGTAACCTCGACATCTTCAAAGCTGGTAAACAAAGAGGCTTTAGACGACTGTTGAGTAATGTTTGACCTTGAAAGTCCTTCAAACGATGACATCAGCATGTCGCCAATCCTAAACATGTCAACATTCGTATGCCAAATTATAATATCTACTATCATACTATGATTGCATATTATTCTCCTGACTTGCTGTTTATTGTTAGAGCTGAACGAAAATCACGAATTTACAAAATTTACGAAAATCGTGAAGTAAAGTGCTAGCTTTTATACACTCGTAACTTCTTCACACATTAACCGATGTTTTATATTTTCGCTGGCTAATTAATCAAAAGTTGAAATGCACTCATTGTAAAAAAATCTTGTCACATCCAAAACTTATGAATAAAATTTAAATTTGTTTAGATTGTTTTACTGTTCATAATTTCTAATTTTTGCTAAATATCATTTCATTCGGTGTTGTTTTAGTCAATCGAGAATTCCAGTTCTCGTTTTCGTAAAAGGAAGAGAAAAAGTTTCGTTTTTGGTATAGTTTTTTACTAAAATATTTTCGAAGAAAACATTAGATTGCTGTCGGTGACAGGATATAGCAGAGATGACGTGACATAAATACGAATTCATCTATTAATTACTTCTATCATCCCATGCGTGATCTTACTGGTATCTCGTTCCTAATGGTACGATAGTCCTAAAAATAAGGGGGGTTTCCATCCGAGACTCGTTGGCGTAGAAGAAAAAATTGTGCTTGAATTTTTGCACGTTCTGCGCTCTAGGAAAGACAATGAAGTCCACAAATACTATAAAGTTATCCTAATACAATATACTGAAAGTTGTTATAAATTGCTATGTAGCAATAACCACGGTAAAAATACAAACAATATTGAAGACCGAGAGGAAAAATCTGTAGGTTTAAACTAACATCTTATGAGCACAATTACAGCACCTTACCTGATTTTTTTACATGGGTTTAAGTAGAAAAAATTACAGATACTGGGGGGACGCGTCGCTTGCGTTCACGCCCAGCCATGGCCATCGTTGCGCTTTTTGCGAAACATCACTCCAACATGCTATCTGCAGTAAACCAGTGGTGCCAACGATTTTGAGCCGCGGCCCACATAACCTAACCGACTTTTAGGGACAGTAATGTTCTGTCATTACGCGCTACAGAAATTGACGTTTTTACTTAGTTGCGTACTTGAAGTCATTGCGGGCGAAACCAACTCAAAATTCTGCTGTTACGATTGATGACTAAAATAGCAGACATATTATATTGATTGTAATGTATAGTCATTCTAGTAATCAATATGAAAACGTATATGTTTGTTTCGTTACGTGCGACAAGCCTAAGCCTTCACGCTAACTGGCGTACACAGTCGTCAATGATCAAAGTAGTCGAGTGGTGAGAGTATCGGGCTCGAAATTGTCGAAACCAAATCGGGGCATTTGCAAGCAACGTTAAGCAAGTTGCTAACCTGCTACGTGCTTATGTCAACTCAGCCTCCTACCCTCAGCGAAATTGGAAATAGGTAGTAGCTTATACGCTACGGGACGAAGGCCTAACGACAGTACTGCGGTATGTCTGTTTGCTGCACTGCGAATCTCAATCGGACGGCCACGTCGTATAGCTGCGGAATCATTAGCTCATGCCAATCAGCTGCCACTTTGGACGGCGTAAAATTTATGTGTCCGGACATGAGGCTGACTCGTACTGGCAAACATTAAGACTTTTGCTTTGACCGATATGTCAACTGACAGACTGATTGATTGTCACGATTGACGTCATGTAATCTGGTTTCATCTGAGCGCAATTGACAAGTGACGTTTACTAAGAGCAGAGCGTAGGCCCATGGCCTATATGTCGCACCGACCGTTACCACGTCCGCACTTTTCGAGATAGCGCAACATGTCACACGTGTTATTTTGTCATGTAACACGGTACTCAATCACTGCCGTGTGATTTAAACCACCCTGACGGGTTGATCTCTCACAGGTATTGCTGAAAACCTTGCGGACGGCTAGCTTCTGTTTCAAACTGTTGTAGTAGGGGCCTAAACTTTACGTTCAAAGTGGTGCAAAATAAAAATGTAGGCATACATTTCATTTTTTATTCGACGTGTTTTATTCTGTAAATCCAGGCTCGCTATGCGCTGCAGTGATCGAGGAGAAATGCGAGTGCAGGTAACGACATTTCTCCAGTCGATTGCAGTGTATAACCAATGACTATGTTGCGGCACTCATCCGCATTTTTGCTACATCTGGCAACTTGTTTGAATAATTAACTGATTGGTGTTTAAACATAGCACAATTATCTGTAGTCTTAAACGGCACCGACATTGTCAGAATTCGTCATCGAGCGATAAAAGTAGAGCAGTTGTTTTAAAGAAGTTTCATCACACCTATTCTCCGGCGTACTTCGCGCGTTAAGATGTCTACGCTTAGCTGAAAAAAAATTTAACAACGTCAGTTATTTCAGTTATATTGCACTAATTAACACTCAGTGTGTCAATAATTTCAAGAAGAAGCCATTCAGAGTGCTGAAATCTGAAAATAGCGAAAACGATTCGAGCGGTTGGGGCTTACATAGTAAGTGCTCCCCATCTCCTATCTCATACGGAAGTAATTTGCTGTGCTGCCCTATCCTTCAGGCCTTCCATTGTCCCCAACAGACCTTGGGACTAAAGAAAATTGAACACTGCAAATTACAGTCCGGACTCTAGTTACGGTACTTCGATTTGTCGCAAAACATGCTGTACAACAAACCCACAACACGTCAAGATACCGAGATGTTGTACACAGTACGTACAGCTTGTTGTACAACTTTTGTGCAACTTGTCGTCTAACAAGTTGATTGATAACAAATCAACAAATCGTCTCAGTGGAGTATGGGCTGATACGTACCAGTCCGACTGATTGTACTCGGACATGAGTTCCATGTTGTCTGCTGCAGTGATCTCGTCCAAACTTTCACCCACGCAGTCAGTGTGTCGTTTGTTGATGCTCAATGCTACGCGTCCTGCAGCGGCTGGCATCGATGTTACCACTAGCAACCGGTGACAGTATGGCACGCTGGCACTGCAGCGTTAGCTCACTAGACGGTGACGTACTGGAATCCAGGCGACGGCGATCGCATGCAAATCATTAAATAAAAAATTAAGTTCGAAGTTTTTGTCTTAACTGCACCAGACACCGACTGATTTATTTTCATAACTTATACTAATATAGGCAACGGCGTAGAAAAGTAAGTGATCATTGAACATTCCATCACTCGTGAAATGCGTCGCTACATTTCTTGAATCGTGTAGGCCTGATTCAATTCGTTTGCAATCAAAAACTAAAATGAGTACGTTTTTCTGAACTTTAAGTATAAGTCGTTTTTGCGTTTTGTTTTGAAAATCATATTTAGCGATTTTTCAAATCGCATTTTTAAAAATTTTGTTAAATGTAACTTTTTGTGAAAATTTTTGCACATTGAACTTACAAATTTATGTAAATTAGGCTTTGTTTACCGACGGGCTGATTTGCAGTTGCAGTAAGCATATTTTTCAGAGAAACGTAATAGCATGGTGAATTAACGAAATGTATGCAGCTGACGTTTTGTATTCTAAGCTTCTTGTCTTCTTGGCTTTCATCTAAATATTATACTTTACTTTTTTTCATACAACGAAGAGTAGGCCTAAACTAACAATTTTTGCTTTCGTTGTCGTTTTTGTTACTAAATCATCTCTGCACGAGGCACGGTGATGCATGACAAAAAGGTCACCATCACTGAAGGGCTGTAATCAGCTGCATTATATTGGCGGCCGTTTATCATCGCCGAGTGAAAACGACTAAATGCTGCCAATGATTGCTGTTTGCCAACACAATGAGAGATCGATATGAAAATGTGAGCTATTCGCCGCCGACACAATGAGTTTAAAATCTTTTCACGTGAAATACCGGCGCCTGACAAACACAATTCGTTAGCAAAACCACATGCGTAAGTCGCCTGTTTTAATTGCGATGCGCCGAAATGTTTTTGCTGTCATTTCTTACTGCGTGAACAACTAATTGCACATCGGTCGCAACTAGCGTGATGACCCGGTGACATTATACCCAATTTGACCTCGAGAACCCGTAATGTGGCCTGACCTCCATAAAGTTTGGCGTTTGCGCTGTTGTCCATACTTACATGCGGGTGGCGGATTTAAAACTTTGTCCTTCACAGCTGTTTGGGGATACGTTACATACATGACCCCAAGTTCCCAATCGGACTAAATTTAATCAAGATTTGCCACTAAATAATATAAAGTAGCGAGAAAAAATATGTCGGCCAAGTGGAGACATATTGTGTGTAGCAGACCTGTAAGCCAGAGCGAGAGCGAGCGAGGTTTTTCCCGTGAGCGAGCGACAATACATACGAGCTAGTCGAAGCGAACGAAATTTAAAAACGGCACATGATTTTTCACGCACGACAGTATGTAATGCTTCGCGCTTCTTAGCTGTCGTCGAGGCGTCTGTCTTACTGTGTGTGTCTGTCGCTCTGTCTGTCTGTTTATCACACTCTGTTACTGTCAGAACGGTGCAAGCTAGGATTACCAAATCTTCGCTGTCGGCTGCCACAAATTTGACTCGAGTTTCAGGATCTCAAATACGGTGCAAGATAGGCCAAGGTTTACTATTAATCAGTTATAGAAAGTCCCATAAGTCCTTTTGATCGACACCAAAATCAGCGACCTTGAATAACCTTGAAACCCAGAACAAGGGGCTTATTAGTGATTTTGCGTTTGGTGCTGCGGAGAACATTTAAAAAGTAAATTGCGCCGAAATGGCTGGAAATAGATGAAGACAACATGCATCTAAAATTGTCAGCATTAATCGTAAATTTCAGCAGTTAAAGTTTCGACTTTTCGACTCTCGATGTTTAGGGAGACCTCAATCGCTTTTCCTTGGGTATCACACACTTAATTTTTTTAAAAAGCCAATTATGGAATCGACTTTCATGTGATTTAATAAAGATCATAATCTTCTTTATCATTTAGGAAATTATGAAAGAACTACTGAATATATACAGGGTGCGATAAAAAAAAGTAATCCCCTGTTGTATTTTGCAGAACTTTAAGCATCGACTTGAAATTTTCTGATAGAACCTTGCAATTTTTTGCTTAGCGAGCGAGATTTGTCTACGAGGGATCGAGAAAACGGCTGGTGAGTCGCTTACGGGTCTAATTGTGTGGCCGTCCGCCTACAGCTGCGCAATCTCAACTTTAACCCTGTCTTTAACTTTTAGGCTTCTACCTACTGATTTGAAAATGGTAGACCGGGAAATCTTTTTCTTCTGGGAAAACGCGCATGCCAATTTTGTGGTTTCCGAGGTGTGCCAATTTCTAGCACAAAAAAAATCACAAGTCAGGCAAACGATCGCACTGGGACGACGTACTACTTTTACCTGTACAAATAACGGACGAAATTTTGGACAATCTCTTCGGAAATTCGCACATTTCTACTGCTTGCTGGATATCTGCACTACCGGACATCGTGTGAAATGGCCGTGAAAATGACGCACGCATCACCGTCCGACAAACGTAATTCGGCGGAAGTTTAACAGCCCAGCTGTTCGCGTGACGTCACCGGTGATGTCACGGTTGTGCTATTTATAGACGCCGAGCGTTGCGTTGACAAATTGTTGTCCGTTGCTCAGGTGTCTTGTCTCATTGCCCTACGGCATCACGCTCTGACCAAAATTGTCGACTTTAAAGCATCAGTATAAACTAAATGGATGTCTCGTTGCTTAAAACGCATTTCTAGTTATTGCGCTGTAAGCCGCAATGCGCTTCTTCCTGACGTCCGTTTGTCCACTATGGGCTCTTGAATCAACAAAAAAAACAGCTTTCGCTAGAGTGGGCCGACCGTCCGCTTTTATTAGAAGGCAACGTTGGACTTCCGGTCGCGAAAAGAAGGCGATTTCCCAGAGTCACTGCAGTCCCTCCCATACACGCTATGGTGACACTGCTATATCAAACGCTACAGTCAACGATACGATACCATACGGTAATTCGGCGCAAGTGCGTAATGGCTGCTGGTAGCAACTTTGCATTTACAATAAATCTGAGCTAATGCTCATGAAACGCTAGACAAGCGAATAGTGCAAAATCACCACTTTTTAAGGGGCTATCCGTTTTTGACACCTGCGTGGGCCGGCCTCGTTAAACGTACACGGTGTTTCATAAAAAGGGACCCTTTTGTTTTTCTTATAATTCACTCAAATGATGATCAATTTACACAACATTTTTACAAGTTGCAAGTAGAGGAATACTAATTTGAAATATTGCAACAAAATGTGGCAGTTGATTAAATATTCTTTGTTAGTCGTGACGTAATGCTGACGTCATAATGTGTCACAGGTACAAGCTTGATAGTCTCAACTGGTGCTCTTAGTTGCTACTCAGCTTCGATGATGAACTTAATCTGGTTCGCTAATGAAAAGTTTTTATCGTGTCAGCACTAAGCAACATGAGCATATGAAATCAAGCGTCTTGCGATCCAAAACGCAACCATTTTGCAAACTCGGTGTGCTAGCTCGAACATGTGAAATTCCAACTATCCCCACAGACACGTAAATGCAGTCGCTTTGGACGTGTTTGTGGTTGCAACTGTAAAACTTCAAAAATTTGTCATCGGCGAACCAAATTTTTCATCATCGGTGCAAGGTAGCGATAGACAGCACTAGTTGAGACTATCAAGCTTGTACCCGTGACACATTATAATGTCAGCATTACGTCACGACTAGCAAAGAATATTTAATCAACTACCATATTTTGTTGCAATATTTTGAATTTGTATTTCTTTTGCTACAACTGGTAACAATTTTGTCTAAATTGATCATCATTTCAGTTAATTATTTAAAACAAAAAAACAAAAAAAATCCCTTTTTATAGAACATCGTGTAGAAGATTGAAACCTAGACAACTAAAATCTACGTTCAATGCTGAGAATTTCATGTGCAGGTTGTTTTAGTCTATCTCCCGCCATTTCAGCACAATTCACTCTTGAAATGTGCGTCGCAGTCCGAAATCACGAAAAATTTACTAAAACCCCCTATTTTGAGGGTTCAAGGTCATTCAAGGTCATCGATGTTGACATTCCTAAAAAGCTCGTCGCCAGTGCTTGTTATGATAAGCAGCATGTCTGCGCCTATCTGCAACCATTTTCACTCTAGACGAGCTAATAGCGGTAAATTAACGTCTTTTAGGGTGAGTGCTCCTCTTTCGCCTCCTCGTTTGTGGGGCCCCTTATACTTAGCGGCGTGTAATTTTATAACGCTTTATTCGCAACAAGTGCAGAACACAAATGACAAAGAAAAAGACAGACAGGGACAGAATAAAAAAATAAACAGATAAAACGATCAATTTTGTCACAAAATACCAGAGATTCTAAGCTCTCGTATGGTGAAAACCCGAAGTCTCTATTTCACCTGGTCTTGCAACGATACCGGGACGTGACACCAGGACGGACAGACATTAAGACCGAATTACCGTAGCTAATACGCGCCAGCTCTCGCGCGTAAAAATTGAGCCAAACCGCTGCAAATAGAGACATAGTTACAGCATGTAGGAACTTGGCAACGCTGTATATAACGGTACCGTCGCCGACCCCTACGACGTACGGTTTAGCCACAATACATGCGTTACAGACAGATGACAGATAGGCGATATATCGTATCCAAGACTCGACCTAGCGGTCGGCCAAAAATAACAAGACGTGTAACTCTGTTCTAACACGCCATATTGTGGGCCTTGTTCGACTGTCGATCTTTCTTCTGACATGCACAGTCTGCTAAATAAAGAAATAAGAAAGCGTAGGAAACAAACAAAATTGGTGTAAATATTTCCCATGCAGCCAGATCAAGATTGCTTTCTTCAGATAAGGAGGGCAAGCGATGAATGCATGCAGGCCGGGATAAAGGTGAGCGGCCAGGTGGTAGGGCTGTGAAATATTAATGAGTCATGCAACGATGTTAAGTCGTGCCAGCCACGACCATAAGCCCCATCTCCACGCATTTCAACTTGCTGTGGATTTGTTGCACAACAAGCTGCAAATCAACAACAAGTTGTACAAGTACAAGTTTATGGAGAAATCGCAACTCACAACACAAATCCACAAGTTCTTGACAATTTTGACGTATTAGTGGTGTACGAATACAGTGACATCTGCACGCATGGTTGTTCGGCTCAGGTCAGACTAATGAATAAATGAACAACTGGGTCGGTGAATCACACTATTATGTGACCGAGTGGGGATAGTCGTAATGTCACGGGGTGTGACGAATGGGGCACTGACAGACTCGTATTTACTCGTCTCGTCCTCATTGCAGCCGTTTGTAACACTCTAATGAAATAAAACATGAAATCAAATGACGCGTACGCTTCTACACATATTTTGTGTTTTCTATGTATTTTTGCTGTAGGAATTTGATAATGAAAAAAGGCACTTAGATATACTTATCTATGTGTCAAGTGTCATACAAATAACTGACAGATATGAAAAAACTATATATTGAATTATTGATTGTTGAAGCGTTAAATACAATCAACATTTTAAGTAAAAAAGTTGCATTTTGATGTCTAATGGTCTACTATTGTTTTACCATAAAATCCGCGTTTTATTTTTAACGTTTATCACATTTACTCACTGTGGTTCCCATTTTATCACATAATGCGGCAACATTTCGCAAGGTTGCTGGCACTCAAGCGTATAGCTACAGCATTCTATTACACATCATAGGCTTACTGTACGAAATGTGTGTAACACTGCTAATCGTAGAAATGAAATTAGAACACAACTGACTCGAAAACAGAATAAAATCGAGCGGCAACGTGCATCGGTTTAGTCAGTTTGTTCAGTGATCCGCTTTAGTCGTCACAGCAGTCGAATACGTTTTATAAGGTAATTTTCAGCCATGATGTAAGCCACAATTTTGCATGTTTTTAACATTCAGGCTAGTTCATACGCAATAAACAGCAGCGAGTTAAAATATAACGTAATTGTGTCGGTTTGTGGACAACCTACAACTTTGACGACGTTCGGTTGTCGTTTTAGTCGTATATCGTAAATTGAATAAAATTGATTTTGAAATACGTGAAGAAAAAATACACTTAGCATTATCAAAGTGTTCGGATTAAGCACAAAATGTCCAAAAGTTAAGCAACCAAATTTTACTAATCAATTTCGTTATGTGTAACAAATGGCGTTCGAAGGTTGTGATGCAGTTGAGATGCTTTAGGCCGAGGTGACACGGAGAATGAAAATGTTCCAGACATTTTTGCAAATGGGGGGGCGCATACAACCTTTAGCAACTACATGGACTACCGCATACGAAATGTACCGACAAATTTGATTGGATTACAATCTTTATGTTCGTCGTGGTGTCATCTAGCGGCGAACGGAATCTGTTTTATGGAAGGCAACGGTGGTGGCCGTAACGTTAACAAATCAGTAAATAAAAGCTGCAGTTTGCCAAAGTTCGTTTATTAGTTGCTGCTTCAAAACCTATAAGTTAATAATAAAAAATGTGATTGTTATTTTAACTAGTGTCTGTGCGGTTCTGTTTATAAATGTAAAAAAAGTTATTTAAAAAACGCTAAAAAACGCAAAAACGTGGCAAATTTTTTTTAAAAAAGACGTTGAAAAACGTTGATAAAATCGTTAGTTTTAATTTGTTCAACTTCTTGCCAAAAATCTATTATCTAAGTTCAATATAGCTACAGCTAGAGAAAGTGAGAAAATTTTGATAATTTTTATTCAACTTAGTGGTCATAAGACAAAGTATCAAGTATGTAAAATACCACCGCTATAGCCTAATAATTGGTGCTATAAAAGTGCTTCTCGATGACTTGATTTATTTGGTAAAATTTTCAAATTTGAATAAAAAAATGTTAAAAATTAAAAAAAACGTTAAAAACGTTGTTTTTACATCTATGGTTCTGTTGACTTGACAGGCTGACAATGTGTGTCTGTCTGCTGACACTGCTGACATGTGTCATCAGCCTGTGTGTCGGCACGGCCACGGTGTCGGCACAGCCGTCGTTCCCGGCACTGCTGGACGTGTCACGTGACCAGCACGTGACCAGTGTGCCGTCGTCGTCCGTGTGTGGTCTGTCGACGGTCAGCTCGTTCTGTCGAAGTAGCACGTCTGTGACGTCGGTCAGTCGCTGTCTGCCGGCTACGTGTTCCAGTCAGTGTCCCAGGCGCACAGCCACCCCAGCCAGGTGCATTTGCTGCAGCTACTCTTTTGCACCACCATTTAAACCTTTGAGCAAATGCTCCCCCGTCATAAAACTAGGCGGTAGTTTTTCCAGTCCCTCAATTTTGTACACTGTTTATTACCGAAATTGTAATTTTTTTCAGCTACATCGATTATTGCAAAACTGTGAGCTTTTTGTGACATGGTTTTGGTTAAATAGCGCGGAAAGTTGGGAATGCGTGACGTGCCTGCGAGAAGTGGGGATGGCGTGGAGGTTAAAGTCCTAACCTCACAACTTGCCTTTCCTTGTCTGCCAAACAGAACGAATCAGAGTGGATGCTTGGTCGCCTTTCGCTCAACAGTTCAACAATTTTGTTGTGTTGCAATACAACAGTGCAACACAAGAACTAATCTTGCATTGAAGCTGCACTGCAGTTATACGGCACTCGTGCTAACCGAGTAATAACAAATATTGTATGTATGACCTTGCAGCATAGACCTGTTGGTCTCGGCGAGGTCCGGAGCATGCGCGGTCGTTGACTACGTGAACATTCGACCAGGTAGTGCTCGCGGCGCTTACAGTGTACACTTTTTACGCTCAGTGGCCATCGTCAATCCATCAGTCTGCTACGTTCGACCTCCAGTCAAGCCGACACTTGCATCCGATGGATCATTCACCGTTACGTTCTGGATATGGTTGGACTCTAACGATACCGGGTCGGTTTCATATTAGGTCTACTCATGTCACTGATCATACGGTAGGCAGGGCTGCCGTGGGAGCTGGATTTCAATTTCCATACCCATCCCATACCCACAAAAAAAACCTGTGGGAATTCCCATAAAATTTTCACAAAATTCCCACGGACTCCCCCTAATTGATGAACCCAGAAATCTTCTATACTTATACTCCACACCTCGCGTCTTTTCGTTAGATGAATGTTTGTGCTGTTTCTCATGGCATTGCGTATTCTATGCGCAGTGTTTTTTTTATATTTTTCGTTGTAGAAGACAAACCTGTTCATAAACGTGGTGGGCTCCAGGCTATAAGCCTACTGCTATTTATTGAATTACCCACCCCCTAACACCGACACAACTCAATTAAACATTTGATGCAACTTAGCACATGTTGTGAAGTACAAAAACAGACGAGTTGTGGCAATGTTAGGGAGACAAAACATTTTGTCTGTGATGTGCGTTTTATAAACCACTTCGTTAAAAGTAAAACACAGATGAATTTATTATTAATGGAAAGTCAGCCTGCTTAGCCAGAACAGTTACAAGAACGCTAGCAGTTATCACCAGTTGCTGTACGAACAGTGTTAAATTCGTAAAAGTGCCTGAAGTGCCCGGCTACGGCTGCTGGCTGGCTGGCTCTGATTGTGTCGCCATGCTGCAGCGACGGCGACGTACCAGCCAGCGGTTAGGGGTCCTCGGAAGACTATTGTGCGTTTTCGCTTAATCTCACATCTGTTTATAAATTCCCAAATAATTCCCACAGAACCCATGGAAAACCAGCACAGTTCCCATACCCATCCCATACCCATACCCATGGGAATTTTCATAGGAATTTCCATACCCACGGCAGCCCTGACGACAGGCCTATCAAAATACGTACAAAGGTGCCCTGATTCATAGCACTCACAGGAGCGCCGTATAGGCCAAACATACGAACTGTTCAGTTAATTACAAGGCAACATAAGCCTAATAACAGTTATAATGATCACAATAATCAAAAGCGAAAAACTGTGGAAACTAGAGCAGCAAATATTAAAACGTTAAAAGGTATAGCATCATGTAGTGTTCATTGTGAAAGTAAGTTGGAAGTGTCAAGTGGCTGAGCAACAGTTTTTCATTTGCAAAAACAAAAAGGCTTGCATTAGCAAGTGCTACTTGCCACAAATCAATGTTATATAGTGTGTACGCTGCACAGACGGTTCACTGCGAGAGATTCAGATGATGATTGCAACTCAGGGCGTATAGGCTACTTTTTAGTATTGGAGAACAGAAGCTAAGCATGGCGCGCGCCTGCACAAAACGTGTCGAAGAGGCGAAATGTTCCGAGAGACGTCAGTCCAATACGACTCGTCGTCGACGAGACGGGGGCGATACGACGACCCGAGACGAGACGCCGAGACCTTTTGGGCCGAGACCGAGACGAAACCCGAGACGCACAGTTTCGACACTGAGACGACATCGAGACGTTGAGCAAGTCTTGTGGGCGGGCTGTTATTTTGAACAGCAACAAAGGGACTGACATTTGTTTAGGCCTATATACCTAATAGCTGATCATATGTAATTGTAACAGGTAAACTTTTTGGTTAATTATACTGTTCGCACGTGCTGAGTTTGTGTTGTGCCGTATTGTTACAGTACAGTACTGGATAAGTACAACGCGAGTACAACGAGCGAAGTACAAACTGTACTGCAGGTACAAGTGTCTGTTGGCGGAATACGAATATCGTATCGGTCGTCATTAGATCGGACCACACATCAGCTGAACATTCCTATTAATATTCCACTTCGAACCTGGACACATCTGGCTCTGCAGGTTGCTGCCGCGTTGACATCAATTTATACATTTAATTTGACAAATAGGCTATATTCTACCATTGGACGCCTGTCATAGAACTTTATTTTTCTTTATATTATTTTTTACAAAAGAATTACGCTTTTTAGCCGACCGTACTGAAGTAACAACCGAGCTATTGGCATGGTTGTCGTTCGTCCGTCTGTCAGTAACGGATATATTGTGACTAAGTGTTAGGTCGTAGGGAAACTTTTTGCAAAATAATTAGCCATGGCCTTAACCTCGGGCACGCAAAATTTTAGCGATTAAGTGCAAATGGAACAATGTCAAATTGAGGGTTGAATGGATGGGGGTAGGAAATTCAACGAAAAACTGGCCATATCTCGAAAACGGTGAGAGATACGACCAGGGTTACTATTAATTACTAATAGGAAGTGGCATACGCCGTGTCAGACAAAATGGAAATCATTGACCCTGGATGACCTAGAAGGCCGTTACGCGCTATTGGGGCTAGACGGTGCGAGATAGGGCCTAAGTTGCTATTGATCACTAATAAGAAGTCGCATACTGGCTTTCAAATGACCTGAAAATGATCGATCTTGGATGACCTTAAAGGTCACTGACAAGCAGTACGGTCGGCTATCTTAACGACCGCTGAGCTTTTTGTTAACGTTCATTAGTTGTGAAATTTTGTAGCTTACATTTTGGCGCACCCTGTGGGCACCTTGTACGTTATTATTATTTTTTCCCTCAGTAGTGAAGATCTTGGAAGTTAAAAGCAGACGTTAAAACAAAGTATGAAGCGACTGTAGGTCTGGTGCTTTATCGGGAACAACAGAATTATTCCCTGATCAAAATGGAGTTGCAGCACTGCAGCAGAACAGAGATACGTTGCCAAAGGAAAGACGTGCCTCGAGGGTCTTCAGTAGTTGCGGTTGATCGGTCAACCACCGCGTTTGAAAGTTTTATGTATGAAATAATAATGTATGTATATAGGTATACAGAAGCGAACTGAGTTATTTCGTCAACGGAACTGAAGCCGAGTTTGCAGCTCGCGGATTCATCTCGCTTCATTCTTCAGTTTTAGACGAGACTGGCGCATCTGCTGAAGTTAGAATTGGACAAACAGCTAAGGGTTAATCGAGTTCATTTTACATTGCTTTTTTACATTTTGAGAATGCTAGTGATTTAAAATAATTATGCACAACAAAAAAAACCAACTGTCGCTAAAATAGCCAACTGTACTGGTTGTCAGAGATCTTTAAGGTAATCTAGAAACAATGATTTTCATGTAATATGAAAAGGCGTATGCCACTTCCTATTAGTGATTAATAGTAATCAACATAGGGCCACTTATAGCTTAAAACTTTCCGTTAAAAATTGCGGCCAAACCGCCGCATAAAACGTGTTTTAGCATTTAGCTTTTTCCTGCCGTCCGTGAGATTTGGTGAGATGACGGCGTCTGTGGTGGTGTTTTTCTAACAGGCGAAGATCAGTTGATTGGACGGCTTCAAGAGATTCGGTTCTTTCTAGAAACTCTTACGAACAGGTACGAACACCATGCTTACATGTAAAACAAAAATGCAGATTTTTTTTGGTTTTATTGTTTGGTCGTCAGTAGCCGTATTACACATATCTACCGTCCGTCTGCCCGTCGTTCTGCCCCGCACGAGTTTTATGTCAAAAACAAAAAAAAATGTAAAAACTAGAAGGCGCTCGTGAAAGTGCATAGGCCTATCTCCGCCAAGTGAAGTAATTTACAACAACAACTACTACTAGCCTACTACTACATTATGACCATGCGTCTATCTAGCACCGTTATGGAGATATGGCGCCCTAAAGACATGTACACAGACACGCAGACACACACACGGACACAACGACGGACACACGGACGGACAGAACGACCAATTTCATAATCACAGTGCAGCACGGTAGTGCTGACACTGTTGTAAGGGCAATGAACGTTAAGTATAGGAAATGGCGTTGGGAGGGGGTCCTGTAACTCCGAAACCCCTTAACCGATTTCCATAAAACTTGGCGTCAGTGATCACATCGCCCACCCGACCCTACATGCAAAATTTAGAATATTTAGTATTTAGAATAGCTAGTCTTGTAAGGGCCAGTCTGGAATTCAACACGCGATAATATCGCCCCAAAACCATTTTTGCTGTTTTTGAGTTTTGACTCATATCGCCCTTACATAGCTTTGTAAAGTGTTGAAGTTTTTTGCTCTGATCTTCTCCAATGTTCACTAACGTTCACACTTAAAGAGGGGTCACACGGACGTGCCAATTTTAGTTCATAGAGTCAAAATGTTACTGCCTGGTTATTAGCGTTGCGCGGTTCAGTGGGCGAGTACTGCGCTTTCAGGGCCTATCTAGACAAACGGTTGCATATTTTGTCGGCAGTGGGCAATTTTTTTCTTATTTTTTTTCTTTTCGAGTTAAGAGCCCGTACGGGACAGAAAGATATAGGGGCCTACAGGCAAACAAACAGACACGATACGTAATGAGGCCAATGAAAGGGCCTCGTAATGAAAGCTCTAAAATAAAATAAAATAATAAAATTGAAATATGTCTGGAATGAATACAGTAGGCCTACGTCCAGCCTAATTATGGAATTTTTCGGTAAAAATGAATAAAAGGGTCTATGGTCATACAAATGGGTCATACATGGTGAATAGGAGACATACAACGTATGCAATGCGGGTGGTTTGAAATACATTGCAGAGAGGTGTCGGAGATATACTCAGGATCATTTCCCTCAGTTCGGATACAATCCGATTGTCGCTGTGGTGCATCCAAGCCACGAATTCACCCGCAGGCGACAACAATGTGCATCGACAACGGCATGGTCAGTGGCGACGCCGAGCGAATGAGAATGAATAATTCCAGTATTGGCGACTCGTGGCGTCGACTGGATGTGAACTCGCATTCGTTGGAGTTTGTCAATGACGGCGACGTCGGCACTTTCTGGGTTTCAACGCCGCTGCAGCAAATTTCACTCACGATCACGTTTGGTGACGTATTCCAGGTACTAGCCAATAGTCGCATTATTGTATACACAGTGGTGCATAAGGACTGGAACTTTTGAAAATATTATTTTGACATTTTCATTCTTTGGTCTATGCAGTGTAGGCTATATAAGCATGCGGAAAAGCTATAGCTGATAAAACCGTCATCTAGCAGACATGCATGTTTCACTTTTTATAAGCCATTTCTGTGAGCTTTATATGCTGTTATTTTATTCCTACTATTTTGTGCACTCTCTGTCTGTGTTAGTTGTTACTTTTATTTGCTGGCAAGTTATGCGAGTAGGTAAAGATTGGTAAAGTTTCTGTAGGCTTTAAAGAAGTAAAGTCCGAAAGAGTAAACCACAAAGTATTTTTGTCAGAACAGCACCAATTTTTTCACTGACACGCTTAGCAAAAGGTAATCCAACTGCGCGTCGCTAAAGCATGCAATTGAGTGCCCTACTGTCGCAGCCAACGAACCGCGCGATGCGAGCTGGTTATAAATCAGTTGCTAAATTGCTGTCATGAAGATTTGTTGTTGAATTCAGATCTTTTACGTGTCGGTCAAATTCTACAGCCCGTACCCCAGGTCGTTGACGTTGTCTAGGCAACGAGAGTCAGGCGACTGGTTGCCATGGCAACGCTATGCAGATGACTGCCAGCGAGCGTTCTCGTTGGCTAACAACGGTCAGCTGACTCGCCCCGAAGACATCAACTGCCTACAGTTTGATACGTCAGTCTATTCTGATATTATTTAGTATTGTAGAATGTAAAGCCTATTTTATATAATTGTTTATTCACTCATTTACTTACTGTAGGCTACTTTATAAAAGTGTATGATAAACTGTGTCTCAAGAAAACATCTTTATCAGATATTATCTTTTTTAAACAAATATTCCTGACACAACTGGTGTTTAAATAACCGTTTAAATTTCTACCTCACCCATTGTCTGCTTTTGCACTACCTGAAAAACAGAACCAGAAAACTGTTACATTTTTATCCAAGGCAGTATTAAATAATTTTTTTCAAGTTGCAATCAATAATGTCGGAGATGTTTTTTGAGACACAGTGTATATTATAATTATTATTCTTTCGCGCTGATGAAACTTCCACGACACGTTTATTCATTTATTTATTCATTGTTTGACTGACTGACTGACTGACTGACTGACTGACTGACTGACTGACTGACTGACCGGTTGAGTAATTGATTGATTTTAACTATTTATTCATTTTTTAAAGAAATTCAACCCAAAACGGTTTGGCAACTCACTTACGTTGAAATTTTCTAAACAGTCAACATCGTATTATTTAAGATTGTTTTTTTATTGAGCGGTCGACCGTTGCGTATTTCAGTGGTGGACTGCCAGTGCCGTACTCCAACGGCAACATAACGTTCACGTTGCTGTCCGCTAGTCGTCCGCAAGCGCCTAACTTGCACAATTCGTCGTCGCTACAAGAATTCATGTTGGCTGCGGGACTTCGACTAACAATGAAAGATCATTACCACATTGATCCGTCTGATTCGAAGCACATGTATTACGCTATCTATGAACTCACCGTCACCGGCAGGTATAAGCTTAGACGAAATCTATAGTCTTAAAACTGAATAATTGTTTATTTCAAACTACCCCACCTAAGGCGGTTCAGAGCTGCTAGAGCTTTTCTGCTTCATACCTGTGATAGTGGCGCTATATGAAATGGTTTTAGAGTAGATTAGATTAGATCCCTACATGTAACAAAAGTTCGCAACGGTTTGGCATGCAAATTTTGATAGGGAGTTTCGACAACAATTTTTTTTCGTTTCTATTGGGACTGCGGCACCTGTGTATCACAATGCTAGTTGGGTCTACATAATCGTCCCTAGCAAACGGCATCTGATTTCGCCCAACGTCTTTAGCAGAGTGCGCGTGCGTGACAGACGGACAGACCACTCTGGTAACATCTGTCGCAATAGCCGGTATCGCTAGTGCTTTTACTGCCAGTTACCGCACTGCTGAAGTGGGTAAACGAGTACACAGCAGGAAGTTTATACTACTCCAGACATTACTGTGTCGTACTTAAACTACCATCAGATCGCATAAACTACATTGTCGTTTGTTTAGTAAAAACAGTACCAAAGTGAGCCGAGTGCAGTTTAAGTACTGTAGCAGTGGGTCTTATGCGGTTCGCACAAGCAATGCATCTACAATACAACTTCGCAATACAAGTTTCCTTCAACAAAAACTTGCAGAAAACCTTGTAGGCTAATTTTCAAACAGTTGTAAAACTTGTAAAACAATCACGCAATTCTTGAAGTTTTAAATTTTTGAAGTGGCACAAGTAATGAGAAAACTACTACTAAATCAACAGTTGTTCTGCACTTGTGAATTCCGTTAGTTCTAACAGACTTTGCGAAAAGTGCTAAAACTGTAACACATGTGTCTGGTTTATGTATTATAAGTTTGAATATTCAATAAATCAGTGAGTCGCTGTGGTCGTTTCTGCGTAAGCACGCATTGAAGTTCTGTTGTTGATCAGATGCAACTGTCACGGTCATGCGGCTACATGTGATGTCTCTACACGTCCGTACAGATGTGTCTGCAATAACGACAGCTACACTACTGGAAACAAGGTAATCAATTTAAATACACGCGTAAGCATAATAGACACATTAAACCTATACTAAAAAGTTAGTAAATTAATTCAAGTAAGCAGGCGAGGGTTAAACCAAATTAAGTTATCATACAACCCAAGTCAGCCGGGTGGCCGGCTCTGTTAACAGCCACCGCCTTCAACTGAGTGGGTTAGTACATGTATACCAGTAGTCCTGGTAATAGGTTGTTACCAGGACTGCCGGTATAGGCCGTTACCCAGAGCTCGCCGTTTTTTTTCCAGGCGGTGGCCGTAACCATCGTCAGTAGTCTACTCATTTTGCCTACATACAAAGGAGAGAGTTGGGCTGGATGGCTTGCTCGATTACGAAGACGGAATGCCATCAAACGGTTACCCATTCCCAGTACTAACCCGGCTCAATGTCGAGTAACTTCATTGATTCAGTCAAGGATGTTAGTACTAGGCTAGGCAGCCATCCACGAAATCCGACAAGAAAATGTGCCAGCGTCCAAAAGAAAATTCACTATTCTGTTGATTATTATATGCATGTATATACGTACATGTGTGTGTATGTGTGTGTGTGTCGTAGTGTGATCGATGCAAACCTCTATACAATGACAAACCATTTCACACCGGCGACCCTTGCCGACCATGTCAGTGTTACGGCCATGCGACCAGCTGTATCTATAACGAGACTTTGGACTCGGAACCCTCGCGACGCGACGTCGGCGGCGGCGGCCAGTGCATCAACTGTGCGGATCATACGACCGGAAGCGAATGCGACGCATGCGCAGAAGGATATTTCCGGCCGACAGGACGCAGTTTGTACGCGCGCGACGTGTGCGACGTGTGCAATTGTAGCGCCGACGGTGTCGCGAGCGCCAGCAACGGATCCGGGCATTGTGACCCGGTTTGAACTGGCAACTTATTCACTTACAACTAAACTTTAAAAGATATAATTAGAACAGTGATTTGTTTAATTGTTTTGCATAAGCAATAACACAAAGTTGTTGTGTAGCTTGGTGGCAGAGTGGTTAAAGCGTCGGACTCACAATCGAAAACTCGTGGGTTCCACTCCCGGTCGTTTCGCGGCCAGGTAACGATTCTAACCTAGTATACCGGACTATTTATAAAGCTGGCACGCTGATCGTTGTCACATTTTGGCACCCAGGAAAGAAGTTTCGCGCACTCATTCCGTCACATTCTTTCACGGCTCCAATTGGATGGCTTGGAGCTGTTGTAAATAGATCTTTTGTGCCTGTCCAGGTAAAAAAGAAAACATTTCATTGCATATCGTAAGTATAATTTTTTAAACTACTGTTGTCAATCAAGTGAAATGTAGCAGATCAAAACTTGCTTAAAACAGTACACTAACAAATTTTAATAGCACATAAAAATGACTAGGCTATCCAGCACAAATGAACAACATAAACTGAGTCTGAAGGTGTCTCCAAAGTTACTGTCTACTACACCGAACACAACTAGGCCTACACGATATAAAATGTCATCCAGCTTTGCAGATGGGGCACATGTTCCAGTCACGGACGCGGCGTTGCCTCGCTGCCAGTTGCTGGATAGCGACACTAAGACGCTGGAAGAGAAAGGTCACGGAACGCGGCTCTGCAGTTGTGGCAGCAATCCGACGGCCGAGGTCGTAATGAATTGCGTCGCTTCCTCTCCCAGCGCACCCAGTGTCTCGACGGCGACTGAGACAAAGTGGTACGTCGCTGCGAGCGAGTTGTACTTGGATTGCTTTCGTGCTTCCGCCTCCGTAGCCACGGCGCCCGGTCCAGACATCGCCCGGTCAAGATGACTGGCAGCCAGTGTGTCTTGTCAAAGGAAATCCCAGACCAAGCAGCTGCCCTCTTTCCAAGGCGCTGTGCTCAGTCCATCCGGACATTTGCCGTCATCACGTGACGGCGTCGATGGTTCAAGTCTGGCTAGTACGTCGGCTGACGCCAAGGCGCGCTTGATGAGGTCATTGACAGCTCTGTGTCTGGCGTGACGACCGGCAGACTGGCGGCAGCTGAAACCGTGTGTCCCTGATGTGTCGACGGCCTGCCCGCAGATACACGTGTGAGAGACGCAGACGCAGTGCGATGGCGATGCGTAGGGCTGAGTCGTCTAGCCTGGTGCCGACTGAAGAACATGGTACAGCTTGGAGAAAGTCTCCAGCATGAGGTGATGCTGCCGCAAGAAGGCGGGCAAGCCCTGTTTGAGTGGGTGCAGCAGACAACAACCTCTCGATGGAAGCCCTCACCAAAGGTGCGTCCTACTAACTGTCTATGGTCTCGTAATTTTGCATATGACAGCCGCACATGCATGCATAGTTTTACTTTTTTAGTTATAGCTTTTTTAATGCTTGCTTTTTTACTAACTAAGACAAGTGCGCTGTCGTGTGTAGGTGGGAGGTCAGTGTCCGTGTAAGGCTAACGTTGCCGGTCGTCGATGTGATTTATGTAAGCCCGGGTACTTCAATCTCTCGCCATCCAATCCGCAGGGTTGTCAAGCTTGTAACTGTCATCAGCCCGGCACAGTGAACGCTAGCGTCGAGTGTGATGCAGCTGGCGGCCAGTGCTACTGCAAACCAAACGTACAGGGTTTGTCTGTTTCTCTTGTGCGTCTGTCTGTCTGTATTCATGACGGAACAGGCAAAACCAGCTCATATTATGTGCGCAGCTTGGAAGAGTACAAAGGGTGTTTAAAAAGTTCGTAATCCTGAAAGAATTGTACATCATATTTCGTTACTTTTCAACAGTGTTGTGCAACTAAAGTGCACTTGATGTAGCTTTTTCCAAAGCTTCGATATCGTTGTAGAAGACTTTTTGATATTGGTTTTTTGGCCAGCAATTTGCCATGCAGAACACTTTCTCGTCATTAGCAAATTGTCGTCTTTTCATGAATTTCATATAATAGCCTGGTAATAAATTGTGCAGTACTGTAGTGTCAGATGGTACTAGCCAGTATGTAAAATAAAACCACAGCAGAAAGTACAACATGATGGAGATTGTATGTGATTTGAAAGAAAATAAGTTTATGGACCGAAACAAAGGTTCCTGACGATATTATCGTACCTATGCCAAGCTTTTTTGTCGTAAAGACATCTAGCGGAAGTCATCATAGCGAAGGAGGTAACACCGGTTGCCGAAGCGTCACTAGCAAATAAGTGAGGTTGTAACTAATGTGATAAATTTGTAGGCCTAAAGCTTATTGGGATTATTTGTTACTGTAGGGGTTTACTGCGACCAATGCAAATCCGGATTTTACCAGCTGGACTCGGGTAATCCGGCCGGCTGTGATCCGTGTGACTGTAATCCTGTGCTGTCGCTGGGTACGTTGTGTGACCGAGCGACGGGACAGTGCGAGTGTAAGCTGCGCGTCGGCGGCAGACAGTGCAAGTTCTGCGAGGCGGGCTGGTACATCAGTGAAAACACGTGCTCACAATGTAGCTGCAACACGAACGGCACCCAGCCGGGTACCAGCTGCAACTCTACCAGTGGTCAATGCGTCTGCAAGGCTGCCGTGCTCGGACTGCACTGTGACACCTGCAAAGACGGATACTACGGGTCAGTTTTCGCCGTGCTGTTAACTCTGGTAACTCCGACTACGGAGATCATTATGTTTTCTGTTGTTGCTCATTGATGCTTAATCACAGTATGTTAGCACAACAAAAGATAAACTGATTAGATGTTTGAAGTTCGAGTTCGAGGATGTCAGATGTCAGAAATTTGGAATCTCGAACATGTTCCGCGAACAGCTTGACGGATTCTCACAAAATAACACGTAGGGCCTACGTACATTATATACCGAGGTTAGACAAAAGGGTTAGTTTTCGACGTCGTGGGATCAAAGTCAAAGTCAACGTCATAGCACACTGTCGCCTACTAGCCATAGACCCAGCGTACGAGACTTGCGAAATAGAACTTGGGTCGTTTGCTATCAGCTTTGGTGGGATTCTGGAATCTGCGCGACATAGGAAACGCCGTTTTTTTCGACGGTAACCGGGACCACGGCATAGTGCATTTAACTACTACAACGGGATGGCTAGGCTGAGTGCAAGCAAGTGTATTGCGCATTAGAGGTTTTGGGGAATTGAACAGTATGTTTTATATAAATTCACGTTTAACTCAATTATTGATTACAATGGTTCACCGGCAAATGGCATTGGTCACCCATCTTGGTACTAACCGGGCTAGATGTAGAGCAACTATATTGACGTGCTGCTTGCGCGTGCGTCACAGGCTCGGCAATGACCCGCAGACCGGATGTTCTGACTGCGCATGTCACGAAGCTGGCACTCTGCCGGGTGAAACGTGTCGCGACAAAAACACAGGCCAGTGTCCGTGCAAGTCGAACGTCAAAGGAACATCTTGCAACCAATGCCGCAGCGACACCTTTAACCTGACACACGACAACCCTGACGGCTGTCAGCCATGCAACTGTGACGTCACTGGTACGGACGGTTCGGCTTGCGATCAGAACACTGGTCAATGCAGTTGTCTCAGTAACAGAATCGGCACAAGATGTGACACCTGTAAACCACGTAAGCCCTAATTAATTGACTGTTATGACTATCCTGTACGGGCATTACGTATAATCAGCGGGAGCTAAAAGCAAGACAGCGACTAGGGTGCTAGGACCGTCAAATATTGCGAGTTGGCTACAATAATTGCTTTATGGTTTCTTAAAACTGACATTTGTGTAAAAATGCTGCTCATATTTTTATAAACTGTCTAAGGGTAACATTGTTGTTGAAGACTGAAACTGTATTTCGCTAGTAGGCTACAACATTTCAGCTTTACACTTCCATATTGCCCATAGTGTAAATCGTCACCCTGATTCGTTTGCGCATGCGTGATTGGCAGATTGCACTCATGGAGTAATTTACCGCAAATTAATAAATTAATACCCCTAATACCAGAGACATAACTGCGACATAGACTGAACGAGTGCACATATGTCTACGGTGTCCGATGAATGTAGTCGGTGTTATTGTACACCAGAGAACATATCGTGCACCAATTAGCTCTAATTCTAGACTATATTAGTATAACAGCTTACACGCCTAGGTATCCCCGGTCACAGCTGGATGACTGATATGGTGACAGGATCTTCACGGCAGCTATAGACGGCGGGTGCGAAACAATCTGCCCTTTAAACGTCGACAGCGGAACATTAGTTTTGAAAATTTGAAACAATGTCTGAATATTTTTTACGCGCGACAGCATGTTATGTTTCGCGCGTCTGAGCCATCGTCGAGGCGTCAGTCCGTCCGTCCGTCTGTCACACTCCGGTATTGTGTCAAACAGACGCAAGCTAGGATCACGAAATCTTCGCCATGGACTGCCACGAAGACTTCAGTTTTAGGATCCATAAAGCTTTTCTATAAATTCGAAAGGGGTTACCCCGATCGAGGGCGCTAAGTGAGAAGGTGTACAAAAAATTGGCCATTTTGAGCCAATAAGTCGCCGTATCTCAGAAACGGTGCGAGATAGGGCCTAGGTTATTATTAATTACTAATAGAAAGTGTTATACGTCCTTTCGATTGACATTAAGATCAACGACCTTGAATGACCTTGAACCTTTAAAATAGAGGTTTTGGTGATTTTTTCGCGATTTTGGGCTGCAACACACATTTCAAGAGTAAGTTGCGTCGAAATGACTTGAGATAGACCAAGACAACCTGCATAAATAATTTTTAACATTAAACGTAGATTTTAGCAGTTTAAGTCGCGACCGCTTAGGTTCAAGGAGGCCTCCGCATGCGGGTGTCAAAGAGGAGTACCCCCATAAAAGGTCCTTATTTTACTGCTGTTGCCTCGTCTAGCGCTTGCAGATAGACATAGACTTGTTGCTTACCGTAAAAATAACTGCTAACAAGCTTTTAATGGTTTAACATTAATGACCTTGAACGATTTTAAACCTCCAAAATAGGGGGTTTTAGTGATTTTTCTGCAATTTTCTGCTGCAGCACACAGTTCAACAGTGAATTGCAACGAACTGGATGGAGATAGACCAAGACAACCTGGAAACAGGAATTGCTAGAGGCTGTCGCGCGTCTTATAAGCTTTTCTCAAATTACTTGTTATGTTTGTTTGAGGCTGCGGCACAGTGAGACGTTTTTGGTTAATCTGCGCCGGCTATATTAGACTGCAGTTTACTTTACTTGGTTGTGGTCAGAGTACTTCAAGTCGTCGTCGGGCGGCTGCACTGAGTGCAGTGCTTGGTGTGATCCGGGCGGCACAATCATACGCACCGTCTGCGATGCGGAGAGCGGACAATGTCAGTGCAAACAGGCGGGGTCTGGCATTGGAGGGCTGAGATGTGACACCTGTCTGCCCGGATACTGGAAGGATTCAGCCAGCAGGTCAGCATTTGCATTGTCAGTCTGTCGTTTATTCGATGGAGGAGCTCACAAACTCACTTGCACAGCATGGATGAAATCCTTGAGGACTGTTCTCGACTTCGAGGACAGCTCGAGGACAAAGCGTTGGCCTCGAAGAGGTCTTCAACACTTGCCTTGGTCTTGGCCATAGCCTTGAAAATGAACCCATCCTTGTCCAACCGGTTGCAGTTAGTGCAACCGTCGCGGCATACGTTTGGGTGTACTGCAGTCAGCTAATGGACGTTTGCAGCAATCGTTGCAGCATCAGTTGCGCCGTATAGGCCTATTCACTTCTCGAGTGATTTTGATAAAGCTTCTCTAGTAGATATGCTTTGTAAACTTATGTAAATATAACGCTTAAAAGTTAAAACACTTGTATGAATGACAGTGATATCGGACATAGAAAACGGCAGAGATAGCGCACTGTATTTGCGCATGTGAATTCACTACATTACAAAATTGTGATCTAATTTCGTCGAAAAAAGAAATGAAAACAAAAGATGTACAGAAGTGGGTTATATTTTCGCCATGTGGAGAGCAGACTTACTGAAGCGATTTTTACAGTAATTGTAGGGGTCGATGACTTAATTATTTAGTCCAAGTTTTGGTTCAATATTCTTGGGGGTTTCTGATGAACGTGGGGTCAACATTTCAGTTTTCTCATTGATTTTGCTGGTCATCGTAACTTACAGCAACGCAACCATGCACTCGGCCTACCGCGCAGCCTGTGATGCCCAAGGCCAGTTGCTGCTGCTGCTGCTGAATGTTATGCGTCGGTATTTCCAGCTGTACGTTGTGCTCTTGCGACCCGGCGGGATCGCTCAATGAGACCTGTGACGTCACGACTGGTCAGTGTCCTTGTAAGAAGCTGACGACGTCTCCGTCGTGTGGTCAGTGCGTGCCTGGCACCAGTGGACTGAGCTTCAACAATCCGTTCGGCTGCAGTCGAGGTCTACAGTTCACTCTCAGTTGTTCTTCATAGCCCAAACCGTTTACTAAAGGCGCGTACAGAGCAAATATATACCAACTGAAGTGAACTGAACTGAACTGAACTGATACAGTTTAGTTTTGACGAAATGACCAGTGGACAAGCAGGGCGATGCTACTGTCATTGGTTGACGAGTATGTCAAATTAGTCACGTATATAACCACCGACGCCGTTAGACGGTGCCTACTAGAATATATTACTGCTTGCCCATTGGTCAGTTCGTCAAAAACTAAGCCATGTCAGTTTAGTTCAGTTTAGTTACGTTGCTCTGTGCGCGTCTTAAGACTTGGCGTGAAGTTAGTAAGTAAATTTATATAGCGCACAATGTCGTTCAGTCGACGGAAATGCCCCGAATCTGAAACGCTGTAAAGCAGAAACGTGAGTTGTTACGCTAACGCGCTGAGCTCAGACGGGGCCATGCTATCTGTACAACGACAATGTAATGGGCTGCGTGTCGGGAAAACATAGTAAAATGACCACAAAAGAGGCCATTGATTGGACTGGTCATAAGATAAACTTAAGATGCTTGACTGTGTTTATTTATTTATTTTTCTTTTCCTGTTGTTAATTGCATGCATGTGCGTATGTATTAATCTATCGTTTCTTCGATGAATAAAGATGTATATATATATGTCAGCGAGCAGTCAGAGAGCAGTGGAAAAAATATTTATGATGTCGCCGACCCTCCTTCGGAACATGCCACCAGACATGGCCTAATCTGACTTGACATTAGCTCTCATTATATAAGTAACATGACAGCTCAAATGCCAAGAATGTGCTAGTTTTTTTTATTACTCTATCGAGTACTGATGCCTTTCAAAGTAATTTTTGTTTACCGGACCATAAATAATTTTTTTTGCGAGTCAGTCATTGAATTAATTTGTGAACTATAATTTAACAACAAGCGATACATATCTCAACCTCTGGCGACAATAGTGCTGTCAAATGGCTAACACAACTAACTTAATGCGGCTACTGTTTGATACGTTTCGGAAAACGGATCGCCACAATAATTTGATTATGGTCCTTTGCCATTCTCCACCCATCTGTAGAATTTCATCACAATTTTATTTATACATTTTGCTGGACCTGCCGTCTGGAACATTTTTGGACGTTTCTCGTAAATAGTGCTCTATAAATTAAGTTATTGTATCGTATTGTGCGTTATACCTCGTTTACACGATCGAGCAAACATCGAGCAAATGTATTTAAAATACATGTGCTAATTGTTCGACGTCTGCTTGACGTTTGCTCGATCGTGTAAACGAGATATTATGCCTATTGTATACGGACGTTGTTTCGTGTACGCGTAGCACCGAGTGAGCAGGCGCCACCTGTCGCCGTGTTCGTGAACTCGTCAGCAATTCGTCTGACCTGGACCACTCCAGACAAACCGAACGGCATCATCGAGACATACAGACTCTATCGCAATTCATCGCTCATTGCTAATCAGTCGTCCAACGGTATGCCTTTGTCTAACTTGCAACAATTTTTTGGCAAGATTCTGCAGAAAATTTGTCGTGTAGAACATTTCTGCAGTTGTTTATGCGTGTACATGTTTATCAAGTTACATCAGAGGGTTATTTGTGGTAAGCCAATTGCAGCTATAAAATTATAACTGATATTCATTGTCGGCATATTATGCGGCTGCCCGCTCATAGCTTTGCAACCTTAACCTTAGCTTTAACCCTAACTCTGACCTTTGACCGTTTGAAATGAAAATTGGAACACCAGTAGAACTTTTACATCATTTTATACGCTTCTGTATGTTCGAGTTAAGAGCGCGTAAGGGAAAGACAGACAGATGAACAGACGAACGGGCAGACCCATATAGTTTGTCTATCAGGACGGCCGCCTAATACAGCCTTCTAACAGTTACTGGTGTGGGAGCATTAGAAAGTGTAGCAGAAGTTTACTCGTTTACGTATTTGGCCAGGTACTCACAAAGTGCTTAAAGACTTCACGTGTTGGGCTTACGCATGTTTGTTGCAGATACGGAGTTTACCGATACCGGTCTGTTGCCGTTCACGTGGTACGAGTATCGAGTATCGAGCGATAACGGGTACGGCACAGCGTTAAGTCCCGGGGTGCTGTACCGCAGTGCGGCTGGCTTGCCGACCGGCAACTTCACGGCACGTGTGGAAGTGACGCAGGCGACGTCCGTCTCCGTGTCGTGGACTGCGCCAACGTCACCCAACGGCGTCATACAGCGTTATGTGCTCACGTCGTTTGACGAGGCGAGGGGCGCAAGCGTCACTGTTTACTCGGGTTTATCGCTTGGACGTCGTGTGACCGGACTGACGCCGTACTCACGCTACGTGCTAACGGTCAGCACGTGTACCGGTGCCGGGTGTCTAAACACCAGCGTCACAGCGGTCACACTGCAGGCGCCCCCTAGTGGACAGTCGCCGCCGCATATCAGCGCCAGCGGGGCTACCGGACTGAACGTCAGCTGGCAACCACCTACACGACCTAATGGTAATCATTCGCACGTCGATGCTCAGTCAGTCAATCAGTCTATTAACTTTTGTATTTAGCGACGCATCCTTTCAATGGAAAAGCAAAATTTCGATCTTTTACAACTGTGTGATTTTTAACAGATTTTTCTAGAACTCAAAACCAAGAAAGACGTCCGAGAGACTAACTCAAATGCAGAATTTGGTAAACATCGGACAACTGAAAAGGATAGAGGAAAGTTGCACCCCAGACAGTGGTCTGGCGCACTTATTTCACGGTCGCCGACGGTCGGTAATGTAGGCCTACATTGTAGTTTTTTTGTCACGTTTGAATGCGCAGATGGAGTTCTCACTTAGACTTAGTGCTACAGGTATAGGCAGCAAACGTGGTATAAGGTGCTGAAAACTAAATTACTGGGCTACCAACCCCATGTTAATGCAAGCGAATGTTTATTTAAGTCCAGTTCTTGCCGGACATGTGAGTCTGTGTTGATTACGCTGCGTACTGCGTGTTATGTTGCAGGAATAATAATTTTCTACGAGTTGTGGCTGAAAAGTGAAGACGCATCCAGACCACGATTGGTCTTTAATCCGTCAGGACAGTTTGACCCGCTCGGTTTACCGACGATACTACCAGCTCCCGAGACCAGCTACAGGGTGTCAGGTCTCCAGCCGTTCACTGAGTATCAGCTACAAGTTGTCGCAGAAAACTTGCTCGGCAAAACGGCGAGCGACTTCGCTACTGGACGCACCGCGGAAGCCGGTAGTGTATTAGTTAATCGATCAACTAATCAACCAGTAAATCAGAATTTTACAGTGGTCAGAGCAGTTACGATTACTACTGAAAAGTCAATCAATGCCCGTGAGAATAATGAGACATTCGTAAAATCGTTTTGTGAAGATATGAGATTATCATTATAGAATTGTCTAATGTTGCCTCAAGAACAAAATCATTATTTTGGCGTCACATCTGTGTAACTGTCAAATGCAGAATTGCTCAGCAGAACGGAGCTGTGCAATGCAAATGAGCCAGTTTAGCGGATGACTACTGATTTCAGTAAAATATAGAGTAAATTTGCAGTTTTCGCAACTACGAAAACTATTGCTAAAAAATCGCAGAAAGTTGTAGTGTTTCAGGAAGTAAGCAAATAAAACTGTGAGGAAACTTCTTTTTCATGACACTTACTGAAAGGGAAATGCTTACCCTTTTTGGAAACAAGTGGGGAACGTCCCCGCGTCCTTTTTCTACTAATCACACAATTTAGTGTAAAGCTGCGGTGTATGGATGTTTTAGCTCCGGTGTTTCAACCGGCGCCGACCGTTGTGCCTGTGTCAAATACCTCTCTGAACGTAACGTGGATTAGTGGTGAGCCAAGTACCCAATTGCGTGGAGTTGCACGGAATTACTCAGTTTACATGTCGACTAGCGGCAGCAGCGTGTCTTCATGGCAGGTAGACTGTACATCGCGATCATGTCTGTCTGCCAGTGCAAAGTGCAGTGTATTTCACTGACTTTTTAACAGTTCTTGGCTCAGGCAAATAATTTCTGTTTCTTTTCACTGAGCTGAAATTTTTTGCTAATCTCGGGGGTATTATGTTTCAGTAGATCACGCAACGTCTTATGGCTTCTTCTTTCTTTTTATCTTTGCATCTTTCCTCAACGTCTCTCATTATTCCACTGTATGCTGTAACGTGTTTAGTGACTTGCGTTTCTCTAAACCCATAACTGAGCTGTGTCTGTAGCTCATTGTCTCCTAGGGGCCGTGTTAACCGAGATGAGCTCTGATGCATTGGTCACAGAAATGTCAGAGTGATGCTAACAGTGGGAAATTTTACGTTTACCTTTACTTTTTTAGAGCTTTACTTTTCGTCCTGCCGTTTCTTTTTCAGCTGTATAAACGTTGGACTAGTTATGATCGTTAGCGGATTTTTGCAGCCATTTATAAAGTTTTATCCCCCTGTAACTGCGAGTAATGCAGAAACCTAAAACATTCCGAGATAACAGTTGGCTTAATGTCTAAGTCGCATCATTTTACGTAATCTTCATAAAGCACTTATTAACTTAATCAAATGCTATTTTGTCAATATTAATTAATTTTTTGGTTGCTAGTACATCTTAATACCCTAAAAATCAGGTTTAAAATGGGCCTACTTACTTCTCCCTTTTCACGGCTTCAGCCATATTCGGAACTGTAACGTCATCTGCAGGAGAGTTGCTAACTAGCTTTGTTGCCTTGAGGTCAAATGCAGCTTAATTTACGGCCAAATAGCCTAAAACACATTTTTCATTAATAGTTAACCCACTAAAAACCACAATATTCTAGCACATCATTAATTTTACTAACCGCGCACCTGTAGTAGTGAGCAAATAAACAATGACGTAATTTCTGATGTCATCTATGCATCAATACTTGTACTATAAGTCTAACATTATTCTGAGGAAAATTAACAGATTTAGTATTTTCAAATGCGAATGTCAGTTTGTCAACCAAGCGTCCTGTGAGTGACGTCATCAGTATTTGTGGCACGTTCGGGTGCGTTCGGCTGGCACAACATATTTGCGATAAAATTACTTCAAATATATGTTTTCATTTCAATTGTTCAGCGTATTATTAATTAGTGTTACATTCTATACATATTTAGCCAACATCGTTTTTCGTGCGACTTGGTTCTTAAGCGCGCTAACTCTACTAGTTTGTTGTGGACATGCTGGAAAATGCAGTACAACGTCGTCCACGTTGCAGAAAAATGTGTCGCAAGTTTTTGTTTTTCTGTTGTGCGTTTGTTGTAGAGTGTTAATTTTAATTTGCAAATTTGTTGTAGGCCTACGTCTTGTTATGCAGCATGACAAAGCGCGTCCGCAATAAATCGAAATATAAACGTGAGTTTGTGTTGTGTTTAACTGCATGTTTTACTGTTGTGCTTTTGTACTGTTGTACTCGCAGCTGTATAACGAATCTGTGGCGGGTGACGTCCACAGCGTGCTGGTGTCACATCTCTTACCATTCACAAACTACAGTTTTCGGCTGTCCGTCTGTAATTCTGTCGACTGCATTAACAGCAGCACGTCTACCGGCGTTACTTTTATGTCAGGTACTAACAGCTGTCGTCTCAGTTAGTCAACATTTCTTCTTAGTTTCACTTTAGACACGTTGATTTTTTACGAAGTGCATAGAAAAACTAAAATCTGGGTGAACGTTTTTCATGGCAGGAGTAACCGATATTTTAATTTCTAGAGCAAAGTGTTAAAGATCATGCTTACCGGACTAGTTCATGCACCGACGTAGCGTTCTAGCGTTGATATGTGTGGTCGTTTGTTAGCACCGGGTGATCTGCTTGCTCCACTATCGACTGGCATCACCTCGACTTCCATGAATATCTCCTGGCAGCCTCCAGCGCCGTTGAACGGACCTTCCCCACTGTACACGGTCCGACGTGTTAGTCCAGCGTTCAGCTATCCGCCTCAACACGTCGAGTCCGGAACTCGCTTCACAGGCGCCGGTTACTACAGATTCCCTCCGGACACCATTCCGCAGGGAGTTACCTTCACCGGTAGGTCGCCGTAAAATTATCTCACTTACTTTTTTATTACGTGCCAGAGCTAGCATGGCTAGCTATAGCGCGTATTAGCTGTGGTAATTCTGTCTGTCTGTCTGTTTATCTTGGTGTCACGTTCCGGTACTATTCCAAAACCAGGTGAGATAGAGACTTCGGGTTTTCACCATATGATAGCCTAGCGTCTCTAGTATTTTGTGACAAAATTTCATGCCACTGGGTGAAGTGGATCACCGCGAACGAGGGGAGTAAGAGGGTCATCTCCCTTTAAACGGCGCTATTCTACCATTATTGGCTCGTCTGACATGAAAATGGTTGCAGATAGGCACAGACATGCTGCTTATCATAACAAGCTCTGGCGACTAGCTTCTTAGGAATGTCAACATCGATGACCTTGAATGACCTTGAATCCCTAAAATAAGGGGTTTAGTGAATTTTTCGCGATTTCTGGCTGCGACCCACATTTCAAGAGTGAATTGCGCCAAATTGGCTGGAAATAGACCAAGACAAACTGCGTATAAAATTTTCAGCATTAAATGTAAATTTTAGCAATCTTAGTCCGGACCCTTAGGTTCAAGGAGGCCTGCGCACTTTAAAAAGTGGTTATTTCGCTGATGTTGGCTTGTTTAGCGTAAAAATGGTTGCAGATAAGCACAGACATGCTGCTAAACATAACAAGCACTAGCGACAAGTTTCTTAGAATTGTCAACACTGATGACCTTGATTGACCTTGAGCCGTAAAATAGGGGTTTTAGTGATTTTTTTGGCGATTTTTGGCTACAAAAGAGTGAATTGCGACGAAATGAATAGAAATAGACCAAGATTACCTGCAAACAGGAACTGCTATAGGCTCTCGCGCGTCTCATAAGCATTAGCTCAGATTTCTTGTTTACTTACTTGATACTTTGGCGACAAGAACGGAGTCTTTGTGCATACAGTCTGTAAGATCTTCACAACGCGCTATCCAACGGTAAGCCTACCGTCGCTGACACCATATTTAGCCAATACAGCAAGTCATAATATGCTATATTGTTTATCGGCATTAGTCGATGTGACGGTGGATAATATAACCTTCTATGATTTTTGCTGTTTTCGATGTGTCTTTAATGTGTTACTAGTCGTTGCATTTCGCCGTTAGCGTGTGCAATTGTAATACGTACACTCAGCCTGGGTATGCGCAATGAGTACCGGGGAAAGCTATGGCGTGAACAGGCACACCGCGCTATGCGCTACCTCCGTTTATCCGTGGTTTGGTGTTAACTGGTGTCTGGCTGAATGCTAAGGAAACGGTGATCAGCGTCGCCGTTCTAGCCTTATGGTTCGCAAAGTACTTTATGTTACGTATAGTGAACTACCTTTTTGGTCTGAGATGTTGTAGACGGACGGCCCATGTCATCTCGTCACTATGTAAAGTAAAGTGTAAATTTACATAGCGCATACTCAAAAAGATCTCTAATGCGCGCGGTTCTAGGCACCGACGTGTTTTGGTTTTTTGTTGTTGTCGTTGACAGGTATTCGTCTGTCATTTCGTACGCTGCAGTCCAACACGCTGCTGTTCTTCACCGCATCACCTGGTGTACAAGACGAATTCGTCGTTATCCAACTACTGTCTGGAAGACTCTGGTTTCTTTTCGATCCACAAGGTGTCACCCTTACTCTCTCACACTTCACTTATTCTACGGCTGCTTTCGTACATGGTTAATGCTTATTCTGCAGTGTGTGTCTGGACGGGATAAGTGAGTGGTAAATAAACTGATAATTAAAAACGTTATACATTTTGTGAAAAAAAACTTCAAAAACGCGTTTTGTACAAAAAAGCTAAGGTGAAACTTTACAATGAATTTATTTGTTCGCACACAAGCGACATACACACCCAAGCCGACAAGCTGACTAAAAACCAACGTGGCTCGACATATATTTTGTCCAAATATTTTAAATTAGTATTTCTTTAGCTACATCTGGTAGATATTTCGTGTAAATTGGTCATCACTTGACTGAATTATGAGAGAAAGAAAAGGGGTGCTTTTATGAAACACCGTGTATGTGGTGACATGCAACTTCTGAAAATGTTTCGTTTACGAAAAAGAACGCAAAAAATAGAAAAATAGTCAATTGTACTATGGCGATGTCGCGTTGCTTGCGTGTATATATCTGTTGAAGGTTGTGCAAGGAAAGTGACAACAAACGACGAGGGACGCGAGTACAACAGAGGACAATGGCATGAGGTCACTGTTAGACGAGACGGAATAAACGGTAGACTCCAAGTCACGGGCATCGCCGAAGGTACCTAATCAATGTCAGCCAATCAATCAACGCCTTTATTTGGGTCCGATTAAACGTGAAATCCACGAAATCCAGTGTCATGAATGTAGAAGACGCCTGCGAACCTGTATCTGAGTAAAGAGACAACAGTTCAAACATTTGTTGCAACTTTTGACTATGATGCCACTATCAACAGTTTGTTGCGTTCAACAGTTTATAGCGTTTAATAACTCAAAATGCGGTGTTGTTTCGTTGGAGTATTATCATGCAGTCGCCTTTACAGTGTGGGTGCTAAAGGAAAATCTCAGACGGCACTCTGTTCTTAATATTTTCAGGTGCTATTAAGTGTCGCTTAAACAGCGATTCTTTGCACCAAAACGTTGAAATTAAACCAGGATTGTTACAGTTATTTGAAAATGTAACGGGGGTCCGGATTTTTGAGACGCAAAGACACGTTTATTCGTCAAAAAATAACAAACGGACAGACAAAAAGACACACAGATACAGGTATGTTCTGCATATGTCATGTCTATGGTCGGTTTTCGCGTGTATCGTAGGCACGACGGGGGCCTCCAGTGAGTGTAGATCGACCAGTGTTATCGGCAACAACACGGGAATCTACCTGGGAGGTCTGCCTCATGACTTTGTCATTCATAGGCCGGACTTCGGCGACAAGAGATTCAGGGTTCGTTCACGTGACTTTTGATGTGCAGTGCTATATACGTAGTTTTTGTTTTGTTAAAATGTACCTAGTCCAAACAAATTCAACAAAATTGATTTAGTTAATTACGATTTTAAGCTTACACTAGAGCCTAAAATCGTAATTAGCAGTTACGTTTGCGCTTCTGCCTCATGAAACGTTCACGCCAGTTCTGGTTTCTGGAAACCCATATATCGCGCGGACGCGTATTGTCAATCGTTTTCACATTTTTATCGTTTATTGCGCAATCTTCTTAACAGGTTGCATTACGGTTTTGTTTGTTTGTCGGTCTGTCCCCTACGAGAATCTACCAAAATTGACAAGAACGTTCTTGGGGCATGAGTGATAATTTGTGTGTAGTGTATAGCTGGGCGGGACGGCCGCAACTATGTCGGCACTGGGCCGACATTTTTGCTTCTTACATCTGTGATTAGTTGTTTGGAACGTTACGCAGGTGATTCGACAAAGTCTGCAGGGTTGCATCGCGAACGTCTCGGTGCTGACGCAGGCGGAACCCAGTGAAGTATGGACTCCTCTGGATTGGAGTACAGCCAGGTCATACAGCGGTGCTAGTGCGCCGTCTGACGGCTGTCCTCTGCTAGCGCGAGATCAGAAAGCGCAAAAAGCCGTTCACTTCCTCGGCACCGGTAAATCAGTCATTGTTCAATTATTTCTTTTAGCTGTTTTAGCAGAAAACTCAGCAGTTAAGAATGCTTTAAATTCAATATTGTTCTTAATCGGTATAGTTTTAAGTGTTTTGGCGGCAGCTTTCCAGTTTTTTTGAGGCGCCCATGTTTCTATTGTTAATTCATCTACGTCACCTTGAATTAAACTCCGGTGACAAAGCGTGCAGATGGCCGACACATCATGTCGTCACTCGGCGCCGGCATGACGCATGCTATCGTGTCTGCGTAGGTTATGTCAAGCTAGCGCCGGGAACGTTCATCGGCGGGCGGCAGATCGACATTAAGCTAGAGTTCCGTACGAACGTGGCGCACGGAATGATGCTGTTCGCATTCGGCGGCACCGGTATCTACTTCATTCTCGGAATGTTCGACGGCGATTTGCTCTGGGTATTGAGCGTCAACGGCGTCATTACTGTCTGTACATACGAGAACGCTGGTACGACTCTATGTAATGGCCAGTGGCACACGGTACGGAAAGGGTTAGTGCTAGCACCGGACTCTGTAACGAAAGAGTTAAGGCAGGGATAGATTTGTGCATGATTTCGCTCTGTGATGATGAAAAGGTTGAGGTTAGGTGTGGCGGCATGTGGCACACGGTAAGGCTGGTGAGGACAGGAACACAGATGATACTGACGGTCGATACGTTGTCGTTCGCGTCGATTGGCGGGAATCCCGCTGAAATCGTTGACGGCGTCGCGCTGACGTCTTACCTCTATGTCGGAGGCATACCGGACGACGACCTGGAGGCTGTCGAGTTCATTCGACGAAATCGTTTGGACCAGCGCATGTTTCAGCACGGCAGTAGTATGTATATATAACTGCTACTGTTAAACTTTTTACATAAACTTAAACTCCATGTACTACGAGTTTTCGTGGACATGTTGTACAACATGCTGAACATTACGGCAAGCTGCACGACAAACAAACTGTATGAATTGATAAAATTACAGTTTTTGTTAATAACTTGTTTTTGTTGACGCTTTGGCAATCGCTTTTGTTTATTCTGAGAACGGATAGATATCGCCGCGGCGAACAGTTTGTCATAAATATGAAAACTTTGGTAAGACCCTCGTCTTTGTTCGTGGAATTGTCTCGTTCTTTTTCGGTGTTTATCGTTTCAGAAAAAGCTGACAGTAACAGACGGAAAAGGTGACGCAACAGAAGTTCGCTTAGGAGACGGAGAAAAAGAATTAAAGACAACGAAGGAAAGGGGAAAATGGAGGTAGTCAGTCTCGTGCATGTTGCTTTTCTAATCGTGGTATGTTTGCTGATGTCAGGTTTCAGCGGCTGTTGGGAAGATGAAATGAGAATCAACCGTAAGCGAACGTCAATCAGTCAGTATACGGCGTCACTTCGCGATGTCAGACTTGACGGTTGTCCTGACGTCATCAGCGCGTCATCGTCGTCGTGTGCGACGTCGATACGTACGGACGTTTCTCAGCGGTTTAAGACGTTCGCTCTTGACGACGGGCTTCGTCCGTTTACAGGTCTGCATTGACTCTGGGCAGTCCGTAAAAACGCCCATAACTTTCATAAATGTCGGTTTTACAACACAACTAAAGCTGTCGAATTAACGCGTTAACTTAACGCGTTGACCCGTTAAGTTAACGAATTAACGCGCGTTAAAAAGAATTGACGCACATATGCTTCGTAAACTGACTAAATTCTGTGAAGCAGGAGTTTCAATATTTTACTAAACTGTGGTTATTTGACAATCGAATAATATTTTGGTAATTAAAAAATGTTTTGTTGCCGTTTCGTCACTACTGTCACGATCTTGCGACACAGGCATGAGTTCGTCGATCGTCAATCAAGTCGCCCTCTCGATGTAGTCCACCTACAACTCTAGCAATGTAACGATGCGTTTATTAACGCGTTAACGCATGCGTTAAAAGTCTATTTCCACTACGGCGTTGCGTTGCGTTTGAAGGCGTTTAAACGCGTCGCAACGCGTCGCAACGCGCTGCATGGCGCGTTGCTGCGCGTTGCAGCGCGTTGCGGCGCGTTGAAAGGGGCGGAGACATCTTTGGGAAGAATATTAATGAGTTAATATGGTCGACAAATACGAAGATTTGTTGCATTTGAATTTGATGCATTCTAAGCGTCACGGAACTCTTCTGGTTGCAAGATATCGTAAATATTATGAAAAATGCAAAATAATAATAAAAGGCGACTT
>Ga0056128_1000293_pt1 | contig 40288 bp, 20 predicted proteins | sample WorMetLIZISLAND2_FD_71113 | JGI IMG/M metagenome (GOLD analysis project Ga0056128, IMG submission 71113) | Marine gutless worms symbiont microbial communities from Max Planck institute for Marine Microbiology, Germany - Olavius geniculatus... ... | reverse complement strand
GCACATCGAAAACAGCAAAAATTACAAAAGATGATATTATTCAGCAGCACATTGACACACAGTCAGTGTGATGCAGGCAATATCACCTTTTGTAATTTTTGCTGTTTTCGATGTGCAAGTTCTTAAATGTTGCCGTTAACAAGTGTATAAACTGATGTTTTGTACATTTATTCATATAAAGTCGCCTGTAAAAATTTTCATGGTCGGGCCAAAGGGGGGGCATCGCACCGTGCTCCCCCCTTAAATACGCCACTGTTATCGTGCAAGTTTTCCAGATCACAGGATCAACGAATGCACAACGTTCGTCATTATAATGTCATCGGCATATAATATTTCCATTATACCGAGACCGCCGATATGTATAGCAGCAAATTTAATCACGTCTGCGTCTGCGATCCAAATTTCGCAAGAACGAATCGTTTGGAATGAACACAAATCTCTCCTTGCCCAACTCTACTGCGCGCGCTTCTCGGGTCACGTGGGAGTTAGTTTCGGGTTACAGAAGACAGTTGTAGAAGAAGAAGAAGATCAATGCATGCACGTCGTTGCTAGCCGGCAATGCTCGCGCACCGCCCAGAACTGTAGTCAAAGTAGCACGCACGTATATAGTACGTATAGGCGTGCTGAACACGCGCGGCTATCCAAGAGTCAACGAAACATCGTCGAGAAAATGCTCACAAACGTCTTTCGCGAGCGTGAGTCAGCAGCAATCAATTCATGACAAGTCTGACGGACATACTGAGTGATAAATGGACGGCGCTAAACTTACAGGCTAACCGCTGACCACAGGTGTGAGGTCGAGCCGCTCGTTGGATACACGAATCTACAGCGCTGAAGAAGGCAGTGATACTCGAGACCTTCAGTGGACTCGGGTACGAGTCAAGTCCTTATTTTTCAACACTCGGACTCAGTGGCGGATCTAAAATTCTGGAATAAGAGGCGGAAAGGTAGAGGATGGGATGTGAAAATTTTTTTAAAAAGTTTTATGCAGAAATAATACATTTTTGTGCAAAATTTTTTCTTGGTTATAAAATGCATCCAGTCAATAAAGCGGGGGGATGGCCGCCCCTCCCCCTGAATCCGACACTGCTCGGACTCGGACTAAGTAGACTCGACTGGATCGCTGGAAAAAAACAAAAGAAGATTTCCACAGGTTTGTTGGTATAGGGTAAAAAAAAGTTCATACCTTTAGCGGCGCTTTTAGCTGGCGAGGCGAAAGCTAAACCCATGCAATTGAGCAGCTATGCAACCAAGTCAGCCAAAATGCGGGCTCGAAACAGGTATCTTTTGGTTTTCTGTCACTGGCCGTGCGGTCACACCGTTATAGCTTTCTTTCAATTGCCGTTTGCAACAGATTGTGTTCCTGGCCTATTTTCGCAAATATTTTTTTCGTTTTCTGTGTCCAACAGTCAATACCACCAACCCACTAATAATACTATGCAGTTTATGCCTCAGCTAAGTAGCCCACACGCACAGCATGCAAGCTGCTATACTGTGAAAATGTTGTAGGCCTACACAACCGATTTTTCGCCACATCGCACGGAACAGATAGAACGATTTGGCTTATCAACTGAAGCGCGTGGATAAACGGCAGCAATCGTCGTGCAGACCGCCAGGGGGCAGTAATTGCAAGCTGCGGCGACCAAACGTCCATCACATTATTGATAACAAGCTAACAGCAGCAGCAGCAGCGCAGCACTCCATTGCTCGCCGGAGCAGCGGAGTCAACTACGGTTTAGCGAAGCAGAAATCATGCTGGAAACAAGCGTCGCAACGCTCATGTTCATTCATGAATGACTTAAATTTGCACACGCAACCAGCCACCACCTGGCGACTGGCGCCAAAACTATAAATTATCGTTTCCGCACTGGTTGGAAAGACAGCTCGGAAATAGGCGCTCGTCTCTGTGTCAGTATGGAGATCTGATGTACTGACGTATTTCTGTGTTAGAACTGCAGGATGGCTATTCGGTGTATGGACCAGTGGTTAACGCGCTGGTAGTGTCGATCAAAAAATGAAGTTGTTATGCACCGAGTCCGGTTACTATTTGGATGGACGTGATGACTGTTTGCAAATAGTCTCGATATATAACCAACCAACCAGGTCAACTCAGCCTTCCATCCCTTAAGGGTAGGTAAACAGACTAACTGGCTTGCCTAGCTGGGGACGGGGCGCGTTCATCCATGTCGGGTGGCCGGTGGGTACATGGCAGGCCTACATACTCGCTACGGTTTGGTGACGTATACACGAAACGTGCATCACGCTAAAGAGGCAAAAAGCGTTGGTCCAATAACTACAGAATGCGACATACATGCAGTGTACACAGTTGCTGCAGTCACATCACCAGAGTGTGGTTGCTGCTGCTGTCTCTATTATCCACGCAACATGGCACTAAACGACGTGTCATTACTGCACGATGGTAGAAACATGCACTGACGGGTCTATACAATCGACGTGTCAACGCGCCATCATGAGAGTTCTGCACTGCAGGCAGACGAAGCAGAGTGTGCGCAATCGATGTAACTGGATTTGCTAATTAGAGTGGCAGTACATAAACCTACATGCAGCAGAAAAACTAGCACTGCAATAGGTCATCTATGTTTCGGTATACGGTATACTGATTCATGAATCTCAGATAGGCCTACAGACACTTAGACTTGCAGGCGGATATAGAAGACATATAAAGTACCTGTGCCCTAGACTCTATAGACTAGTGCATTTAGCCTATAATATTTTCAGCATGGATGCAATAAACACTAGGAAAAATTTTTTTAACTATAAGACGAAAAATTTCATCAAGCTAAGTGCCGTGAGTTATCCCGTTGACAGAGAAAAACACCGCGACGATGCTGCAAATAATAATTTCGCCGGTCGCTACCACTAGTTGCGTCTATCTCCCCCTTAAGGCTTTGGAGCAAGTTTCCCCCTTAACTCAAAGTGAGGCGCCATACTCGTCGAGAACAAGGCGCAGCAGACGCCGTGAACGAGACGCAGTAGGCGTCGGGGGGTGGGGAATGGGAAAGGGGTATCCCCAGCCGACTAAGGTCGTGAGCTCCCCAGCGAGGTCCGGTGCGGAGCGCCGGCGAAAAACGAATTTGGTGCTTTCTAGGCGTCACAGAACATTTCTGGTTGCAAGATATCGTAAATCATGAGAACAGCGTCATATTGTACAAGCTAAGGCGCAGTATGCCACAAATATCAATTTTCCCCAAAAAAACTTTTCCGTATTTTTTCTTGAGCAAGCTTTATATATTGTAGACGCCCCTGGCTACCGCGGACAGTGATTATTATTACCACGCGACAACGACACAGTACATGTGCGTAACGCTCTGCACATATAGTTACGGCAACAGCAGGTGTACGTCAGGTCTGCAGTAACAATGTTCGCTGTAGAAAGTGTGACTGCAAAACACTGCGGGGCTTCGTGAATAACGAACGCAATTTGCGCTCGACCTCATCAAGTACATGTACAGTGTACACGGAGTAAACAAGAGACGCGGACAAGGTCGACATGCATATACAAACCGAAAGAAAAAAGCGACGGCGTCACGGCGATAAAGTGCAAACATTTGCTCAGTTTACGATCAAATCGAATTGGGCGTCGCTCTGCAGCTGCGTCGTCGGTCAAAATGGGGAAAAAGACAGCTTTTTCCTACAAATCGCCGCAAATTTTCGACGTAAAAGATTAATGCTCACTTAACCCCAAATTTTGTATTTTAGAAAAAAGTTCCCACATATTAAATTTAGGGGATAAATGCCTCATTGACTCTCTCCCCCAAAACACCACTACTTTCCGGCCACACGGAGTCCACACGTGTAGTTAATGTATGCCGTATTTCCTACAATGTAAATTCAACGTTATTCAGTGATGCTCTTGTGCCAAATTGATCGCCACTGTGGTCAACAAAGCATTTACATCGTCACTGCAGTCTGTATTAAACAGTAGGCTATATATTCCGCTGGGCACCACGCAGTAATCCTGGTATATGCAGTCATCGTGCAAGCTGGCGCCGCTATAAGCCGCCAGTGACGTGTGCAGTCACTATCTCTGAACGTTGCAGAGGCGGACATTTGCCAAGGCCCAAAAATTTCCGGTGCTTGGTGCTCCCAGTTGAAGTCCAGCTAAAAAGTACGGATGGGAAGAGACTTTAAAATTTTTATCTCATAACATAATATTGCAGCATAATTAGCAGAACTGCAGAAATTAATCTGCCTTTCCTATGTACTCACATCTCCTCATTTTACGTCCCTTTTTTCGTAACACCAAAGACAAAACTGCATCCCTTTATTTATATTTTTTTATAATTCACCGGCAATTAGACATACCAGTCAGATAAAACATTAAACGTCAGACAACGTATTGCGCTACGTATTTATGTTTTTCGTTAAAATAATTCTACAACAAACAAAAAACATCACAGGCATTTGCAGTATCAAATAACTCCTTCAAATTATTAACTGAAAAAAATAATTCCTTGCCACATGACATGAGAAAAATTTCGAATTACGGTTGTTAATTCCAAGACGTCGGGACGCTCAATATTGTCATGACTCATGACTCATCGTCATTCATGACGCTGAGCAGGATAACTGGATTTCAGGCGTGCTTGGGCCGTGATTTAAACAACGTTCGGTGATTAGACACACCGTGCCATGCTGCTATGTGGGTGGTCTGGTAACAAGGATGATTTGATTGTGAGCTATTTCGGTGAGGGATCGACGCTTCAAATGAAGCGTGACGCTTTGGGCACTAGCCTAAATCATAGTATGCATGCTGAAGAAGACGCCTCTGAAGACACGACCACACCGCACTATAACAAGTTGGCCATTGGCTATTATTGAAAAAGTAAAATCCGAATATACTGTAACTATTATTATCAAATCTATTTAGCAACGATACTGACTAACCAAAATAAAATAAGTGCAGTCGGCAAAGAAATGACAGAACGATTAAATTCGTGCCCAAAAGGTTGTCTATGAAAGACATTTTTTGATATGACTATATTATGATGCAATAAAAGATTTGCACTGGTAAACTAGCAGGCAGTTTATTTTTTTTTCACATAAAGTACAAAATCTAAAATTTTCTTCAACTGAAATGATAGAAACGAAAATAAAAATTAATAATATGTAAAAAACAAAAAAAATAATTAAAAAATAAACGGTTATGGGGAAAATAACAAAAACTAAAATTTGAAAACAATAAAATAAAAACCGTTATTTTGTTTTTTATTGCACTACGTTAACCGTTAACTTTGCATTTTAAGTATTTTAATACGTATTTAATAACTCACATTTTAAAATGTCTCATAACAGTCACCTACGCTAATCAGTGGCGTTCCGGTTTAAAAAAATGAAGAACAGGAAGTTGCAATTTTTCCACTGACCGCTGCAAATGTCCCCCGATCGCTACCCCACTGACGCTAATCCATCCCTACTGCGTCAACTGACGGAGTTCTCTGGAGACATGGCCTCGCAGACTGCAAGAAGTAATCCATTGCTGCCGCACTAGATAGCAGCGTCCAATGGGACCTCGTTAAGTGCTGCTCTGATTCAGACTGACTGACCGATCTCATCGCGCTAGGCGGACCGCCGTGTAGACCGCCTAATATCTTAACAGCTCAATGTGTCTGTTTACTGTAACAAAAATTTCCACGCCCACGCTAGTCTGTGCCGGTAAAAAGCAGGTTCTAAGGTCGTGGTTACAAGCAAAACAGAAAAACTGCAAAGGGACCATTTTTGGCGCACGTTTTCGCAAGGTGATAAGACGCGGTTTTGTGTAATAAAACATCTGCAAAAATGTTTCATTTCGCACGTAACCTGCGGGGTCCTGCGCGGCTGAAGAGTGAGTTACAATACACGCTACAAAATAATAAGTTTTTTACCACTGGCATCTAACTGGCTGTAGGATATGCCGGCTCCGAGAATTTTTTTGGCGATTTCGGGGTGCGACACAAGTCTATATCATTCAGAAGGTGGCGCCACGGAACTATCGTTATGCGATCCAGATAGAGAAGTTGGTATATGTATATTAACTTAGCGTGAACACCCCAGTTTTCAGCTAAACTACTGAACCGAAACTGCTATAGACTTTCGCGCGTCTCGTGAGCATTAGCTCAAATTTCTTGTACCTTATGTGACTTTCCTTAATGTTCGCACTGTGAATAAATGTTGTCGTATTCTTATAAAGAAATATCGACCAAACAAAGCGGACTACTAGCCTATATACATGGCGCGGTATTGATAGATTCCTGCAGTGATGAAGTGACAGAGGAAGTGATTAACTCTGCATGCAGTAGGCCTAGCTCACGGATGAAGTACTAATTTATCACTGTAAGCTGTGAGACCGGCCGGAGTCCATTTGTGGCGCCTAGTTCTCTGTGTAGTGTACACAGAAGCGACTGAATGACTGCACACCAAGCAAAGTTAAGTCGAATGCGAGAAATTAACCCTTTCACTAGTCACTGCTGCAATAGCGGCGAGTTCAATAGTGCCGCCTCCAAGTCACTAACGCCTTAGCGGTGAGGACACAAAAGCCAATTGTTCGCTCGCCCAGTCTGCATGGCTAAGATGTTGACACATTAGCTCAGCAGGTGACCGCTGTCGGTCGCAATGCAATCTGCACTCTGGCTGCTGTCATATTTGTCCTTAGCTTCATCACGCTTCTATACTCAGAGCCACGTACTCTTGGTATACCTATAGGGCCTATACGTAACGTTTCGCAGTTGTATAGCCCTTTAGTTTAGGCTTAATACGAAAAATTCTGAAGTAATTTATTCCCAATACAATGTCCAGCCACCCCAGCTAAGCTTCTTTGTTTAATGATGAGCTCTAATTTTCGCAACTCAACCTTATTTCTGATAGCTTCATTTCACACCTTGTCTTTTCATGTGATCGTTAACATTTTTCGTTATAACTTGAGATGAGCTGAAAGCTTCAAGCTATTTTCATCGTCTGAGAGACCCTATAATATAATATAATATAATATAATATAATAGCCAATTTACTGGCAATGCTGCAAACAGCGGCAGGTATCGTACGTGAGTTCCCTGTCAAAACCGGGGCCGACATAACCAAGAACGTCGAAACTACCCCACTCTAACCCTAACCTTAACCCTCACCTAACCTTGTTTAGGAAATAAGGTTAAGAATAAGGATAACGACCTTATCTTTATTCTTAACCTTATTTCCTAAACCTAAACCCATATCACTGTTTCCCGGTTTTGTCGGGACACCTCGTACGTGTAAACGATTGTCCGCATGCACAGCTGCTCTTGTGCGCGCATCACATAGATCAGCGGCCAATACACGTGCATGCGCTGACACTGACAGTATGACACACGTGGCACAGGGCTGCAGTCAACAGAGAACAGGTAGAAAGCATGATTTATTACGATAATTATTGCAATCATCACCGGCGACTGAGAAAGAAAGAGTATTATCGGCAGTCACAGTCACCACATGGGCCTGACAAAGACCGCATATGAGATTAACAGGCACACTAAATATAGCGCAGGTGGCAAGAACATAGACTGCACGGGAAAACCTAGTCTATCTTCCAAGCTATGAGATAAGAAGCCCAGCTGTCACTAGGATAGCCGACCATACTGGTTGTGAATGTCAGTGACCTTCAAGGTCTCTAAGGTCTCAAGGTCGATTTAAACGTCATCCGAAAGCCAATATGCGACTTCCTATTAGTGATTAATAGTAATCTTAACCGTAGGTCCCTATCCTTCACCGTTTCGGAGATATGGCCAGTTTTCAATTGAATTTTCTACCCCCTCCATTTAACCCTTAATTTGAAAATGTTTTCCTTGCACTAGATGGCTGAAATTGCGCATACCTAATTTCAACACACATGGCTAATTATACGTGAAGGAGTTTTCCACTACGACCTACCCGTTAGCCAGGGTACACCCGTTACAGATAGACGGACAGACAGACTACAATGATGCCAATGGCTCGACCGTTACTTACGTACGGTCGGCTAAAAAGCCGCCGCGATATTAAAACATGAAGTTATCACGAATGACCGATATAATATATCGAATATACTTCGCCGCTACTGTTCTCATTGTAGGCCCACGCCGCAAACTGACCTATGAACCCATTCGGTGGCAGAATACAGAGATGCCCGTTGTGACGGCGCGATATGGCTGCAGTTTTTGCACGTGTTCGAGGGGCCGCCGACCATTGTTCCGTTCCCGCGCTAAAGGCCAAGGCGCCCCCTCCATCTCGTGCATGCTATATGCTATATGCTTGATATAAATGCTCTTTGTGCTGCGCATAATGCATGCGGAATGAGCAGCATGCAAACTATGAAAACAGAATGTCGTGCATTGACGATTGCAGGTCGAAATGCGGTAAAAGACAGCGTCAAAACTAGGCCAACTCAAGTAAAACACTAAGAAGGCTATAACAAGTTACGAAAAATGTCGCAACCCATTGATATTATTCTAATCCTTTTCTGATTAAAGGGCTAGAACTCCCGTAGCAAAAAAAAACTTTAACCACGTTTACGTTTTTCGCAGTTTTTTTCTTCGATACGCTCCAGTGACCCTGCTACAGCCGCTGCAGTCGGTGGATATGAGGTAAACGAGCAGCTTGTGCAGCTGAATACAAGAACGGAGATAATAGCAGATTACGCTACAGTGATAGAATTATTGAGCTAAGTGCACGTGGAGCAATCGTAAGGCTGTCGTACTGGTAGCCGTTCGTCGCGGCTCAAGACGAGGCCCACGGTACTCGTAAAAACGACACAATTACGAGAACGGTGCTGACGGCTTAGCGCCGAGCACAGAAAAGCGCGGGACATAATGTGCGCAATGGAATGCAAATGTTTCGCACGTCTTTCGCAGGGAGCGCGAATTCGCGAAAACGTCCACAGTCCTAAATGTCGTCGTCAGATGCTGAGAAAAGATCACCATCATTATCAACATCAGTTGTTCAGCATCATCGCCGCAGCGAGGAATAATGTTACTTTTGAGATTCTGAATAATAATTATTATTTCTAGGAGCACGAGTCTACGACAGAGAGGTGTCGGATAAGTAGGTCCTTAAGTTCGAATACGAACAACAGCAAAATACAAAAGTCGGAGACGCTGGCCGAAGACCGAGAGTAGAGGGAGATGTCCGTCGGAAAGTTGCATTTCGAACAATCGTTAAACATTCAGATTTAAGCAGACCATATGGTCTATCGCAGTATAGTCTACCGCATCAAACCATCAACGTAAGCATCACATTTATACGTTTAAACAATCTGCTTCACTGAATCTTGGTCAATGTTGTCTGCAACTCCCCCCCCCTGCAAGATCCTCAAATCTTCGCATGCGGATCCGGAAATCCTCAAGCGGATTCGAGTGCGCAGTCCGCGTGCACATATTATCTGATGTAAATGTCAGTCGTCGCCATTCTGTAGCATGGACGTGGCGCTTGTCCCATCGACTGACCAGCGGGACCGACGGACTTCAGCTCAGCTGAGTGATGGCCGGTTTAACCCACAGGTCGACACAATTAGTACCCCAACGTCCGCATGTCTCTTTACAGCTCAGCGGAACAACGCCATAAACGCATACCCTCCGTGAACAGCGTCGACACATTCGCCATGCAGTTAGTATATACAGCGCAGCCGGTGTTACCGGCAGTCGGGTTGCAGAAAATGAAGTAACTGCAAGCACTGGCTTCCTGCGAGACCGCTCCAAATTTTTGTCTGACATAAGATTTTGTTCCAAAAATGCAAAAAGTGAGGTTAAAAATCCCCATTTTGGGTGGGAAAATTTGGGGGCAAAATTGACAGTTTGAGCATCCTTAATCTCCGTCAGAAAATTGCAGCTGTCTGTCAAAAAATTGCAACTTCTTGCTCCCCCCTCACTTTTTAAACCACGACGCTCCTGACCTAAAACAACATGTTATGCGTCTGCCATCGATGGGGATGAACTGATTGGAACCCGTATCTCTTTTGAATGAATGTTAATGCTTTCTAGATCCATATTTGGCTGCACAGTAAGTCCAATTTATAGGCCTATACCAACCACAACATATACGTGCTCGAAATCATCCACGCCTCGTTTTTCACACTCTCGCATATACGTTTCCGCGCCACGTAATATGCTCGTTTATGACCTGGCTTCGCCACTTCACCAGTCGATCGATGCCGAATTTGAAAACCAGATGAAAACCGCTGCTGAATATTCAAATATGCGACGAACTGATACCACCTCGCGTTTAGTTTCCCGACTTTTCTTGTGTTGGAATTATCTGCATGGTCTGCATGCATGCGTGCAACAATTAGTTGATTGACCAGGCTAGATATAGATAGACTATACATGTATGTAACCGCGTAGGCCCCTACACCAGTGCAAACTGTGCAATTTCTATTTATTTGTCTTCAATGGCAGGCTCGAGGCCCATGAACACACAAAACACACACAAACACAAAGACTAAGTTGACCGAATTACTGCAGTACAGTTCTCATACAGACTTACGTACTTATTACAATCAAAATCTGATGTTTGCTTACCTAACTTTACCATCGTTCGCTTTAGCCTGCCCACCACTGCAATCCCTTTGTCGATGTAGGCCTATATGCGTGAATCTATAGCATCGACATTTGGAACGGCATCTTACATATTGAATATAAATAATTTTCTGTTGTACTCTATTGCGCGGCATTTTCAAATTGTCACAAAATAATATTTTGCAAAATAAGCTACAGATAAGTACAATTTTACAGCTTATTATTTTCATGTGTTCTTGCCAAAATATTGCGAAATGTTCTAACCGTCCATTTAGTAATTTCTGGTCCGCATGCAAGAAATGCATTGCACCGCTCTGTATCGGAAGGAACGAAAAAGTCTGCATCATGGGTTATTGATGATAAGGCACGGTGGGGTTAAGTTGATTCGTAGGGCGTAACAAGACAAAATCCACACGCACGTGCTGTCAGGCAGTAAACATGTCACAGGCACCGCTGCTGCTGCTGCTGCTTCTGTGCTTCACTCAACTGTGACGCTGCGTCAGTCCTGCCAGAAGTCCTGTGTCGTCCCCGATGCCTCAGACTGCGTGATAAGGCGGGAGCGATGGTATTTCTGCGACACTGTGAGAGTGTATAGACTAATGTCAATTGCTACTAACATCATGGCCACAATGCAATAAAATACGATATTTTTAACTTACGCGGAAGCAGGTAGATCAAATTTATCACTGAATTACCGTACAACTTATGTTTTACGATCACCATACTTTTGAAAGTAATCAAAATACTGGTTATGAGTGAAAGAAAATAAAACGCACTTTTCCAGTATGCATTTAGTCCACATTTGTACAATGACGAACGCGTCACCAATGACCAACCGACCACTGCGTCCCTTCATTCACCGGAAACATCTCAACTATTTCCCATTACACCACACATACAGCAGCCTCTGCAACCTAGTATATCGGACGGCTTCAGCTGCAGCAGTGTATCGAGACTACACGCCACGCGACTACCGGGGAAGTATATCTGACCCTTGAGACACTTTATCACTAGCCATCACTCTCCCGGCCGCTCCACACGCGACCTCAGTTCAGGACAGAAGGGTTTCTCTGCAGGGGCCGTTTACCCACAAACTGCAGGCCAGTCTCATACCAGCCAAATAGTATTACAGCTTTTAGTTTTCTGCAGCTACAAAATTGAAAATGTTTTCACGTTTCAAGTACGATGTTTATGAGGTTCGGGGTGGGGGTGGTTATAGTGAAGGTTTTGTACCCAACTGTCCTGCGCACAATGCTTGTCCTGTAACGTCGTATTTGAGGTAGTGTCCTTTTGCGCAACGAAAAAATAAGGTTCACCTACGTTTTTATATGTGTGTGGTGAATACAGCTGTATAACAGATGGTGAAGATCGGAGTGTGGCAGTTTAGCTAAGTGCTAAGATCGTTGCGCACTTCAGCGATGTTGCTTCACGCCCAAGTCCAGTCAACACTGACAACAGTGTCCGTTTTCGGGTATTAACTATCATCATTTTTGTACTTAACTAAAGTCCCCACCCCACGTACAGGATATATACCTCTAACCTGACCATCCGTCGGCATAATAAGCACTGGCAATGGTATAATTAACCGGTGCGAAAAAACGGCGTATTCTGCGTCTAATAGTATAGGCCCTGCTGCCTATTGATCAAAAACACACGCTGTTAACGCATAGTTAATCATCCGGCTGACTTAAGTTGTATGAAGACCTAATTGGCTTCAACGCTCGCCCACTCAAAGCGACTAACATGCGATTACGAGTAGGTCTTTACACGCAACGGTCTTTGGTCTGATTCGTGCAAAATCTTCTTCCAATTTCCACTCAAATGCTTGAATTGCAACGTGAAAATATTTCTACTGTTTAAAATTATATGCCTACTTTATAAATATCTTGAACATTCCATAAAAATTAGAAGAGCACGTAGTCGACGTAGTATTTGACAGGATAATTATATAAGTGTGCCGTTTACCTATAGCTTAAAAACAGCCTATTCAGATGAATGCATTGACGGCGTATACAAAGGCAACGAAATACAAAAGACAACCGGTGCAACACGGTGCAGCGCGGTGCAGAGTAATGTGTCGCGTCGTGCGAGTGCACAGAAATGCACCGAAATACACCGACTGGCACGCGGTGGCGCCAAGCCAGCTGAATAATTTCACCAGCAATGTAGCGCCCAGAACGACATCTTTAATGTCAGTCAGTACTCGCGGGCTGTTTACAACGTTATAACCGCTCGTGCTGCCCGCCTTCCAGTGGCGAAAGCAGACAAGTAGAAAAATGTCCAGTATCAAACTTCTAACGATCTTGAAAATCCAGTTTTCTCTTGAGTGAGTACGCATGTAAACTTTTGTAGAACGAAAACGTTTCTAACCATTGACTGCAGTTACTATCGCAGGCTAAATTGCGATAGTAACTCATTTTTGTATTTTTGTGTTTTGTGTTTCTGTAAAGGTTAAACTTTCTGTTTATTGTAAAGTTTAAACTTATCCTTCCATTATTGTGTTTGTGTACATTCTGCCTGAAAAGGCCGTCCCCGAAATGACCTATACTGTGTCGGGTGGGACGTTAAACCCTACTCACTCACTCACTCGCATGCTGAATTGCACAAAATATTTAACTCAGTTCCATGAACTATTCTCGTAATATCAAAATATTTTAACTAGACGCTACCAACTCTGAATAGGCCCTACTTCAGGATTGCTTTTCCGATTTTGTTTCGTTTTTACATGCTTTGCTCTCGTACATTAGACAGGTCTTAGGGGCCGAAGCAAACAAGCTTGTTGCGTGAAATTCACTTTAACCTCACATCGACAAACCTACAATAATTTATCGCCCATCCCAGCCCTCCTCCCAAAACTAGCCTGGCAACGCCCTTACGCCCTTTCTACCTATCACGTCGTACTTCCGTGTCTGGCGAGATATAGCCCGTGTTTGGGTAATTACCGTTTACAGAGACGTCCATTTAGGGACTGCGGTTAAACAAGGTGGACGTACGTACGCAGGCGTATCAACGGACATCAGCGTGCAAGTAGATAGCAGACTCCGCAGCCGATGTACGGGGTGGCATATCGCATCATTAAAGCGCCGTTAAAATGTAACTCGGACAAGGCGTTGATAACAGCGATGACCGCGACGTTGGACAATAAACAGTAACACCTTAACTAACGTGATATAACATATCTGCTGAATGAAAGGTCGACGAGTGCGAAAGACTTGAAAAACGAAACGGGACTTTCGATAGAGAATATAGGAACTGCGAGCAGTATATAAACTTTGCGTCAATTAAAACTGGATTATTTTTAACAGCGCAGCGCGGATATCACCACAAGTAACAAAAAGTTGATAGAAAAGACAAAACAATAACATAAATTATAGAAATAGACGATTTTAACTTAGGCTTATCGTTTTAGCAGTAAGCCATATACGAAAAATTTCTCAACTGCCTTTAACACTTCTTTTTTCTCGATTTTGCTGCATTTTAAGACAAAAAAATGAAACAAATTTATAGTACACAAAGTTTTTTCGCGGGCAACAGAGAGACAACCTCATGCCATAGTACAAAATATAGGCAATGTGGCTAATGCTTCTTTAAAGAACTCTTAGACTATATAATATTTAGTGCATGAGGTTTGAACTCCAAGCTTTTTTTATATGTGCGCCGTGCAATGCTTTTTATATTGTGTTAATTACTTGTTTAACGCTGAGCGATTTAATATCTCAATTTTGTGCTCCGAAATCAATCCGTATAGCACTGCGTTCTAGTGGTTTTACTGCCATGCAGACAATAAGCGACAAGAGCTTCATACTATCGATCAGTGTTGTCTATTGAAGCGAACACACTTTTTGTTAACCGTGCATCTGCTCATATGCAAATGGCAACGACATCACCAGGTATATTAACAGTCTTCAAAGTTCACAAATGCCCAAAGTGTTTTCTGCGTCTTTGTGCGCAAAGGAGTTTCTCTGTTGCTGCAATGGGCCCGTTGTTGCCTGACGCAAATAATGTAGGCTACATGTATGTATGCATTGCCTATGCAATAAAGAACGTTGCCTTATTAACCAAAGACAAACAATGGACACATCTGCATGCTATCTACTTTCTTTTAATTTACGGTCATTAGCTAACAAACCTATTACGATACTCGATTAGTTTGTCTGCTTTTAGTGTTTTTAGCCATAAATCTAGCCATTTGTTTTGTCTGTAACGATAGGTTTTGAAAGTAAGTTTCGTTAAAATTGTTTTTAGCGTTTGGACAAACTATGAGACGCTTCCGCTTGCATGCTTTGGATTTATTATGTATTTTGTGCTTTTTGTTGAAAGCTGCGCTTGTCAACTTTACATTAAACGAATATATGATGACGATGATGCATCTAGGCCTACTTTGTTACCAACAAATTGCCGTCATAAGATGCGGGCCTAAACTTAGCTCACCTTTCATATGACCACATTACAAAAAACGCTGCCCCTATACAGCTATCGTTTCAGGCAAATATCTGCAAAATCCATTATGTCCTTCGTTTACTTAATCGCACGATACACGAGTGGACAGCAAAATGAATAGATGCAGCTGCGAGCGACAACGCTGACTGCAAAACACTATGATCAAACAGAGAGCAAAATAAATTATTATTGCCAACGGAATTGAGTCGTTATTTCGGCCCAGTTTGTTCAAAAGCTGTTGACCTACCGTACATCATATGATCGACGGTTCAGTCGGTATATACCGGTCGATTGTTGGACCAGTTCACTAGCGTGCAGGCAGTGGATAATTATTTATGCCATCGACAGATATGACAGCTACTGTATAAGGACTAATGGCAAAAGCTTACTGTACGAAACGATCAATAGTCTTGTACTTTCATAAAAGGCATGAAATTAAGACACGATCGGCTTATGATTCCCGGCTTAAAGAGCATGTGCCGTAAATGCGGAAGAAACTAAAAAACAAATATGAAATGTAAACCGACTACACTATAAGATCCTGTCTATTTTACTACACACTCAGAGTTTGATGCAATTCGGCGAGGGACAGGAAATTGTCATGCTATAAATAATTTCCCAAGTTTACCAACCAATAAGAAGAAAAAAATAAATAAGATAAAAAGTGACACAATTGTCAGAACGAATCAGCTGCACTAAACTTACATGTATATCTTTTTTAACTGTCTTAAAAATACTGTCCAATATACAAAGTTACCCATAAGATAAGTCTATGTGTTCCCGTACTGTACTACACGCCTCTCTATAAGCTTAGTCAAGTACACAAATTCAGATGGCAAAAGCATGTTTCCGGTGCACCATACAGTACAAGGGCATTATAAAGTACAGTAGCAGTGAGTGCATATTTTGCGTGGTATACTCAAATAGTCTACGTTGTTTCGCATTCCAAGGTTGAATCCATTGTTACAGCGTAAAGACTCGTATACAACTCGATACTGCAGTCTTCCCACTCGCACGCCACGATTACATCTATGCCGCGTGCATGCGTGTGTGTGGTTTAAGATAAGTATCTTTATTCTTTATTCTTCATCAGCTAGCCATATAACGGCCGGAACCTATATACAGGGTGTGGCAAAAAAGTAACCTATTAAAGTTTTTCGCTGTTTTCTCAGCAACCGTTTAGCATTTTAATCTGAAATTTTACAGATTTATTTCTAAAATTGTTCTAAGGTTGAGTGCCAAATAAAATTTGATTCCATTGAAAAATGACGAAGTTATAGACTTTTTATCATAAGCGCCTACCGATTTTTTAGCGTTAAAAATGTTCAAGCTACAACACCAGTTCAATAACATCGCTGAAACAAGTCAAACAACACAGTTAACTAATGATCAGATGCCAGATTTCCAATGTCACTGTGAATGCTCGAAGTGTCCACCGACAGCTCCAAGCTCCAACACAAGCCTTCAGTCGCTTAATTTGAGAAGTCTTTCGCCGTCTTGTCGATCGGTCCTTGTGATATGTTGCCCCAGATAACCTGAAGCGATTCCTTGAGTTCAGCGATTGTTTTCGGCTTTGTTTTAAGCTTGTGGTAAGCCTCCAACATTGCACATCATACGTGATAGTCCACTGGGGTTGTATTCTGCGAATTTTGTGGACATTGGTTTTTGTGATAAAATCTGGACAGTTGGCCCACAGCCAGTTCTGTGCTGGCGTGCTGTCCGGCCGGAAGATGAATCCGGTGGGCAGCCGGCGATTGCTTTAAAAGTACGATAATTTAGTAATAATGTATAAACAAAATCAATTACTCTTTGTCAAAGCGTCACTGTGACGTCATCGGCAGTAACGTGGTAACCGGATTTTGAAAATTAAATAGCACTTTTAGCTTAAACACTTTAACGCTAAAAAATCGGTAGGCGGTCATGTTCAGAAACCTATAATTTTGTTGTTTTTCAACAGAATCACATTTTACTTGGCAGTTAGATGTAGAACGTTTCCCTTAATAAACCCGTAAAATTTCGAATTAAAATTCCAAACAGTTGCTGAAAAAACGGCGAAAAACTTTAGGGGGCTACTTTTTTGACGCACCCTGTACATTAAAGCCTACGCTGAACTCAGGGTGACGCAGAAACAGTGGCGACACCGCCTCTCTGTTCTTGTGGCAACAGATTTTGTGGATGTGAGATGTACCAAAAGCGTCAAAATGGGTTGGTTCTGGGGGAGTGGCGCGTAACTCATAAACTTCCCAGTGTCAGTGAGTTCTGAGCCCGGCTGCAGGCGAACTTTGCGCAATTTTCCAGGACACATCTGCTTAAGATATACACATACTGACGTGCAGACCAACTAATAAGTCTCTGACCTTCTAGCAGCCCGACGCTAATGTTACACGCAGTTTATTAGCTTTTTAACTCAAAATTAAGGCAGCATTTACTATGGACGGCTGCCCCGACTCTATAGTTGGGACAGAAGCAACTATTGCCCCTGCTGTTCAGGTGTCGATCTCTGCCTGTGCACAGAAACGTCCCACTGCAGTATAGCCGTTGATGTATACTAAACGGACAGCTAATCGGATAACTAACGACACACCCTGTAGAATATACCCAGGTGCTACCACGTACAGGTAAGGTACTATAGAAGCAGTGCGTTCTGTATAGTGTAGGCCCTCCTATAATGAGGTTTATTAGATCGATGAGAGGAGAGAGATAAGAGATACAGAAGTACGTTATAGTCTATTGTGTATCCGTTCAAATCGATTCAGCATGCACCTACTTACTTAGTCTGTCTGCTTTACCATTAGCATGCTGCATTTAATTGCAACCTGTACCTGTTCAGGCTAAATACCACCAGCGAGGCGCCACTCTTCTGAAGAAAGGTGCAGAATATTTTCCACTGGACATATTTCCCTGGACCTATCCTCCAGACATTTCTCTGGGCCCAATTGTTACGTTACGTGCTGAGCGAATGTTTCATGATGGCAACGTAGCACTGTAGAAACGTCAGGGGGTCGCAGAAACCGGAAGAGGAAGAGTCCATAAGAGAACTGTCCGTCGGAGAATGAGCCTGGGGGAATATGTCCAGGAGAATGTCACTCTGGCTTCCTCTATAAAAGACAATCCAGTCCATTCTGCTGTGATTTAAAACACGATAAAGCAGCACTAGTATAATGAGAAATATCAGAAAGAGTACAAAACGCGACACACTACGACACAATGGCACACAATGGGAAAGCGAGGGGCTACGGTCCGCAAAAATTCTTGTAATACCGGAGTTGGCCCAATATCTACAGTTTTATTAGATTTTGGCAGTGACTGTCTATTCTGTGTTTACAGAAAATCTAGTGTATTGTATTATGGCTTGCATATTCGTTGGATACTGTGAAATGAATCAATGTTCTTGCACAATTAATTAAGAGTTTAGTTATGATTAATTTAGTTGACACTTGTGTGTATAGCTATTTTTCAATACTTCCATCCTTTCTTTCTTTTTGTTTTCTTCATTTTCTGCCATTGTCGCGGCTCGTGAGTGAAGAATTTCGTATCATAACAATGCGATAATTCCGAAAGAAACTGCACTATATGTGAAAGATGCTCATGATACAGAGAACAGCACACAGGAATGTGACTCGTCACGAACATAACGTAAACAGACTGAGGTTACTGGAAGAACATCGAGTCCGACTTGATCAAAGACAACACGCGACATGTTACACACGCACGTATGAGGACGGCCCCTTGCGGTGTCCGGTCCAGTTTGGCAATTTGCAACACCTCAAAGCCAGCCCAGGTAGCGCAGCGAAAGCGTCACGGCATAGCGACACCATCAAAGCAGATGCCGGGCGAATGGCTGCCTGCAGTAGCCCGGACCGCCCACGTCGTTACTTGGCATAACTTTCGACTGCGTGGGGATTTGGCGCCTGGAGGCCTACGTGAAGAGACGACTGGCATGTAGGCCCATCAATGAAGAAAAAAACTACTTGACTTTCCTCTTTTGTTAGATGCATTATATTTGCAATTTTTCTTTACTCAGGCGTCACTGTCACTAAATTACGTCATTCTTCGTCTGCCGATGGACACCAGTTATGTTTTTATCCGAATAAATTGCCATTTCGTCGCGACGGTTAGATCAACTAACGACGAATGGTGTTTGATTCGTAATCTGCATGCGGAGAAACGCTGGGGTTCCGATAGAATCATAATAATGTTTTCAAATAAATGACTGCATTAAAACTGTAAAAAAAATACAAATAGTAAATGTTAAAGTTGTCCAAACAGTTCAAATACTTGGTGCTGTGCAGTTTATTTGGCATTATATCGACGTAGTTTAAAGGAACGTCACTTTTTTGGCCTACCAGATACGACCACTATGACCCCACAGGGCATAACAGAGCATAATATTATGCGATCAGCCGCGAACCAAGGACCAAAAACCAACGATTTTTTTGCCATCGGCCAAACGCAAATACACACCAAGGTCCAGACGGACTCTGAATGCGTTTTACGACTCCACTGTTGTCTGCCCACTAACAATGCCACCCACCCACGCAACCGATGTCACCACCCAGCTATTAGGGGCCTATAGTAGTAACGGTAGCCACTGTCACCCACGACGTTAACGTAACGTGACGGTATAATAGTCCGATCGCCGGAAGTTACCGGGTATACAACTCTCGTAGGCCAAAGGCAAGGCGCGAGAACGCCTGTATAATTTGTTCCATACAACGTGACTTGCAGCGATGTTATTATAGACTTTTCTGCACTGTAGCCTGTAATTTGCATCCATGCAGCCTGCTACAAAATTTTAGCGAAAACAGTTGTAAAATTCAGTAAGCCTTTACTTTTTCCTGACGCGTGTTAAATGTTTCATTTAGCTGCATTTTGGTGGTCTTTTTTGTTATACATTGCCTGTTGTGGCCTGTTGTGATAATTAGTCAAACCCTACTGGACAGTGTCCCCAGAAGCCATGCACATGCCGATCAGTTAAAACACTAAGCTATAAAATATTCGGTCGTATAGTACACAATCAGTCGATAGCGTAGACAGATATCATGCCAATCGGGTTTTATTGTGCTACACACAGGACGCCAGGTCACAACCAATGCTGTTTACATGCACGACGCCAAGGACGGTATACGACAAAAGCAGTCCTATCATGTACGGCGTACGCGTTGCTGTTGGCATATGGCGTGCAATGCGTACATACGCGCTGCTGTCGCCTAGGCGCTGCGCAATGACAGACATACATAGAATACAGATCGATCATACAGCGCCGCCTGGCGTCGCAAACCCGACCTACCTTGCTGGCCGGCTGGCTACCTGCATTCTATCAATAGCACTAAATTATAATGATGCAGACTCCGCAGTTGGCCCAGTGCAAGCCAACAGGTAGGTTAAACAGAAAATGATTTCCAGCGCATCTCTAATTGCAATATATCGCAGTAATGTGTGGGTCTCACTCATGATCACATTTCATAGCTCGTCAAGCCAGCTCGCCCAGCGCTCATCTAGCTGGCTTCAGCCTTTAAACGGGGTATGAAAACTGCGATTGCAAACACACTTCATTTTCCTTCTTGTCCCTTGCATCGTTAACAACCGTTAGGGCCAAATGCTCTGGCTCCATAGGGCCACTTCGAGATCAGTATTTTCAAAACCAAGACCACTAAGAAAGTAATAAGCAAAGTAAAATAAGTATGATATTTTTATACTACGCATCAGAAGCAAGGTTAATTTTATTCAACCGTAATGAACCATAAAAATGCCCAGACAAACATTAGTTCAATGTCTCAGAGTAGTTACTTCAAGACAGGTGACTAGAGGCCAAAGCGGCGAGGCAAAGGTCAAGACTAGAAACTGATCCTTCAGCTGCCCTCGAGGGCATGGACAGTCCTCGAAGACCCTATCTGTGTTGCTTCCTGAAGCACGATCTTGTGACAGTCGAACAGCTTCGCACAGTGAGTTCACTTCAGACCACTGCGTAACGTTGTCAGTCTATTTCTTTGGAGGTCTTCTTTGCTGTCTTATCAATTATCATGAGGCTGACTGACCCCTGCAGCAGCATTGTCTTTATCAGTCGATCATCAGGCATGCTACAGGTATGTCCAAATTCATGCACGTAACAATGTCTATTATTGTTGCTTTCCCGTCCACTTTCTGTCAGATGATGTAATTTCAAACTTTGTCTCTCTAACATATACAAAGCGTATTCCTATAGCATGCAACTCATTAGAATGCTACAAAAACGTGCTTGCTACGCGTTGGTGTGACTACACAATAGCTCAACTAATTTTAATATTTCAGCCTGCGAACTCAGCTTGCGGGCGCAAAAATAATGTTATCAGTAACAACAATGAACAACGGAAGTCAACTTAACTCACCGAATAATAGAACGACTAATCCGCGTGCGACGACCATGATGCTGTGTTGAAATATAACAGTACTCTAAGATTGAAGTTTCCGCACAGCGAGCGAACACGGAAGAAAGGTGGGTCCTCCAATCGATATAGTTTCCGGACAGGTAACGACGAAAGCGGCGCGTAGTAACGTTATAGAGGGCGCGCGAAACACGACAGAGCGCTGCGATCGACCAACTATCTATCTGTAGCGGAGAAAGAGCGGTGCCCGGTGTAGGCTTGGCGCACACAGTGACAGTGACGGCGACGCCTCGGCTATGCTGTGCTGTGCTGCGCAGGGCAATTGGATGTCGAGTGAATGACGTCGTCGATTGGCGTCGTCGCTGCTAGGCCTACACTGCACTGTAACCAGGTGCTCTCTCTACAGCAGTGTGCGAGTGCGCTCCATTGCTCGCCGGGCCCACGTCCGGAGATGCTCGTCTTCTAACGTTTTGAACTTAGCGTCGGACTCAGTGGTGTAGCCACATATATTAATTAAGGGGGCCTTGCTTTCTTGTCCCTTTTTCGCTTTTCGTTCCCTCCCCATCCGCATCCCTTTTCCCCTCTTCTCCTTTTCCCTCCCGTTAGAAGCAGGATTCCCAAAATCCAGCTAAGGGGTCTGGGGGAATACTCCAAGCTTTCCCAGCGGGGTTTAAGGCAGAATCGCAGCCGAAATCAAATTCGATGCAATGTGCATTCCGGCTTTAGCTCTGTTGGCAATAATTTTAATTACATTTAGTGAAGTTTAAACGCGTGTTTATGTCTTGTCTGGGGATTGCTGTCCCCCGCCTTTTGGCTAAACTACTGGTTCGACTAAACGCAACAGTAGAACTCAGCCGTTACGACAGTTTTCAACCTGTTCTAAATATTTTAATCAGCGGAGTCGTTGGGTAAAAAAGGCGGGACAGAAAGCTGCAATATTTTGACAGACACTACAAATTTTTGTCGGAATTCGGACAAAACAGCTGCAAATTTCCGACAGAAAAGATTATAGGTGCTAAAAATTTCAGTGCCCGTGAAATTTGTCCAAAAATAGAGTTTTCAGCCCCAAATTTCGCATTTTTAAACAAACATTTTTCCGACAAAATAAGATTTTTCGGCAATTCTCCGACAGTTCAAAATTCAATGTGAGGGCAGGTGCATTCAACCCCTCCAAGAGGCCACTGATTTCGGTCCAGTGGAGTTATTTTGATGTTTAGACGTTTCAATTGGCACCATGTTCATATCATCATCATAGTGCTCCCATTACATGATATAGGCGTAAGACCATGGGTGCATTCCAGAGTTCGTATGTACACGTTTTGATGAGGTGAAAGTACCATACAATAGGAATGTCAAATCTGAACAAATCTAGATAAAATTTCGTATACTTAATCCATCGTAAATTGCTAAAGCAACTGCTAAATTTCGTGAAAAATATTATTACTTAGCGGAGTTATTAGTTGTTGTAAGTGTCAGTCAAATCGTCATCATTTAGCACGATATTTGGTTCTAGAACGAACGCTAGCATGCTACTATATGAAGCGTCCTTTAAACGATTGACAAATTCAACGTTTCGTGCAGCGACCGAGTCAGGTCAGAGACTGCAGCCTCCGGCAGGTGGTAGCACCACAACGACGACGATAGTTGATTTTTCTTTTTGTTTCGCCAGAGGGCGCTATCATACGTCAATTCAGCCACTGTGTCGACGCAACAAATAGGCTAAGTCTACAAGAAGCTCAGCTACCGCTTAGAGAATAAGGCGTCAGCTTGGTACATTTATCTCATCATAACGCTACACTTGGAAATTTGGCTCTTTGAGTTTAGTTATAGCCTACGTTACGTGTTTGATTTTTTCGGGGGCAAAATCACATTAAAAAAACACATGCCAGTCTACAAGAATAGCACAAACAATAGGCTATTTTGTCGTGTCCTTTCCAAAGAACCCCCGCATTCATCGGCATAAAAGCATAGCGATATAGGCCTAAACTTGAGCTTATGCTAAATAATTATTTTCTAAGCTTTTATAACTTTGGCTTAATTTTAAACGTTTGGAAGATAAGGCAACTACATTGTGTTCTGGAATAAAGTAACCACTAGACATTGTACAATAGAAATGTCAAATCTGAACAAATCCACATAAAATTTCGTATACTTAATCCGTAGTAAATTGCTAAAGTGACTGCTAAATTTTGTTAAAAATATTATTACTTAGCCGAGTTATTAGTTGTTGTATATCGAAAACAAACTATAGGCCTATCCGTTACCAATATGGCGTTACATAAGTAGCCTAAACCTTTCTGTTATTGTACATTCGCATAACTCCAATAAACATTTGATTCTGGCAAAATTTAACGTCGACAATGCACCATTTATTGAAAATAAAATTGCCAAATTTTGATTAAATTTGCCAAAGCAAACAATAGTTACAGTGGCTTTTGCGAGGTCATTCCAAAACACTTCAGTTTCAGATCTTTGTGTTAAATAACGCCATTCACAAAAATCTGAAACGGAAGTGTTTCGAAGTGACCTCACAAAGACTGCTGTAGCTATTGTTTGCTTTGGCAGATGTAATTAAAATTTGGCATTTTGATTGCCATTAAATAGCGCATTAGGCCTATTGATGTACAATTTTGTTAGAGTCAGCTGTCTGTTGTTTGTTGAAGTTACGCAAATGTACATTAGCATAAGGGTTTACTTTCAACTCTGAGCTTCCTCGTCAAAATAACTGACTTCAAGTAATGGCGAAAGAAGACCAAACCGGAGATTAATATTTTAATAGTAACGCCCATACAAAACAAACAACAGCTTTGTTAACACCCTTAATAAACATATCAAACAATAGTTTAGTTTGCAGTAATAGGCCTAAAGGTTTACATGATCAAACTCAAGACAGCCTTAGAATAACTTCTAACAAGAGAACAATAATTACATAATCATGCTGACAGTTTAAAACACCTGAGAAACTTAGTAAAACACTCTTAATGAAACTTCTAAATCTAATTAGGTTCAAATCCACACTTTTGAGCAGCGAGTTTCACACGTTTACAAAAAAAACTGTCTAAAATGCTGCTCCTACCCGAGTTGCACTGATTTTTTTCTTGCGCAACTTATATGTGCAACAAATCCAGAACAAACAGAAGTAAACTTGTGGAGTTTTGGCTTAATGCACCTGGCGTTTGTAGGATCGGCAAGGGCCAGGTGTCCCAGGACACAACAGTACAGTTAACCGTACAGAAGTTGGTGAGACTTGGCTATCGCTAAGCCTCCATGGCTAAGCAATAAACGTACCGGTGATTAATGGTTGTCTATACTCGTCGTGGTCGCTAGCATGCATACAGTACAAGTACTGATATATACGTTCACAACGGACGACCACCGGTATAGCGGCAGTGTGTGGCAAACTAGGCCAGGAGCGTCCACTTCATTGACAGGTGGGCGCAGGATGCTTCCTGGAAGAAGTTGAAGGGGGTACATGTAACATTAATTAGTGGGGAATTTTTTTCACTTAACAAGCAACAAAACACAGCCATTTGCATTCCACATAAGCGACTGAAAATGGTGGGTCATGAGATGTGTTTTTAAGAGTCCAAAATGCTTAAAATACATTTGTGGTTAAGTCCGATACCCTTTAGCTAAATTTTGGGGAAAGAACAAATGGAAAAAAGAGAAGAAAAAAAGAAAAAGATGACAGGGAAAGGGGGAGGGTGTCTGGATTAGTACAACTTTGGGGAAGGTTGTTTCTTGGCGCTGAGTTAGACAAACGGATGGACGCCCATGAACTAGGTTGCCGCTACGCATCGTCGACTATTGCAGCATCAGTGCAACGTCAGTATCTGCAACTATCCATCCCGCATCACATCTTATCTCGTCTCACTTCCCTTCCGTTCGTACAATATGATAGGGCCCATGATCCGTGATCTGCGCTGGAAAACTAACAGTAAGTTAAATCTGCTTTGAATAAACCTGAAATGAGAGAAATGAAGCAAGTGCCACAATGTGAAAAAATATACTATAACAACAAAAACAGGCAAATTGGAAAAAATAGCCCAGATAAAAACCTGAAATCAAAAAATAAAAAATAGTAAATTAAAAAGGAAAAATATCCGTAAACAAAAACAATTAATTTGAACAAAGCTCACGTGGCGCGCAATAGCAGCGGTCCTGCGACCTTGGCAATCAGTGTACAGCAATAAGGTATAATTGAATCTCGAAAGAGTACTTAAATTTGAGGCCTCCATATGGAAGACTCCTTGAATTTAAGAGATCGAAACTTAGATTCTTAAAAATGTACGTTGCATGCTAAAAATGTCATACGCAAGTTGTCCAGGTCTATCTCCAGCCATTTATGTGCAATTCACTCTTAAAATGTGTGACGCAGCCAGAAATCGCTGAAGAATTCACTAAAACCCCTATTTTGGGGGTTCAAGGCCATTCAAGGTCATCGACGTTGACACCAATAAAAAGTTTGTCACTATTGCTTGTTATGATAAGCAGCATGTCTGTGCCTATCTGCAACCATTTTCACGCTACACGAGCCATAGCAGCAAAATAACCACTTTTAAGGGTATACCCCTATTTGATGCAAGCGTGCGCAGGTCTTCTTGAACTTAGAAGGTTAGAACTTGGACTGCTAAAATCTACGTTTAATGCTAAAAATTTCATACTCAAACTTTCTTGATGTATCTCCAGCCTTGTCGTCGCAATTCGGTATTGAAATGTGCGCTGCATCAAAAATTGCGATAAATTTACTAACCCCCTCTTTTTTGAGGGGTTTAAAGTCGTTTAAGATCATCGATGTTAATAAATCTTAAAAGCCTGTCACCAGTGCTTGTTACGATAAGCAGCATATATATACTTATCTGCAGCCGTTTTCAGACTAAACGAGCCAATAACGGCAAAACAACGTCTTTTTAAGAGGTACCCCTCTTTAACGCCTTTGTTCGAAGGGAACCCCGCACCCAAGAGCACGAAATTTTGTCACAAAAAAACTAGAAACCTTGGGGCAGCCCACGGTGATGATTTCGTGATCCTAGCTTGCATCGTTTTGATACAGATCACGAGTGTGACGGACGGACGGACAGAAAGACGAACAGACGCCTAGACGATGGCTAAGACGCGCGAAGCATTCTGCTATCGCGCGTAAAAATCAGGTTCACAGATGGGTGAAGTCGCTTCGTATCCGACTATTAATGATGCCATTTGAACTCTTTAGCAACAACCGTCGAAAACGGTTTGTGCTAAAGGTTTATAAAGTCTGTAGGGGCCTATCACATCACGTGGTTCAAAGAAGTCACGTAATCGTTATTCTCCAAACGGTAACAGTCAAGAGCATCCAATACACTGACAGGTTAAAACAGGATGCTTCCTGGAAAAAAGCTGGGGAGAGAAAGTTTAACTGAAGGATGGATTTTTTACTGACCAATCAACGAAACATAGTCATCTGCATTGCCCATAAACCAACAAAATGTTGTTATGCAGGATTTCGGGGAATAAGGGATGAAATGGAAAGAAAGGAGAAGAAAAAAGAGAATAAGTGAAGAGAAAAAAGGAGCAAAAGTATGAGAGAGTAATGCTACTTTGAGAGGTTACTCCTGGCGTTGTGGGGGGATGGACGCCCCTGGCTGCTGCAGTGGATGCATTCAGTGGATACGGATGATCAGTTACAGTGGCTGTTGTTGCTGCTGCAACTAGTGCAGGTGATAATTCCACGCGGTGCAGGCTTTGTTCTATAGGTTCAGTTGTCCGTTGTCTGTTGGCTCTTCCGACTTTCACGTGATACATGTACGTTCGACTTCATAACAGCAGATCAGTTGCGTAATCGTTTCATTGCAACTTTGCCCCGAGTCTGTTACAGGTCGAGCAACTCACTGCTTTGCTAAAACATTAACGGATTCGCAGACTTTTCTGCATTCGTTCGAAATCATTTTTGATACGCCTGGATGTAGCTGCTTCGGTGTTGGATTACGCGTTACGCTTGTATATACTCTGAACCTGTTCCTGCACCGATTTGCTTGCAGCTTGCAGCAAACAACGGTAGGCATTCGTGTAGTTCATTTTTTAATGTTACCTTGTGTTTTAGTGATCTGTGTGTTTCTGTGTGACGGTGAAATCGATAGAAATGAACGACTTTCGATGACATTTGGAAAAAAAAACTGTGCTCATATGAGAGCAAACAATTTAGCCGATTAGTTTTAAAATACAATCTCAGTTTCTGTCGTAGATCCTTGGTTATTTTCAATTTTTTTGCTCGAAAGTTAGCATGTAGGGCGTTAACTCAAATTAACTGACATTCATCAGTGAATCTCGTCAACGGTCAAACTACGACTTTTGCATTTTACGGAGTAGTGCAGCAACAGTATTAGTGAAACGGCCAAAACTACAGTCATTTAAGTTAGTTTCTTTTTGATGTCACATGCCAAAAATTGATGAAATCGGCCTATGTTTCAGGACCTATTCAAAAGAATAAAAGTGGCGCTTTTATAACCTACGGTGTACATTGTAGTCTAAAAACAAAACTACTTTTTGTAACGAAAAGGAGAAAGTAGCTCGAAAACCTATTTAAGCAGAAGTAGAATGTAGCATAAAAAACAACTTAAGTAGAAAGTAGAGATTAGCGAAGTACAGGGTGTTTTATAAAAAGGGACCCCTTGTTGTTTTTCTCATAATTCACTCAAATGATAATCAATTTACACAAAATTTTTACCATTTGTAGCTGAAAAAATACTAATTCAAAATGTTGCAACATAATGTAGCAGTTTGTTAAATATTTTTTGCTAGGTGTGACGTAACGCTGACATCATAATGTGTCACGGGTACAAGCTTGATAGTCTCAACGCTCAACTGGTCGTGTCAGTTGCTACCCTGCTCCGATGGTGAAAAATTTGGTTCACTGATGACAATTTTTTTGAAGTTTTACAGTTGCAGCCACAACAGCCTTCAAAGCAATCGCATTTACGTGTCTGTGGGGATAGTTATACTTTTACATGTTCGAGCAAGACAGTACACTAGCACACCGAGCTTGCAAAATGGTTGCGTTTTTGGATCGCAAGACGCTTGACTTCATGTCCCCATGTTGTCCAGTGCTGACACGATAAACATTTTTTCATTAGCGAACCAGATTAAGTTCATCATAAAAGCAGGTTGCTAGCAACTGATAGCACCAGTTGAGACAAGCAAGCTTGTACTCACGACACATTATGACGTCAGAATTACGTCACAATTAGCAAAGAATATTTAATTAACTGCCGTATTTTGTTGCAATGTTCTAAATTAGTATTTCTTCAACTACAACTGTTAAAAATTCTGTATAAATTTATCATCATTTCAGTGAATTATGAAAAAACAAAAAGGGGTCCCTTTTTATAAAACACCGTGTAAGAACTTAGAACTACTTCGTTACTATCCAATACTGGGATCTAGGCCTATTATACTTTGCGGACATGTGCGCTATACTGAGTGCATTCCATTCGTCCAATTATTGCTAGAATCAGACAAAGAGGCATTGGATACATGAACATAAACGAGAAATAAAAGGGCACATGGCTTTGATTTATATGATAGGCTTAGGCCTACCCGGCCCCGGACTACAATAATGAATTCCACGCGCATGTCCTCTTTATCTTTAAGTTATAGATTAACAAGGTAATCGCATAAACAGCACGTAGGTGCGTACAATGTCATAGAATACGCTATCAACTAAAAGCAATCAGAGATTTCAAATCTCCGCCAAGAACAGTTTTGCCACCTGGCGAATACAACGGATTTAGCTAATTATTTTCCTAATTAAATAATCTATAGCCAGATAGTGAATTCACAAAAAATACAGATGACCAGTAGAATGTAATCACTTTCCTCCACATAAATTTGTCAAAATCCGTTCGCAATTGTTGGATTAATCCACATGACAAAAATAGACTGAGCTAAGAATGTAGGCCTATCGCTTTGTTTTAGCAAAGGTAAATACTGTGGCACAATAAGCCGTAATTTAAATGACTTCCTGGATCACAAATTGCAATGTAGCTAATACAGCCGCCCAACTTGTTGTCACAAAATAGTACTTTTTAAGTTTAATGTGAATTAAACGAATTCTGGGCAAATAGATAAAAACTTTTACATTGATCGTCTGGCTATGGCGCAACATATGTTTCACGTTACACGATGTAATGTCACAAGCCTCGGGTTTGTGCTCAGACTGTAGATCTTCATGACATGTCAATGTGGACAGCTGTTACACTTATCCTTGCAATGAGCTATCTACACGACGCAACGTAAAACAGTACATAATTACATGTTACATGTAATGTATTATGCTTTCATTGTTGAATAGTCGTGATTCGTAAATAAAAACAATCGTTTCTTGTCGTGTACGCATATAGCGCTAACTTTAAAACTATCTTGAATGGAATGTGTTTTCTAAAAAATACGAAATTTTAAGCTTGAGTCCCTCATTTTGGGGAAATTTTGAGACCAAATTAAGATTTTGAGCAGACTTTATCTCCTCCGGAAAAAAAATTTGCAGCCATCTGTCGGAAAATCTTTTCACGGTCTATCGTGCAGCATCTTTTGCTGCTGCTGCTGCTGTTACTGTTGTTGTCGATGACGCGCACGCCAGAGCAGACCTCAGAACAGAGTTCGCCCTGCCAGCGTGATGGCCTCCTGCGGAGATGTGCACAGAACGTCCAGCGCCAAGTGAGGACGTCCTGCTTCTTTCCCCATTGAACTGGACACAAGCCTGCCGTTTGCGCAGGAAGCCAGCAATCCACCGAATAAACAGGAGTGGAAAGTTTGACTGGTACAGAGTGATGATGATGATGATGATGATGATGATGATGAGGTCTTTTTGCCAGACTCTGTCGTAGGCACGTGAGTAGTCTAATAAGGCTGTTGTTGTGCGAAGTGGAGGGCGCTGTTGGAATCCATCACTTACTGCCTGGCATAGCCGTATCACCTGATCTTCGCAGGACCTTTGCTTACGGAAACCAGTTTGGCTGTTTCTAAACCACCCTTTTGACTCAGCCAAAAATGGATGCGCTGACAGATGAATGAGACGATTCTTTCTAGTGTTTTCGCAACACAGAAAGTGAGGCTGATAGGCCTGTTTGATTCTAATTTGCTTGCAGGCTTACCGGATTCTAGTAGTGGCAGAATAACTGCCTCTTTCCAAATCTGGAGGCACTCACTGTCCTTCAGGGACTGGTTGAAAATCTGTCGAATTTCCTCCGCAGCCTTCAGAAAAAGAGGTGGGATATCATCTGGCCAGCAGCACCTTTCGCACGCATCTGGCGGATGGCTGACTGCACCTCAGCTGTGCTAATCTCGCGGTAGCTGATGTCATCTATACCTGAGTGGAGTTGTAAGATTTTCTTTGCCTCGGATTTGCCGCTGCAGTTGTCATGGAGTTGATCAGTGACGAAACAAGGAACTCGGGGCCCCTGGACAAAATATCCAGACACGGGCCTTTTCTTTTTCTTTCTTATTCTTCCTTCCCATTCTGTTTAGGCGGCTTTCATGCGTTGCATTTTTATCGCCGTACACATTAGTTAAGATGAAATTCCAAAATTGCCGCTAACATTTTCAGTCTCTGATGCCTTCTTGCTATTTTCCTTGTTAACCTAACTAACGCTACAGTGTATTTGGTCGGGTTTCCATGGATATTTTTTGTACACGGATTTTTGTAGCTACCTGCATATGTGGTAGCCTACATGTATATGCATTTTCTCATAGTCTCAAATGAACAATGAATTAAGTCGAAGTTGGTGCGTTTAAGTGAAATTTATTTTGAAAAATGTGTAAAACTTGGGAGCACTGGACTTTGTCTATCATATTATTTCGCCACTGTAGTTTCTGCAGTGATAAGTACACGGAGAAAAAAAACTCACTCGGCGACTAATGCAAAGCCTTGCTGCAGAGGCCTGCCTGTAGACAGACTTATAGCGGGTCAGATTGTAAACGTCCAGTGCATAATACCTACACCAGCGCTTCTCGTAGATAGTCTACCGACATGGCTTGTGCTTGGACCATTGCTAATACGCGTTGTCTTAGCATCTTTTATGGCGATTTATCACATCCACCGCCTGTTGTTTTGTCCTATAGTTTTTTGTTGTTGTTCGGTTATTGTTTAGTTATAGCAGCGCACTCAGAGTGACGTCATAGATGCATTTAGCCGTAACGTCGGGAATAATGTAAAAGATATCGGAAACCCGTAGTGAACGCGTTTTGTGATAGAAATCAAAAGAAACGCTTGAACTGTTCAACAAAAACAATGAACATAAAGATTCTATTTTGATGAATTTGTCAATTTATTAAGTTACCTCTCAACCTATGAGCCTATTCAAAGACTCAGCTAGATGCCATTTGGCAGATACGTTGGTAGAATCTAAGGGACATGTTGTGTTAGATGGGGGTTTATGGCCCCACAGAAAAGGAAAGATTTGGGGAGGGGGTTTAATCTTCAGCCAAAACATGCAATTGCTTCCGACTTGGAAAAAATGATTTATGATTCACCAGGTGGCAGCATTGATTCGCGATTCCGCTTTTTACGAAACTACTTTCGTCTTTGTTGCTGTTTCAGGTGAGTTTTGAGGCATCGCGTATATCGGCCACGGCGGTTCAGCGGTGACTGTGAACCACTGCAGCATATGCTGGCTATTGATGATACGCTTAGACCTTACAGAATCCAACCGCGTCGTGTATGCGAGCGAGCGATTGAAACATATTATTGAACGCTTTGCACCGCTGCGCAATCACTATACACGTTGAAGTATCTGTCTTCAGTGCGTACTCGAATGTGCGACGTGCTGCAACCGAAAATTACTCACACATCTTCAGGAAACTGTCATCATTAAGCCTACCCTTCGTTGGATGTTTCTCCATTCTCGACTGACCGCCTTGTCTAGTCTGAGTTTTCAGGAGAAGATTGGCTGACAAATCATGGTAAGACTATCTGCTAACGTTTGATTTTAGGCCTGCGACTAACACGTAATTACGCAGTAGTTTGAAGCTGCTGCGTCACTATGGAATTTTATTGGTGATATTATTTCGGTATTGTTTTTATAGATGTTTCGAGCGATTTAGCTTAACTAACCAAATTTGATAGAGCCTCCTGTGGGTCGTCAGTTTTGCAGTCTAAAAAACTTACGCCTAATTTATGTCACTTTGCTGATGCTGATGAATTTTCGGCTACAAGTGTGACTGTGAAGCCTGTCGTAAACTGCGTGTATGCACAGAGTTCACACGCCGGCGATCAGCATTACACGCTCAGTGATGAAGAAATCGGAGGTTGGTTGACGCTTATTTATTCACTCGAATTAGGCTACAGACAGCCAGATTTATCATTTTGTGGTAGCAGCTACAGAGATTTAACGAAGAATGCATTTATACCAGTTTATACGATATATTGTTGTTATGTTGCCGTGCCGTCGTTGACGACGTTGGCGATCATTCAGAGCATTCTGTTCGCTGAAGCCCCGATGAGCTCTGTTGCACACAAACTATTTACTTACTTCTGTCTCTGACGTTCCATAGCTTTTTCTTTATTTTTTCCGTCATCACCAAATTCTTAAGACGATGCCTTTTCAAGACATGTTCCAGGAAAGCAAGCTGCCATTGACGGATTATTTTTATTGATGTATTACGTACCCCTGTTTCTTTTAGTATTATGTCGATTACTTTTTTGAGACCGTGATATCGTTAGCTTTTTCGCACTTTCTCTAGATAATGCAGCAGAAATCTGCAGAGGAAAAAGTAAGTGACTAAAAATAATCAATGCCTTTGAATAAGTTGCTCCCAGTTAGATAAAACGTATTTGAAAAATTAAATAACAAATACTAATTTTTTAAAAATTTCAATATTTAAAAGTATAAAAATGCTTTATTTTGAGTGGTGGTAAAATGCCGTTTTTAATGCCACACCGATATTCAAATAGTATTTAAATGCTAACGTATTTGAATACTTCACAACAGCGATCGGTTGTTATGTTGTAGAGTTTCGTGAAGCATTCAGTTTGTTTGACAAGAACGGCGACGGAACGATCAGCTCAACAGAACTGGGAACTGTCATGAGGTCATTGGGTCAAAACCCGACTGAGAACGAACTACAAGATATGATCAACGAAATCGACGTCGACGGTTGTAGTCAATAATATATTATCGTCGTAGATGATACAAAACGCTGTCAAAAACAAGTAAAAAAAGTTTGCCGGTACTAAAGAATAACCGTCTCCCAGTTTTTAGCAAAAGCGCTATTTAAATTCATTTCAGGATGAAGCTTTGTCGTTTAAATACATATCGAATTTTTAAGTTTGAACAAGAAGTGCTTCAAAAATAAATTAAGCAGTAAAAACGTGCTTTTATAAAAAAATAAAACGTTTATGAACGATTGTTTAAAAAAACTATGATTAATTAGTGGAGCAAGCAAACCGAAGTTTACCAAGTATAGATCCCTGTATATTGCTTAATAAAAATTAAAACTAACATCGCAAATATTAACTTATAAGGCAAGCAAATTTATGTTTTTTTGCTTTACCTTATAAAGTTTAATTTCGCCAAATAACCGAGTTTATCTTTAACGTGTTATCGCTTTTTGTAGTTTTTAATAAACTAGAAAGCATTTAATGTTTAAAATGTCGTCGATAATAATGTTACATGCATGTTTATGTTTTATCTTTTATTGTAAAATCGTATATGGTCCAGAATCGACATAAAAGTTTTGATTGCCACTAAAATGTAATAATTATTAGCATTTACTTCTTGTATCGTGCTTAATCAGTTAAAAATATATGGGAATTCATTTATGGCTTTTTTTCGACGGATTTAAAAACATAATCTCCTCAGCAAAGGTAATAAATAAAAAGTATATGCACGTCTGCGAGTATATAGTAATAATGTGTCTGTTACCTGCGAATACAGGGAACGGAACGATAGACTTTGAAGAGTTTATCAACATGATGGCGAGGAAGATGCGGGAGACCGACAGTGAAGAAGAATTGAGAGAAGCCTTTCGCGTTTTCGACAAAGATGGCAATGGGTCCGTAGTAAACTGGGAAATTGTAGACATCGAGTGATACCGACATAATATTCGGCCTTACGTCTGGTTGCTGAGAGTTTTGGGCGTTTACCGTTAATTAGGTCACAACACACGGCTTAAGCCTAATTCGCAGTCGGTGCCTGAGCCTTTTGGTGCTTGGTTTACCATTAGTAAGTAAGCAAGTAGGTCAGATATTTACCGATTGCTTGAATGTTTGGATTCCACATGTAGTTCGGACTTTTTAAAGTAAAAATTAGCATATCGCTTACTTCTGCCTCTGGGAACTTTCACACCAATTTTCATTTTTCTTTTTTTATTAAGTTAAAACTCTGTCCGGGAGTGAGACAGACTTTTGACATTTTTCACACGCTTGCAAGTATCTTAAACCACGAGACAACCGCGGTGCTGCAACAGCACTGTTCAAACACATAAAAAAATTTAGCAGTCACCATAAACCTAACAAAACTGCTGTATGTACACTCAACATTAAACTTTTTACATTGTATGCCGTGTAACGGCTGCGACATAATGTCCATTTCTCGTTAATCGTGTTTTTTACGCCAGCCATTACACTGCAGCCTATTCCAGCCGCCCATGAGCAATACAATTACGGAACCGAGGACTTAGGTAGTAAAACCTGCTAACATTCACTGGTTGCTGCTGATGTTGCTTACATTGAATTTAAAGATCGCATCAAATATTTACACTTTGACCTTCAGCTTTTAATTCGTCATCTGTTTTTGCTTCACTGCTATTTGGAGACTGATCGATTATCGACTGATTGATTGATTGGGCCTAAAGAAAAAAATCTGCATTTTCGGTTGCAAACGGTAAAACACTAAGGTCCTGGGAGGGAGTGGTGGATTTTTCTTATTGTTTATTTATATATCATGACATGCCACCTAATATTACCCAACAACTTATTAAAAAACCGACACACTAATAGTACTACGAGAACTTAAGCAAAGTTACTGCAACACTTCACAATAGATGCAAACAGTACTTTTCAATAAAACTTTGGAAGCATACTGAAAACTTCACCAATGTTTTTGGAGATCTAACAAAAATTTTAGAGATACAGGTTTTTTTCTAGGGATGGATGGCAACCGGAAGCACAAGTTTTTAAAAATTTTAGGCCTTGATTGATTAATTGATCGATGGTGATTGCGTACACAGTCACATCAGCGCGGCAGAGCTGCGTCACGTGATGACGAATCTGGGAGAGAAGCTGACAGATGAGGAGGTCGATGAGATGATTCGTGAGGCTGATCTCGACGGAGACGGCACCGTCAACTACGAGGGTAAATGTTGTGTATGACCGCCTGAGCATGTAGGCATATACACTGTATCCGGAAAAAAGTAACCCCCTAGACATCGTGCAATAGAAATGTCAAATCTGAACGAATTTGAACAAAAATTTCGTACGCGTAATTCCCCATAAATTGCTAAAGCGATTGATAAATTATGTTGAAAAATATTATTTATTAGCAAAGTTATTAATTGTTGATTTTCGATAACAAATTATCTCCGTTACCAGAATATAGCGTTACATAAGTAACCCCCTTTGTAGTTTGTACACTGGCGTAACTCTAATAAACAACATCTGATTCTGATAAAATTTTGCTTTAAATATGCGTCATACAGTGTCAATCAGTCGGGCAGTCGGCTCGTGTGTCGCTAGACCCGGATGCTCGAGCACCGCTCAGCGTATAATTTTCTTTCGATTTTCATACTTATGAAGTTGAACAGTGCGCTTTCAAGGGAAATTTGATTTGTTTGTAGGCTTACACTTTACATGTCGCCTAAAAATTATGTTGTCCTCCTTATCTGAGTACCCGTACGTCGTACGTGTACTACTAAAGCTGCTTTCTGAGAGGATCGAAAACGCGTAAAAAAGTTGATAGAATTGTATCAATCACACATCTGTCTCTGGGATAGGCTATAAAAATCGCAGACTACAAAAATATTGCAATAAAAAAGATAGCCAAGGAAGAAATAAAAACGCACTTTGGACTTTTAGGTGAAGTATGCGTCATTGCGTTACGTATACGACAAATGTAAAATAATTATTAAAACTTCTTTGTTCGGCCGGGTACCCGAGTCGTGTGGCGCTAAAGCCAGACATCCTGCCCGGATGTCCGGGCCTCCATGCCCGGCCGGGCACCCGGCTCGTGTGTCGCTGGCTTTAGGGAACATGCTCACACGTAATGAAGCGTGTACCTACATGTGCATAACTTAATTCGCTGTCTGTTCACTACTACGCTACGGTGATCTTGTTAAAGTTAACACGATGATTGGAATGATGTTCTGTGGGACAGAGTTTGTGCGAATGATGACGGCAAAGTGAACCGGTGAAACCGCATGGATCCGAAGTCCGAATGTTATGATCTTACCGGATTCAACTACAACAGTTCTGTTGTTCGTTTGCTTCGTCCCGCCACAGCGCGTCTTCGTCAACGATTTGTACTAAATGATGGACATTTTGACATTTTCACACGCTTGCATGTGCCTTATACCACGAGACTGCCGCGGTGCTGCAACAGCACTGTTCAAACACAGAAAAAAATTAAGCAGTCACCATAAAACCTGACGTTAAACTTTTTACATTGTATGCCGTGTAAGTTATTTGCTTCTAAATACACAGTACGGCTTCATAAAGACGAAAGTATGTGGGCTAAAGTCCAGAATCAGCTTAATTTGATTTGTTGTGGATTTTAGCTGCCCGTATTTAAATGAAGGTCGATGCAGCAATAGCAGTTTCAGGTATAAGCCATATTCTGCACCGATGACTTAGACTATTGCTGCATCGGGCTCATGTTTACACAGCCAGCTCAAACGAAAAGTGACTTTTCTTTCAAGATAGGTTCTGTCTTTAATTTAGGCAACGTTTTCACAACTATGTATAGTTTGTTTTAAGCACAAGTAAGTAAGTAAGTAAGTAAGTGAATATTTAAAGTGCACAATGTCAGCCAGTGGCCGAATCTGAGGCTACACTACTTTGACTTGTTAAACATCATCAGGCTGTACAGCTTTTGAAAAAGCATTATTGTGTCAAGTTTGCTATTAGAAGCATAAAACTTGGCACAATAATGCTTTTTCAAAAGCAGCGCCATTATATACAAGTGTTTCTTGGCAACGGTTGCGAGGCAACGCATGCACCCTAGCAACAAGCTATTTGACGTCGGTTTTGTGAAGTTTTGTGCCTGTTTTTACTGTACACAGTTCTGACTACTGACTGCTCAACATGTGTACATATAACGCGTGACTATATGTTTGTCAATAATTCAATGCCTTTCCATTCCACGCTGCATAACCCTGCGGGTAAAGATTTTTAAAATCCAGGCGGGTAAGTAGAACTTGAGACTGATAACTGGATTAAAAAGTTATCTCAAAACATAATCGTTAGCAATTCTGCTAAAAAGCATGTAGAAAACTGTTCAGTATAAAATTTTTAAAATGTTACCGATTTACAAACAAAAACACTATTTTACAGTTTCTACGTCTGGCATTAGCTAAACAATAAATTTAAAGTTGTCAAGTATATGTTTTTTTTTCAATTAAAACAAAAAAAAACATTCAACATTTAAAAAAATTTTCGGCAGATATTCCGCGCACAAAAACTTAGTGTTTTAGCTGCAAGCTGTCTGGAGTAATTTGCAGCTGTTCATTAATTTTCATTAATTTTCACTGCCTAGAAAGGTGGCTATGTTTTGGGTTTGTTCGTGTTTATTCAAATTAGCTAAAAATTTTGAACGAATTGCGGCGAATTACTAAAAAGGTTGGGCATTATTTGGCAGAAAAGTGGATGTGGCAATCTGGAGTATTTTGTGGCTTCTCCATCACTTTGCAAGTGCATGTCTCTTTGCAGTTGAAAAATGGGCGCAAAATGACAATTTGTAGTGTATCTTCGCAAGTTATTGCCAGATTTTGACATACCTTAAGAACTAATTATATAGACCGGGTTTTGGTGGCGAGCTGATTCCGGATCAAAATTCGGGTTTTCTAAATCCTGAATACGACATGTGCGGTGTCTGTGTCTTTGCAACACTAAGTCTGCTGTTTTCGCTAGCTGTTAGAGCTGTGAGTGGCGACGTTTTCGTTGTGAAAGTTTGTGCACGATTTTTCACTTTCAGTTACGTGTGTGTTTTTTAAAATCGGGCTGAAGATTAAATTCAGCGTCGGCAAATAAACTCAGAGTTTAACTTTTTTGTTCAGTTATTATCAGTGTTTGAAAAACTCAGACAGAAAATGGATTAAATCAAACTCACAAATCATGCAGACCAAGCAAGTTTAAACACAAACTCAAGTCAGAGAACTTGTTAGAGATAATAGTTTCAAAGTTTGCAAAAACGAAAACACATGATTAATATCGCATCGCCTATTAAATGTTCCCCGTTGTCGCAGACTTTATAATAATAGTAAAAAATATTACTAAATGCCCAGCTGTTGCTAGGTAAGGCCGACTTTACGCAGGTGTCCAAAGGCCAGCAGATGTAAACGTAGTTGTTTTATCTTACATCTGACGTAACTTATGACTGGCAAAAACTTTAGGCATCGCGTATATGGCATTTAATGCTTATGCACGTTTCCGTCGTCGCAAACCAACTACACTGTGTCCAGAAAAATAGTAACCTCTTAGACACCGTACAATAGATAGGCCTATGTCAAATCTAAACGAATTTAAATAAAATTTTGTCGACTTAATCACCAATTAAGTGCTAAAGCGATCGCCAAATTTCGTTGAAAAGTTATTATTTTTAGCGAAGTTATCAATTGTTCAATGTCGATAACAAAATATCTCCGTTATCAATATGGCGTTACATATGTAAACCCTTTTGTTAGTGTGCATTTTTTCAACACGTCAGTTGCTGGTGTTTGTAGATGACGTTAGACACAAAGATTAAAAACTGAAGTTTTTTAGAGTGACCTGACGAAAGCCGCTGTAACTTTTGCCTACTTTAGTTGATTTAACTCAAATTTGGCACTTTGATTGCCAATAAATGATGCATTGTTGATATAGACTTTTGCCAAAATCTGATGCCGTTTGTTGGAGTTACGCAAATGTACACTAACAGAGGGGTTTACTTAGGTCCATGTAACATGTATTGGTAACGGAGATAATTTGTTATCGATAGTCAACAATATTATTAATAACTCCGACTAGTCACAGAGGAAAGTTTATATCATCATACTTCGTAGCGCATGCGTCGGCTTAGAAATGGTTTGCTGAATAATGACAAATACGAGTAACAGCTATTATCTTTCAAAAAGTCACACGCATCATATCGCATCATTTTTTTACAGCATGTGCTCAAAATGTCCGCCTTTATCACGAACGCAAGCGGTGGACGTTGACGCCACTCGCCAACAGCACGTCCAATAGCCGCGTGACCCAGAGCGGCGCACACACTGTTGATGCGTCGTTTCAGTTTGTCGACATACGGTTGTAAAATGCATGCGATTAGTAATGAATAAGTAACACTTGTTCAATGATTTGTGGTCTCAATGATTTTCTTAGCATGCTCTACCTAGTATAAATGCATTGCTGTAAACGGCCAAACTGCGACTTTGCATTTCATAAGGTAGTGTAGCAACAGTATTCGAGATAGACAAAAATATAGTCATTCACGTTGTTTTGCGATATTGCATGTTAAAAATAATTAAAATCGGCAAATGTTTTACGGATCTATTCACAAAATAAAAGTGGCTTGTTTTTTTTGAGACAGTGTAAAGTTTTGTCTCACTTGCCGTTCCTTGCTGTATATAGTTACGCCCAACTTAATAGCCCGTACTTAGGCCCTATTTAACTGCGTGTTTTGAGCGACTGGACTACTGAGCGACCTCGCAGATCGAGAAATCATAAGGTATGTGCTGTTGTCTTCACAATGTGTAATAGTGTTGTATTTACTTTGTCGATACACAAGTTGTAGCCATATATATATA
>Ga0056128_1000292_pt1 | contig 40398 bp, 25 predicted proteins | sample WorMetLIZISLAND2_FD_71113 | JGI IMG/M metagenome (GOLD analysis project Ga0056128, IMG submission 71113) | Marine gutless worms symbiont microbial communities from Max Planck institute for Marine Microbiology, Germany - Olavius geniculatus... ... | reverse complement strand
ATAGGGCCTAGGTTACTATTAATCACTAATAGGAAGTCGTACACTGGCTCTCGATTGGCACCGAATTCAATGACCTTGAATGACCTTGAACGCCAAAATAGGGGGTTTTATGGATTTTTTTGGCGATTTCGGGCTGCGACACAAGTCTATATCATTCACAAGGTGGCACCATGGAACTGTCGTTATGCAATCCAGATAGAGAATTTGGTATTTGTATATTAACTTAGCGTGAACACCCCAATTTTCAGCTAAACTACTGAACCGGAACTGTTATAGGCTTTCGCACGTCTCCTGAGCATTAGCTAAAATTTTTTGTCTTATATGTGTGTGCGGTGATGTCGCTGCTGTATACAAATATTTAGCAGCGAGTCGTTTGCCGTAGGTTTTTTGATGCATTGCGGCTGAAGGAAGCACGGCGTAGTCAGCGCTACAGACTGTTGTCCAGCTTTGACATCAGTAAGAATGAGTTCCTGTGTCCTCTCTGTGAGACCATCAGCAACACTGTTCTACCGCTGATGCCACCGCTTCATACACTCAGTAAAGACAGGTTCGTGTTCCAGCTATCCTAAACTCACCGTCATTTGAGTCCACATCAGTTTTTATTTATTTTCAAGTGTTTTTTTCATTTGCATTTCAGTTTTAAGATGACACAATTTGGTATTACATGTAGTTTTGACTAGCTGCTACTTGCAGTCGGTTAGTCAATTGTTCAATTTAATCTGCTTAAGTAGCAGAGCTTCTTTAATCTCAGACAGGTTATTATAGGCTAGGCTGTCAGATTATCAGCTGTTATATTTTTGCTGCCATTTATGTTACTTTTCACCAACTTATTGATGGAGGATGCACCTAGTTAATTATTGGTCAGTTTGTACACCGTGTCTGGAACAAAACATCCTGGACATACAGATTCAGCAGTACAAATTGACGTCTCAAATTGACGCCGGGTCTCTAATACAAGTTGAAAGAAATGCAAAAGCACTCAGAAGAATACAGGATAGAATAATGTGTGCGAGGAGTACATTAGATTAGTCACAATCTAATGATATTTCTTGTTTCTGTTATCATTGAAAAGCTGGCAGTTGAGGCAGTGGACTTTCATTGTGTGCCCTGTAAATTTTTGTCACAAACAGCTGGTGGTGTAATGGTAGCATGTCGGACTAGTGACTGCAAGATTGCTGGTTTGACTCTTTGCCGGGGCATTGTCAGGTAACAACCCTGGACAAGTTGTTCACGCACGTGCCTCTGTTCACCAAGCAGTATAATTTGGTATTGGTCAAAGAGCAGTGCTGCTCTGCATCTGTGAAGGTAATTGTAGGTCCGGCGTCGCACTGGCCATGCGTCACTTTCTCTGTGGTCTATCCACCTACTACAGCCTTAAGGACCACAACTGGGAGATGAATTTACGCTTTGGAGGGGGGCACTGTCTGCTTTATCTTTCTAGCTGTTTTGTCCTGCTTGAGCTGTTTTGTGGTGTCGGTGTGATGCAAGTGCCGCGGAGCCGGTGCTGAATCTGTCTGATTGGCTTGATGCAATACAGAAGACTGTCAGGCACAGCATTCAGCAGTGTCATGACCCTGAGTCTCAAGGTCTCACTGCACAGTTTGGCTTTATGTTTTTTAAAAATTATTTTGTCGTTGTGACATTTATCAGTTAAACCTAGCTACTGTTAACGTCAGCAAAGATGTTGGCAGAAATGATGTTGACAAATAACACGGATTTTACATGTTTTGTTAATTTAGCTTTTTATTCCTCCAGGGCAGGTAAATTGAGTGCTAACCTGCTTGGCTGGGTTGAGGCGTGTTTACCAGTGTTGGGTTGCTAGTAACACTGCACAATCCCATATGGCACATTTCACTTTGTGTCTTTGTAATGGATTTCCCATATACTCACCCATTAATCCATTAACAGCCTTCAGGCTTTTTTGTTGTCTTTAATCTAGAATAAATGTTTTTTTATGAAATAAGACACTCCTGCACATCTTAGATTAACATGTGTTGCATTACAATCGTGTTTGTAGTTGTCCTGTCTATGTGTTGACTCTCTGTGTTTAGATTGAGCCATGTTGATGCCATAACAGATGCACATTGGTTTATTGTTGATAGTGACGTGATGCGATGTTTTCATGCACAGAAGAGTCGTTCCTGTTTGTCCCGTGTCCACTGTCAAGTGTGACAAAGATGATGACGGACAGTGTGGCTCGGAACTTTCAGCTTCTCTTTGATTATGTCCGTGATGATGACATGAGGTTAACAATCTGTTCTGCTGTATCAATTTTAGTGCCTGCATTCGTCAAATACTAACAATTGTGATCTCCATTAATGGACTCCGTTTTTTGTATTTATGTTAAATTATTTGTACATACTGTTGTTGTAAGATGGTATACATTGTTGCATCATAGCTTTTACATCCTTTGTTGATGGCTAGATAGAGATGTAAGCTTTGTCAGTTATTGTTTTTGCATATTTTGCTGTCACTGTCACAGTTTTTTGTTACAATAATTATTGTTGTTGTAGTTATCACTGTTTTTGTTGCTGCTATTCATTGTTGCTGTTGTTGTTTTACAGTGCACATTTCTCGGAGAGCATGGCCGAAGTTCTGCAGAAGTTTTGCACAGATGTCTACTCAGTCAGTATTAATGACTTTTACATTTTGTATTTATATTACTGATATATTTTTCTGTTGATAAAATTACTGATCTGAAATGTCAGTAAGCAGACATTGTATTGTGATGTGTTTGTTTAGACTGGTCTTGGTGTGCTGCCGGACGAAAAACATATCAGTGTCCCGGTGATGGTTTGGCGCTCTTGTGCTTATACCATTATGGCCGTTGGTTTGTTGAAAGATTTTACTTTTATCTTACTCTTTTCATTTGCAAACAAAAAACAATTATTGTTGACAGTACACGCACAAAAATTGGTGAGCCGGAGAGGCTTCTGACAAGAAGCACTACCTGTGGCCTTTAAACCTAGAAACACTTTGAAAATTTTCTTAAATCGCAATGATGAGATTATTATGCTCAAAGTCTTGAAGACTGACAAAGCTGAGAGATGACAGACAGATGCGTTTAATTATTCTCTGAAACAGTTTCTCTTTTGTACAGTAGTATTTTGTGTATTGCAGCCTTGCATTTTATTTATGTTTTGAACCATTTTTCTGTGATAAGCAATTGACTGGTTGTGTCGTTGTCGTTTCTCAGAGCACAGTCTGCGCAGTGAAGACAAGCCGTTGTTTGGAGGTCTTGCATCTCGACAGTCGGACTGCGTCAGTGCTCTGGTCCGACTCGCTGCAGTCGCGGGTCAAGTGAGCGCTCCAGCTGTCATCAGGCAGCATTGCATCGCTTTGCTTGCAGGTGCTACGTTCAGCACTGATTTGATCCGATTCGATGACATTAGTAGCATCAGTAGTTGCTGGTGTAGCATAGTGGTTAGAACGTTGGTCCTGTCCGGCGAACTTTCCCTATCCTGCACTGGACTGTTTGACCACTTTGTGGATAAAGCGTCTGCTATCAGTCAACCAACAAGGCCAACTCAGCCTGCCATTCCTCTGGGGTCGATTTAATGAGTAGTAACTTATTTATATTTGGGTTATGGAAGGTAGGGACCTTAGTACAGCTGGCTGGGGCTGCCTAGTTGGCCACTGCGTTAGCCTGTGTCTGCAGGTTGCATGCGGTGGCTGTGTGGCCAGCGGCTCTGGTCAGTGATGAAAAGTGCATTAGAGGCATGTACGCGATGATGCGCTATACAAATTGACACATTTACCTTTACCTATTATGTTGGTGTATGCATTTGTGGGTTGTTTGTTATGATGTTTTTTGTCTTATTTTGTGTTATTACTAGCCCCGTATCCATGGTCGCGCAATGGGCGACTTCACTTTTTGACTTAGACTTTTGCTGAGCCTTTTCGCTGCTAAAGTCTGTACTTAGACCAAAGTTAAACCATACGATTAAAAATGGCGGAAAACCAGTAAACCTAACAGGAAATAAACCAGTTACGCTTTGACTTGCTTATTTAATTGCGTCGTGCACGAAAATGACATAATTACGTAACATCTTACATCATTGTGTAGCCATTACGGCGTTTATTTATGGTACCAGACTGTTTTAATTTACTAAACTATCTGTGTTAGTCGCCATGTTTTCGCTCAGCAAAATTTTTGACTTTTTGACTTAAGTAGGTACTTAGATCGAAGTTTAGGTTCAGCGAAAGTCTAAGTCAAAAAGTGAAGTCGCTCAATGTAAACTGGTGTCTGGATGAGGGCTAAGGAAATGGAGATCAGCTTCACCCTATGGCCTTAAGGCTCGGGAAGGACTTTGTGTATTTTTACATGTGTATAATATTGCAGAGTAGAGAAATGGATTTATCGTGGCAGTTGAAACGTTTTGGGCCATTATAGAAATGAGGTATAGTATGATAATAATTCTGATGAATGATGTTGGTCGTACAGCACTGGTCTGTGACTCCAGTGAAGGTGAAGCACATGAGGCAAGACGTCGCTGCATTCTTGACTTTGACATGTTTCATCACCTCGTGGCTCTGTGCTTGTCACTGCCGGCCCTCTACGCCGATGACGATTCCGCCAATGAACAGTTGCTTGTGGCAACCAGCCGGCTGAACGACCTGCATGCACTGCAGCTGGTCTTCACTGCGCACGTCATCCAGCTGATACTCACCGCTCACGTCAACCTCAAGATGGATGGTGTGTTTGCTTTTCAGATCTTTTTATGTCTTTTGTAAAGTAGGAAGATATTGCTAGTTGTGATTTTTTCTTTTGTGTCATTCGCTGTGTTAACTTAATGGAAAAGTTGGTTCGGCCAGTCAGATACCTGTTTTAACATTTTCCGAAATTTTACTCGCAAATAACTTTGGGGAAATTGTTCGGCTAAACAGAATTCATAAGAAGTGGTGATGTTATGTGTTGTGATCTTTACAAACTGCCAAACGAACAGCATGAAAGTAATAATTAATTATAGTTATCAGCAATGACAAAGACATATTTTTGGTTAATTATTTTATTATAAAGTTTCAACAAATTTAGAAAAATTCAAATCAGTCACTATTTTGTGAAAAAAAAATTTGCTAGATATATGCATTGTCACAGGCATTCTTTTAGTTTAGAATGTATTGTAAATTTTATTGTGCAGTTTGATTGTGTGCAGATATGATGGAAGTCGAAGAATCGGTGAATGAAAATGAAGCTGATTGTACATACACTGTTTATTGCAACATCATGAATCAGTAAGTAAACTGAACAGTGCTTTGCTGTCTGATATTTGATGTCTCTGAAATACATGAGCTTTGTCATTTTTTTCAATTGTTCGTATTGACACATTAAATTTAGAGCTGTCAAAATGTTAATTTTTTTAATGCATCAACGCATTGCGTTAATTTTTTTAACACATTAATTAACACGTTATTAAAGCACCCAGGCCCACCCAGAAGGAGAGTAGGGGGTAAGTTACCCCGGGTTTTGCGACATTTGGGGGCTCTGCCTGTAGAATATAAAAAGTTAAAAACACATTTTAAACGTATAATCAACAATAACTGCCGTCATGGCTAGCATAGAAATCTATTAGCCTGTCGTCAAAATAATTATTTATTCACAGTATAGTTTAGTTACTTGAATTCATTCGATTGTCAAATAACTGCATTTTAACGGAATATTGGAACTTTTGCTTCACGGAATTTAGTAACTTAACATAAATTTATGTATGTGCATTAATTATTTTAACGCGCGTTAATTTTTTTAACGCTCGTTAATTTATTAATGCGTTAATTAATGCATTAATTTGATAGCTCTAATTAAATTTGTTGACGTTTCTCAGCTAAGCGTTTAGATTGCTTCGACCCTTCTGTTGGTGGGCCACAAATTTGTTCCAGTAATTTAAGGACTTTTGTAACCGAATCTTTTCAGCCTTGGCCTAACCTAACTTGGGCATGGAAAAACAAGTCGTGCACACACACATGCATGCATACATACGATTTCAACGGGTGTTTTCCTGTTAAACTGGATTAGCCATTTACTCATTGATTGTCATTTTCCAGAAGTCTTTAATTCGGGCATATGAGTGTAGTGCATGGCGGGCGTTGCGGTACGACATCACCGGCATCAGCCGACGTCGTGACCAATCAAGCGAGCGCACAAATCCAGATGTCGCAAGCGCCATTGGATAAGCACTGATCCGAGCCGATCTGGGCATATCCTGTGTGAATGCAGATTGGTTTAAGAAGTTGGGAGAGCGAATGGAGTGTTACAGATGATTGAAGTGATGCGTGCGATGGACGTAGGGTCAGTGATGGAGGTCCGTTGGTTTCTTCACAGTCGCAGCTCCTGACGTACGTCCGTCGAGCCAGCCTGCCATTCCTTCGGTCTTCAGCAATGTTCTTTCATTTCTTGACAAACGTGCCTGCTCCTCCAGCTCTCACATCAGGTCTGGAGCTCTATGTTTCATACTAGGTTTTTTCTAAAGGTTGAACTTATCGTTCCATTATTACGTGTATGTATGTGCATTTTGCCTGGAAAGGCCATCCCCGAAATGACCTATACTGCCGCTTACTGCGTTTGGGTGGGACGCCAAACCCTTCTCACTTACTCATTCTGGAGCTCTCTCGGCTTTATCGTACCATTGATATTAGCGTGCTCCTCTGCCCCACTTGTGAATGCAGTGTTGTACTGCCACGGAAATTAACCGTCAATCTCGTGATCAATGATTTTGAAATTTTAGTGATTAAAAAATGAAAAAGTTTTAATGGTTTAATTTTTGATTCAATCTCAGCACCAAGAACGAAGTGCATAGTAGATACGATGCAACGTCTGTTTTTTTCCAAAGAATGTGAAAAACTTACTGGTTGTGTCTTACTGCTTTTGTGATAGCTGTTAGCTCAATAAGTATTAACAAGTCTTAAGTTTTAGCATATAGTTGAAGAAAAATGATCATTGCCAGCTGTAGTGATTGTACTGGGAGCAACAGCAGATCATGGCTTTTGTCATCTCCAATATGCTATGAAGATGGGCTCAACATTTTTGTGCAAATTATGCTTAGTTAGATGTGCTCTGCATTTTTTTGTATTGTTTTGGTATAATTAAATAATGCATTTACCTGTCATATAATATGAGTTGTAATATGTTGTAGTATTAAGCAAAATATAGTATTAGTTAGTTATGATAATTATAGCATTATGTCGACTAACTTCATACAGGGTGTGCCAAAAAAATGACCCAACTTGTTTTTGTTAGAACTTCGTCAAATCTCCACCAAATTTGATAATTTTTGGCACACAGATAGCCAAGACGATAGAAATGTGTAAGGTATACTCATTGTCTACCTCATTTAGTTAATGTCAGTGCATTACCATGTAAAACGCAGATGCTCCAAATTGTTGCATAATGCTCAGTTGTTGTCTCCGTAAAAGTTCTAACGGTTTAATTAAGCAGACAGTAAACTGAAATGTGATTTATTCAGCAGATTTATAAGTTTTTGTAACAACTTGATTTCAAAGTATCAGAATTTATGCCCAAAGTGTACACAATGGCTTAGACGTGATGCAGTGGCGTCATTTAAGGGGTTGAGTTGGAAGGGTCTATGGACCCCAAGGATTTACGATTTTAGTTTATTTCCCTGTAAATCGTACGTTTGAAACAGTGTTACTGCTGCAAAAACAATACGTTACGCAGACTTAGACTCCCAAAGATCACTAAAACCCTCAACTATTTACTGAAGTGACGCCACAGCTGACAGCGGCATTAACGATCAACTGATCAAAATGCACAGCACTCAATCGTGGATAAAATGTGTTGTAAGCTTATCAGTCAGTTATTTTGTTGTCTGTTGTTTTCAGCGGGAAATGTTTAATACCACAAAATTCCCTTTGTGAAATTGATATTGCAATTTGATAGTGATGATCACCACATAAGGTAACAATTTGGAGCATCTGCATTTTACACGGTAGTGCGTGGACAGTGAGTGTACTTTGCATAATTATATCGTCTTCGCTATCTGTATGCCAAAAATTATCAAATTTGATGGAGATTTGACGAAATTGTGACTAAAACAGGTTGGGTCATTTCTTGGCACACCCTGTATATCCCCAATTATATTGATGGTCTGGTCGTTAATGACAGATGCTGGTGTGGATGGTCAGTTCGATGTCATCTGTCATTATCTTGGTTTGCCGACATCGTTGTCTGTTTTATTTTCACAGTCAGATATACTGCAACATCTTGCTTCAAGGTCTGAATTTTGATGTAAAATGTTAGCTACATTTATGCAATACTTGCTGACATATTGAACTTCTTTCCAATTTGAGCTTTTGCTTAATATAACTTATGTATGTATAACAAAGTTAAAGTGAAATTTAATTTCATCAATTTCTCGAATTGATTTCAGTTTTGAAAATTTTATAGATTTGCATTTAATTAAGTTTTAAATACAGAAAAATATGTAGTCAACTTCGAACGAGTGATTGGTGTTGAAAGCAAATGATAGGACATTACGCTCTTGTCTAAATAATGTTCAGAATTAAAGTTTGTGTAATAGTGTTGCCGATAATTACTATTTTAGTCGTCGATCGATCATTTTACTAGTTGACTAATAGTTGACTATTTGCATAAAATTAGCTAAAGTTTGTCAGCTAGCCGATGGCAGCACTATTGTGTAATAGTGCGGCGATGAAAGCATTTGTTTGTCTGGCATCAGTTGGTGGATGGATCCGTCACTGAGGCTGAGACTGATGGCGGCTGAAGAAAGCCGAGTGAGCGCTGGTCTGCCATGTCCGCTCACTGTCAGTCAGCTGGTGTCACTGCCCGCCGACTACAGCCAACTCATCAATCAGCTGTCAACCTTCTCGTAAGATTTACTGCACTGTCTCGTTTGTTCAAGTATTTGACTGATATGAACATATGTTGCTGCTGTTGTTGGCTTTCGTTCAACTGGCAGCTCACTTTTCCAAAGTTAATTCGGATCAGATGGAGACTTCGAGGTAGAACCTCTGTTAAGTGCTTTTATTAATTCATCAGCATGCATGAAAGTGCTGTAGGAGTATAATGTAAACAGTTTTTTTAATAATTATCCTGTAGTAGACGTTATGTAAGTGACAAGAGATGAACTGTTTAGGTTTTAGGGTCAAAAGGTCAAAGGTCAAGGTTCTAGTTGGCAAGTAAATTTCGTTGTAGTTTTATCTGTATTATGTTAAAAACTGACTGGTTGACAACGACAGCAATCAGCCATTAGTGATAGTGGACGTGGTTCACTGATACAGGTGTCCAGAGTGTAAAGGTGAAGTGGGAGATGGTGTGGCATAGCAATAGCACATTTCAAAAAAGTTACTCTACGCCGGGCCGGGTTAATACTTGAATGGGTGGCTGCCTTTTAATGGGAGCAACAGCAGGTAAACCATATTGGTATGTAACCAGCCGTCTAGGTCAACTCAGCCTTTCATCCTTCCAGGGTAGAAAAATCAAGTACCGGCCTATCTGTCTGTTGTTAAGGCGGGGTGCATTCACCTATGTCGGGTGGCAGGTAACACTGTGTGATCCCATATGGCAGGTGACGCTTTGTAGTTCTGTGAGGGGTTCGCTCCTTGAGAGCTGTACACCACCTTTATCTTTTTTACCTACAGTGTGTTTGGTTTGGGGTTGACTAAGGTGTCCACGGTGCAAAGGTGAAGACAGTCGGGTGCCGGCTATGTGTCTGGTCTGCGGAGAGGTGGTTTGTTCGCAGAGCTACTGCTGTCAGGCAGACCTGGATGGCACCACTATGGTCGGTGCTGCGACACTGCATGCCAGTCAGTGTGGCGCCGGCACTGGCATCTTTTTGAGGTACCCACGCGATCTTTGTCTTTTCCATTTACTTATTTACTTTGAGCTGTTTGACGTTATGGCCAGTAGTAGCACTTTAACTGAGGTTATGTCAGTTATGTGACAGACTTGTGTAAGATGTTTGCTGGAAGTAAAAAATTGATGGATTGAATTTTTTAATGATAAGCTGTTTTTCAGTTGTTTCTGACCGCATTTGTAAATAGTGGACACATTTGTAAAGTAGCATGTGTTGATTTTTGTTAAGTACATACTCATTGCCTGCCTTTATTGTTGTTAGTCAAGATGGTAGTTTTCATTGTACAGTTACTGATGGTCTTTTGCCACTTTTTGCTTCATTCAGCCAGTCTTCCGATACTTTTCTAGATTTACTTTAGAACAGGATAGGTTTCAACGGAGAATCTTCTTGAATTGCTATAGCGGTTTATTTATAGCTCAAACGCACTAAGGCGGTCATTGATTCTAGTTAAGAGTGGACTTCAACAGTTGTTTCTGCTGATGCTATCGCTAACTTTTGGGTTGGTGGCTTGGCATAGCAGTAACGCATTTCATCTGATCAACAAAGTTATTCTACGCCAGTTTGGGTTAGTACTTGGATGGGTGACTGCCTGCGGGCAGGTAACCCATCTCGGTATGTAACCAGCCACCTAGGTTAACTCAGCATTCCATCCCTCCGGGGTAGGTAAATCGAGTACCAGCCTATCTGGCTGGGGTTAAGATGGGGCACGTTCACTTCTGTTGGGTGATCCCATATGGCAGGTGATGCTCCATAGCTTTGAGATGGGCTTCCCATTAAGAGCTATATCACCACCTTTAACTTTTAACCTTTGACTTGAATCACTAGTTGCATATTATCTTAGACTTATTACTGCAGTTGTCATAATCGTTTAGTTAACTTGCGTCAGGGTAAAAGAATGTCAGATATTGCTGCTGAGTGGACAAACAAAGGGCTGCTTCTTGCCACCTCCATATCTTGATGACTACGGAGAAACAGATCAAGGGCTCAAGTACGTTCTTTCTCTGGCTATAAGAATGGTTTTTATGCATGAAAGCAGCTACTGCTTTCAGCGCATCTTAGCCATCACAATTCTGTCCATCTGTCTGTCTGTCTGTCTGTCACACGGGTGAATCAGTGAAAAACGGTGCAAGCTAGAATCACCAAATCTTTACTGTCAGCTGCCTGGAAAACTCTAGTTTCAGGAACCGTAAAGCTTTTCCATAAATTCGAAGGGGGTCACCCCAAACGAGGGCGCTAAATGAGAGGGGGTGGGCAAAATTTGCCATTTTTGGCCAATAAGTTGCTGTATCTCAGTAACGGTGCGAGATAGGGCCTAGGTTACTATTAATCACTAATAGGAAGTCATACACTGGCTCTCGATTGATGCCGAATTCAGTGACCTTGAATGACCTTGAACGCCAAAATAGGGGGTTTTACGGATTTTTTTGGCGATTTCGGGCTGCGACACAAGTCTATATCATTCACAAGGTGGCGCCACAGAACTATCATTATGCGATCCAGATAGAGAATTTCGTATTTGTATTTGGTATTTGAACACCCCAATTTTCAGCTAAACTACTGAACCAGAACTGCTATATGCTTTCACGCTTCTTGCGAGCATTTGCTCAAATTTCTTGTTTTAACAGGCAGGATTAAAATAAGTAACTCAAACAGACCTGGTTTAGACAAAGATGTATGCATGCTGTGCACTGATACAACTGTTCTTGCTGACTAGGTTTAATATTTTTTAATTGTGTTTGAAAATACTTTTTTGTTCAGAAATTGACAGTTACACATGTGGTGTATGCTTCATTTTTTATAACTGGAAAATGTCTCCAACAGTTGATAATTTTTAGCTTTTTTATGATTACGATGCCGGTAATTATTTTTTCAATATTTGATGCTGAGTGCTTTGATTAAACAGAAAAAGTGTATCTGCAAAATAACTGAATATTTAGAAATGTTGGTTTTGTTGAAATTTTTGCGTCAATATGCAGGCGCGGAAACCCTTTGCATTTGTGTCCGGAGCGTTATCAGAAGCTGCAAAAGCTGTGGCTGTCACACGGCATTACTGAGGAGATCGTTCACCTGCTCGAGTCCAACGCGAGCCTGATGTCATTCGACTGGCAAAACATGTGACCCAAGTGTGATGCGTGGTTTTGACGAGTTCTGCGTTGTAGGTGAATTGCGTAACTTGAGATTTTCTCATTCTGGATACTTTCACTGTTCTGCGTTATATAAATCTGTAAACATTTTGCTTGTTGTTGTTGTATTTGTTGTTTACATTGGTAATTCTTGGCTTATATTTCTCATCCCCACCTTTTCCGCAGCGAGTGTCCAAGCTGTCATTGAAGTTATTTCAGTTTTGACTGCAGATTCCATTTGGTGTTTCTGCCGTTTTGGTCGGACGTCAGGGCGAGCGTCAGACCTATAGCAAGTTCAGCAAGTTGCAATGCCAGGCCTACCCTGCACAAGCAGTAGAAGTTGAAGTTGTTTATTCACTTCTTCAGCGGTGGAATTGTTTAATTTTTTAGTGACAGACATTGGTTTGCCAGCTAGTGCCGTCCCCGTCAGTAATAGCTTATATACATTTATGCGGCATTTTTTTCAACTGGGCATATTGACATATTGTAACAATTCTAGAGTGTGTCATACTTAGGTTATGGAGGTACTTAAACATTGCTATGTGCTAAAAATGGTCGCTATTTGACAATAATTGTTACAAGACATTGCCGAAGTTATCACGTATTTTTTTCAGTTGCATTTTTCTTGTCAAACCTGTTAATGGTTTTGCACTGTTTGATCTTTTTTAATGGGAGTGATCAAACGTAGCATTTAAATTTGTTTCAACAGCTGTGCGCGTTCGTTTTCTGCTGTTTTGCAGTTTCCTTATAATATACATGGTGTTTCGTAAAAATGGCACCCTTTCTCTTTCTTCAGTAATTCACTAAATGATGACCAATTTATATGAAATTTTTACCAGACGTAGCTGAAGAAATACTCGTTCAACATATTTCGACAAAATGAGGTTGTTTGTTAAATATTCTTTATTAGTCGTGATGTAATGCTGACGTCATAACGCTGAGTACAAACTTGATGTCGCAACTGGTGCTGACAGACTTGCTGAATATCTGAATATCTTGCTGAATATCTGCCCTGCTTCGATGGCGAACTTTATCTGGTTCACTGATGACAAACTGTAGAAGTTTTACCATTGCAGCCACAAAAAAACGCCCAAAATGATCACTTGTACACACTTGTGGAGATATGATGATCATAATTATGATGATGGACGAATGAACTTTAGCGTGGCGTTAAGTCCTAAGACGTGAAGTCACGTAATAGTAATAGCTAGACTTTTGCATCTTCCAGCACAGCACAGCGCACACCGCTTGTGAGATGGTTGAGTTTTTGGATCACAATACGTTTGGTTTCATGCCCCCATGTTGCTTCAGCTTCGTGCTGATACAATGAACATTTTTCGTCAGTGAACAAGATTAAGTTCACCATCAAAGCAGAGTAGCAACTGACAACACCAGTTAAAACAAGCAAGTTTGTGTGCACTTCACATTATGACGTCAGCATTACGTCGTGACTAGCAAAGAATATTTAGCTAACAACTACATTTTGTCCAAAAAATTTGAATAAGTATTTCTTCAGCTACAGCTGGTAAAAGTTTTAATGTAAATTGATCACCATTTGACTGAGATATAAAAGAAAGAAAAAGGGCGCCGTTTTTGATGAAACACGGCGCATAAGTTTTGTTAGTAACCTAGTAACATTTTGATTTTTATTGCAGTGATGAATTTTTGCCTGTGTTGTGATATGGTTTTTGCTGGTGTGACATTTAACTTACTTTTGATGTGATACTGATGCCAGTTTCCGATCACGTGTAGTCATTAGCTTTTGTCAGTACAATGTGTGACTTCTACATTGCGTTCTCTCACTTTTCTTAATTTACTACTTAGTCACATTACATCGAATATTCATAAGCTTTTAGCCTGCAATTTAGGCAGTTGGCTATTAAGTACGAGTAAAATTCTCTGAATCTGATGATCTTGACTTATATTACCATATCCAGGGAATGAAAATTGATGTGATGTGTTGTAAACATGGAGTTATTGTGATAACGTGTTTCTGGCTGAAAATCGGCAACTGCTGTAAGTTATTGTTTGTCTTGACGGAGCTTGATTATGTCACGAATGTCCTGATAGTAACAGACCACAAATTCCAGTGAGATAAGTGGGCCATTTTTCATTTTTGAGATCTGTTCACCGTATATGGTAGAATAAGAAAAATGATATGATTTGGTGATTCCAAGTAGCTGAGTGTTGGTATCTTGTGGGTCACAATGTATCAAAATGATTGCAGTTTGACAACGTTAATAGACAGGAAAAACTGTGCTTCTCTTCTGCAGCACAATATTGTATATGCCTGTGCTCTCTCCTCTCTCTCTCTCATTCCCGGTCAGGGGTTCCAGGTAGCTCTAGAGGCGTTGTGGGTCTGTTGTAAAAGAGTTTCCTGGCCACGTGTCGTTCCTGGCCTGATCGTGGGCCGGACATTGGAACACCAGATGTTCAACTGTTTCTTCGGCGCCTTGACAGTGTGGGCAGATGGCCGAGTCCGGGCGCCCGATATGGTGCCTACGCTGGTAGCAGTGTTGACTGTTTGTGAATGCTGTATGGACCCTGGCATGTGGATCGCTGAGGTACCTATTCTCAGCGATACTCCGTTGGTGCCATTTAAGAGCTTCGGTGGCTGAAGTGAGGTCCATGGGAGCGGATGACTGTGGAAGCATGCTCCCTCGCTTGGCTTCTTGGTTGGCTGCTGCATTTCCTTCCAGGCCCACATGTGCCGGTATCCACTGGACGTTAAATTCATTCGAAGCGCCAATAGCGGACAGGGCAGCCCAGATGGAACAAAACGTAGGCTCTGTATGGCGTGCAGGCCTTGGGACAAGCGTTGCCTGTGCTGTCCAGTGAACGTTATCATTAGGGCCCACAGTTTTCCGTGGGCCACGGAATATCGAGCTGAGCCGCAGAATTTGCCCTTTTCCGCGGAATTTTGATATTGCCGCGGAATTTCATGGAATTCTACAGAAGTTGAGAAATGACCGATGATTAGTACGATCGTTGGCTTTAAACTAACTATATCGCGGAGAAAAATCAAACTGAACTGCCTAAAACTGAGTCCCTACTAATAATTACCATTGTGTACGGCACAATTGTAAACTAACAGAATACGAACAATTGACAAATTGCACTTTTGAAAAGAAAAAAAATCGATAATTTTCGTAGTATGTTGCTAGCATAACTGAGCGCCATGCCAGTATCCAAAAACCGAAGTTTTTTTAAACAGAATGAAGCTTAGTTTTTGGACAAATGGAAGGCCGCGGTAAACCGTGGAATTTGGACAATTTTGCCGCAGTGAGCCACCGAATTTTGCGAACTGGCCCGCGGAATTTGGCAAAATTTACCGCGGAAAACTGTGGGCCCTTGTTATCATAAGTTATTTTCTGAGCATGAACTCAAGTTGAGTTTTGTGTGAGTGCTGTATTTCAACCATTTCTCTTCTTGTTTGTGCTTGATGCTGTTATGCTGACATTTGGCTGAACTGTTGCCTTAGGCTTTTGTCGTTACTGCATTACTGGTTGGTTTCTGCCAAATGCCATTGAATCTCGGTTAACCTCAGGTTTTTGTTTTATGCCAGAAATGTACTCAAGTCATGTTTTTGTTGAGCCACTTGCTGATGCTTACAGGTGTGAAATCGATTATTTTTGTCCATCTGTGGCTGCACTTACAGCGTACATGTGATGCAAGTCTGTCATTATGAATGGCAAAGTTAACAGTATCTGTGATGGTGTTGTGCGAGGCAAACTGCTGGCAAAGGCCAGTTTTCATGGCACTTATACAGGTTTACCAAAAAAGATAAAGGTATAGGTGGTGCAGTGGCTTAAGGAGCGAACTCCTCACAGAGCTACGGAGCGTCACCTGCCGTATGGGATCCCACAGTGTTACCTGCCACCCGACACACGTGCACGTGCCCCGCCTTAACCCAAGCCAGATAGACCGGTACTCAATTTACCTACCCTGAGGGATGGAAAGCTGAGTTGACCTAGGCAGCTGGTTACATACCGAGATGGTTAACCTGTCTGCAAGCAGTCACCCATCCAAGTACTAACCCAGCCCGGCATATAGTAACTTTGTTGATCGAATGAAACGCGTTACCACTACACCATGCCACCAACCTTACACCAAGTGTCCAAGGTAGTTTTTGTAATAGCTGCAAGCATGGAATGGACGTTAAAGCTTATGAGATGAATGTTCGGATAACAAAAATTGTGTTTGGCAGTATTAGAACAGATATGGTGCAGGAGAACGACTAATGGCATTGTAACGTATAGAAGAAATGAGTTAAGTTTTATGCACAGTTTTGCAACTTTCTGGTTTCTTTGACGTTTAATCACAGTAGTTAATCAAAACCACGTGTGCTTGCCAGTATTATTCAAGCTGTTCATTGTTACGATGATAAATAGCTGCAGTCCATTTGCCATTTTCTCTGTCGATCAATTGCACAATGCACGAAACGTGTGTCAAGTGTTTCTGCACAGATGTAGAGAGCACTTAAATGAGTAGCTGTTGGTAAATTAAATTTAATTGTTGTTCTCATTGAATAAAGTTGGATCGACACTTTCGTTTCTGCTGTATGGAAAAGGTTAACTTGTCCATCTGTAACTTGTACATCTGTTGCCATGTTGATAAGAAATGTTGCATATTGATAAGAAATCCAGTCGCTCAGGTAGTGTGCTGTAAGTACACAATAACTTTGGTCTGTTGGACATCACACTAACTGTACGAGTAGTTATTACATTAGTGTAAGGTTTAGAATGTTTGCTTTAAAATTTCCAGTATTTCAGCAATGTTGTGTACAATTTCGCTTTGTTTTTTTTCGGTGTTTTCCCATATTCAATTCAGCATTGATTGTGGCTGTATAAGCTGCGGGGTCATATGCTTGGATATGGCTTCTTAGTCCAGCCGTTGGGATACATAAAGCTTACTTCATAGCAGAACTAGTAAGTGGGAGTGTCAAGGCCACTATATCTTAATCGATACAACATGTTTGGGATTTTTCAGTTAACGCATGCTATATTATTTCCTTACTTACTACCTTAACCAGTGCTTGCAAGTTGCAGTTGGCAAGCCAGTCGTCCCCATTTTTTATCAACTGGTCTGGTGGAATCGAGTATTTGTAGCAGTATTAATAGTGTATGTGCCGTGCGTGTGGCTGGTGAAATAGCCTCGTTGTCATAAAATCGTTTCACCAATGTGTATAACTGAACAAGCATTACAGTGGAACGTGTCACTAGCCTAGATTGCGTTAAAGACGGAATAGAAAGATTTGGATTGATCCAAGCTAAGACTTCATCGATTATGCCATTCAAAAACACTTATAGTAAACTGTGCCTCTAACGTAGTTTTTTTTCAGCTGATCTCATTCAAGTACCGGTGCACGAGTTTCCTTTGTTGATAATGGAATTCCCAGTTATTTTTACTGACTGAGCAGTTAACGTTTTAATAGCTTGGTCAGTAAGTTTTAAATATCTGCACAATATATCACTCATTGTCAAATTATACGGTTGTCAAACGATCTGCCGTGATTATTGTTTTTAATTCTTAGATATACATGCATCAATTGATAATCTGAATTTTTTTGGAGGTGCAAAACTACTTTTCGACTGGTCTATATATGTAGGAGTTAGGTAGTTTTGTGCCTGTCATGTGTATTAGTGTGTGTGTGTGTGTGTGGCTGCAGTACAATAGTGAAACATTTATGTTTACACACCATTTATTCTGTATTGTTATCATAGCAACTCGCCAACTGTTTGGATTGTTAATTGCAGTTAAAAACATTAATCTACTGCTGGTTGATTGCTGATTATACGTATTAAAATGTTGCAGTTCAAATATGTATTGTAATTTCCATTGTTTTTGCCTTGCTGCAACACTGCACTAACATTACTTGAGCAAGCTGTCATAAAATATTTGCTGCGGCTCACCATTTTATTACATCCTCTGTACAAACACATCTTTACAAACACATTTACAAAAAAACATGCAAAAATAAATTTCTCGAATAAAATGTCAAAAATTGCAATCGATGTCACAAATTTACACAGTTTCACACACATACAGACACTCGGCCTTTCACGGTCAGCAACAGTTGCTAACTGCTTCTGTCAAAAATCTACAGCTGCCACACTAATGCAGTGTTACACGATCGAGCTCGACGTTCTATGGTAATTAGCATGCTATTTAGGAGGGCGGGCGGGTTGTAATTGGAAGGTCTATATAACACGTGATCAGCTGTGGGCTAATAGCTTAAGCCTGTTATTGTGTTTGTGTGCATTCTGCCTGAAAAGGCCGTCCCCGAAATGACCTAGTGGGACGTTAAACCCTACTCATTCTCTCACTCACTAAGCCTAGGCCTACATTTGAGCCACGGGCGGGATTCCAATAGGCCTGCTTGAGCCAGCTCGATGTTTGCTCGATCGTGTGAACACCCTATAAAGTACTTTGATGGCTATCAGTGGCTATCACCCCCTCAGTTTAACAGACTTGACGATAGCACTTGATAACTGGTTAAATACATTCAACTTAACAAGTTACTAGATAAGCAGTTCATTCATTTTTACAGCTTTCAATAAAAGTTGGTAAAATTGCACAGATCAGAACAACTAACTCTGGGGAAATTGTCAACAAAAAGCTCAAACTAATAGCAATGAGTCAGTGTTCAGTGATGTACTTGTAAATGAGTACTGTTAGCACGAAATATATTAAACGAAAATTTGCTTAACGGTCCAACAGCCGTTAGCCACGCGTTTGCTCTTTCGTGAGTACTTTACTTTCATTTAATTCTACGACCACATGTAGGCCTATAATCCAATCACGTCATTAATGCGAGAGAAAAAAATACACAAAAACACACGGTGCCATACGTAACGAGCGAATCGAACGTGAAACTAAACGGGTAAAGCAAAGTACGGAGCTTTCTCTGTGGCTTGGACACATCCGTAATACCCCGTTTACACGATGAATCAAACATGAAGCAAATGTATTGAATATACACGTGCACGACGTGTGCTCTAAGTTTGCTTCATGTTTGCTTCATCGTGTAAAAGGGGTATGAGTCAGTTTGTGCTGTTTTTCACACCATCTCAGACACTGGAGGACTAGATGTGTCCAAGGTTGGCTGCCCGACCGCCGTCCGTGAACGCCATGGCGTCTGCCCTGCGGCGCACCACGCAAGAACCTCCAGGTCGGACAACCGTCAACGGCGGCGGGTTGGCTGTCTCAAAGTCGGCACGGCGCGGGTCGTCGAACACCGAGTAGCAGCGGTCACGGCCGCCCGGCCAGCCCCCACGCCCCCGGCGTTCCTCAGTGAACGGTGTCTTAGACCGCGGTCTGGTCGGTGAAGTGATGGGTCTTCGTCCCTCGACGTACGTCGGTGGTGCTGCCGGCGGCTGTCGACGAGTGCTCAGTACCGGGGTGCGCTCGGCTAGTGGTGCCGCGGTGTACGGCCTGTGTCGCTCATACACGTCACCTCCGGTGTAGTGCTGCTGCTCGTAGTAGAAGTCGCGGTGCATGCTGGGGGTCGGCGGACAGCAGCGGCACTCGGCCAGCATCGGAGGAGGAGCGAGGTAAGTTCGTCGCCGCTGATAGGGCGGCGGAGGCCCCCCTGAGTCGGCTGCTGCTAGTGATTCGTAGCGGCCGTGATGGTGAGCTGCTCGCGCTGCCGCCAGCTGCTGGACGTCGCGGAAGTTCTGGTAGTGACCGCAGCAGTCGTCGTCCACGTAGTACGCAGCACCGGCTCGATCCACCCTGCTATACGTCAACACAACCAACCACATTTATACCCCGTTTACACGATCAAGCTGGCTCGACGAGCTGGCTATGCTTGTTGGACGAGCCAGCTCAATGTTTGCTCGATGTTTGCTCGATCGTGTAAACGGGGTATTAAACACATACAGTTTTAATACTTAGCCGCAAGCTAAAAGAGTTTAGACGCAGTGCATCATAAGTGAATCACATCGCATCTGTTAATCACGTCTATACCATCACTTAGACTTCTGCTTTATGCGATTATGCATGTTTCAAGTAATTTTATTTCTTTATTTTTATCTTCTGCATGCTTTTACGTATCCCTGTTTGGTGGATTTGTGTTTGGTGTATATGGACACTGCTGGTTTGATCTAAATGAACGAATGAACATACCGCTGAAGATTGGTGATGTTGAACAATACGTTCAAGCGTTCAATATGACCGCCCTTCACAGTAATGATCTTGGTCACTCGAGGCTAACAGTTTCCAAAAATTTCCGACTGGGGCCTACTCCTATTGCTCGATCGACTTGAAGCATGCATGTTCTACTTTTAGGTGCCATCATGTATTTAGTCCATAACTCCATATTATTTACTTTTTTACTTTTGCTAATTTTCCGTTAACTAAATACAGTACAATACGGAGTGACTGAAAATGCAGGATCTGCCAAATGCAAGACCATGAAAGTTACGAAGAAAATCGCAGGGCTGAAATTTGCAAGACCTGGAAAATGACGTCATTTTCAGGTTCTGCAAATTCAGCGCCTCCACTGTCAGTCATCAAAACTTATTAGAAACGTAAACGTGAAAAGGATACACAATTAACCGATTATTAGTAATTTTTTTTCTATTTCAAAATTGTTTAATAACAAAGAAACATACTTATCAAATGGATAGTCAAGTGTACTGCCAGTGTAATCGTGGTAGTCCTGATGTCTTGGAGCCCACCGGTATTGCTTCTGCTAACACAGCATTTGAAACACAAATTGGATGAGCAAAATTCTACTAGCGAAAAACATTTAAGCCCACTGTAATTGTTACAATGAATGGATAAGCAATAAACTTTTTAGCGGCATCACTGCCGTAATATTTCATCTCACAATCCTGCTGAAGATAATATTAATTTGTAGACAACCAAACAAGTTAAGTGGACAACTTGATAATCAACTATAGTTACTGCAGGCTTTTCTCGTTATTCGCTAAATATACTCTGTAGTGGCCTACTGGGTAATCAGTCTCGGATATACAGCGTAGGCCGAACGTTATCACAAATCAATTTCATATCATTATAAACGCTCAATCGTAATTTATTCGAATCAGCTTTGGAAAACGAAGTGACGCCAATTCTCCAGCGAATGGCAATAACCATAACAAGTGACGAATCTATAGGATTTGCGTGGAATTACTTTGTAGCTGCAGAAATCATCGATGTGGTCGGCCGGTCGTCGGTCGTAAGCGTCGTCAGGCAATGGTGCATGTTCAGAGTCGATGTCATCGTCAGTGCAATCGCTGTGTCGTCGCGCCGCGTTGTACTGCCGGGCCGTGTCACTGACATCACTTCGACTACGCACCGCAGCAGTCGTGCGACGACGACGCTCCGACTGTGAACTAACAGACACACAGACACTGGCAGTCACATACCCCGTTTACACGATCGAGCAAACATCGAGCAAACATCAAGCAGGCCTGATGGTACCCCGCCCCCTGGCTCAAATGTAGGCCTAGGCTTAGCCCACAGCTGATCACGTGTTATATAGGCCTTCCAATTACAACCTGCCCGCCCTCCTAATTAGCATGCTAATTACCATAGCTCGTCGAGCTAGCTGGATGAATGCTAGCAAACATGACGTTAGGCAATTAGCACGTGTATTTTGAATGCATTTGCTCGACGTTTGCTCGATCGTGTAAACGGGGTATAAAAGCATAGCCTACACGAAGCAAACACCAAGCAAACATCGAGCTGGCTCGTCTAGCTCATCGAGCCAGCTTGATCGTGTAAACGGGGTATTAATGAGTGGGTCAGTAGAGTGTTAGATCAGAGGCGGATTTGTGGCCGATTCACGCCTACCACGCCGACGCGACGCGACTCGAGTGTTGATTTGATTTGCTTTGTGGGTGTAAATTGGCCATTAGGGATGTTCAGCATCTTCGGCCGATCAGGGACAAGCGCATTAGATGTTAATTTAACTATATTTGCTATATAAATTTACATTTTACTTACTTGCTTCTTTACGATAATAACTGCTTACTGTTCAATAGCACCTTTAGACTTCCCTACTTACCTAAATGAATGGATTATTATTTAGTTATCATATCTTACGTGTGTTCGTGCGTTGGGTCGGCATCGCGTCGCTCTGTGCTTAGAGCAGTTGCTGCTGCTGCTGCTGCTGCGGCTGCTGTCAGCGCTGTTGTTGACTGTCTCTTCACGGTGCTCGGAGGCGCCTGCTTGCCGGCCGTTTTTCCATCCTTCTTCGTCAGCTTCCCCAGCAGACCGCGAAGCAGACCTTTCTTCTTCTCGGTCGTCTGTACTACCATCAGTCCACGCCTCGAGTCGCAGTCTTCCTCGGTCACTGCGCGCACAACATGCGGATTTTTTCAATTTTTACAGCCTGAAATTACATGTACAACAAATTACCAGCATGGACTTTAATTTTGGACAGTTCGCGTTTGCTACAGCATATCTTGTGATATTTTGAATTGTGCTAAACTGTCTAACTCAATGATTGTTTAGGCCATTTTCCCAAACTTAAGTTTCGAAATGGTTTATAATAAACAAAACTGAAAAAATTGAAAGTACATGTATTTGGAAAAAGCAGAAGTAAGGTCAAAGCGATTCCTTTCAATCTTGCATAAATCTATGCAAAACTTGATCAAACTGCAATACAGAAAAGCATATTTGGTGGCAATCTGCGGGCAGGTATGTGCTACTGATACTTGTGACGGCTGATATAATGATATTTAATGCATACCGAGCTCCATGTTGCTTTGAGGTCGACCAAGCGCACCAACCGTTTCCATACTCTCGAGCGATGAGCATTTTTTCAGACTTTCACGGTCTTTCTGATTCACTGCACAGCAAAATCACAAACTCACTGGCACCATTAGAATCAGCTGCACCCATTTCCAACGCAGACTATCGAAATGCTGAAACATGTTATAGCACAGTAGAAACAGAACAGAAAAGCCAAGTTGCTGGAATTGCTGAAAAACCCTTCGGTTTCTGGGGCTTCGCTTCGGACCCCATTGGGGGAGCTTAAAGTGTTCCACAGACATTCGCCAAAACGCCTCTTTACTGCGGCCTTTTAGGACTCAATTTTCGGCTCTTGGGACCTCCCTGACGCCCTCAAAAATTGATAAATCCTGCACTGGCATGCAGCCCATCGTAATCGCGACTCAGTGGACCTAGCAGTGGCTTTTTTCTTATGCTACTTAAAAATACCTAATGGTTTGATACGAGTGCAACTTTACGAAGAACTGACAGTTTAGAAAGGACAGATTGTATGCTGGATGTGAAACTGACCATGGCAGAACTTCGGCGACGCGACGGCGGTGTGACTGAGCAGTGACTCAGCGGACAACGCCCTTGTCAGCGTGGCGTTGTTGCCGGACACTTGACTCTGACCTTGAGCTTCAAACAACACATCAGCATAACGATTCAGCATCGTCATGGTCATCATCATCATCATCATCATCATCATATGTACCGCAAGACGGGTCTAATATTTTCATCTAACTGCAAACTGAGCCATAACTCATCTGTTACACTTAAACTATCTAGTGTTACCGTACTAACCGCACTAATCTTTATATTGCTTCTAATCCAGTTTTCTATTAATGGTGTAAGCGTTTGGCTAAAGTGTTCACTCCATTTGCGTGTAGGACATTTGCATTTGCCTCTGTCGTAAAAAATAAAAGTACTTGCTATAACGCTGCTTACATGATCAGACTCGTAACCAGAAGCGCTTTACAATCTCTGAAGTAGCAAATGATTGACACGAGCGAATGACACTGCAGCACACTATGCGGCCATCCGTTGCCGCGCCAGCGAACAATTGGCCCGGCTCCGCGGAGCAGCCAGCAGACATACCACTGCCCCAATCAGCCACACGCTAACTTTCTCGTCGTAGCCCATAAGCTTATTTCCCATCTCACTCTGGATAGGAAGCCGAGTTAACCCGAACCCACAGTAGACTAGCAACTTGCTTGAAGTTGCTAGCAAATGAGCCGCGGTAAGATTTGAACTGAAACGTGAAAGTCACCAGTCCGACACGTTAACTACCAGAGTGGCCACTTGCACCTTCCACTCTCGCCGCTTAGAAGTCGAGACTTATTTTAATGCATGCATGACACAATCCCAAACAACAAAATTTTTGCTTGAATCAGTGGTGCAGTTTTTCGTGATACAAACGATAATATGAAACAAACGGAATAAAAACTAACCTTTTGACTGCTGCAGCTGCTGGTAAAACGACGTCACGCGCGGATCGAAATTGCGTCTTCGTTTCTCGGACATGCTCTTGCGGCCGAGCGCGTCGCGACTGAACGCTTTCAGCCTGTCAATCTCTTCTTGTCTGCAGAACAACCGTTATCAGATTGTATATAATTCCAGATTTTAAATTCCAGTGCCGGGCAGAGCAGCCAATGCCACCCCGTAGGTTTAGGCCGCCATGGGGCCGCGGCCCATCAGCCATCCCAAGATAGTTCCCAGCAAGTACTGGGCACTGAAAGTCAAGGCAAGAATAGCAAAGAGCACAACTACCCAGGAACGTCGAGAGGGGAAGGGGTAAAAGGGGTAAGCTATTTCGGGCCCCACGACATTTCGGGGCCCCGTCGTCGCTCAAGAATATAAAGTACACCAGAATGCACCATTTTAAAAAGAAAAATTCAAAAATTTTCTTCCCTGAGGAGCTTCACGAGAATGTTTCCCCGGGCCCCGCTGTGGCTCTCGACAGGCCTGCAACTACCTTCGCTCACATAACTACTCCCTATACTGTGGGGCTCACTAAAGTATTTCAAGATTTTATTGTATACAATAAAAACAACATAAAATTAGGCCTAACTACCATTAACGTTAGTTTAAAGTTGTGTAACTATGGCAAGTTGATCTAGCCACAGCGGCAGTTTGACGTTTTAACGTCATCGTCGTCGTCGTCGTCGTCGTCAGCAGCATTACAGTTAAAAACAAGTAATCTGAGCAAAGCTTATGAGACGCGCGACAGCCTTAGCAGTTCCTGTTTGCAAGTTGTCCATGTCTATCTGTAGCCATGCCGACTCAGTTCACTTATGAAATGTGCACCACAGCCGAAAATTGCAAAAAAAACACTAACACCCCCTATTTTAAAAGTTTAAGGTCATTCAAGGTCATCGATTTTGACACCGTTAAAAAGCTCGTCACCAGTGCTTGTTAAGTTAAGCATTATGTCTGCGTTTATCTGCAACTGTTTTCACGCTAAAGCGGTAAAATAACCGCTTTGTAAGGGGTAGCCGTCTTTGGCGCCTGACTGCGCAAGCCTCCTTGAACTTAGAGGGTCGGAACTTACCGGGACTTACCGGTAAACAGCTAAAATCTACGTTCAATGCTGAAAATTTCACATGCAGATTGCTTAGGTCTATTTCTAGCCATTTCGTCGCAATTCACGGTTGAAATAAATATGCGCTGCAGCCAAAAATTGCCAAAAAAAATTTACCAATACCCCTCTTTTGGGGGTTTAAGGTCGTTCAAGGTCATCGATGTTGACAAATCTAAAAAGCACGTCACCAGGGCTTGTTACATTATGCAGCAGGTCTGTACCTCTCTGCAACCATTTTCACACTGTAAGAGCTAATAATGGCAAAATAACGTCTTTTTAGGGGGAGGGGTACCCCAGTTTGCCGCCCTCGTTCGAGGGGAACCCCATCACCCAAAGGCACAAAATTTTGTCACTAAAATTAGAGTCCTTGGGGCAGCCCACAGTAAAGATTTCGTGGTTCTAGGTGTTGCCGTTTTGATACAGTGCCAGGGTGTGACGTACGGAGGGACAGACGAAAACAGCAAAAACTACAAAAGGTGATATTATTCAGCAGCACATTGACAGGCAGTGTGATGTGGGCAATATCACCTTTTGTAATTTTTGCTGTTTTCGACGTGCAAGTCCTTAAATGTTGCCGTTAACAAGTTTATAAACTAATGTTTTGTACATTTATTTTGATATTAAACAATTAAATAGGCTAGACATACGTGCTGAGTATCGAGCTGAGCGTAGGTTCCCAGTCTGACGACCATTGTTTTGGTGTCGGCGCGTTGTCATCATTATCATTATCATCCGCCTCATCCTCTGTCTTTCCTGTCTTTGAATCCAGTGCAAAACTCGCAGCATCATCCTTGCGCGTCTTCAACGCCCCTTCGCTCGCCTTCATCCACAAATGCGTGCAGATATTAGCAACATGCTTGCACAGTGCACGGCTTTGAAAAAAATGTGGTAATACGTCAACTCAGCCTTCCATCCCTCCGGGGTAGGTAACTCGAGTACCAGCTTATCTGGCTGGGGTTAAGGCAGGGCGCGTTCACCTGTGTCGGGTGGCAAGTAACACTGTGTGATCCCATACGGCGGGTGACGCTCCGTAGCTCTGAGATAAGTTTCGTATGAAGAGTTATAGCATTTAACCATTTTAACCAATACGTCGTGTTGACACAATATGTACTGTATGACATTACAGTGCTGCAACATAGTTTGTGTTGAGCTGGGATGAATGAAAAATGGAATCAATGATTATTTTATTCAACTAACTCACTATTCACTGCAGCTCCAGTACAATAATAAGAAATTTTCTAACGTACTTAATACCCCGTTTACATGATCAAGCTAACATCGAGCTAACTCGACGAGCTATGGTTAGCATGCTATTTAGAAGGGCGGGCGGGTTGTAAATTAACAGGCCTATATGACACGTGATCAGCTGTGGGCTAACCTACGCCTACATTTGAGCCAGGGGGCGGGGTTCCATCAGGCCTGCTCGATGTTTGCTCGATCGTGTAAACGGGGTATAAGCGTCTACTGCACGTTCTTGATGTTTATGGTTTTTCACTGCCGCAGTGTAGCAAACTACAGACGCACCCACAATTTCAGCACATTGCTGATACATGTAATTGCTGGGACTTCAGCGTTTAGTGCTTACAGCAACGCAGTTCGCGGCTGTTGTGGCTACTTCGGTGGCTTGGTAGCATAACGGCAGAGTGTCGGACTTACAATAAAGAGGTCGTGGGTTCAACTCCCGATCGGGTCACTCACTATCAAGCGTTTACTATCTGGACGGCGGGTGAATTTCTTTGGACAGATAAACCACCTCGGTATGAAACCAGATACCCTGCAGGTCAACTCAGTCTGGCCATCCTTCTGTGGGAAGGCTCAGTGAATTCATGCCGACGCAGTGGAATCTGGTGTCCGGCTGAGGGCTAAGGAAACGGAGATCAGCACCGCCACGTGGGCCGTGAGAAGTTCTTTACTTAATAATGAAGCTAACGGTGATCACAACAATCGGTTATTGTGTAACCTGTAAACTATCGACGGTCGTTTTGTCAGTATCAGACGCTGTGTTGGTCGTCACCGTCGTCTGGCTGCCGGCAGAATCAGTAGCGTTATCAGCCGGCAATTGATTAATGACAGTGCTCTCTCCTAATACACGATTTACGTCGTTATTAGCACCAAATAACGCAAAATTCATGATATTAGTGATAATACGTATGTAAATGAATAATGTAAAAATGAGCTACTGCACGCAAATGGGATAATTTATTATGAGAAATTTGTTACTGGGCCTTTTCACATGTTTACAAAAAAGATGATTCATTTTTATTTCACATCACATTAAGAGATCAAGAAAATAGGCCTACTTGTTTTTTAAACACTGTAACATTCGGCTGTTTTTTGAGCAGTTATTAAAGTTTAAAACAAAAAAATATAACCTATATATTTATTACGGGTAATAAACCAAAATTATACAATGTATGTGTGTGTATAGTTCAGTGTATTGTACTGAGTTTGTTATTTTGCAGTTTTTTTCCAAAATACAGAAGAAACGTCGGAAAAACTGACTAACTGAAAAACAAACAAAGTGAAGGCAGTTTATTACAGCGTGTAATATATGATGCTTTCCATCTCACCTAGCATGCTGTCATGAGTTGCTCGCTGGTATGACACGTTGCGAAATGCGCTTGTTGAAGGATATGACGACATCACGTCACGACCTGCTTTCATTGCAGCAGCAGCAGGTGTCACATTTTCTGTCGATGCCTGCGCACCCAGATGCACATTGCACACAGTGGACACTAGTGACACTACTCAGGCTACGACTTTAAATTTGCTATAATCGACCTATTTTTACAAATTCACTTCCAGTTAGGCCGGAGCCCCTCCTAACAGTTAATCTTTGGCAATCGACGTTCCCGTTAGAGCAGAAACGCTTATCCGGTGGCCCAACCAACAGCTTTGAAGTCAAACAATTCATCAAAAGATAAATAACTGAACGTTACGCAAATAAATGACTTGGCTTAAGACATAGATGTAAAAACGTTTTTTACGTTTTTTATTCTTGACACGTTTTTACGCTTTTTTAACGTTTTTTACTTTGCTCAACGTTTTTTATTTAAAAAAACGCGCATTGAAAATCCTGTGAAAAGCTTTGTGAATCACTTTTGGGATTACAGAAACGAATTAATAGGTCATAGTGATGTTGTTTATTTAGTTAGTCCAAATATACTAAATAAAACTTTTTAACTAGCATATTTAGTTAGTTTAATGCTGTTGTCTTACGACCGCACAGCTGAGTTAAAATTCAATTAAGTTCTCTTTGTCTAAACTATTATTCCATGTATACTGCGCTTATAGCATTAGGCATTAGGCAAAAAGTTGAACACATTATGGCCAACGTTTTTTTATTCAACGTTTTTGAACGTTTTTTATTCTTGGCACGTTTTTACGTTTTTTAACGTGTTTTTATTTTTCCTGGAACGTTTTTTACATCAGTGGCTTGAGACAATTCCTAAAATACCTTCAACGGTTCTCGCTAAAATTTGCCTCAATTCCTTTTGTCGTCATTCGTGCTAATTTTTGCTTGGTCCGCTGTCCGGTTTCAGAGGAAAAGTGGAAAATAAAAACTAAAAAAGTAGAAAAAAACAAAGCGAAAACACAAGGCCTCCCATACCGTTTCCACGTACGGGCGGGCCTGATAAAAAGTGAACGGACATACCCGAGATTTGCGGGTGGATAGGACTTTGTTTGAGGACGGCGGTGGCATCAGCAGGCCCCGTGACTGGTGCAAGTTACTGGCCGCTGTTTGGCGCAAACATGGCGTTCTGCCGACGGCGTCGTTCGTTGCCATGGCGACAGCATCAGCAGCAGGAGCGGCAGTGGGCCGTGCGATGGCGATGCTGATGGAGCCCGGGTCTGGACCAGCACTGTGCATCGCGTAGCGCAGAGTCTCCATGGCGTCGATGTTGGACTGACCCAGCAGAGAGACTCCATTCACCTCCAGCAGTCGATCATCAACACGCAGCCGACCGTCCTGGCAAAACCCGTACAACATATACAAGTAGGATACATCGTACAGCAAGAGCATGAAAATAAGGCATATCAAGTTTGGGAGGCATCTGTGACAGACGTGGAGTGGCACCACACTCCGTTGAACATTTGTTCCAGTGCCCTGCCTGCTCGACACAACTGACAACTTAAGACCTGTAAGACAATCCAGACGCTGTGGCTGATTTTCTCAAGCTCGCTGACAACTGACGAAAGAGGAGAGCTGTGAGCTACAACAAACGCGCGCTAAGCGTAACAGGCAACAGACTACAGTTAGTAGCAAAAAGCTCGTATGGAACATGGAACAGACAGACGGACAGACGGACGGACGGACGGGGAAAAAGCGTAATGCGGCCTGCAGAACAGCAGAACGACGATTCACTTATCGACAGTCAGAAAGTAGGCCTACTTATCTCTAAGGTGCGCACAGAGCAACAGAAATAAAACAAGAAGCCCAGCTGTCGCTAGGATAGCCGACCGTACTGGTTGTCAGTGACCTTCAAGATCATCAGCGTTAGTAATTTCCATCTAATCTGACAGGGCGTAAGCCACTTCCTGTTAATGATTAATAGTAATTTTGGCCCTATCTCGCACCGTTTCGCTTGAAACATTCCATTCCATAGTGCTTTATGATCCTTCAAGGTCATTCAAGGTCATCGATTTATATGTCATTTGAAAGCCAGTATGCGACTTCCTATTAGTGATCAGAAGCAACGTAGACCTTATCTTGCACCGTCTAGCCACAGTACATCCGTAACGGACAGACAGACGGACGGACGCACGACAACCAAGACAACAGCTCGACCGTTACTAAAGTACGGTCGGCAGGCTAATAAAACCGAACGAAAGCTGCACACTCGGCTTTTATTTCATTTTATTTGAATTTTATTTTTGTCGCTTTCTTTACGCACTTTTATCTTCATCGTAGAAATGCCAAACGTTCATACAAACCTTAGCGGCAGCTCCGCCGTCCAGGATGGACTTGACGTAAAGGCCGAGATCGCGAAAGCACGAATCACTGACGCTGGTCTTGCCCTTCACACTGATGCCCAGTCCCGACTCGGTACCAGTCTGTCCGAGACCAACCAGAAAGACGAAAATGTCACTGTTCGCCGTGCAGACCCCGGCTTTCTGAACACCGAAGAACACATCGTACCCGCGTCAGCAACAGAGTCACTAACAATGGTCACACAATCAGCGACAAGTTATATGATACAACAAACTGAAATAAACTAGGCCTACTAACGCCAAGACTTGATGTTCAGCCAGCCATATTTGCAAGTTACTCCAGATTACGCGGGTTCCCGAGAAATAGCCTGCAAAGTAACTAACTTGGTGCGACTAAATATACATTGTAAAATTTTGTAGATAACCCAGACTAAAAATATATTTTTTTAGTTGCATTGATTGATAACTGTAAGAAAAGCAGTTTGATATTAAAATGCTATGGAAATGCTTTTCAACGACATAACGTGCTGTAAGTAGAAGATAATGAAAATAATTAACTTCTTTTGTAAGCATGCGAAAAGGCTCAGCAATAAATTTCTGAAAATAAATTATCACATATGTGTGGTTCGTTTATGTTCATTTTCTTTGACAATTATCACTAACAATATTATTTTAGCGTTATTCGGTGTTAATTAAGTTGTCTGTTACAGTACGCAGTAAACAAATGAGTTATACAGCGGTGCTGGTGGGCGGCGCTTGATGTCCAGCAGCTGATGATGCTGTTGAAGGTGTAGAGTCAATTCTACTGACAACGATGTTGACGACGCTGCCGTACTTGATGCTACGCAGATAGTTGACCACGTCTTCCTGCGTCTTACCGCTCATCTCTACGCCGTTCACCTGAAATCACATCACACCACATCAATCACTCAGTCTCGACAAGTTATTGCTGCACAGTTGCTGCTGCTGTCCAAATTTTCCCGACTATTTCCTGTACTAACGCACTCTTTCTCCAGTGAACCAAGAGTCCTTGGCCGCGAACAGCCACCAGGTTTCCAGGCTGCGTACGAAACACGGTAATTACAACATTTTTACCAATAATTACACGCTAACTGCAGCATTTTTTATAATGCAGCGTGCTCTTTCTGCTGCCAAAATCGATGCATTTTATGTCATCTGAAAGGGCGTATGCCACTTTGTATTAATGATTCAATAGTAACATTGGCCCTATCTCGAACCGTTTAGCCACAATAACGCGCACCGGCCTTCAAGGTCATCCAAAGTCAATGCTTTGCAAATAATTTGAAAGCCAATATGCGACTTTCTATTTGTGATCAATAGCAACTTGGCCTTATTTTGCACCGTTTAGCCACAATACATCCGTGACGGACAACGGACGATAGACGGACGGACGGACAGACGATAATCACGACAAAGGGCCGACCTTTAAGCTTACAGCTTAGGCAGCGGTCGGCCCAAAAATGGCGTACACAAGTTGCTTAGTGAGAGACTCGCCTGCAGAAGTCGATCAGCGGACTGAAGCCGCCCGTCCATCACAGCGGCTCCTTGCGGTAAGATGTTCTTGATGTAGACTGGAGAGCTCGAACTAGCCGGGTTGTCCTGCGTCGTGATACTGAAGCCTAAGCCTTGTGGCCCTGCAACATAATTCGTTTAATACTGACATACAAACTCAGGCGTGACTTAAAATTACTAGTAACTGCATTGTACAGAAAGAAAGCTCCAGGCTAACGCAAAAAATAATTAAAATAAAAATGCGTCGTAGTTTAGACAGTTTGCGTCACTTCCGGAAAATAGCATGCGTAGAGTACACAACATCAACAACATTTTCGTTTATCGCAGTAAATAAATAAGTGCAAGTTTTCCTTATAGTACAGGTGCTTTCCCTTACACGCAACCCCAATAATCAACTACATATCGCTGAAGATAGAATTGTATTGGTGCAAACGAATGGGCAGTCGTGCTGTAGTAATTCCCAAAAGCTAATTCTTGGCGACCTACCTAAACTGCAATGACTCCAGGGAGAAGTGGACCAGCTAAACAAGTCCGAAATCGAAAAACAATGCTAACTAAGCAGACTCGCCGCCCACTTGTGTATAAAAATTACTTACATACGTGGACAGAAAACGTTTATATTCTATTATCTAGTACTGAGCGTATAAGGATGACTTGCCCTTGACAAGCTGAATATGCAGCTTCCTGCCGACGGTCCTGGTGTTGTAGAACGGCGTGAGGTTTGACTTGCTGTCGGTGCGTGCTACAGCGGCGGCGGCCGTCATCTTGCACGCTGAGCGCGACGGCGTCATCAGGGCATGATGGGATTGTGCCTTCAGTGGACCGGGGACCAGCTTCGACGTGGTCGCGGGCGGGGCCGGTAGTTTGGTGACGGTTGCCGGCGTCGGCTTCTGGGGCGCCGGTGGTTGTGGGCATTCATCGTCCTTGCACGGCGTCGACGTGTTGGGCTCACACGACGTCAACGCGTCTGCATTGGGTAGGTCGGGTAGAGGCTTACGCCACGCCACGGGTCGATAGAGTGCCGGTGGTGGATGCGCGGGTAGCGGCGGTGGTGGTTGAATGTCGGCAAATATGACGCGCAGTTCCACTCTGGGCGTCTGCAGCGCCTGCTTGAATATGTCCTGCGCTCTGTCGTACATATCAACAGACGGCAATGTCTTAGCAAATAAATTTAAAGTTTATATCATGACACTAATGATGATTTGCGGACGTATCGTTACATTTTTGTGTCACGTTCAGACGAATTAGGCCTAATATTTGTTACTAACGCTGAGATACTGTAGCTTACAGCGTAATACGATTAACACTGTATTTAGACGTACTTTACAACCAAAAATGTAAACTTTTTTGTCGCGACTTTTTGAATCTTGCCAACAATCACACAAAATGTCAGAATCGGGATTATCAAAAACAATTATTCAGATTAACTGCACAGGGTCCGAGCCTAGCTGAGAAGCCAAAAATTGCAGCCGAAGGCTAAGAGCAAAAATAAAGTTCTTGGAAAATCACGTGACCATTCGACTCCCGGTGGGCCATTTCCTATGGGTGGTCTACTGTGACCATTCGTCTATCTGGCACAGTTGTGGAGATATGGCGCCTCAAAAGTTAGACGAACGGACGCACGCACAGACGGACGCTCGGATGATTTTATACTCTGTCCAATGCGACACTGAACAGACAAAAAACTGCAATATCAGTGATACCACATTCAGACAGACCTGTAGAAGTCGGTGCTAATAAGACTGATGCCGTTGATAGCGACGATGTGGTCGCCCACTCGCAGCCGTCCGTCACGGTGAATTCGACCGTTCGGTTCCACGTCTTGGATCAGCAAACCCACGTCTCTGTCAGACAGACGACAATAAAAACACAACTAGCCACTGGCTCTAGATACACTTCATGCAATTTAATATTTTTAACCAAGATAAACATCATTGGTGATTAGCTACATTGGCTCACATGCAACTTAATACTTCTAAATGACAGAATTCTATAAGTGCAGTGCTCTTAAATTTCACGGATGCAATAACAATAACAGTTACTTAGAAGTTAAACCTGAATATACCGGTAACCGGTATTCGATTTGCCTACATCATAGAGGTAGAAGACTTGAGTTGAAGTGGTTATATACCGAGATGGTTTACCGTCCTGTCAACCAGGCAGTGGCGTAGCTAAAAATTTCAATTGGAGGGGGCCTCGTCTCCCTTCCCGTCTTCCCTTTCCCAATTTGTCCCTCCTATCCCTTTTCCTTCCCCTTTTACCCCTCACTCCCTTTTTACTCCCTCCCTCCCTTTTCCTGTCTTTTCCCCTCTTCCTCTCCCCTCCCCTTCCTTAGAAGTAAAACTCCTAAAATCCAGCTAAGGGGTTTGGGGGCGCGCTGTGAGCTCCCCCAGCGGAGTCTGGGGCGGAGCCTCAGCTGAAATCGAATTTGGTGCATTTTAGCTTTTAAAAAATGAGATATGGTGGCAACGATTTTAATCATTTTAAACTGACCAAATTGGCCAATTTCGTGCAGTTTTAAACATATGTTTATGTTTTGTCTGGAAGATTGGGGGCCTGGGCCCCCTAGGCACCCTTGGCTACGCCACTGCAACCAGGTACGACTAACCGGGCCCGGCGTAGGGTCACTACGTTGCTCGGAAACAACGCACAACCTGTTATCCACTAAACTACATCAAGTCGGCAGAATTTAGCAATAATTTTATAGCGCATTTTATATATGTGTAAAAAATAAATTGTATAAATTATTTACTTTTGGAGTTATGGTTGTAACTATATCAGTCACTAAAAACTACTAGCAGGTTACCTGCCAAACTTGTCGGCGCCAGGAACAACGTGTATTCCAAGCGGTCCACCAGCGTTCTCAAGCACTATCAATGTGCCGGTTTCTCTGCAATAAATTTTACACAAACGTTCAAACTACAAATTATGACAACAGAATACAAAATGACATATTGCTAGATTGGTTACAAAAAGTAACCAACTACTGCGTTTCGTCATTATTGGCATAACTTCTAATTAAGAAGCCGAAGTTCATAACGAAGAAACGCTTACCGTGTTTCTATCTTTATGTTTTGCGAAATGATATATTACTTAATATATCTACATTATGCGTCATTAAATATGAACTTAAAAATGCACATAATGCTTCACGCTTTGTGCCGTTTGAAGTTATATTCAACGATCACGGTCGTTAAACAGTACACAGAACAAATCTTTGATGGCACAACGTATTATTCTGAGTAGAAATACACAGTCTTAAAATTATACAAAATATAATTCACGGATTACGGACAGCAACACTGCTGACAGAAAATAATCGTATGAGTGTCCTAATAAAAATACAGGTTAAGATAATAGAAGTCACTGATAAAACAAGCTGCGTCTAAATGTAGCTGACTCACAAGAGTGTCTCCGGTGAACATTCGTCGTCGTGTTCTATCATCGTTGGAAACACTTCGTCCGTGTCCGTTTGATCCGAACTTCCAACCGGCTCCTTTCTTCCATTATCCTACGACCAACATCAGCTCTCTTAGTGCTATTTCGTGCGATTCCTCAGCGTCAATCAAAATTCATTTTTGAGGGATTGGAGTTAAATGCTAATGCTAATCCAATCGCCGTGATATGGTGTGATATGACAAGCGGCAAACATTCGCACCCAATTGTTAATATTTTTTTATTTATTTATTTTGATTTTAATATGTAATAAACACTCGCGACAAACGCGCGAGAACAATAACATAGAAAAACAGTAAGAGAAAACTACAAACATTACTAAGGTAGACAAAAGAAACACAGAAAATACATGCTAAACATAGAAAAACAGTAAAAGAAAAAAAACTGGAAACATTACTAAGGGAAATTAGACTGTGTTTGCTAAATTATGCACTATCGAGAAACAAAAAGTGGCAAATGAAAACTGCGAAATGATAATAAAGCACGAGTTTACACTCATTAAAAATAAAAAAATAGTTTGACTAAGCTGAATACGTTCCCCCATTTCCGCCAATTGGATTGGGAGACAAGGCTGAGCGAAACTCAAAGGAAACAGAAAGCAGAAGAGAAGCGAGAGAAATGAGAACAGCTGAAGTGACGGCGGGGAAACTGCTTCCAGGGTTTAAGGGCCACAGACGACCCTGATGAAGAGTGCTGAACAACAGCGCGTTGCAGCACAGGACACATCCAGTTCTAACCTCGAGTCGTTGTTGCGTTCTTTCCTGTGCTTCAAGCCATTGAATCATGGCAGCGTTACTGGCGAGCGACTTGCGCGACGCGCAGCGTGTGAACGCGCCGTAACTGTTGACATCTTCCGGCGCACCACCAGCAGCAGCAGCAGCAGTCTTTGCCGCGTTGTTGTTATTATCATCCTGGTACACATCAACGATCAAACGTAAAGTGGCATTTTAGGTGGAGCCAGGGGGAAAGTGCAGGCCTGCAGCGGGTGCTTGCGCACCCCCAAAACCCAAAAAATATGCAACTTTGTACAGTAAAACTAACGTTTTAAGGCTTTTTATGACCAAAAAAATATTTGCTCGTTGGGTAGGGGGCTCAATGTTCTTTCCCCATTAATCCCACCTACACTTGCTCTCGGCCTTCGGCCTCTATTTTTAGTCCCTCGGGTGCCTCTGCCAACCCCAATTTCTAGCTACGTCTATGGTGGCATATAAATGAACTGTGAACATGTTGTATGAATAAGCTTTCTGTCATCTGATATACTAATACGCACAAGGCTCGTTTATCTGCAAGTTCTGTTCTGACCTGCCATTAGGTTATAGATTCAGATCAGCGTTATAATACGTGTTGCTAAGTCCACTAATAACATTCGGCGAGTCGCATTTACGCAACCATTGACATAGGCTAAATGACATGTACATGTAAGAACTCGAAATTTTCGAATAGGTCATAAAAGAGCAGTCAGCTAATATACCAGCGTCAGCTTGGCCAGTCTTCTCTGACAATCGGACATGTCGCTGGAGGGCACCTGTTTCAAAGCTGGTTCACTGCCACATCTTGCTACCAGACCAGGCTCTACATATCATGTAGACAGACATTCCGTGTTTACACGTCAAACTGGTGAGTGCATGGCATGTACGTTGCAAATTAAGAACCATAATGTATTTGACAAAAATGAAATGTTAATGTTGTCATATTATTGAATGAAGACAGGCGTGTTGTTTTTTGCAGCAATTGCTCAAAGAGTCCGCCATCTGCCTGCACGCATGCACGAAGACGCTTGCGCCACTCGTCAATTGCATTGTCAACCAGCCATCATCGACAATGCAATTAACAAGTGGCGCCTTTTTAGTTATTAGCTTACTGACTGACAAAAGCATACAACGCCGAATAAATAACAGAATTAGGCTATTGCGCGTAAAAGTGTGAAAAGAGTGGCGATTAGTTAGGCCTACTGGCGTCGATGGTCTTGCCGGCGCAGTTTGGAACGCTCTGGAAGATGTCGGGACTTGATGTGCCGACTGAGCTGGCACTGGTGCCGTCACCGCCGTTATGTTGCTGCCGCCGACCATCCTGCTCCTCGTACACTGCCACGATCTACAATAATACCCAAAACACACACTAATTCATTAACTTATTCTCACTGATGTACTATTATATGTAAGCTGCTGTTGCGCCCCTAACTGCCTAAGAAAAAAACGACGACGGTATTAGGAGCTCGACAGGCTACGAAGGCTCGTATAATCACGGAGATCATCTTCTTTTAGTGATCTAGCGCATAAAAACAGCCACGACTCAGTCGATAATTATGCGATTAAATCTCAAACAGTTGATCCAGATTGAATTCGTCATAAGTCACGTGGCGAAAATTCTACCAATGCTTCAGAAAAATTCGATTTTACAGATGAACGAGTCGGGGGTATTCTACCGGGAAGCGCACGATGTTAAACGGCACTTTTTGGTGTTTTGATGCTGCCAGAAAAGTGCTTTAAAGTGTGGTCCGTAACAACACCCAACTCTTAACATACTCTCTCTGCATTTACGCAGCTTCTGCACGCATAGTTATCTAATAAAACGGAACATTTTTTCAATTTTAAATTTAATGCCGATGCGGTAATACTACGATCCCGTATCGACAAAGTCACAGTATTAAGCTAATGTAAATAGCAGCGCAGCGAAACAGTTCAATATGTTACACGTGTGGTCCAGGTAGACACTCGTGCATTGCTGTGATAGCGCAGAATCAAACGAATATTGGCGTCTGACATCGCATAGCATTAATGCACAAGCACAGACGTAAAAACAGCAACAGCAAAATGGGCCCTTGACTCTTTTCCTAGAGTTTACCGCATGGCTATATCGAAGTGGCGGACTTGGTATGGCAATCTGTAATTCGACAGATGAGACGACAAATAATAAGTGATGTACTGTGAGCTTCGGTTAGCCTAACGCACGCACGTATTAGGCGCAGCAGCCGTGCAATGCAGATGCTATGTGGTTCAGGAATGCGTAGGCCTATAGTGGACCACACGCGCGCACATACTGCGTGAACTAACTGACGTAGGCCTGCGTGTAATTTATTACTGACAACAGATGTCACTTCAGTCAGTTCAGTGGACGCTTGGCTAGGTCGACAGTCAACACCCGAGGCTGCGATATAACTCATCCGCGCATTAATGATAACTCACCCAGGCGACTAACGATCATCTCAACAACTCAGGTGTCTTGGTAGGACGTCGGACTTGCGATCGCGAGATCGTTGGTTCAACTTTCGGTCGGGACCGATCCCCCAGGAGTAAGTAAATCGAGTGCCGGCCTGTTAAGACGGGGCGCGTTTACCTATGTCGGATGATCCCATAGGCAGGTGACGCTCCGTAGCTTTGGGATGGGTTTTCCAAGGAAAGCTATACCATTTTATAAACCTTTAAAACAACTAATCGCCGGTCGCAGTGTTTCAGCGCTGCTGACACGCCTGACTTGCGACGTGTGAGGTACGTTCTAAGATCAAAGCCCACCTATATGGGCAGTTAGTCGTGTGTTATCCCGAAAGCCACTGCGACCGAGTCTACGCTCACACTCGCTAAGCCAATGCTCACCACACTGTCTGCGGTGGTATAACGTGTATAATGTGGTATAACCTCCCTGCACGCCAGCACTCAAGAGCAGGGGCGTCTACACCATAAAAACCTTGAAACAGTGCTCCAAAAAAGAGAACATGTTTTTGGGGAAATTAGGGGGAATTAAATATTATAATTCTGCATTTTTGATATATTTACAATGTCTTTAAAGCAGAAGTATTCTGCGACTCCTAGAGTGTACTAAATTCGTTTTTCGTTCCTCCCGGACCCCGCTGGGTGAACTCATGACGCCTCCGCACACCCCCTATAGTCGGCTGGGAAGGGGCATGCACCCTCCCCATTTTAAACCCTTCGAGGCCTACGGCGCCTTGTTTTCGGCGCTTGTGGCGCCTCAACTTGAGTTGAGGGAAACTTGCTTTGAGGACTTAGGGGGATAGACGCCCCTGGTCAAGCGTGACCAAACACATTAATGAGCGTGTAGAGCATGTTGACCTTGAAGTAATTCCGACATAAAGTTCATCGACAAATTAAACCGCTTAACTCAGATGTCATACCTGTTCTCTGTCGTCGACAACGTCAACCAGTCGGTCATCTGCGTCGAGAATTCCGCCGTCCAGAGACTTGAGACTGTGCACCGTCACCCAATAGTCAGCAGCCTGCAGGACGACACAGACACCCGGACAATCAGCGCACAAAGACTAGACCCAATATACACGGTTACATGGATCGCATCATACGACTACAGACAAACAGACAGACTGACAAACAAACAAACGTTCGGGCTGAGCATTTCTTTAAAACAAGAAGCCCAGTTGTCGCTAGTATAGCCAGCCGTCCGACCGTACTGGTTGTCAGTGACCTTCAATGTCATCCAAAGCCGATAATTTCCATTTCATCTGTAAGGGCGTATTCCACTTCCTATATAGTGATTAATAGTAACATTGTCCCTATCTCTCACTGTTTCCAAGATACGGTTACTTAAGCTTGAAACTTTTCGTTGAAAATTGCGGCCAAACCGCTGCAAATGAAAACATGGTTACTATTGACAGCCTATAAAAAGTTGCCAGCGCCCTATCCGATGGTACCATCGCCGACCCCCTACGATTTACGGTTTAGCTACAATATCGCACGATTAAGATACTATACTGCGTTATGGCCCTTCAAGCTCACAAAAGGTCAACGATTTTGTAGTCATCTGAAAGCCAGTATGCTACTTCCTATTAATGATCAATAGCAACCTCGACCCTATCTCGCACCGTTTAGCCACAATACATCCGTGACAAACGACGACGGACGAACGGACAAACGACAACCATGGCAATAGCTTGGCCGTTACTTAAATACATAAATGTACAAAACATTAGTTTATACACTTGTTAACAGCAACATTTAAGGACTTGCACATCAAAAACAGCAAAAATTACAAAAGGCGATATTGCCCGCATCACACTGACTGCGTGTCAATGTGCTGCTGAATAGTATCACCTTTTGTAATTCTTGCTGTTTTTGATGTGCAAGTCCTTAAATTTTGCCGTTAACAAGTGTATAAACTAATGTTTTGTACATTTATATTTGCTGTTTTATTACTAAAATACTGTTTTCCTACTGGTGATCAGTTACAAAAATATTGCGCTTCAGATTTTTTC